>ERZ809224.32-NODE-32-length-188150-cov-34.875382_pt1 | contig 188150 bp, 201 predicted proteins | sample MGYA00520513_ERZ809224 | MGnify/ENA primary metagenome ERZ809224 (study PRJEB31576, sample SAMEA3212658) | Homo sapiens | biome: human-gut; feature: human gut; material: fecal | place: Sweden | collected 2012 ... | reverse complement strand
ATAATCTACCTTATCACCGAAATTAGGATTAGTAATATTAGCTGTTTTATCAGGAATAATTTCAGGAACAACAACATCAGCAGAAGCAGTGTTATCCCCAACAGTTACATCATTGATTAAAACACCATAAGCTTCAGCAACAGCAGTCACATAGAAAGTTTGAGACTCACCTTTAGCCAAATCAATAATCCATGTAACAGTATGACTATCTTCATCAAAAGTATACTCGCCAGTAGCTTTAACAAATTTCAATCCTTTATCAAGAATATCCTTAACAACAACCTGTTTAGCATCAACAACACCATTATTTGTAACAACAACAGTATAAGTTACAGTATCGCCGAAATTAGGATTTTCAACATCAACAGACTTACCCGGAATAATTTCAGGTACTGTAATGTTTTTTGTAGCTGATTTGTTTCCTACAACTACTGTGTTATTTATGTTTCCATATGCTTCTACAGCAGCATTTACACTAAATACCGCACTTTCACCAGCACCCAAATCAATAATCCAGGTAATGGTTCTTGTAGATTCATCATATTTGCCGTTATGGCTTGCATTAATGAATTTTAAACCTTTGCCAAGAGTATCAACTATGACAACTTGTTTTGCATCTTTATTAGCATTATTGTTAACAGTTATAGTGTATTCCACTTTATCTCCAAAGTTAGGAGTTGTATTGTTAACATCCTTAGCAGGAATGATTTCAGGTATATCTACAGTTACAGCAGCTGTTTTATTACCTACAGTTACTTCATTGGTTACATCTGTGTATCCGACGATTTTAGCAACAACAGTAAATGTTTTAGTTTCTCCAGAAGCCAGGTCAACTTTCCAGGTAATTGTATTGGTTTTATTATCATAGTTACCAGTAGAACTGACATATTCTAAACCTTTGCCAAGAGCATCAACAATAATTACATCATTAGCGTTTCCATTACCTTCGTTTTTAACAGTAACTGTATAAGTTAAATTATCTCCGAAGTTAGGGTTTTCCTTGTCTACTGTTTTGTCAGGAGTGATTTCAGGTACGGTTACATTTTTATTGAATGTTTTGTTACCAACAACTAAAGAGTTGGTTACATTACCATAGTTGATAACAGTAGCTACAACAGTAAATGTTTCTGTTTTACCTGCATCTACATCAACAGTCCATGTAATAGTATTGGTAGCTTCATCAAAGGTATAAGTACCGGTAGCTGAAACAAATTTAAGATCTTTACCTAAAACATCACGAACAACAACTGCTTTAGCATCTGCATTTCCGTCATTAGTGACTGTTACAGTATAAATTACATTGTCACCAAAGTTAGGATTTTCAATGTCTGCAGTTTTGTTAGGAATAATTTCAGGAACATTTACATCTACAGAAGCGCTTTTATCTCCAACAGATACAATGTTGGTTAAAACACCATACTCATCAGCAACAGCAGTTACAGTCAAATCAAGAGAACTGCCTGCAGCAATATCAACTACCCATGTAACAGTATGAGAAGCTTCATCATAAACACCATTATGAGAAGAACTGACATATTTCAATCCATTATCCAAACGGTCTACAACAACTACATGTTTAGCATCTGCTTTGCCGATGTTATTAACAGTAATTGTGTAATCTATGCTATCACCAAAGTTAGGATACTTATTGTCCGCATCTTTACTTGGGATAATTTCCGGAACATCAACATCTACAGCAGAGGTTTTATTACCTACAACTAAAGAGTTGGTTACATTCCCGTATCCAATTACTTTAGCAACTACTTTAAATGATTTTGTTTCCCCTGAATTTAGATTAACAGTCCATGTAATAGTGCGGGTAATCGGATTATATACTCCTCCGTCTGCTGAAATAAGTTCTAAACCTTCACCTAAAACATCATGAACAACTACATTATTAGCATTAACTTTACCTGCATTGGTAACATTAACAGTGTATGTTACTTCATCACCAAAGTTAGGATTTTCAATGTCTGCAGTTTTGTTGGGAATAATTTCAGGTACTGTAATGTTTACAGAACTTGTTTTATTTCCGACAGTTACATTGTTGGTTAAAACACCGTAATCTTCAACAATAACCTTAATAGATAAATCAACATGACCTTTAGCATTAACATCTACAATCCAGGTTACAGTACGGGTAAGTTCATCATAAACACCACCATAATTAGCTTCAATGAACTTGAAACCAGGAGCAAGAATATCTTTTACAACAACATTCTTAGCATCAGCAGCACCATCGTTAGAAACAACAATAGTATAAGTTACATTGTCGCCAAAATTAGGGTTTTTGTTATCTACAGTTTTATTTGGAGTAATTTCAGGAACATTAACGTTTATTTTAGAAGTTTTATTGCCTACAGCTAAAGAGTTGGTTACATTACCATACCCTACCACAGTAGCTACAACATTTAATGTTTTGGTTTTGCCTGCAGCCAAATCAACAATCCAAGTAACAGTGTTGGTTTTTTCATCCCAAACACCACCATCTGAAGAACTGACATATTTAAGGCCGTTACCTAATTGGTCAACAATGACAACCTGACTAGCATCCACATCACCGTCATTAGTAACAGTAACAGTGTAGGTTACATTGTCACCAAAGTTAGCATCAGTTACATTAGCTGTTTTATCAGGGATAATTTCCGGAACTGCAATATCTACAGAACTTATTTTATCTCCAACAGTCACCCTGTTAACTAAAACACCATAATCTTCCACAGTAACATTTACTTTTAATTCTACAGTTTTACCTGAATCAATATCCAAAGTCCATGTTACAGTATGTGTATTTTCATCATAAACACCATTGTAATTAGCTCCAAGGAATTTAAGACCTTTCGCAAGAGTATCTGTTATTACAACTTGTTTTGCATCACTAATGCCGTCATTAGAAACAACAATAGTATAAGCTACATTTTCACCGAAGTTAGGAGTTGTATTGTTAACATCTTTTTTAGGAGTAATTTCAGGTACATCCACATTTTTAAAGATTGTTTTATTTCCAACAACAACTTTGTTAGATATATTTCCATAGCCTGAAACAGTAGCTTCAACAGTAAATGTTTTTACTTCGTTTTTAGCTAAATCAACAATCCATGTAATAGTACGGGTAATCGGATCATATTGACCGTTATCACTAATATCAGTAACGGTTAATCCGTTCCCAACAACATCCTTAACAATAATATTATTAGCTTCAAATTCGCCATTGGTAACAGTGACAGTATATGATACTTTATCACCGAAGTTAGGTGAATCATTATCAATAGTTTTATCAGGAGTAATTTCAGGAACAGTTACATTTCTTATAACAGTATTGTCTCCAACAGTAACTGTATTGTTTAAAACACCATAAGCATCTACAGTAGCATATACATAGAATGTTAAGTTTTGACCTACAGCTAAACCATCAATATTCCATGTAACAGTACGTGTGGTAGAATCATATTCATAATTACCACTAGCACCAGTAAATATTAAACCTTTATCAAGAGTATCTGTTAAAGTTACATCAGCAGTAATCTTACCAACATTACTTACTACTATTGTATATTTAACTTTATCACCATAGTTAGGGTTTGTAACATTTACATCCTTTGTAGGAACTACTTTAGGCAGTTCTTGTATGTATATGGTTTTAGTAGCTACATTGTTACTTATGTTAGTATCTTCAGTACTGTTTACTGCATTAACAGTCAGAGTAACAGTACCTAGACTGGTAGTTTTTGTTTTAACTTTAAGAGTAACAACTTCATTTTTGGCTAATTTTCCTACTTTCCATATACCTGTAGCTGCATCAAAAGTACCTTTTGAAGGAGTAAAACCAACAATATCCTCAAGTTTAATTCCATTTACATAACAATTATTGTCAGTATGCGGACCATGGTTAGTTAAACTGATAGTCCATTCAACTTCCTCGTCCAATCCATAATAATTTTTATCAGTTGTAATATCAACATCCAAATCAACAAAACCAACTACTTCAAAATTAGTTTCATTTTTGATAGCTTTATAGAAGAGATCTTCAGGGTGTTCTGCTTTAATGGTATAATTACCCGGAGCAAGACCGCTTAATGAAAACCTGACATCACCATAAATTGAAGAGATTAAAGTTTCATTGTAAATAATGTTTCCGTCTTCATTATAAATAACAATCGGATTGATTGACTGAGTATTTTCACGTTCATCCCTATAGATTAAAGTACCGTTTTTACTGTTTTCCACACCATCAACCGGATGAATTTCATCTGCTCCTGTTGTTCTGTTCATGATTGTTCCGTTTACATTAAATAAGTAAGTTACATTATCAAATGAAATATCATTAAGCTGACCTACATGATGTATTGCATTTGCAATATTGTTTCCACCAATAATCACTACAGTAACATTAACAGTTACTCCATAAGGAGTTTTCGGATTTTGAACAATAATAGGCAATACATAAGTGTAAGCCTGGTTTCTGTAAAATACAATATTTTTAAGAGAAGCTACACCGTCTACAAATAAAGCAGAACCGTTAACAGCTGTATTATATCTGAATATTGCATTATCATAAGTTACATTATTACCCATAGTATATATAGCTCCACCTAAACCAGTATTTAAATCATTGTTAAATGGATTAGCATGGTTGGAGTAGAACTGTGAATTGGTTACTTTTATATGACTTCCTTTTACACATATAGCTCCTGCATCACCTTCTACAGTGTTATTTGCAAAGTAAGAACTGTCTATATTAACATTATTTCCACTGATTCCTAAAGCTCCTGCTTGAGATTTTGAAACACCATCAGAAATAGCTTTATTTCCTATAAAAGTAGCGTTCAAAACATTAACAGAACTTCCTTCCACCCTCACAGCACCTGCGAAGTGTGCAGAATTATTTACAAATGTTGCATTTTGAATTTTAACATTATTTCCTTTTACATAAATAGCTCCGGCATGGTTTTTAGCAGAGTTATTTCCAAAATTAGAATTTAAAACCGTGATTCCATCATCAACAACATAAACAGCTCCACCATCATCAGCAGCTTTATTTGATATGAATGTGGAGTTATCCACAGTTATATCGTTACCGTGAGTAGTAATAGCACCACCGATAGGTGCAGCGTTTCCTTCAAAATAAGAATTTGAAATTTTTACCTTTTGACCTGTAGTACCGTCATATCCGGTAGAGATTGCACCACCAAAACCGGTTGCAGTGTTGTTAATAAATATACAATCTTTCAATTCACCGCTTGCATGGAAAGTGGTAGCCGCTCCCCTATATGCAATATTGCCTATAAAAGTACAGTTATAAACAGTACTTCCAGGTCTGAAACAAAGTGCACCGGCATGAGAGTTATTAACATCCGAATTTGCCTGATTATATTCGAATGTACAATTAGAAACTGTACCCAATACCTGTAATGCAGCACCAAAGGCATTTCCATTTGTTGATGTGGCATAATTGTTCATAAATTTAGTGTTACTTACTTTATTGCTGCTGGAACCAACAATTGTAATTCCAATAGCCATTGCCCCTATAGAAGAAACATAATTATCACGAACAATACAGTCAGTCATTGACCCGTCAAAACTTGCAGTTCTGACAACATAACTATTTGTTACAGTATTGTAAGTACTGGTAGCTTTATTGTTAACCAAAGTACAACGAGATAATGTTACTGTATTTTCTGAATATAATGCAGAATGAACATCTCCTCTTGAGCTAGATGATGCTTCACAGTTACTGATAACACAGTTTTCCAAAACAAGATTAGAACCTGAACTGTAAACACCAGCACCATTTGCATCACGTCCTGAATATTTACCATTAGTTATTATAATGTTCTTCAAAGTTATGCTGCTGGCTCCAATGTTAAACACACGGGAACTTGATTTTGCATCTAATGTAGACATTTCATTACCGGTTCCACCTTTGTTTGGATTAATAGAACCGTCAATAGTAATCTCATCTTTATTAGAAAACCATCCGCCAGCTACAGAAATCTCACTGCCGGATCCTGTGAACGTGTGATTGTTTAAATAAATTGTATCACCAGACTGAGCCTGATTTATTCCATTCTGAACATCGCTAAATGTTCCATCATTATTTATATCAATGTCTGCTGCAGAACTAGCTCCAATTATTAATAAGAATAATAAAGCCGATCCAACAACAGCAAATATCTTTTTAACCATTTTATCAACTCACCAATTATAGAATTCAAAAAATTTTCTCATGTAAATTATTATGTGAACATGAAAATTCTACAGGATTATATTTGGAACATATAATGTATATATGTTTCTATTAAGCTATACAAATATTATAATTAAAAAAGTTAATTATATGAAACATTATAAATAAGCTCAATTAATTAAACAATATATAATTTTCCCCCCCAATATGACAAAAATACCATACATAATCAGTTTTAACTATATATTATTCAAAATAACAATAATATTTAATTATGTTATAACTAAAAAATATGAAAAATAATTATGAAATATTTAATAAAAAAAGATAATGCATATAAAATTCGTTCAGAATATTAAGACCATCTAATAATCTATAAATTATACCCTAATTAATTAAATAATTGATTAACAAAAATAAAGTTGAGGAATAATATGAATAAACAAAGAAAATACAAACAACGAACTCTGGAAGTTCATGCAGGTGAAAAAGTGGACCCTGTTACCGGAGCCAGAGCTACACCTATATATCATACCAGCTCATATGCTTTTGAAAGTGCTGAAAAAGCTAAAAAATTATATGCTCTTGAAGAAGAAGGTTATCTATACACCAGAATATCCAATCCAACATTGGATGTTTTGGAAAAAAGAGTGGCTGCAATTGAAGGAGGTGTTGGAGCTCTTTCACAGTCAACCGGTATGAGTGCAATTTTACTGTCTATTTTAAATATAGCCAATTCAGGAGATGAAATTGTAGCATCAAATAACCTTTACGGAGGTACATTTACATTATTTAAAAATACCATGCCTAACTGGGGAATCAAAGTAAATTTCGTACCTACACATGATCTGGAAGCTTATGAAAATGCAATAAATGAAAATACCAAAGCAATTTACTGCGAATCTATAGGAAATCCGAAATTAGACATTCCTGATTTTGAAAAAATAGCTAAAATAGCACACAAACATGATTTGCCTTTGATTGTTGACAATACTTCAGCTATTACAATGGTGAGGCCTCTGGAACACGGTGCAGACATTGTTGTTCATTCTGCCACCAAATTTTTATCAGGAACCGGAACCAGCATGGGTGGAGTTATTGTTGACGGCGGTACTTTCAACTGGGCAAACGGCAAGTTTCCACAGTTTACTACACCTGATCCGGCATATCACGGTTTAATTTATAGTGAAACATTTGGAAACAAAGCATATATCACCAAAGCCCGTGTGCATTTAATGAAGGATTTGGGAACTGTTTTAAGTCCTATTAATGCATTTTTAATCCTGCAAAGTATTGAATCACTATCACTAAGAGTTAACCAGCACTGCAAGAATGCTTTAGAAATAGCTAAATTCCTGAAAAATCATGAAGCTGTTTCCTGGGTTAATTATCCGGGTCTTGAAGATAATGAAAACCATGAAATGGCTGAAAAATACTTAAACGGCAATTACGGTGGAATTGTTGGTTTTGGAATTAAAGGTGGTTTGGAAGAAGGTAAGAAGTTTATTGAAAGTGTTGAGCTTTTAAGTCATGTAGCTAATATCGGTGATGCAAAATCTCTAGTTATCCATCCTGCCAGCACTACCCATTCCAACATGACTGAAGAAGAACAGCTTGAAGGGGGAATCACTCCTGACTTTATCAGAATGTCTGTTGGTATTGAGGATGCTGAAGATTTAATAGCTGATATTGATCAGGCATTAAAAAAAGCAATTAGCTAGAAAGGATTTTTACCTTTCTACCTATATTCCGATACTAAATGACTTATTTGATCAGTAGAGATTATTCCTTTTAATTTAAAGTCATCATCTACAACCGGAAGACATGAAATATCCAATTTTCTCATTCTGCGTGCTGTTGATTCAATAGAATCGTCTGCATGACAGAATTTAACTGTTTTTGTCATTATTTCTTTTAAATCATTGGAATTTGTAGCTATTGCTTTAGACAAATCCCAGCTAGTTACGATTCCAATCAGCTTTTTGCCATTTGTAACAACAGGAATATGTGTAACATTAAGATTAAACATTAATTTAGCGGCTTCCTCTATCTGTGCCTGTTCGGTAATTGTAACTACATCAGTAATCATCAAGTCTTCAACTATGTTGTCTGACAAGAATTTTGATAAAATATAGTTAAGCTGACCTTTTTCAAGTAAAAATGCATCATGACCATAATTAGATTTAAGTTCTGAAAAGCTTACCTCAACATCATTTGCATTAAGTGCTGTCAGGATTTCTGTTCCCTGTTCAACAGGATATAGCCAGTCTGAATCCACTGAAATAATTTCCACTTTTGCCTTTACATCTTTAAGTCCGTCAATCAGAGAGTTGTTTTGGGCAAGGTCAAATAAATCCACTGCTTTTGTAATATAGAGATAACTGTTTGCATCAAAACGTTTTACAAAACTTGCTCCCTGATGGTGCAGGTAGCTTTCAACCTGGAAATCCATTGACAAATCATATGTAATTTCATCTTTATCCTGCAGATCCCTACCAAATTTAAGATACATTGATTCATCACTTAAATAAGTAATATGAGCTATCATACGGGCTACAGACAACCCTTCTTTTGGAATTTTGTCAGTTCCATAATAGTTTCCACCGTTCCAGTTCGGATCGCCTACTATTGATTGGCGGCCCACTTCATTAAATGCTATTTGCTGCGGTGAAGATCTTGCTGTTGTAGCTATTGCAACTGCTTTTTTCATCATTTCAGGATATGAAACAATCCACTGCAGGGTTTGCATTCCTCCCATTGAACCTCCAACAACTGCTGCCAGTTTATCAATTCCAAATGCATCAACCAGTTTCTTTTGAACATTTACCATGTCCTTTATTGTAATAACCGGAAAATCTATACCATATTCCTTACCAGTTTTTGGATTGATTGATGATGGGCCTGTTGTTCCTTTACATCCTCCCAATACATTAGAACAGATTATAAAGTACTTTTCACTATCCAGAGCTTTTCCGGGACCTATTACTATTTCCCACCATCCAGGTTTTTTATCTCCTTCATGCCATCCTGCAGCATGTGCATCTCCGGATAATGCATGACATATTAAAATTGCATTGTCCTTTTCCCTGTTAAGCTCACCATAAGTTTCATAAGCTACTGTGATGTTATCAAGAGTCTTTCCACTTTCTAGTTCAATTGGCTCTTCAATATTATAATACTTTGTTTGAACAACTCCAACTGATTCTTTTTTCATTTAAAACACCTAATATTTCTGTATTTTCAGTTTTTTCATAGCCTGTTTTGAAGCAGCCTGTTCAGCTTCTTTTTTGTTTTTACCTTTACCAACACCCATTTCCTTTCCGTCAATCAATATAGAGATTATAAATGTTTTATTATGAGGCACACCGCATTCATCAATTATTTTATATTCAATATCCACTTCCTGGGCATCCCCGTATTCTTTTATTACTGATTTATAATCAAAGAAAAACACTTTTTTTGCATCGATGTATGGGAATATTATTTTTGAAATGTAATCCTTTGCAAATTCTATACCCTGATCCAAGAATATTGCTCCTAAAAATGATTCAAAAACATCTGCGGTAATTGACAAAACCTCATTTTCAGTTATTTTGCTGTCATCACCATATATTTTGATATGCTTATCCAAACCCAGTTCATGTGAATAATAAATTAATGCTGTTTGACAAACATAATTTGCTCGCAGTTTAGTTAATTTACCTTCTTCATAATCCGGATACTGTTTATATAAATATTCTGAAACAATCATGTTCAAAACAGAGTCACCTAAAAACTCCAATCTTTCATATGTATAATCTAAACCATGTTTTGTTCCATAAGACCCGTGAGTAAATGCAACATCATATAGATGCCTGTCCTTTGGGAGTATGTTAAATTTTTCTAATAAATTCATAATAAAGACCAAATTTCTTTAAATATGTTAATACACTTTGTTTTTAGGCTTATATAAATTTATAGTTGTAAAAAGAAGTATATATAACTATCGTTATAAAAATTATTATTTTTCAAATGCTCTTGCTTTCTTTTTATAAGCCAAAAATAACCAATATTAGAAATAACAGGATTTGGTAATCATGAAATTAAACTGGTTCGAAGAAATAAAAAGAATAGACCCTGACATAAAATTCAGAGCACAGGGCGGATGGTTAAAAACTGTTGAAAAACTAGATAAAACCGTTAAAAACGGATATTCACTTGTTGGAGACTTTGTAAAAGCAGGAGACTTTGAAGAGGAATATGATGAAGGCTTATACCTTGACTGCAATAAAGAAGGAAGTACCAAAAAATCCCAGCAGGACTACAGACTATTCCGTTTTAAAGATGGAAAAGTAAGACTTCTGGATATGGTAATTGACGGTTCACAAGGATGGGCTACTGAATTGTGGGATGCCGTAGAAGATGAAGTTCCAAGTGTAATCGAATAATTTTCTCAATCAAGAGAAGATATATGTGGATTTAAATACTGTCCGTGATTTTGAGTTTTGTTATCATATTGAATTGCAAACTTAGGGCACAAATGAAGACACCTCAAACACATAACACACTCATTTTTAACCCATACCGGTTTTTTCATTTGTAAATCAATAGCCTTAACCGGACAGCTTTTTCTACACAATCCTCATCCAACACATTTATCATCAACATTTAAATGACTGGTTTTTCTATAAGATGTGGTAATTTTTCTAAAGATATCACAGACAAACTTAGGCAATTTTCTTTTAACGAAATCTCCCGGTTCTTTTCTTTCAATTTTAGAAATTACATCCCCAATCTGTTTATCAGATTTTAAAGTTTTCTTATTAATCTTATCTTCATTCGACAGATTAAAAACCGGCGTCCAGGTATCAACCATCAGAATACTGAATTTGGCAGATACATTAAAGCCTTTAGATTCAATTAAATCAGCAAGATAACCGCAGCAGTACCCAGGACTTGATCCGAAAGTAGCAATTAAAAAAATGTAAGGATTTTTATCTTCAGATTTTATATCTGTTCTGACAAAAACTCCGTGACAAATGCAGGAAGACCCCAAAAATGAACAGGAACTACAATACCTAAAGACTCGCCTTTTTTTAAATAAATGGAATAATCATGTCCAATCATAGACACTGCAATATCTCGTGTTTTATCGGCTATTTTCTTTGCAACGTATTTGCAGTTTCCGGTTGCAGAATAATAGATTATCATATTATTTGGATTTTTGATTTACTTTAGGTACAAACCTGGAAGACCTTTTAGGAATAGTATATTCATCTTTTTTAGGGCATTTGTACTCTTCCAAAAGTATTATCTTATGGTCAATATTTTTGCTGAAATTCTTTTGACCCCCTTCAATAATACCTCTGAAATTTACTCCAACACTTCCTGTTCCTCCAATATTAAATTTTATTTTTTCGGAAGGAGGAAAATTTTCAAAGAACCTTTCAAGTTCAATTATTTCATAAATTGGAGCCTGATAACTAACTGCCATTACTTTATTTTGCCCTTCTCTGATTTTAACATATTTCTGTTCAATTTGCAGTCTTTCACCAGAACGAACTTTAGTCAATGTTATATAAGGACTTATATCAGTATCATCCATCTTTTACACCTGTTTATTTTATATAATGAAACACACAGCTATCGCAGACAGGTTCTTCATAAGTATCTTTAGGGATAGTGACAGCAGGATCTACCATAACAGTTATTGAAAATGTTTCTTCAGGATTATGTGTTACATTTTTAGAAATCGGCAGCATTCCCCTGTAGTTTACAGGAATATATCCTGTCTGACTGATATTGTAATAGATTCTTTCACCGGAAGTTAAGGAATCAAAAAACTCGTTAACCTCTTTTAGCTGTTTAGGATTTATAGTAAATGTTATACCCATCAAATGATCCTGCCTTTGTTTAATCTTTACATATTTAACATTAGCTGCCAATACTTTCTGATTATCTGTTACAAAGGTTACATATTCATCCAAGTTTATGTTTTCTTTTTCAACAATCTCCTTTAATTGAGTCATAACTGAAACCTCCATGAAATTTAATGAAATAACATGCTCATTGGATGACTTTATTAAATAACTTATTTATAAATGTAACGATTTATTAGGTATGCCAAAATATTGGCAAATATCAAAAATTACGCAATATCTTCAATTGAATCAAAAAACAGGAAAAATCCAATAAAACAGCTGAATAAGTTTTTATAAAAATAGAAAAAATAGAATTGATGAAGATTAAATAAATAATCTTCCGCTTTTACCAACCTAAACTAATCTTTTTCTAGTGGTTGGTTTTTTGTTTTGCCAGCTGTATCTTCTAATCCTTTTAGATTTACCGAATCCACAGGAAGCACAAACTTTTTTATGAATGTGGTAAGTGTTTCTTCCACATCTTCTGCATCTTATATGGGTCTTTTTATTCTTTTTACCCATTGATGGAGTACCTTTTGACACTGATACACCTCCTAATTAATCAGTTCGTTTATTACAAATATTAGAATTAAAATAGTACTTATGGTGAGATATAGACAATATTGTCTCCTCTAATGAGCACAACACCAAGTCTTCTAGTAACTTCTCCGTCTTGGAGTTCTTCTGCATCATTAAGAACTAAGTTCATATGTAAATCAAAACTTTTAAGTATTCCTCTAAATTCACGATCTCCTTTAAGTTTTATTAAAACAGGGGAGTTTACAGATTTGCCTAAAGCATCAAGTGGCCTTTGAACATTTTGTCCGCTCATTTTATCACCTTATATTACTATAATTTTTTATTGTATTTTATAATTTAAAAGCAATTAATGATAATCACTTTTTTAAATATTAGACATAATATAATCAAGTTTAGATAAGACAAAACCTAATTAAAACTAATATTAAATTATATGCTTCTACTACTATATAAATGTTTAGTTTGTTTTAAGACCAAAAACTAATATAAATCACTAAATTAACAGTAATTTACACTATATAAGACATCTAACTTTATTTTAAACAAAGTTATTAAAAAATTTAACTGATTTCATTTTAAAAAAACTGTATTTCATCATTTTCTAAAAAGGCAAATTCCAATCATCCAGCCAGCCCCCAAAAAAATATTTTACAGACATAATATGCATCATATAAATTATTAAAGAAAATTCAGCATCTGAAAAACAAATCAGTGCAGTCAAATCACTTTTTAAAATTAAATTTGAATTTTGTAACCAAAGAATATAATAAATAAAAATCAGATAATAAATCATATCAAAATTAAGGTATGGAAAAAATATGACTATAAAAGTTAAAAAAAGAAACTTTCTGAAAAAAAAGAAAATTAAAGAAATCAAAAAAGAATTGGGAGAATATGGTGAACTGCTCCAAAATAAGAAAAATGTGGAAATACTTGAAGCCGAACCTGATTCATTTATTTTAGTTGATGGTGAACCTTACATCATATTAATTGATGAAAAGCCATTTCCAACCTTAAAAGCTGCACTGGCTAATGAAATCCATGGAAAAAAAGTAACAGTGGACATGGGTGCAATTCGCTTTGTAAGTAATGGTGCCGATATTATGAGTCCTGGAATTGTAGCTGCTGATGAGAATATAAATCCAGGAGATATTGTTCTAATCATTGATGAAACACATGGAAAACCATTAGCTATTGGAATAAGCTTAATTACTGGAGAAGAAATGGTTGAAAATGATTCTGGTAAAGCTATTGAAACAAAACATTATGTTGGAGACGACATTTGGAACTTTGAATTATAATTTGGTGATTTAAATGGCAGAATTAAGATACAGAGCAGGAAAAATTAAAAATCCAAGAGTTCACAAAATCGGAGTGATAGCTCTTGGGTCACATCTGGAAAATCACGGTCCTGCATTACCTATAGATACTGATGCCAAAATCGGTGCACACATTGCATTTCAGGCATCACTTGAAAGCGGAGCTAAATTTTTAGGAATAGTATTTCCTGCTTATGAATTAGATGAAATAGATCATGGAATGCATGTTTCTTTAGATGAATTAAAGGCAAATGTAATCAGCACTCTTAATTCTGCGAAAAAATATCTGGATATTGAAAAAGTGGTTATTGTAAATTCACACGGGGGAAATATTCCTCTGATGACTGAACTCTATGACATTGAAGACAAAACAGATCTGACTATTATCTTTAATAACAAGATTATTTCAACAGAAGGTCCTCACGGAGGCAGCGGTGAGCTTTCAATGGCAAAGGTTTTGGGAATAATTAACGAAGCTGAAATTGAAAACCAGACAGATTTAAGTAAATATGAAGAAGTTGGTCTATATGGTTTTAAACAAGCTCGTGAAAATGATCCTAACATTGAAGAAGGTGCAAGAGATGTTGAAGAAAACGGAGTTTATGTTGATGAAGTCTATGGAAAACAACTCTTTGATTTAGCTATTAACTCTGTTGTATTTGATATTGAAAAGCTTTTAGATTTTTAAAAAAAAATAAAATTTAAGGAGTTCTTCCTGCACCACCCTCCTCAGTTCCAGAAGTACCTCCACTTGAATCATCGTGAGTACCTCCGTCAGGATTATGTTCAGGAGTGCTTGGAGAATCATGATTATATCCGGAATCCTGACTTTGAGATGAAGTTGATTCAGAACCACTTGATGAAGAATAGCTGTAATCATTTCCGGAATCGTCAGCTGATGAATCACTTACAGAAACATCATCAGTACTGTTATCTGATGAATTCAGCAAATCTGTTTCATTTGGTAAAATGTTTATTTCTCCAGTCATAGCTGCAAAAACACTAGCTATACAAAATGCTCCAACAGCTATTACAAAAACCACCAATAATGTAGCTGATTTACTTGACAAAATACCACCTTAATATTGTTAATTTAATTAACTTAAATTATGTCTGCAAGAATATATAAAAGTATTTGATATTATGAAAACTATTGAAAAAGCTGTTCAAAGTGAAATAAATATTAAAAAATCCCAGTTTATCTGCTCTTTATTTCCAACCAAAAGCAAAAAGGAAAGCAAAGAGATTATTCAGAAGTTAAATCAGCAGTATCATGATGCCACCCATAACTGTACAGCATATATTACAAATGACGGTGAGGGATATGACGACAACGGCGAACCTGGCGGAACTGCAGGCAAACCTATGATTAATGCATTAAGGAAAAATGATTTGCATAATGTTACAGCAGTTGTTACAAGATATTTTGGAGGAATCAAACTTGGAGCTGGAGGTTTGGTTCGTGCATACAGCAAATCAGTTCTTGAAGCTATTGAAGCTAGTGAAATAATTGAAGTTGAATATTATGATGTTTACAATATTACATTTGATTATTCTGATTTAAAGGATATTGAAAGAGAAATCAGAAACAGCAAATTAACAATCATTCAAAAAGATTTTGGTGAAAAAATTAGCTATGATTTAGTTTCCAAAAACAATAAGAATATAAAAGAAATATTTGAAAAATTCCACAATAAGATTAAGGTTAATTTTAAAAATAAGCAGGTTTTAAAAAAGATAAAATGAAGAATAAATAATTATTGTTCTTCAAATTGGTCTTTTCCTACACCACAAAGAGGACATACCCAGTCATCAGGTAAGTCTTCAAAATCGTCGCCTTCGTAAACATATCCACATACTTTACATACATAAGCCATAATAACTCCTCCTTAAATAATTTAGAATCAATTTCTTTTGTCCAAACCTACAACTGTTTAAACAAAGCTTTGCCGGCACCACATCTTGGGCATTTAAAGTCATCAGGTAAATCTTCAAATTCTGTACCTGCTTCAATGCCTTTTTCTGGTATGCCTTTTTCACTGTCGTAAATATATCCACATACACTACATTTCCATTTAGACATAATATCTCCTTTCTAAAATTTATTCCTATTTAAATTATTTAATTTAAACAATTATTTATCTTATTAAAACTAGTATATAATCCTTTCGAAATTTGTTCGAAAATATGCAAACTATAATTTGTTTGGAACTTTCAAATGGTCAGGAAGAGGCTTGATTCTTGCAGGAGTTCCAATAGCCAAATAAAACGGAGGAACACTGTGAATAACAATGGCTCCTGCAGCTACAATAGATCCCTCACCGATTTCAACATTGGATAAAAATGTAGTGTTGCCACCAATAGAAGCTCCCCTTCTTATTTTAGGCCCCTGCAATTCATAATTAATTCTTACAGGATACTTATCATTAGTAAAACAGGCACAAGGTCCGATAAAAACATTATCTTCAATTACTGAATTGGTAGGAATATAAACATTAGACTGAATGCTGACGTCATTTCCGATTATAACCTCACCTTCAATTACAGTGTTTGTTCCGATTAAAACATCATCCCCAATATTTGTATTCTCACGAATAACAACATTATGACCTGTTCTGAAATTATCCCCAATTACAACATCATTATAGATAATTGAATTGGAACGAATTGTATGATTTCTTCCAATAACCGGAGGTCTGGAGTCCGGAGAATATTCTACACCGAATCTTATATTGTCCTCAGGTAGAAAGGTAGGTGTTTCTACATTTTTTACTCGATTATCACCCAATCCTCCTAAAAACTTAACCATTTTATCGCACCTTCATTTAATTTAAAAATATGATATCTGTTAAACTATATTTAATAATATCTTAGTATATATTATTTACTAGACAATCAAGAAAAATATTGCAAATTTGGTGAAAAACTTGTATACTAAAGAAAAACTGACAGAAGAAATAAATCAGGTAAGAAAACAGATAGGTCATGAAGAGCTTGAAATCCATATTGAAGACATTTACTACAACGAAAAGGAAAACGAATTATGGATAATAACCCCGGACAGACCTGACAAATCTGCAATTATCGGAAAAGGCGGATGGGTAGTTGGAAAGCTAAGAGAAAAATTAAAAATAAACAGCATCCATGTGGAAAGCTACGGAGATTACCTGACCAAGGAATACAAACTTAAACTTTCCAAAAAAACATTGGATGAATTTAACTCTGATTTAACAGGAATCCAGAACCTGAAAAAAATTCTAAGCTCCAAATTAGAAAACATCTACAGCTTTGACTATAACAGCTATTTTGAAAGCAATGTATTTAAAGAATCTGAAAAAACAGAAGCAGTAGTTGCCCTGTCCGGTGGAGTTGACAGCAGTTTTTCATTAATTTTAGCAAAATACCTGGGATTCAATCCCACAGCGGTTACAATTGATCCGGGAACTATTATTTTACCAAATCAGTATAAAAGAAACATCAAAAAATTAACTGACCAGCTGAATGCAGGTCATGAATATATAAAAGCAGATTACAGTGAAATAATCAGGGAATCCCTAAACGGAAGATTCCATCCCTGCGGAAGATGCTCCAAACATACTGAAGAACTAATAAATCAATATGCAATAAACAATAATATCCCAATAGTCATATTTGGAGATATGCTCTCAACAGGAACACAATGCATAACCCCGCAGGAAAAAGGCCTGTACCGCCTTAACTTACCTGCAAGTTTAGCTGTTGGAAAACAGGAAAACAAATCCCTAACACAGCAATTTGATTTGCAGTCATTTAGCGGATTCGGATGCCCTCTGTTATACGAAGTCCATAGAAAATACCCATATTTAAAAAAATACTCCATTCAAAGAATATTACGGGAAACAAGGTCTTCAGCTCTGGAAGTAGGGGAAGCTCTTGATTTGATATGGAGTTTCTACAATACAAAAGATTAAATAGAGCATAGGTAAAATTAATGAATATGTTATTTAAAATCTGCCCACGTTGTGGATCAAAAAAAGTAAAATGGATTATTCCTCAAAACTGGTCAACCTGGGAATGCTATGACTGTGATTACACAGGTCCGATTATAGAAGGTAATGAGGAGTTATCTGAGGAAATACGTGAAGCATATCTTGAATCACAAAAACATCCTCAAGAAAACACAGATGAAGATGAAGAATTGGAAAAGGATTAAATTCCTTTTTTCTCAAATTCTTCATTTAAAAATTCTTTAATATTGTCTCTAGCTATTTCAACCATAGCAGGAGAAGGACCACCCGGAACAGTTCTCATTTTAACATTTTCTAAAGGATTTAAAGCTTTCTGAACCAAATCATCTTCAAGACCTAATTTTTCAAAACCAAGTTCTGAAGCTATATCATCAATATATTCTGATGTAATGTCTGCTTCTTTTAATCCGCTGGCAGTAGCTTCATTGACTATTCTGCCTACAATTTTATGAGCTGTCCTAAATGGAATCTGTTTTTCACGAACCATAATATCTGCCAAATCAGTAGCTGTAGCAAAATTAGTTCCGGCTAACTCCAAACATCTGTCTTCCTTAAATTTAACAGAAAGCAACATTTTTGTAACTATTGATAAAGTGTCTTGAGTTACTTTAACTGCATTCCATAAGTGAGGAGTGATTTCCTGCAAGTCTCTATTATAGGTGTAAGGAATTGCTTTTAAAATAGTTAAAATAGTTACAAGTTCACCGTTGACAATTGTTGATTTTGCTCTTGCAAGTTCAGCAACATCAGGATTTTTCTTTTGAGGCATAATAGATGATGTAGATGAATATTCATCAGCCATTTCTATAATACCGAATTCATAAGTACTCCATAAAATAAGTTCTTCACAGATTTTGGATAATGTTGTACATAATGCAGATAAATCAAAAACTGTTTCTGAAATGAAATCCCTTGAAGAAACACCATCCATTGAGTTTTCAAGATAAGCATCAAAACCAAGCAAATCAGTGGTTAACTGTCTGTTGATCGGGAAACTGGTTGTAGTCATAGCTGCTGAACCTAAAGGATTTAAATTGACACGTTTATAAGTATCTTCCAAACGTTCATAATCTCTTTTAAGTGCCTGTACATGAGCCATCAAATGATGAGCTATTGTAATTGGCTGTGCATGCTGAAGATGAGTATAACCTATAAAAACAGTTTCCAAATGCTCACCTGCTTTTTCAACCAGCCCTTCCATAAATTCCAAAATACCGATTTGGGTTTCGGTAATTTTATCACGAAGAACCAGTCTGACATCAGTAGCTACCTGGTCGTTACGTGATTTGGCTGTATGCATAAAACCTGCAGTTGGACCTATTTTATCAGTAACATAATTTTCAATAGCCATGTGAATATCTTCAACAGAAGGGTCGAAAACAAGCTCATTATAGCCATCTTCTTTTAACTGGTCAAGAGCACCTAAAATATTATCTGCTATTTCATCATCAATAATATTTTCTTCTTTTAACATCAAAGTATGTGCAAAATTGGTTTTAATATCAGCTTCAAAAATAATTTTATCAAATTCAAGTGATGAAGTATATTCAGCGGCTTCATCAGTCATTTCTGTTTTAAGTCTACCACTTCTTAAATTCACAAGACTCCCTTCTTAAAAATAAATTTTATAAAAAAAATAGTTAAAAAAAAGATTGTTTAATCTTTTTTCATTTCAGTGTATCCACATTTACCGCATGCGTATCTATTACCATGATCAGCCATAAATACACCGTCAGAACAACGAGGACAAACTGGGTTTTTTCTTTCGATTTTATCTCCGTCTACTTTGTAAAGATCAGATTTTTTTACCATTAGAATCACCTTATTCTTCGTCTTCTTCAGCTTCTTCAGAAGCTTCAGTATTTTTAGCTATTACACTTTTAGTTTCAATGTATTCTAAATCTTCTACAGTTTCGTAAACTTTAGCATAACCTAATGCTTTAGGTTCACCGTAGTGAGGTTGTACATTATCTACAACAGTAGATTCTTTTTTAGAATTTAATAAAGCTACTAATTTACTTTTGATATCGGTAATTTTTGGAGTAGCTTCTCCTTCATATTCAACATAGAATTTTATTTCTCTTCTGTTAAAAACTTTATTTTCCTTATCTTCAAAAATATCAATTTCCATAATTAACCCTCTTTTATTCTTTAATAAAGGTATCAATAAGATTTTGAGCATAATCTTTAGCATCACAAACTTTTAAAAGTACCAAACCTTCATTTGGTTGACCGTACAAGATAGTAGTCTCATCACTAGCCATTAAGATGCAAGGAAGAACTGCAAGATCTTCTTCCCCGTCTACTTCAATTACATGACAATTTCCATCACCAGATAACTTCATAGCTTGGCCTATGGTTTCCCATAGATCATCTGTAATGGTCCCTGCAGGGTTTTTAGCTTTTAAAATATTTTCTGCCTTGATAACTTCATGATTATGATTTTTTCTTTGAATTAAATTATCAATTATACCAATGTCAGGATATAATTCATATTTGGTAAGATTATTAAAAGTTGCATCACCAACAGAAATTAAAAACTCAGAAGATTTAATTTCTTCAATAGCATCTTCAAAGTGAGGATATAATTTACCTAACGGTTTTTTAAGCTTTGAAATAGTATCCTTATTTAATTCTGCATCTAAACGTAACACAATAAAACCTTCTACCTTACTCTTAAACAATATTCGCCAGCTAAATCTATATTTAATTCATTAGCTAACTCAGATTCTTCAGGTTTTGTAATTATTAAAAGACCGCTCCAGTTATCTGAAGTTGGGTTACCGCAGACTGGACAACGTTCTTTATTAGTAATATATTTACAAACTGTACATGCATTCATGATTTAGCCTTCTTATTTTTATTTTTAGCTTCTTCAATCCATTCAAATCTACCTAAATTATTTTGTCTCATGGTAAGACCTATTTTAGTATTTTTGGTAGAGTTATCTTTAAGACTGATAGCTACAATTCTTGTTCTAACTAAATCTCCTTCATCTAAAGTTTTATTAGATTCTTTTGCAAGGAGTGCTCCTCTTTTAGAATCGTAATTAATATAATCATCAGTGACTTGGGAAACATGAACCAAACCGTCCATAGGTCCAATTCTGACAAAAGCACCAAATTCAGCTATTTCTATTACTTCACCATCAATAACTTCTTGCTGTTCAGGTTTGAAGAATATTGCATTAAACACAACATTATGGTAAGAAGCTCCATCTCCCATGATGAGTCTACCTTCACCAATTTCTTCAATTTCATTAACACAAATAAGTAAACCTAATTTTTTATCTAAACGGCCGTTATATGTATCATTTAAAGTTTGAATAGCTACCTCTTCAAGAGGATCATCAAATCTATAAGGTGGTATTCTTACAGTATCCTCAATTTTAGTCATGTAATACAAAACAATCCCTCTATTCGTATTTTTCTTTATACATTTCTAAAGATCTTAAAAGTTCTTTTTTAGCTGACTCTTTACCTTCCCAGCCTTTAGTTTCAACAACTTTTCCTTCAAGATTTTTATAAACTGAGAAAAAGTGTTCAATTTCTTTTAATAAATGAGATGGAACATCACTGATGTCTTGAACATCACTGAAACGTGGATCGTCTTCAGGTACAGCTAAGATTTTGTAATCTTTGTCTCCACCGTCAATCATACCCATAATTCCAATAGGTCTTGCTTCAATAAGACATCCTGGGAATGTAGGTTGTTCCATAAGAACAAGAATATCCATAGGGTCGCCGTCATCATATGTAGATTTAGGTATAAAACCGTAATCTGCCGGATAAACAACAGGAGAGTACAATACTCTATCTAACATGAAAGCTTCTCTTTCCTTATCATATTCGTATTTATTTCTTGAACCTTTAGGCACTTCAATAACTGCTGTTACAACATCAGGAATATCAGAACCTGATTCAATTTCACTCCATAAATTCACTTAAATCACCTATAATTAATTTTATGATAAATTAATAAGTCTAATTTTTATATTTTTCCATCAATAGCTATATACTTTTTCTGTCTTAGATATGCTACTGTTATACCTTTCTTTCTAGCACGTTTTTTTAATTCAATATCGTTTGTAGCTAAAACTTCTGAAACTCTAAGTAACGCATCATCCACAGTTTCATTATTTTCTAATGAAATATCCTTTATTTCAATGTTGGAAGAATTAGCTAACTTTAGAGCTAAATCTGCATTTAGCCTAATTTTACCTTTATTATTTCTTTTTAAACCTTTCAATTCATTAATAACAAAGATCGGAGTAGTTAACTTATATGAAGGCAGTGCTTTTTCAAGTTCATCGATTATATCGACGTTAAATTGAAAAGGAACCATAAAAAAATTGGTATCAATCACAACTTCTTTAGACTCCATTATTTCCCTCTATATAATAATTCCATAACCAATTAATCTCCAACGAGCTCCCACTCTACGGCTTAAAGCTACCCTAGTTCCGGGACTGGCACAAACAGGCAATTTAAGAGCAACTTCAATATTCTTTTTCTTAGTAGAAGTAACAACACCAATAGTTGTTGTAGTACCACAATTAATCATTAAAGGTTCTTTAAGTTTAATTGGAGCTACATCACGTTCTTCTTTTGTACCTACTACTCTGTCAAGTAAATGTGCTTCCATTGTAAAACTATCTAAAACATCAGGTAATGTATCTACTGCTCCAGCAACAGAACCTGATAATGAATCAGCTTTAGTTAATGAAGGGTCTAATTTTGTAGCTACACCAATAAGTCCTCCGGGACCTATTTCTTCAACGTCTTTTCCATTAGCTTCAAGACCAATAATTTCGGATTTCAAGGTTATTCTTTTATTGTTATTTGTAATTCCAGGCCTTATTTCAATAGTGTCTCCAAGCTTAAAAGTACCCTGAACTAAAGTTCCGCCAATAACTCCACCTTTGATTTTAGCAGCGCCGGAACCAGGTTTGTTAATATCAAAAGATCTTGCAACATGCATTAAAGGAGTTTTATCCAAACTTCTTTCTGGCGGTTGGATTCTTTTAAGCATAGCTTCAATTAAAATATCCATATTAGCTCCTTGCTGAGCAGATACAGGTATAATTGGAGCATCTTCTGCACAAGTACCTTTTACAAATTCTTTAATTTCATGATAACTTTCAATAGCTCTTTCTTTTGAAACAATATCAATTTTATTTTGAACTACAATAACATCTTTAACACCAATAACATCAAGAGCCATTAAGTGTTCTTTAGTTTGTGGTTGTGGGCAATATTCATTTGCAGCAATTACTAAAACTGCACCATCCATTATTGCAGCACCAGATAACATAGTCGCCATTAAGGTTTCGTGACCTGGAGCATCAACAAATGATACTTTTCTAACTAATTCTGTCTCGCTTCCACAGTTTTCACAAGTTTTAGAAGTAGTATAACACATAGGTTCATCACAATCTGGACATTTTCTGAATTCAATGTCTGCATAACCTAAACGAATTGAAATACCTCTTTTTGTTTCTTCACTGTGAGTATCAGTCCATATTCCTGATAATGCTTTGGTAAGAGTAGTCTTACCGTGATCCACATGACCAACTAAACCTATGTTTACATCTGACTGTATGTTCACAGATAACCACCTTTTTATTATAATTTTAAATTTAACTTAAAAGTTAAAATAAGAAAAATAGTAAAACTATTCTTCTTCCTCTTCATCGCCAACACCAAGAATATCAGCTATAGCTTTACTTCCAGCTGAAACAACAACAGTGTTAACTTGTACGATATCATCAGCAATGGTATTTCCTCTTACGGTTTTTCTCCTTTTTACACCATCAGATTTAGGATGATAACCAATACCACCACTTAATAAACTTTTGATTCTTCTAGTACCTGGTACATCTTTTTTCATGGTAAATCCATTTTTATCAGCACCACCAGTTACTTTTAAAGTGTAACCGTCTAAACCAACGATTCCACCATCAAATTCATCTCCAATAACTAAACCGTTAAGAGCTTTGCCATCTTCAACTTCAATTTGATGAGTTACCTCTTTTTGAGATACAACTACTTTGAATGCCATGGTATTCCTCCTTTAAATTGTTTTATAAAAAATATTAATTATTATTCAAAAAGACCAAAACTTCCCCAATCAGGATCCTGCTTACGTTTAATTTCCAAAAACTCATATAAGGTTTCAAATTCATCTTCAGTCAATTTATCCTTAAATTCCCTTTCAATGTATTTGTAATGTTTTTCAGGAATATCAACATATAACTCGTCTCCCTCTTCAAAGTCTTTTCCAACTATAGCATCTTTAATAGCCATAGCTACCCTTTGACCTCTGGAAATATCAGGTAATGTTTCACCCTTATCTTCCATACTAGCTATTGAACCAACAACATACCCATCTTTATTAATCAATTGTTGACCTTGTTTAAGAGTTCCGCTTAAAGATTCAATACCGATAATAGCAGGTTTACTTTGACGGAACACTAATTTTGGAAGTGAAACAAATTTTGCAGGTTTAATTATAGCATCATAAAATGACTTTTTCTTATCTTCTTGCTTTTGCTTGACCCATTCCTCATACTCTTCAAGAATCTGATAAATTACATCTCCTGAAAAGAGCTTGACTTCAGAATTATTAAGATCTTCTTCAGAATTTGGATGAACATCCACATTAAAAGCAATAATTGCTCCGTGAAGTTCATTTTCATCATAAGCAATTGAAGAATTAATAATATCCCTACGATTTACATCACCGATATCAGCTGCACGAATTGGAATATCCATTTCCCTTAATAGCTTAACAACAGCTTCCAGTGAACCAATAGTATCTGCTTTAACTAAAATACCTTCATCTTCTGTATCAATAGTAATGTTGTCAATTTCATTTAAAATCTCCTGTTCAACATCAGCATCTTCACTTAAAACTCTAAGAGGAGAACCTGAAACAACATCATCTAAATGAGGTGCAGCTACTTTAATACCTGCCGCTGCAACAACTTCATCTAATTTTCTAAATTTCTTTTTAGAATCCCTCATTTCCTCAAGAGGAAGAGGTCTTAAAATAGATCTAATTTTAGTTACCAATACATCTTCTGAAGATAACATTAAAGCTATTTCATCATTGGTTCTTAAAACACCATCATAAATAATAGCATCAAGAGTAACTCCCAAACCAGTTTCTTCCTTAATTTCTAAAACTGTACCTTTAGCTGGAGCATTTTCATCGATTTCAAGTTGTTCAGTTAAATATTCTTGAGCAAGCCCTAAAAGCATAGCTAAAACTTCTATAACTCCTTCACCAGTTTTAGCACTAATCGGAATAATACTAATCTGGGAAGCAAAATTGCTTACTCTGTCAAATCTTTCAGACTGGAATCCTTCCTTGTGAAGTTCACCGACAATTTCATAAATCTTATTGTCCAAATCCTGCTGAACACTTTTAGCCTGATTGGAAAATGTTTCCCTAAAAGAGGCACCTTCATGAACTTCCCAACCAAAAAGCCTATCGATTTTATTAGCTACAACAATAAATGGAGTTTTATACATTTTAAGAATGTTTAATGCTTCATAAGTCTGTGGCTTAAATCCGTCATTAACATCTAAAATCAATACAGCCAAATCAGCTAATGCACCACCACGTTTTCTTAAACTAGTAAATGCGGCATGTCCCGGAGTATCAATGAAAAACAAACCAGGAATTAAATCTTTAATAGCTAATTTGGATATGAAATCTCCACAGATATTTTCAATGGTATCATTAGGAATCTCAGTAGCACCAATATGCTGAGTAATACCTCCAGCTTCCTTAGCTGCAATAGTACTTCCTCTAATATAATCCAATAAAGTGGTCTTACCGTGGTCTACATGTCCTAAAACTGATACAATTGGGGATCTGATTTTCATGTTATCTTAAATAATAATTATTCGTAAATTAATTTGTTATCAACGATTTCGTAATCGCAAATTTCATCTTCATTAAAGAATAAATTGATTTCTCTTTCTGCAGAATCTGGAGAGTCAGAAGCATGAATAATGTTTCTACCAGTGTCCATAGCAAAATCTCCTCTAATAGTTCCGAGGTCTGCTTCTAAAGGATTGGTTGCTCCAACTAATTTTCTGATAGTACTGATAGCTTCTTCTCCTTCAATTACCATAGCAAGAGATGGGGAAGATGTAATGTATTCAATTAAACTACCGAAAAATGGTTTATCTGCATGTTCTCCATAATGAGTTTTTGCTAAATCTTCATCAATTTGCATTAACTTTACAGCAACGATTTGAAGACCTTTTTCTTCAAAACGGGATAATATTTTACCCATAAGACGTCTTTGAACTGCGTCCGGTTTCATCATTACAAAACTTTTTTGAATCATTCTTTAACCCATTTAACTTTTCTTGGAACTCTACCAAGTTTAATCATGTTTTTTTCACATTTACTGCTACAAAAGAAATAAATAGAACCGTCTTTTTTAACATACATTTTTCCGGTACCTTCTTCTATTTCTTTATTACAGAATGAACAAGTCCTCATGTTCTTACACCTTCTTAAGGAGTTTTAATTTCCTTAGCTTCTCTAATAGTATCAAGTAACATTAAAATGTCCCCTTCTCTTACAGGACCCATAATGTTTCTTGTTAAAATTCTTCCTTTGTCTCTACCATCGAGGATTCTGCATTTAATTTGCATAACCTCTCCAGTCATACCAGTTCTTTTTAAAACATTAATGACTTCAGCAGGAGTAGCTTCTTCCATATAAATCACCTTTTAATCCTCAAAAAGAAGATTTATTCTTTTAATTCTGCGATTTTTTCAACAATTTCAGCTACGTCGCCTTCAGCATCTCCAGCGTCAACAATACAAGCGGATGCGGTACCGACAGTTAAACCTGCAGCTCCACCAACTTGTTCTTTAGTAGGTAAGTAAATGTAAGGAATTTCTTTTTCATCAGCGAGAACAGGGATGTGTGCAACAATTTCAGCAGGATCAACATCTTCTGCGATAACAACAAGTGCTGCGTCTCCTCTTTCGATAAATTTAGTTACTTCGTTAGTTCCTTTTGCTACTTTACCACTGTCTTGTGCGGTTTTTAATGCTTCTTCAGCTTGATTAGCTAATTCTTCAGGTGTATCAAATTTTACATAAATTGCTTTTGCCATAATATATACCTCCTTTTTCATCTGGCTATGCCATCCATCGGCAGATATTATAATTCCTTGAATTATAATATTCGTAATTATATATAGTTATATTATTTTAACTATAGAAATTACTCAAATTATTCAATGAGCGAATAATTTTATAGTTTTTAATAATACTAATTCTTGAATACATTCATATATCACTAAATATAATCCCATTAAATAAAAAAAAGAGGGATTAAACTTTCAATACAAATACTTCTGAATTTCATATAATTTTTAGCAAAACTAAAAATAAAAATTTAGTAATTAATGAAATAATTCTAGAGAACTAGACAGTATTAAGTATGTTTTTATTACATATAAATGTTTTCCATACTTTTTCCTAAAAATAAGTTTACTAAGTTAATAATAGTAAGTTATACTTTTTAATACTTTTGAAAAAAGCTAATCATAAAGCTGTCAAATACTGCAATTTCAGATTTTAAAAATTTTTAATTTAATTTTCACAGACATAAGATAACATTTATATAGAGTTATGAATATATATTCATAATACCTAAAGACATTTGGGGATAGAATTATGGTAAGACCTAAAAGAATGAGAAGAGTAGTTACATGTCACAGACATGAATTAAATAAAAATCTGAAACCGATAGAACTGTCTGTAGATGAATTTGAAGCTATCAGATTCAAAGATTACCATAACATCAAACAGACAGAATCTGCAGAGTTCATGGGAATTTCACAATCAACATTCCACAGAATTCTAAATTCTGCAAGACATAAACTGTCTACTTCTTTAATTGAAGGCCGACCAATAGTTATTGTCAAAGGTGATGCAATGATTGATCCAAATAAATATTTATGCGAAGACTGTGGTTTTCAATGGTCAAACCCAGAAAAAGAATATGGAGAATGTCCAGACTGCAAATCAAAAAATATCCGTAAATTAAATGCAAATAATAAAAATAATGTATCAGATGACACCTGCAGCTGCCCTAATTGCGGTTACAGTGAAGCAAAAATTATGGGAGTGCCCTGCAGAACTAAAATATGTCCCAAATGTGGTTCATCACTACAAAGAAGATTATGCAATATGCAATAAGGAGATAATTTAAATGGCTGACAATTTAGAATATGTTTGTAAAGAATGTGGCTTCAATTGGATAACATTAAATGGTGAGCACCATATCTGTCCAAAATGCCACAGCGAAACAATTGAATATATTGGTGAAGTAAATGATTTGGATATTGATTCCATATTAAACCACAACAAAAGAATGGGCGGATGCTGCGGTTCTGCTCGTGGAAGAGGACCTTTGACCTGTGGAAAGCCACATCCTGACCACCACGATCCAAATACCCCACACAACCCTAAAAAATGCTGTGGCCACAGAGTATGCTAACATACCAGTTTTTATTTATTGGAGATTAAAAAATGGCTGATATTATAATAGACAATAATGAATGTGATAATTGCGGTGACTGTGCAGATGTTTGTCCTATGGAAGTTTTAATTCTTGAAGATGAAAAATTAACTGTCAATGAACCTGACGAATGCAGTTACTGTGAAAGCTGTGTGGACATATGTCCAAATGAATGCATCACAATCGAATAAACTTTAAAACTTTTCTTTTTTTATCTATTTTTCACAAAATCTCACCAGATTAACATGACTTTTTTTTACTTCATTATGTCTTACAAAATTATATAACCGATTAAATATTAAATTATACCTACAGATGTGATTGTATGATTTTCGATGAAGAATTGACATTGTTAAAAGAAAAAATTGCAAATGCCGAAGATGTAGATGAATTAAATTATATAAGAACTACTAACCAAAAAAAAATACTGGTGGACCAGCATATTTATTGCAGGTTTATTTTATGGTTTGAACGGAAAAGTGGGAAAAATGATTATAACATGGTTTGTTAGTGTTATAACCTTAGGAATCTATGCACTATACATCATTTATAGAAGCTATAAAGATGAAACCGAATTCAATAATCAAATGGAATATTATATATTACAAAGAAGCAAAGAATTAAAAGGGAAAATCAATTCATCTGAATTAAAACTTCCTGAATCCGACATAAACTGAATTTGTCAAAAATACAAAAACACAATTTATAAGTGTAAAACACCCATTGATTCACAGACACAGGAAAAAAATATTTTTTTCACTTTCCTGTGTTTTTTTATGAAACAGATTTTTTTATTTTAACTGTCTTTAGTATTTTCCCAAATAATCTCAGCTAGTGAAATTAAATGAATTTTTCAGTAACAAAAATATCCCTAAACTTTCCAAATCTAAAAAAAGTTAAGGTATCAAATTTTCATGAAAAACATATTTTATTTCTTCCTCAAATTCTTCAACAGGAATTATAGTCATGTCAAAAGTTTTACTCAAAATATATGTAGTGTTTGGGTTAATTACATCAGTTAAAACCAAAAATGAATGATTTTTATCCAAATTTAACATATTTGCCACATGAGAGTACTTGTTGATATAATGCTGATAATTTCCTGTTTTTCCTTCAACCCAATATATTTCACCATTTATTAAAAAAACAACATCCAATTCAAAATCATTTCCATTTGGAAGAATAATCTGAGGATTAATTAAATATGTATATTCAATAGTTGCAGGTAATGACTTTAAGGAATCCTGTATTGTTTTTCGAATAAAGATCTCCAGCCAGTGCCCGGTAAGGAAGTTAATTGCAATCGGAATTTTGTTTGGTGTTGCATGAATAAAATATCTGGGTGACTTATCGTATTTGTATTCTGATAAAAATGCTATATCATAAAGAGTGGTACACAGCTGGCAGGAAGCTGAAATTTCGCTTTGTGTTGCATTCTTTAAATCCAAATGAAATCCATTGGGTTTATTTAAATGACGTTTGATAGTTTCATAAACTTTTCTGATGTCATTGTACCGGTTTCCCATAAAATATGCAACATTGTCAAGTGAAGTGTTTTCTGTTATAGAATCAACATAGGTTTTAACAGTAATGTTTTTCTCCTGCAGTTTATCAATCAGTATATTGACATCAATTTCCTTGACACTGCAACCATAATCCATATTTTCATTTTCATTTGTATCATCACTAGATTCAACAGCCACATCAACTTTATCATCAACTTCATTATGTGCATTTTTTTCTAATGAATCAGCAATTCTTTCTAATGATAATGCAATGCTTTTTAATAACAAAAACTCTTCTTCATTCATACAATCAATATATAATTTTAGTAATTAATATTAATATTATTAACTAATTTCCATGCTGAATATTTTTTTGCAGACATAACTTCAAATTAACAACAATTAAATTCTTATTTTCAAGGATAGTACATCTACACCACCATAAATTTGACAGAATAACAAATTAATCCAACGAAAATCATAAAAAAAAATAATTAATATTGTATACAATTTGTGTTTTTAGATGAAAAAAATAGGTATTCCCTTTTAAAATCAGTTGAAATTAGAAAAAAAGTACAAAAAATAAGACAATATAATAAAAAAGAAGATAGCAATTAAAAAATTACTATCTAAAACAGATACTTAATTAACAAATCTATTTGATAGCTAATTTAATATCTTCTGCTTTAACGGTTTTTCTACCTGCGTGACGTGCAAATCCAACAGCTTTTTGAGCGATTTCGTTTCCACATTCTTCGATAGCTTCGGTTAAAGCGATTTTTGCGTCATCACTGACTCTTTGAGCGCCAGCGTTTTTTAATATCCTGCCTACAGGAGCGATTGGTAATTCCATAATTAAACACCTCATTTTTTTATATAGATAGTTTAAACTTTCCCATATATAAATATATTGGTATATTTTCCTTAAATTTACAAAATTTCAATACAATAAAGTGAATTATCCTATCATTAAGGTGCTACTTACTGAAAAGTGAAATGTTTTTCAAAGAGTAACCAAAATAAAAAATCAGATGAAAATATGAAAATATAAAGTATTTATAATAAAATTAAAAATAAAAAAAGAGAAAAAAGATTAAAAATAGCTATAAAACTATTTATTCATTAAAATTTTTCTTAAAGTGTCAATATCTGCATCCACTTGTTTTGGTTTAGTACATGCATCAATTGCAGTATTCGGATCTTTAAGTAAATGACCGGTAACAACACAGGTTACAGTTTCTCCATTATCTACAACTCCTTCGTCACATAATTTTTTAAGACCTGCAATTGAAGCTGCAGAAGCCGGTTCAACACCTATTCCCTCTTTTCTAGCTAATAATTTTTGAGCATCCAATATCTCTTCATCACTTACAGTTTCAGAATATCCGTCAGACTCATAAATAGCCCTTAAAGCTTTAATGTCACTTACAGGAGCACCTATACGAATTGCAGTAGCTATTGTTTCCGGATTTTCTACTGGAACAACCCTATCAGCATGTTTTTTAAATGCATTTGTAACTGGACATGCACCTTCAGCCTGAATTCCGGTCATCATAGGTACACTATCTACAAAACCTGCTTCGTAAAACTCTTTAACACCTTTCCAGATAGCTGAAATATTTCCTGCATTTCCAACAGGCAGAATAATCCTGTCTGGAGATTGCCATCCTAAATCCCTTAATATTTCATATCCGATTGTTTTTTGACCTTCTAATCTGTAAGGGTTAATTGAGTTTAATAAGTAAAGATGTTTTTCTAATGCAAGAGCAGTCATAGCTTCAAGTGCTTCATCAAAGTTTCCGTTAATGGACATTACTTCAGCACCGTGGAACATAGCCTGTGCCAATTTTCCTAAAGCTACTTTTCCGGAAGGTAAAAATACAATACAACGTAAACCTGCTCTAGCTGCATATGCTGCAAGAGATGCTGATGTATTTCCTGTTGAAGCACAGCCAACAGTATGAACTCCAAGTTCCATAGCTTTGGTCATACCAACAGTCATTCCCCTGTCCTTGAAACTTCCTGTCGGATTTGACCCTTCAACTTTAACATATAAATTGATACCTAATTCATCCCCCAATTTGTCGCATTTGCAAAATGGAGTTCCACCTTCGTTGAGTGAAACAATTTTAGATTCATCAACAGGTATGCATTCTTTAAATTTCCATAAAGTATCTTTTCTGCCGTCAAAGATATCTTTAGAAACATCAAAATCACTAACAAGTTCGAGAACAGATCCACATTTTTCACAAGTGTAAATTATCTCATCATTATCATATTCTTCTCCGCATGAAACACATCTAATCATAAAAAATCACTACATATTATTTTAATAATCATCAATATAAAAATTTAACCAAAAATTGAAAGAATAAAATTTGCAATAGGTACAGTTAAATAAACTTCAATAACCCCAGCTATTGCCATTAAAATAACTGCCACACCAAGTAAAACCAATGACTGTTTTAATTTATCATAATTTTTCTCAAGTGAGTATACCAGTTTATCCTTAAAAGTCAAATTATAAAATTTATCTTCAAGTTCAATATAGTCAAAATCTGGCTTTGCTATATTATACACCAGTCTGAATAAAAAATGGAACAGCACAAATCCGGATGCAGTAGCTATTATACATGATGAAAATTCGAAAATCCCGTGAGGTATAATGTATAATAAAACCCTAAAAAGATTTTGGGAACTGGCTATATAATAACCTACAAAAAAGCCGTTGTATGCAAGAATAACTCCTGAAAAACAAAAGAATATTCCAAGTACAAACATTCTGAAAACAATTAAAATGTTATTTGTAAAAATTGTCTGAAATGTTAAAGTTATAACACCATTTTTTACATCTTCAGTTAGCTTATCCACAACAGGATCAAAGATACTTTGCAAATAAGGCTGCAGAACATAACCTGCAATTAATGTACCTAATAAAAGGATAATTGAAATATAAACAGCAGTTTTGTTTTCTAAAAAAGCTGATTTAATTTCATTTTTAATATTTAACATTATATCAGATTATTAGCTATTTCACGAGCTTCATCCTGTTTGTCATGAATTTCATCAAACATTTCAACAATCAATTCACTGGCTTTTGCTTTACAGTCTCCACAGCGTAAAGACCCGTCCAGACAGTCATGACGTATTTTTTCAAGTTCTTTGTCATCATCAATCAGGTGGTATACAAACATTTCATAAATTACACAGTTATCTACCTGACCGCCTAATTCCTGCTGTTCTTTTAAGCTTTCTCTACCACCAGTTTTAGCTGTTTTAACTTTTTTAGCTGCAGTTTCACTATCTTCATTTAAATAAATTGCTGTAGAAGGTTTGCTGCTGCTCATTTTATCTCCGCTTAAACCAGTAAGGAATCTGTGATAAGTGGAAGACGGAGGGATGAATCCGTATTCATCATTAAGTTTGTGAGCTATATCTCTTGTTAATCTTATATGAGGGTCCTGATCTACTCCAACAGGAACTACAACTCTTTTAGGACCTCCAAATTCTTCAAGCTGCGGAAGCAAAATATCCGCCACCTGAACAAGAGGTGCCTGAATATGAGCAATGTTTGTTGATTGGGTAAATCCATAAATAGCTTTTAATTCATTGAAATTTGTTTTTTTAGAAGCCTTAAAAGCCAAGTCCCTGAGAGTATCATTTTTGGATTGAAGATAAACATTAACATTATCCTCTTCCAAATCCAGACCTAATGCAATATAATTAGTTAAATATTCATTGACAGCTATATCTCTTGCCTTTTCAAAACTCATGTCTCTGGCAGCATATGATTCCAAATCAGCTATTAAAATAGATAACATTGCACCTTTGTCCTGATACCATTTCAACTGGTCAACAACCATTTTATGACCAATATGCATTTGGCCACTTGGCATCATTCCACCAACAACTGCAAAGTCCTCTTTTTTATTAATTAAATTATTGACCTTATCAAAGTCCCTATGTCCAAAAATTACTCCTCTTTTCATTAATCTGTGAGGGTTTTCCACATCATCAATCAAGTCTGAAAATTTTTGAATTCCAAATTGATTGACTAATTTATCATAATCTACACTTGATGATGCCCATGGATCTATCAAATAAATCACCTTATCTACAGTAAATACATTAAATTAAATATATAATTAAGAATTATAATGGTAAATCTAATTACCTATAAAAATATAAATCATTTCTTTAATTAAAACTTATGGTCTTGTCCATTCAACATTGTAGTATGTAATATCCAAATCGTCATCTACAATAGCCAGAAGAAGTTTCTTGTTAACACCATGAGAAACTCTAACATAACTTGAGAAATCCAGTGCATCAATCTCATAAGTTTCATAAATAATTTTAACAAGATAGTCGGAATGTCCTTTTCCAGGACCTCCTCCACGATTATACAAACGGAAATCTGAACCATATTTAAATCCGGTTTTAATAACATAACCACGGTCTTTCAAATCACGAAAAACAATGTATTTTCCATAAATCTCCTTATTTTTCAAAAGGTCAATAAGATAATCCAAACTGCATTTGATTTCATCTTCATAAACATCCAAACGACCTTTCTCATGTAAATAACAAGCTTCAATTAAAGAAAGATTCAAAGTATCTGCTTCAATTTTACCAAATAGACTTTTTTCATGTAAAGCTATCGGTCTTTTACTACCTTCTTCAATTTTTATAGATACAATATCATTAGATAAATTTCCGCGCATTAAAACACCATCAAAAGAAAAAAATTATATTTAATGGAGTTATTTATGATTACAGTATTATATATACCTTTAGAAAAAAAAGAAATAAGAGCTAAACTCTTATAAAAATATTATTTGCCATATCTTTTGACAGTTCAATGTTTTTATCACCAATAGATATTACAAAAACACCGGAATCATCATGATAATCGCGATAATAAATATCTGACCCAACAGATATCCCCAAAGCAGAAATTTTATCTAAAAGTTCAGAATTTCCACGAATAAAAGATACAATACCTTCAGTACTTGAGTTTAATTCTGAAATAGACAATAAATTAAATTTCCTGTTTATAACTTGATCAAAATCTTTTACTGAGAAACATTGGCTGCAGTTACTGAATTCCAAATCACAAGCAGGAATAAGACCGTCGCTAGGACCTAAATCTGGATGATGTAACATTGTACAAAGTGCTCTTTCAGCTTCATCAGATAAAGTATGTTCCATCTTACAGGCTTGCTCATGGACATTTTCCTGTTTAATATTTAAAACTTCAATTAAAAATTTTTCAAGAATCCTATGCTTCCTTGTTATTTTTTGAGCAATTTTCATCCCTTCATCAGTTAAAGAAGCTCCCTTATACGGAACATAATTAACATGATTTAATTTTTCTAATTTTTTAAGCATTTGAGTTACACTACCAGGTGCAATCCCTAATTCCTTAGATAAAGTTGTAGTAGAGATTTGTTCTTTATTACTACCATTACGATAAAGAACTTCCAAATATTCTTCAATATTTTCACTAATTCCATCATTTGCCATAAGATTTCACCTAGATTAAACAATTATATATTGGAATTAAGAGTATAAAAAGTTTGGGATAGCCTAAATATAATAGTGAAAAATAAATTTTAAAAATAAAAAAAGAAGTATTAACTCAAAAAATTGAGTTAATAAGGTAAAACATCATAAGTTCCTCTGTCAGTGTAAGAATTAGTGTTCCAATTCTTGATTACACCTAAAGAGTTTCTGGTACTTGTTGGATCAGCAACAACCCATTTTCCATCTATGTAAAATTGAACCCATACATGACCAACATTTAAACCACTTGTAAATGAACAGTATCCAGTAGCAAATCTGGCAGTCAAACCAACAGACCTGGCCATTGCCACTAATAACTGTGCTTGGTCACAACAGTTTCCATAACCTTTGATTAAAGTACCTTCAGCACCGTAAACAGTATTGAAATATGAACTATAACTTATTTTATCTCTTACAAATTTAAATAAAGCATCAGCCTTATCCCTTGTAGAGTTTATGCCTTTGACCAATTCTTTTGCTTTATCAGCAACCAATGCTGAAGCTCCGGAACCTCCAGTATTATTGATCAATACGAAATTAGGTAATGTTTTACTGTTGTCCGCATAATAAGCCAATATTCTTGAAAATGCATCCAATAAATCAGCATAGCTTATTTTACCTGCACTTGAAGATGCATAATTCGGAGCCTGTCCGTTACTAATGATATACTGGGAAACTCTAGATGCAACATCCAAATATTCAGTTTTATTAATGTTGGTTGATATTTTGTCACCATTTGGAGTACCTGGACTGGAAGCTCCAACAACAGTAATATTTCCCAAATTACCGTCATTAATATTACCAATAGCTTTACTCATCAAGTATAAGAATTGAGATAAAGTGTACTGTTCATCGTTTACAATTACATAATCGGGCAATGCATTATTTGCCTGAATATGTGCTTTTAAAACCTTAGCAGCATCCAATATAGCATCTATAGATATGTTATCTCCCACTTCACCTGAAGATTCTGGAATACTTTCAGTTAATCTGGTCAACACTCTGGTAGAAGATGAAAGTTTCTCATTACCAGAAACACCACAGTAATCACAGTCACAGTATGCACAGGTAAGTTCTCCTTCTGCAGTACCTTTAGGATTAACCAGCAAAGTTCCGTAATAACCGCAGTTAGGGCAGTAATTTAACCAGACAGTAGTATATAACACATTAGGTTTGTAAGATGTGCCTCCTACACTTACTTTCATTGTAACAGTTAAAGAGTAATTGTCCAATAAATTTGTAACAAATACAAAGTTAGGAAGTGCACTGTTGGATTGATAATAGGATAATACCCTCGCATATGCATAAATCAATGATTCATATTTGATATCACCTAAAGTACTTGAAACATTACCTGGAGCTATACCATTTGCAGACATATAACTAGACAATGTTTTAGCCAATGATACAAATTCAGATTTTACCAACTGCTTATTGATTACATCACCAGAAGTTTTAGATGAAGCATTGACTAAAATAGCTGTAATCGCTTTTAAATTACCGTTAGCTATTCCTTCAGTAGCCTTAGTCATCAAGTATAAAAACTGAGGTACAGTATAATTGAAATTGCCAACAGTTACAAACTTAGGCAATACCCCTTTATCTTCAATATACTTTTTCAAAGATGCTGAAGCAGCCAAAATGGAATTTATAGATACAGAATCACCATAAGATGGAGTGATTTCATGAGTGTTTAATTTATTGAAATCAATGAAGTTAGATAAACCCCATCTAAACATCATAACACCCTTTGCACCGGCATCATATGCTGTTTGAGCATCTTTTGACAGTTCTGAAACTGGCAGTTTTGTAATGTCATTATCAGATACATATGTTTGTAAACCTACCCAAACTGCTGCTCCATTGGAAGTTTCAACAAACCATTGAGTAATTGATGAAATCCAGCTGGTTCCTGAATTATAATTTCCTTTATAAACCATAGGAACTATAATATCCAGATATTTGCTGATAACCGCAATATCCTGACCATATACATATGCATCATTTTTTTCAGGCATTACTGCTGCAGAAATTAAACAGTTAGGATTAACACCACGTATAGCAGTTGTAGCTAATTTTACAAATTCACTTATAGCTGCAGTTCCGCCAGGATGTTTATATGCAGTACCTGGATATCTTAAGTAATCAAAGTGAACACCTGCTACTCCTGGAAGTGCAGCATATTTTTTAGCTTCAGCTATTCTCTCATTGAATAAAGCAGTGTTGATGGATCCGTCACTATTTAATGGGGAAAGCCATCCTCCGTCATAAAATACCTGCATCCAAATATGAACTTTAATACCATGAGAATTAGCCTGTTTAATCCATGACAATACACTGGATTCTCCGTATTTAGTAAATGCATAGAAATTTAAGAAAATATTACCTGTTCCTGAAGCTGCTAAACCAACCAAATCCACATTGTACATGTTAGCTCCCTGAACCCAGTATCCATTTCCATTATTAATATATTTGGTTATTACAATTGAACTGCTGCCTTCACAGCCTAAATTTTCATTATTGCCTGCAAATTTATATGATATTTCATATGTACCTACAGTTACCAATTTTATACTTAAACTGGCAATTCCATTAGCATCAGTTGTGCTGGTATAATCTATACCGTTAACTGTGAATATAACTTTTTCATTAGCTATAGGACTGCCGTCACTATTTTTAAGTAAAACTTTAAATTCTTCAGTTGAATTTTGAGTAAATACTGTACTTCCATTAACAACAAATAATGAATTTTTTCTGTCTACAACAGTACAGTATGCTTTACCATTACTTGGAGCTAATTTGGAATCTCCGTTAAATGAATAAGTTACAAGATAAGTACCTGCATCCAAACGAATAGTTAAACTGGCAACACCATTATTATCAGTAATTCTAGTATAACTTACACCATTCACACTAATAGTTACAGTCTTATTAATTAAAGGAACTCCACCTGCAGTTAATGTAACATTGAACTGCTGATATGCATCTTTACCTACAGTAATATCACTACCCTGAATAACTGTTGCATTAGTAGTTATTACAGATACCATAGTAGAGCCTGTAGATTTTTTGTAACCTGTATCATTTAATGTATATGAAATGTTGTATACATTAGGATCCAATCTAAGACTTATGCTAGCAACACCATTTTTATCAGTTACCATTACATAATTAATACCGTTTATATTAAATAGAACAGTTTTATTGACTACTAAATTACCGTCTTCATCTTTTACTAAAACTGAAAACAAATCAGTTTTAAATACCACATTATTTTCAGGTATGAAAATTACATCCTTACCTTCATAAACAGAAATAGTATTTGATGCACTTGATGCCAAATATCCCCCATTCTTATTAAAGGTATAAGTTGCAGTATAATTACCTGGAGTAGTCAATTTAATATTATATTTAGCTATACCATTATCATCAGTAGTACTTGTATATGTAACACCACCTACCTTAAGATTAACAGTCTGATTACTTACAGTATGATTAAACTGATCATACAATACAATACTTACAACATTACCTTCACCAGATATGAAATCATAATGTTGTGTTTTGATAACAGTACTGACAGAATCAACAACTGTAACAGCGAAACCTACATCATATCCATCAAGTGGATTATATGCAGTTAATATATATTTTCCAGGGAATAGTTTAATGTTAAGTTTAGCTACACCATTGTTATCAGTAACACGATTATAAAATACACCATTAATATTAAACTTAACAGTAGTATTAACTAAAGGAGTGCCATCATTATGTAAGAAAGTAGCATAAAACTGATTTTTATCCAAATATAATTTATTTAAATCTTCAGCTACAACTGTAGGCAATACCTTAACAGTATTTCCACATTCATAACCGTCATTAGGATTATATGCAGTTAATATATAAGTGTCAGGACGAAGCTTGATACCTAAACTAGCTACACCTTTATCATCAGTAACACGACTATAAAATACCCCATTAATATTAAACCTAACAGTAGCATTTATTAAAGGATTACCACGGCCGTCTAAAAAAGTGGCATGATATGAAGTCCCGTCTTTATAGATCATTACAATATCCTCACCTTTTATAGTTGGCAGTACATTAATATCTGAAGTAATGCTAGCCGGAGCATATTCAGTTGTTCCTTTGTAACTCACAGTAACATGATACAAACCAGAGTATAAATTTATACCTATAGAAGTTGAACCATTTTCATCAGTAATCTTATTATAAGTAACACCATTAATTAGGATACTTACAGTTTGATTAGCTAATCCGTTTCCATTTTCATCAGTTAAATTAATCATGAACCTAGTACCATTCTTATAATACAATTCTATACTAGGTGCATCTAAATTAACAGCTTTTTGCTGGTTGCCATCCCCAATTACATTATTGTTATTTTCTTCAATAACATTACTACTGGAGAAAGAAACATTACTATTTGATTCATCAACAGATAATGAATCATCAGCAGCTGTTAATACTGTAGAATTTGAGTCAACAGTATTTGCATCCATTGCAGAGACTGCACTAACTGACAAAAATACAGTCAGAATCATCAATGCAAAGATCATTACACGTTTTTTCAAAATCACTTACCTCCATTATAAATTTAATTTAACTATAAATTAAAAAATTATTTTCAGTACTTAATTATATTAAGAATATTGTATATAAATCTATTTATTTAATAAAACTGCTTAAATAGCTTTAATTTAAAAAATTAAGCATTAAAACCCCAGAATATTAAGAAATTAATAAAAATTATATTGATTTAAGAGATAATAAGTTAAAATTACAATAAGTAATCTTTTAAGTTTTATAAGATTATGAAATTATAAAAGATTATAAAAATTTCGTTTAAAGTAAAATAAAATAACAAACAAGTTATAAAAACCAAAAAGATAAATTTGAATGGAATTATAGTAAAAAACAAACAAGTAAATTTAGTAAATTGAAAAATAAGCAATAAAAATAAAAAATAAAAAAAGATGTAAATAATTTTACATCATAGGTGGCATTCCACCCATACCTCCAGGCATTCCACCCATTGGAGGCATTCCGCTAGCATCATTTCCGGACTCGTCAGGACCTGAAGAGTTTAATGCATTTCTAGCTGCAATCATATCATCAATACGTAATATCATTTCAGCAGCTTCACTAGCAGCTTTGATAGCTTGTGTTTTAATCCTAAGTGGTTCAATAACACCTGCTTCTTCCATGTCAACAAGTTTGCCGGTAAATACATTAATACCGATTTTTGAAGAATCTTCATGAGCGGCTTTTAATTCTGCAATTAAATTAATGGTATCTAAACCAGCATTTTCAATTAAAGTTCTTGGAATAACTTCAACTGCATTTGCATAAGCTAAAATAGCTAATTGTTCTCTCCCACTTACAGATTCACCATATGCTCTTAATCCTTTTACTAAATCAATTTCACAAGCTCCTCCACCAATGAGAACTTTACCGTCTTCAATAGTAGCTGCTACAACACCTAAAGCATCATCTAATGCTCTGCTAATTTGTTCAGTTACATAACGGGTACTTCCCCTAAGTACAATGGAAGATGCTTTTGGATTTTCACATTCTTCAATGAAAGTTAATTTGTGGTCGAATATTTTATCAACATATACATGACCTGCAGAACCTAATTTGTCAGCAGTTAAATCTTCAATATCAGTTACATACTGAGCACCGGTAGCTTTGTTGATTCTTTCCATGTCTGATTTTTTAACTCTTTTATAAGCCATGATTCCTGCTTTGTTTAAGTAGTGTTGTGCCATATCGTCAATACCTTTTTGACAGAACAATACATTTGCTCCAGATGCAACAACTTTATCTACTAAATCTTTAATCATTTCTTCTTCATTGTTTAAGAAAGCTTCAAATTGTGCAGGGTCTGTAATATCAATTTTAGCATCAGTGTTGATTTCTTTTAATTCAATAGGATATTTAATTAAAGCAATTTTAGCATCTTCAACATCAGTAGGCATGTTTTTAGATACTGGATCTTTATCCATAACAATACCTTCAGCTAAAAAGGAATCTTCAACTGAATCTCCGGAAATTCTTTGGATATTAATGTTGTCAATATCTATTTCACCGTCTTCGGCTATTCTTAAAGCTGCATCTACTACTAAATCAGCTAATTTATCTTTAGCATAATCTGATCCTTTACCTGTCATAGCAGTCATAGCTACTTTTTTAAGAGTTTCCCTATCATCTGCATCCATAGCTACATTGTTTAAAATTTCAATAGATTTAGCTGCTGCATTTCTGTAACCTTTTACAATAACAGAAGTTGCAATTCCATCTTCTAATAATTCTTGAGCTTTAACTAATAATTCACCAGCTATTACAACAACGGAAGTGGTTCCGTCTCCAACAATGTCTTCTTGTTTTTTAGCTGTTTCTACAAGCATTCTAGCAGCAGGTTGAGTGATATCCATTTCTCTCATTATAGTTGCACCGTCATTAGTAACAATAACATCACCTAATGAATCAGTTAACATTTTGTCCATTCCTTTAGGACCTAAAGTAGTTCTTACAATATCTTTTAAAACTTTAGCTGCTGTAATATTCATTCTTAAAGCATCTCTTTTGGAATACCTTTCAGTACCTTCAGGAAGAATGAATATTGGTTGATTTGCCATCATATCACCTTAATTAATAAATTTCTATAAAAAAACAATATAAAATCAAAAAGTTTTATATATTAATAATGAGTTTGAGGTTATATAAAAACTTTAGCATATTCAAAATTGCATAACATATATATATACTATAAAATGTAACATATACATTACAGAATGTAAAAATTAATTTACATTAAAAAATGTGATTATTATGAAACTTAAGAAAATAGTTTTAATATTACTATTAACATTAGCATATTTTCCATTTCAAATGTAAGTGCACAAAATATTGATGTTAATACTACAAACAATATTAATCCATTAAATGAAGTTTTAATAGATGAAACAATAGCCACATCTAATGAACTTACAAATAAATCATCTATAATCTCAAATGACTTAGAGAAATATTATAAAGATGATAAAGGATTCTGCGCTACATTTTATAATGAAAATGGAACTCCACTAACTAATAAAAATATAACTTTTAGTGTTAATGGAGTAAGTTATATTAAAACAACTGACAATAATGGTACCGCCAAATTAAATATTAATTTAGAATCAGGTAACTATACAATAATATCATACAATCCAATCACCAATGAAACAATAACTAATAATATAACTGTCCTATCAAGTATTAACGGTAGCGACCTTACAAAATATTTTAAAAATGCAACACAATATTCAGTTACATTGTATGATAAAACTGGAAAAGCTTTAGTTAATAAAACCGTACGTTTCAATATAAATGGAATATTCTACGAACGTAAAACCAATGAAAAAGGAGTAGCCCAGTTAAATATTAACCTAGATCCTGGAAACTATATTGTAACGGTTTACAACCTGATTACAGGTGAAGAAAAATCCAATAACATTAATGTAGTGTCAAGAATACAACTGCTAGATTTAAATAATGCATCAAATGTAATACTGCCTGAAGGATATGTTATACCTGTAATGTTTATTGGTAATGGAAAGGCTTATGCTCAATGCAGAGCAACAACTCTTGACGAAAAAGGAAACCCCTTAGCTAATCAACTAGTAACATTTAATATAAATGGAATCATTTATAAAGGCACTACTGACAAATTTGGTATAATCGATGCCATTATATATGTTAATGCAGATTGGGGAAATACATACCATATATGTACTGCAACATTCGGAGAATCATTTGCTTCCCAAACTGTTATAGTTAAAAGTTTTGTTATGGGTTAACTATAAAATAAAATTAAATTTTGAAAGTTTATAAAAACTTTCATTCTTATTTTTTTAAAAAAAAAGTATAAAGACAAATAAAAAAATTATTCATCTTTTAAAGATTGGGCTAATTTTTTACCTAAATCATAACATTGATCTAAAACATCATCATCAGGTATGAAAATAGTGTCAAATTGATCAACAACATCAAAACCTGCAGCTTCCAATTCAGCACTCATTTTTTTATTAGCTCCTCCACCCCATCCTTTAGAACCGAATACTACTGCTTTTTTGGTGTATCCCGTTGCTTTAAAGTTAAGAGCATCCAAATAATAAATAATGTCTCCAACACTTGGATATGCCTTGTTCATAATGGTAGGTGCACCTAAACAGATTGCTTTACTGTCTAAAACATCAGTTACAACATCACTTCTGTCATCTTCATGCAGGAAGTACATTTTAACTTCAAATCCTTCAGACATAATACCTTCTGCAATGGATGCTGCCATTTTTTGGGTTGAATGATGCATAGTGTCATAAATTAAAGTTACCTTATCCTTACATACACCGTTAGCCCATTCATTATATTTGTTAATAATTAATGAAGGATCTTTAAAGATTTGACCGTGAGAAGGTGCAATCATCTTAACTTTACTGACTAAATCCAGATCAGCTAATTCTTTCATCTTATTATTATACATTAAAGAAGAGTTAACAACCAGATTAGCATAGAACTTTTGTGCATTATTTAATAGGATTGTTTCTTCTACCTCATCACTAAACCTTTCACTAAAACAGATATGTTGACCAAATGCATCATTAGAGAATAATATTCCGTCTTCAACTAATAATGTAAACATGCTGTCCGGCCAGTGAAGCATTGGTGCATTTACAAATGCTAAAGTTTTTCCACCTAAATCTAAACTGTCTCCAGTTCCTACAACATTAAAATCATAGTCTTTTAAAGATGGTAAATGATTTTTTAATCCGTTTACAGCCATCTGTGAACAATAAACTTCAACATCCGGGAATTTTTTAACAAATTCAGGAAGGGAACCGCTGTGATCGTTTTCAATATGGTTTTGAATAATTACATCTATTTTAAATTCTCTTCCTTCTTGCTGGAATGCATCTTTTACTCTACCCCATAACTGTGCAGAGGTTCCAGGATATACGTTATCAATTAAAGCTACTTTATCTTCACCAAATACCAAATAACAATTGTATGTAGTTCCATCTAAACTGTAACCGTGATAATCTCTTAAATCCCAATCCAATACACCGACCCAATATACTCCATCAGTAATTTTAGTAGCATCTGCTTTCATAAAAAAATCACCTAAATATAAATTTATCAAGATATATTCTGTTCGTAATTATATTAATAATTAATGGGACATTAACAAAACATCCAGAATGCACAAATAAATATATATCTAATAATACTATTTACCTTGATTAAATTAAAATGGCAAATAATAAATAGTAACATAATAACATATATTATATATATTGAAATAATAGGTGATTTACAATGTGTTCTACAGGAGGTCCAATGGCGGACATTGATTTGAAAAAATTAAAAACAAAAAGATACAGATGTTTAGATTGTGGAAACGATTTCAAAGGCCTTGGCAGAAAAGTAATTTGTCCATCCTGTCAAAGCGACAATGTTGAATGTAAAGAGTAAGCTTCAAACATGTTTACTCTATTTTTATTTTTTAGGTGGTACTTTGATTATTGAGTTTAATAATGATGAAATCCTATTTCTGGAAGGTGAAACCGGGATGGTAGGAATCATAAAAGTAGCCTATGAAAATAAAATGTTATTTATAGCTACACAGAACAATGAAGAAATTGTCCAATTTTTAGAAAAAGATGACTTAATAGCTGTATCTAACTTTAAAAAAGACAAGCGAGCTATCCGCTCTCAGGCATATTTAACCCGTGAAGAAAATTCTCCACTTGTAATTCTAAACAAAGAACATCCCTCCACCAAACGACTGGAGACAGTTTTATCTGTAGGTGATAGAGTCTGTCTAAATTGTAATATCACTCCTGGAACACACCCCGAACAGGATGTTTTATGTTCCTGTGATTCACTATCCGGTTTAGAAATCAGCAAAACAGAAACCGGAATTAAATTAAACCAATACTTTGACAAATACACAATTGAAAAATTTTAGATTAAAATGAAACTTTTAGAATTTATTTACACATTACTTGGACAGGGAATAGTCTTTATAATCATACTAATTATTATATTATTTATAATAGCTATTACCCTTGGTAAAATCCTGCTTAAAAAGAACATAATCATATTTCCAAGGTTTATTCTTTTTGTTGTAGATGTATTTTACTCACCTTTCAAAACAATAGCTAGACTGCTGAAAATAGACGATGATATGATTGACAGAATCAGCATTGAAGTCAGGGATGATGTAAATAAGGAAAAATTCAAAAAAATACCTGCTGAAGAAACTTTAATCTTTTTACCTCACTGTTTAAGACACAGGGACTGTCAGGCTGCACTTCAAAAAGAAGGAGTAATCTGTACAGAATGCGGCAAATGTTCCATTGGCGTTATCAAGAAAAAGGCAGACAAACTGGGATACAGTTTATATATTGTTCCCGGATCAAGCTTTGTTAAAAAAATAGTTAAAGAAAACAACTTCAAAGCAGTTATTGGAGTGGCATGTCATGAAGACTTAAATCAGATGATGATGCTGCTTTCTGATTATTGTCCTCAGGGTGTTTTACTTTCCAAAACAGGATGTTTTGAAACAAAAGTAGATATTAAAAAAGTATTTGAAAAATTAAATTCCAAATACTAATCATCATAATATTTTATAAAGTCCAAAGATTCATCAGCCTGACTGAATTCATCAATAAAGTCATGCAAATCCTTTATAAATTCTTCTTTTCTTTTATCTGAATCTCTGATTTTAGAATAATCTTTTTTTATAGCCAATTCCATTATAATATCATCAGTTTCTAAAGTTAATTCTGGATAAAATATATTTTCATCCATATTATCCTCTTCCAAGTTCCTGATGAGCTCTAGCTAAATGACCTGCTGCAAGAGCACCAACTAAAGATAATTCTCCAGCCAAAACAGTAGCTGCAACAATTTCACCAAATTCACGAGCCTTATTGGAACCTGCAACACCAAGAATATCCAAACCCTCATGAGCAGTTTCTAAGCTTGTACCTCCACCAACAGTAGCTATCGGTACATCCGGAAGGTTTACTGAGAAATACAAATCTCCGTTTCTGTTTTCAGCTGTTGTAATACCTAAAGAACCTTCCACTGCATGAGCTGCATCCTGACCTGTTGCCAAAAAGATAGCTGCAACCATATTTGCATAATGAGCATTATATGCCATAGAACCTGCTGCTGCAGATCCTATTAAATTTTTAGCTATATTTACTTCTTCAATAGCTTCAGCAGTTGTTTTAAGTTTTTTATTTACTATTTCTTCAGGAATTAAAATATCTGCAACAATACTTTTTCCCCTTCCTTCAATCATGTTAATTGCCGCAGGCTTTTTATCAACACATACATTTCCGCTTAATGCAATGTGTCTTCCAGTTGTTTCATCAGCCAATTTATCTAAAATCTTTTCTGAAGCAATAGTAACCATGTTCATACCCATACTGTCTCCAGTAGAGTAAACAAAACGTGGATAAACATAAGTTCCAACAATTAGAATCGGATCAATTTTTAAAAGCTTACCATGAGATGTGGTGGATTCTGCAATTTCTTTAAGTTCTTGGAAATTATCAATAAACCATTGTTTAATTTTTAAAGCATCACTTGCTGAAGAGGTTTTAATTACCGGTGCTCTGGTCATAATATCTGAAATAACATGAGCATTTACTCCTCCAGATGATGTAATTGTTGATGCACCTCTGTTAATTGATGCTACAAGTGCTCCTTCAGATGTAGCTAACGGAACATAAACCTCTCTTTTACAGTAATCTCCGTTGATTTTTAACGGTCCGGCTACACCTACAGGAAGCTGGATTGTTCCAATTGGATTTTCAATGTTTCTTGCAGATGCCCTTTCCATGTCTAAAGAATAATTAGCCATATGCGGTAATTCACAGCCTGCTGTTTTTTCTATAAATTCCCTTCTAATATCTGTAGCCTCTTTTGGTGAAACATATTTGTCTACCTGGTATAATTTCATTTCACCATTTAACAATTTATCAATAATTTCTTTAGAATTCATTTAAATTGACTTCCTTACTAAATCTACAATTTCTGATGGCATTTTAGCTACACTTACACCGGCATCAGTTAATGCATTAATTTTACTTTCTGCAGTACCTGAACTTCCATGAATAATAGCTCCTGCATGCCCCATTCTTTTACCAGGTGGTGCGGTCCTACCTGCGATATATGAAACTACCGGTTTGGAGATATTGTCTTTAATAAATTCTGCTGCATTTTCTTCAGCATTACCTCCAATTTCACCAATTAAAACAATAGCTTCAGTGTCATCATCTTCTTCAAATTTTTTAAGAATATCAATATAATTTGTACCGATTACAGGGTCTCCACCTATACCTACACATGTACTTTGACCAATTCCTCCACGGGTAAGCTGGCTGGCTACTTCGTATGTTAAAGTTCCGCTTCTTGAAATTACTCCGACATTACCTTCTTCAAAAATATGAGTCGGCATAATTCCCAGTTTACCAACACCAGGAGTTATAATTCCAGGAGTGTTTGGACCTATAACTGTAGTGTCCATTTCACGAGCATAATTCATTATTTTTAAACTGTCATGAACAGGAATATGTTCTGAAATAATAACAACCAAATCCAAATGTCTTATAGATTCAAATGCCGCATCTTTTGCAAATTTTGCAGGTACAAAAATAATTGAAGAGTTAACGCCAGTTTCCTCTTTTGCTTCTTCAATTGAATTGAAAACAGGAACACCTAAAAAGTCTTGACCCCCTTTTCCAGGAGTTACACCTGCCAAAATATTTGTATTATATTCCAACATTTGTTCGGTGTGAAAAGATCCCTGTTTTCCGGTAATCCCCTGAACCAAACATTTTGTATCATTATCTAATAAAATCATAAAACAACCACCTTTTTAACGTAAAATTCTTGTTTTGTTTTCAAATGGAACTGCCAAATCAATTACATTTCCATTCATAAAAGCTGTAGCAGAAAATATAACACTTCCAGGCAATACATTACAGTTAGTGCCTCTTTTAACCAAATACACATTTTTATTTCCAAGTGCTGCTCCAATCATCGCACCTGCTATTACACCGACAGATTCTATATTTTCAACAGTAGCTACTACTACAGGATCATCAGTTTCCGGTGAAACATAACCTACACCAGGAATTTTTTTGGATTTAGGTTCTATCAAATCAGAAACATCAGTCATGTTTTTCATTCCTTTAGCTGCTTCAATAGCTGAATTGGCAGCATTTCCTACAAACGATTCCCCACCATATGTATCAAAACCTAAAACAATAGCATCAGGATATCTGTCTTGGCGAATGCTAGCTTCAGCATAAGATATACCTTCCCCTGCAGTATCCGGACTTTGAGATATTCCTGAAAGGTCACCTAAATTTTCAGCATTGTCCTTTAATATATTTACAATACCTTCATTAACACTTTCAAGTAAATCGTCCTCTACAAATGCACTAACAACTACATCATCACCAGTTACATTTGTCAGGGCAGCATCTCTAGCCCCTAAAGCTTTAAGTTTGTAAAGGTCGGACTCAATATTTTCTACTAATGTATTACTACAGGACACGTCATTCCTAGAAATGTCTGCACCTATAGCTGTAATTTTCAAAATAACACCTTTTATAATTGATTATAAAAATAAATAAAATAATTTTTATTTTATTGTTATATATTATGTCTTTTATTTAATATATAATTTAAGGAACGAAAGGGCTCTTTCAAAAACTTGTGTGATTTTTTTCTTTTTCATTGTTTAAATTCCAATAATTTAGTTTTAGCATGAATCTGGCTAGAAGTCCTTGTTCTATTTTCATTGTTCTTTTTATGTGTTTTGGGAATACTTTTTGGAAGATATTTTCGATTTTATTGTTTGTTGATGGGATGTTCGTGTTTTCCAGGTGTGTCGTTAATTTTTTGAAGTAAGGAATGATGAATTTCCAAAGAATTTTGTTTGTGAACTTGTTTTTTGTATATTTTTTGTTTATTAATTCGTTTCTAAGTTCTTTAGCAGTATTTAAGTCTTTTGCATCCAATATTTTATAAATGTCCTGTTTTAAACAATTTAATATGTCTTTTTCGTCTTCAGATAATGGATTTTTGTCAAAGTAATCTTTAAATCTTTTGTTTACTGCTTGTTTCACGTGAAATTTGCAGAAATGGTGTTTTACTTTTAATTTATCGATGGCTTCACGATATTCGTGTTTTAAGTCTGTGCCTATTGATATTTTTTTCTGATTTCTTAGAGATTCGTTTAAAAATTGATAAATGGTCTTAGAATCTTCTGATTCGACCAATTTAACGGAAACGAGAGTATTCAATTTAACGTCGAATAAGGCTAAAATATAGTTCCATTCACCATTAATTTTAACCCAAAGACTATTAAATAAGTAATATCCAGAATAAGTCCAATTATCATAGTTAAATTGATAATTAGAGTTCAATAAGATGTTTTCAATGCTTTGATGTGAGATTTCAATGTTATGTTGTTGTTTTAAATCAAATCGTATTTTATGGAGCCCTGCTCCATAAATTTGATATAAATTCTCAATACATTCAATAACAGGCAATGTAATATTTGAATTAGAATAAACAAGAGATAATAAATCAGTATAAAAGACTTTACCGCATTTTATGCACTTATATTTTTGAATAGTGCAAATTTGTTCTCCAATTCTTAAAAAAATAAGTTTACGTTCATAAGTACCATTTTTAACAGCATTATGTGATTTACAAGATGGGCAAATTGCAACTCTATTCTCAAAATGTATTTTACCTCTTTTTTCCAATCTGATAAGATTATTCTCAATATTTTCGCAACCAAATCGAGAAAGATCATCAAATTGACGGAATTCAGAAAACTCAGGAACAAAATCGAAAAGTTTAAATTGTTTTGACTCCATAAATTCATATGGAGCTTTTATTTTGATACTAGACATATTAATATATTAGCTCCACTTAATATATTAATTTTACTGCTTTTAAATTAAAAATAAAGAAAAAATAGAACGAAAAAAATTCGTGACTCAAAAACTAGTGAAAATTCAAATCACACAAGTTTTTGAAAGTGACAACGAAAGTTATTTAAAAAAATTAATTAATAACATCACTCAAAAAATATAATTGATGTATTCACAAACTAAAATAGCAATACCAATTTTTCAAGCAAAAAAAGAAGATGTAATTAAAGTAGCTGAAGATTGTATTGAAAAAGGTGCTGATGTACTTGAATTTAGAATAGATGCACTGGACAATCCTAACTTTGATGATATTAAAGAAATCATTGAAGAGATTAACTTTCCAATAATAGCTACCAACAGAATTTCATCTGAAGGCGGTTCCTTTAAAGGATCAGAAGAAGAAAGAATTGATATTTTATTAAAATGTGCTCCTTTAGTTGATTATGTGGATATTGAACTTCAAAGTGATGACAGATATATAAAACAGATACATGATACTGGAGTAACTACCATTGTTTCATACCATGACTTTCATAAAACTCCTGAAATTAATGAAATCATGTATATTGTTGAAAAAGAACAAAAACTTGGAGATATCGCTAAAGTAGCTTTTATGCCTAATGATTTGGATGACACTTTAAAAATATTGGCTATTCTTTCACATTGCGAAAATACAATAGCTATTTCAATGAGTGATTTAGGCAGCTACACCAGAGTTATGGCTTCCAAATTTGATTCCCCAATTACTTTTGCTGCAGGACGAGATGTGACCGCCCCGGGGCAAATTGATATTGAAACCATGAAATCATTGCTTAATATGGATTTGAATCTTATGGAATAGGTGATTAGAATGGCTAAAAAATGTATTTTAGCTTTTATTTTAATAATTATCTTAGCTATTTTTTTAGGAATATTTTTAACAGAAGATAATGGGTCTGTTGATGTTTATATAGATGGAGAAAATGTAACTGCATCAACAAATCCAGGATTAAACACTGAAATTAATACCAAGGAACTGAATGATGAAATTTGCAATTATTCTCTTGAATCAATGAATATGCCCAATACCAATATAAATACCCTAAAATCAGGAATTCATGATATTTGTTTAAGTTATGGTCTTGATACATCCAATATTAATATCGATTCCACTTTAGGTGAAAACAGTATTCCTGTTATTTATCAGGTTGACGGAACTTCAATGCTTCCAACACTGCAGGACGGACAAAATGTTTTAGTCAATAAAACACAGGATGTTCATGTCGGAGATATTGTAGTTGCCAATTCTTCAGAATATGGAAACATTATAAAAAGAGTTGACGAAGTTAATAACAATCAGATTCACCTTGTAAGTGACAACAAAAATATAGAATACACTCAAATCAATGGAGTTATATATGAAACAAATGGAATAAGTACATGGGTTGATTTCAGTGATATTTATGGCGTGGTTATAAAATATTAAAAAAAATAAGGATATAAAAAAAGAGATGTGCCTATACAGCACTGTCTCCTTCTTCACCTGTTCTAATCCTTATTACATTGTCAATTGGATAAATGAAGATTTTACCGTCACCAATGTTGCCTGTTTTTGCACCTTTTTGAATGGCTTTAACAATAGTATCTACACCTTCATCTTTTGTGACAATCTCAATACGTGTTTTTGGAATTAAGTCAATACAGTAACTGGATCCCCTGTAAGATTCTTTGATACCTTTTTGACTGCCTCTTCCTTTAATTTCAGAAACATTCATTCCTTGACAGCCCACGGCTGTAAGTTCATTTTTAACGTCCTGATACTTTTCCTGTCTAATAATTGCAACAATACTTTTCATTTTTAAACCTTCTAGTTAAAATTGTATGCAGATTCTTCGTGAAGTTTTGTATCTAATCCTACAACTTCAGCTTCATCTTCTACTCTGATACCGCCCATAGCTTTGTCAAGTACTTTAGCTAATACATAGCTTATTACAAATGCATAAACAATAGTAGCTACTACACTTATTATTTGTATTACAACTTGATATGGGTTTCCATATAATAATCCTGCTGCTTCATTAATATATGGTGCTGCAAAGATACCAGTAGCGATTGCTCCCCATATACCAGACATACCGTGTATACCGAATACGTCTAATGCATCGTCGTAACCGAGTTTTGCTTTTAAGTAATAAATTGCAAAGTAAGATACTAAAGGAGCTACTGCACCAATTACTAATGCTCCAGGAACATCAACAAATCCTGCTGCAGGAGTAATAGCTACTAAACCAGCAATTCCTCCAGAGATTGCACCAAGAACAGTTGGTTTACCAACAACAATTGTATCTAATATAGTCCAGACAATTAAAGCTGCTGCAGCTGCAACATTTGAAACAATAATTGCATTTGCTGCAAGACCATTTGCACCTAAACCGGATCCTCCGTTGAATCCCATCCATCCGAACCATAGAAGTGCTGCACCTAATACTGCATATCCTAAGTTATGTGGTAATAATGAAATGTCTTTTCTTTTACCTAATACAAGTGCGATAGCTAATGCAGAAACCCCTGAGTTAATGTGTACAACAGTACCACCTGCGAAATCAAGTGCTCCCATATTCATTAACCATCCTCCACCCCATACCCAGTGAGCAATAGGGATATAGACAAGACAAGCCCAAATCGGGATAAAAATTACCCAAGCTTTTGTTTTCATTCTTCCAACAACACCACCAGAAATCAATGCTGCTGTTAGACCTGCAAATGCAAGTTGGAACATAACAAACAATAGTGTTGGAATAGTTCCGCTTAAATCATCAAGTCCGATTCCACTTAAGAAGAAATTAGAAGGGCTTCCTATAAATCCTCCCAGTAACGGAGTTCCAAAGGCAAATTGATAACCGAAAATAACCCAAATAACACTTACAATTGAAAATGCAATAAAGGTTAAAAACATAGTATTTAAAACATTTTTACGTTTACTTAAACCACCATAAAAGAATGCAACAGCCGGAATACTCATTAAAAGTACTAAAAGACTACAAACAAGAACCCAAGCTGTATCACCTGCGCTAAATATATCCATTATATCTTTTCTCTTTTTAAATAAATTAATAACAATAAATCAAAATTATTTTTTAAAATTTTTATGAATTTTGATTAAACGGAAGTCGGAAGTCGGAATCCTTCTTCCGATATATAGTAGTTGAACTTACAGCTATATAAACATTTCGGTGAAACGGATTTACAAAAAAATAGGTTATTATAAAAAAATTCAATAAAAAATATTAATAATATATAAATATATAAATAAATAACAGTTAATCTTTAAAATTAAATAAAAGAAAAATCTGAATTTGTAAATTCAAAAAGGAAAAATGTGTTATTATGAAAGGGCAAACAAAAGCAAAATTAATTGTGTTTTTTATTGTTGCAATTATTGCATTTGCTGCAAGTTCAATGGCTGCAAATATTATTCTGATAAAAAATCCGAATGACAATACCCTGCTGGCTATTGAAGATGATAATTTCACACCTCAAAAGGTGGATTATGTTCCTACATATATCCCGGAACCTAAAATTATTAATGATACTAATCTAACTAATAAAACCGACTGGATGAATAATGCAAATATTACAAACATTCTAAATAAAACAAAAGGAAATTTAAGTAATTTATGGAATGAATATTCACACTGGTGATTATAATGGGTGAAAAAAAGAAATTCATTAGGGATAGTGTCTATGGAGACATTAGCTTAAATAAATTTGAACAAAAAGTATTGGATATGCCTCAATTCCAACGTTTAAGAAGAATTAAACAATTAGGATTAATTAACTTAATTTATCCCGGTGCAAACCACACCCGTTTTGAGCATTCAATCGGAACAATGAATCTTGGATCCAAACTGGCTAACGAACTAGAATTAAGTGAAGATGAAATTGAACTTGTTAGAATCTCTGCTCTGCTTCATGATGTTGGACATGGTCCCTTTTCACATGTGTCTGAAGGAGTATTGTCATTTCCTCATGAAGAATTAACAAAATATGTTATTTCCAAAACATCAATGAGAGATTACCTTGAAGAAAAATTCGACATTAAGGAAATAAATAAAATAATTTCCGGAGAAGGGAAACTAGGTCCGATTGTATCCGGAGAATTGGATGTGGACAGAATGGATTATCTTTTAAGAGATTCCTATAATACCGGAGTTGCCTACGGAGTCATTGATTATGAAAGAATAATCTCCAATTTGAAGCTAACTAACAACTTAGTATTAGATATAAAAGGAGTTCAGGCTGCTGAAGGGGCTTTAGTATCCAGATATTTTATGTATCCCAGTGTATACCAGCACCATACAACACGTATTGCCAATTCAATGTTTAGAAGAGGTTTGAAAAAGTTAATAAACTCAAATGAAATAGACGAAAACGATATGTACAAATATGATGATATGGATATGGTCAGCATTTACAGAAATAGTGAAAATCCCTTTGTACGGGATATGATTACCCGCCTGGACAACAGGGACTTATTTAAACGGGTAAAAGTTATTCGGCTGGAGAACTTTAAAAATCCTGAAAAATTATACAAAACTTCACAGGAAACCCTAAGAAAAGCTGAAGAAGAAATAGCTTATGATTTTGATATGGATAAAGATTATTTAACTATCAATATAGCTGAATATCCCCGTTTTGATGAAATGAAAACACAGGTAAGCGTTGACGGGAAATTATACCCCTTAACTAAAATTTCAAATATCGTTGGAGCACTAAGTAAAGCAAGATTCAATATTCCTGACATTAGTGTTTATGTGCCAAAAGAAGACAAAGCCAAATTCGAGAAACTTAAACTAGAAAATTACCTGGATTTACCTGAAATAAATAAGGATAAATTCCATGGCATTCATTATGATCAAATCAAACTATTTTAGGAGAATAATATGATAGTAGTTGGAATTACCGGAGCTAGCGGAGTGATTTATGGAATCAGATTGCTTAAAGCTCTAAATGGATTAAATATTGAAAACAGCTTAATTATAAGTGATGCTGCTAAAACTGTAATAAATCATGAAGTAAAAGAACCTATTGAAGATATAATCACTCTGGCAGACAATTATTATGAATTTGACGATTTAACTGCATCCATCAACAGCGGATCATTTAAATTTGACGGACTGGCTATTGTACCATGTTCCATGAAAACATTATCATCAATAGCTAACGGATATGCCTCAAATACAATTACAAGAGTAGCTGATGTAAGCCTAAAAGAACACAGAAAAACAGTTATTGTTCCTCGTGAAACTCCCCTCAGAAGCATACATTTAGAAAATATGCTGAATTTATCAAAAGAGGGTGCTGTGATTTTACCTGCAATGCCCGGATTTTACTCTGACAGCGATACTGTTGATGACCAGATCAATTTTATTGTAGGTAAAATATTAGATTCACTGAATATTGAAAACAATATATATAAAAGGTGGGAATAAATGTTAAATGATATGGACTTTATTAAAACTTGTGATGTTCCTGGCCCTACCAAAGAAGCCATAAGAGCAATCATATTATATAAATCAGCTGTAACACCCAATGACGAAGTGGTGGATGTTGGCTGCGGAACCGGAGGAATTACATGTGAATTTGCCCAAAGAGCAAAAAAAGTAACTTCCATTGATACAAATCCTGATGCCATTAGCGTTACCAAACAAAACCTTGAAAAATTTAATTTGGGAGATAATGTAGAGTTAATAAATGATTCAGGAAGTAATGCTCTGAAAAATATTGACAATATGGACATAGCTGTTGTTGGAGGCAGCGGCAGAGAACTTGAAGATATTTTGGAAATTATAGATTCCAAATTAAATCCTAAAGGAAGAATAATTGTTACAGCCATTCTTGTTGACACTAAAATAGAAGCTATAAACAAATTAAAAAAGCTGAATTATAATCCTAAAATCATGGAAGTCAATATTTCAAATGGGAGAGTTCTTGACCGTGGGGTTATGATGATAAGCGAAAATCCAATAGCTATCATTAGTGCAAATAAAAGATAAAAAAATTTTGGAGATTATAAAATGAAAAGAGACTGGAAAATAAAGTTTTCAATATTGATGATTATTGCAGCTATTATTATTTTTGGAACCAATTACCTTGTCCTAAAAGACACACATAGTATTGTTTCATATGTCTGGCTGCACATAGGATTTATTCCTATAGACATTATCATTGTTGCATTTATACTTGAAGATATAATGAGCAGAAAAGAAAAAGAAGCTATTTATGAAAAGTTAGATATGCTTATCAGCACTTTCTTTACTGAAATAGGTAATGAATTAATAGAAGAATTCAGCAGTGCAAATGAATTTAAAGCTAGCACCAGTTATTTAAAAGCTATTCCTAATTGGGACGATGCAGAATATGACAAACAGCTGAAAAAATTAAAAAATGCAAATATTGACTTTAATGTAGATATTGAAGGAGGCAAAAGAGCAGAATTTTTAATAAATCTTAGAACATTATTAAAATCCAAAAGAGAGTTTTTAATAAACTTAATCAACAATCCCCAATTATTTGAAAAGGAAGAGTTTTCAGGATTATTAATTTCAATATTGCACCTTGATGAAGAATTAGAGCACAGACCAGATTTAAATCAGATTACAGATGCTGATTTTAATCATTTAAATGGTGACATCAAAAGGATTTATTCAAAATTGATATATGAATGGATTTATTACCTAAAATACCTCAATACTCATTATCCATATATGATTTCATTAATTATCCGTACAAATCCATTTGATGAAGATGCTGATGTTCATATAAAAGATTAGGGAAATGCATCATGAATAGTAAAAAACAGCATTCCTGTATCATTTTATGTGGCGGGCAAAGCAGAAGAATGGGTCAGGACAAAGGATCTATGATTATTCAGGATAAACCTATGATTAATCATATCCTTTCAACATTAAATAATGAAATAAATGAAGTGATAATTGTTTTAAATAATAAAGACCGTATTGACAAATATAAAAATTTCATTAAAAAAGAGGACTATAATTTTAAAATAACCTTTGCTGAAGATGAAATAAAAAATATTGGGCCGATGTCCGGAATATTGACCGGGCTGAAGCACATTACATCTGATTATGCTTTAATACTTCCCTGTGACAGTCCATATGTAACAGAAAAATTAATTGAAAATATTTTTAATGAACTGGACTCAGACCATCAGGCTATTGTTCCCTATCATGACAGCAAAAATAAACTGAAAACAAGCGAACCCCTTCATTCCGTTTACAATAAAAATATCATTCCTGAAATTGAAAAGCTGATATCTGATGATATATTGCATATTAAGGGATTAATAGAAAAAATAGATGCGAAATTTATATTAATAGACAATAAAAAATTATTAAAAAAAGAATTTAGAAATCTTAATCGTCCATCAGACGTTTAAAGATATTCAACTAATTCTTTTGTTTTTGAAACTGCTTTATCAACACAGTAAAATATGTCTTCTTTTGTTAACGGTGAAATTCCACCTTTCTGCATAGCGCAAATATTACCATCTTTAGTAACACCTACATTTAAACGAGCACTAGCTACTTTTTCTTCATTTAAAGTAGGGTCTAAAATCAATTTATCCCCTATTTTAACAAAAGTACACATAGCCACTTCATTATTGATAGGTAAATCTATAGTGTTTTCATGGTCAAGTACAACTTCATCATCAGCAATACTTGCAGAAGGTAATTTGGTACTTTTTAGAGCAGCCATTACAGCAAGTTCACAGGCATCAAAAAGATTTCCGCAGTTATCTATAATATGCAAATCTATAAATAACATCCAAACATGTTTGCCTTCTTCAACACATAACTTATCCAAATCAACAAGTTCACTTTCACGAATTCCCCTGTCAACAACACGTGCAAGTTCAATTGAATCTTCACTTGGTGGTCCAGGTTCAAAAGTAGGATCAGCCATTGGCAGCATTTCACAGTTAGTCATTAAAACTCCCAAATCCGGAGTATCCGGAAATGGTGCGCCAATTTGCGGTTTAATACCAACAATAACCTGAGTATCTCCTATTTTAACTCTTGCAGAACCTTCAGCTTTGGATATCACATCAGTTTCAATAGAAATATCCCTGTATTCATCAAGTTCCCTGCCATCTTCCCTTTTATCATTGACAGCAAGATTAATTATACTTTCCTTTGTAATTTCAGGTACAATATCAACCATATTAATCACTCATCTCAGCAGAATATTTTTTCATTAAAGCTTCTTTTTGGATTTCATTTACTTTCCTGCATCCTTCCATAGCTAAATTAATTGCTTCTTCAAATTCCTCTTGAGATAAATCACCATCACTTTGTAATAAAGTAATTTCACCAGTTCTTGGCATCATAGCTATAGGAACATCAGCCTGTCCTTCCTTATCTTCAACTTCAGATAAATCAAGAATAATTTCATCATTTACCTTACCTGCAGCACATCCTACAACAATATCTTTCATAGGAATTCCAGCATCAACAAGTGCAACGGAAGCTGCAGTAATTCCAGCACAGCGTGTTCCCCCTTCAGCTTCAATTACTTCAATGTAAATATCCACCATGGATCTAGGATAATTTTCCAACATTAAAGCAGGTCTTAATGCATCCGCAGTGATTTTGGAAATTTCAGAAGACCTTCTGTCTGGTCCCGGTCTTTTCCTATCATCTACAGAAAAAGGAGCCATATTATACCTGCACCTTATTACACCAGTATTTGGTTCAAGTAATCTTCTAATATATGATTCTCTAGGCCCGTACACTGCCACTAAAATTTTATTTCCACCAACTTCCAAATAAGCAGACCCGTCTGCACGTTCAAGAACACCTGCTTCAATTTTTATAGGGCGTAATTCATTATATTTTCTGCCGTCCTCTCTTATCATTTCAGACATCATATCAACCTCATAATCATCAAAGAATTATCTGTTATTCAATATATAAGAATTGCCAGAATTATTACCATAGGACAAAGGTTTATCCTTTTTATTTTTCTTTTTTAATTCTTCAATTACTTTATAAAAATCAGTACTATCTTTTTTTGACTGTTCTTCTTTTTCTTCCTGTTCCAATTCTTCTTTGAAATTTTGAAGTTTAGGTTTTTCTAATTCTTCATAATCATCACTATAGTCATCTTCTTGTGGCAATTCACCATCAATAGCTAAAGATAGTTTATTTTTAACTTTATTTGTTAAACCGGAAGTATGAGCCTCAGCTTCAATCATATGGATAATATCTTTAGTAAGCTGTTCCATATCTTCCTCACCTTTAACCCAAACAAGACCATTTTGACCAACAATTATCTTACAATTGGTTTTATCCTTAATCATGTTGATCATAGAACCTTTTTTACCTATTAATCTAGGAACTTTGGTTGGAGTAATATCTACAATTATTCCTCCTCTGAATTTACCCATTCCTCTGCCTTTTAAGCCCAGTTTGACTTTTTTAACTTCATCAACATCAACAACTCTTAAAAATAGAACATCCCCAACATCAAATACCTTGTTGAGTTCTTTTTTCTCTCTTCCAAACACTTCAAAAGCAGGTAAAATTCCGGAATATGGGGAATTAATATCTACATCCCACATGGAGAATCTGACATCTTTAATTTTACCAATAACTACATCTCCTTTTTTAGGAACATATTTACTTTTAAGAGGAATAACTCTAATTTTTTTATTCCTTAAAGAAACTAGTCCCATTAAAGAAGAACAAATTTTACCATTCTCTTTAAAGGTACCTCTTCCTGAGTAGTATTCGTCATCTGCCAATACTTCACCAGGAATAACTAAATCTTTATTTTCCACATATATCATAAAAATCCCATAAGTTGAAAATTAATTTAATTATTTGATAGTTTTCGTTTCTGCTTCACCACTTGAAATTTCAGCCATTTTAGCGGCGAAATCATCTTGAAGGCCACCAGGCATCTCAACAATGCCAATCCATGAACCGTCTTGCTGCCATTCTTCATTAAGAATTTCACCAAAATGATGGATTGCAGAGTAGGCTCCTCCTGCTGAAGAACCCGGAAGGCGAACAGCTACTTTAACTTTTTCAAACCTAATCGGAATAAGTGGTTTAATAGCTTTCAGGGCTGTTTGTACTTGTTGATCAACTGAAACAAAAGGATCAAATTTAACTTTAGCTTCATTAACAGCATTTTCAATCCTTTGTGCAGGGTGAGGAAGACCTGATTGGGGATTAATAGCTTCTCTAGAAATTTTATTAATAACAAGTCTTCTTTTATCTTCCTGCATTTGTCTTTTTTGTTCAGCAGTTAATTGAACATGTCCTTTTTCAAGTATAACTTTAGAAACTCCAATAGGGTCTGTAGTTTCAAATATTTTAAGCATAGCTTCTTCAGAAGCTTTATCTCCTTTTTTAGAGTCCTTAAAAATTTCTTCAACAGCTAGAAGATCTTCAATGGCCACATCCTGCCCATCAGGATTTCTAAATTCTGCTGCTAAATCCGGATCGACCAATATTTCAAAATGTTCCCCACAATATTCATATTTAGCTATTATTGCTTCATCTACATTTACCATTGAAAAAACCCCTAACCAATTAATTATTTATTCTTCACTTTCCTCTTCACTTTCTTCTTCAGATACAACCTCATCAATGAAAGTCTGTACTTCTTCCTGAGAAAGTTTAGTGTATACTTCTTCACCACATTTAATAACAGCAATTTCAACATTGTTTGCAGTAGTTTCATGTTCAGTTGCTTCATTGATTGCTGTTAGTGCTAAATTAATAGCTTCATTTAAATTCATGTCATCTTTATATTGATCTTCAAAGATATCCATAGCTGCAGATCTGCCTGATCCAATAGCAGTTGCTTTATATTCAATTAATGCTCCACTAGGATCTGTTTCGAATAATTTGCAAATACCGTCATATACTCCACCAATGATTAAAGCAGAACCGAATGGCCTTACCCCACCGTTTTGAGTATACATCTGTAACATATCACATAATTTTTTAGATAAGCTATCTACCCTAATAGGTTCACTGTATGTGATTTTATTTATTTGAGCTTCCACTCTTGCTCTTTCAACTAAAGCTCTAGCATCAGCAACAAGACCTGAAGTTGCTGCTCCAATATGTTCATCTATTTTGAATATTTTTTCAATAGATGTTGCTTCAACTAAATTAGAAGTAGTTCTTTTATCAACTGCTAAAACAATACCTTCAGAACATTTAATTCCTATTGAAGTGGTTCCTCTTTTAACAGCTTCTCTTGCATATTCTACTTGGAAAAGTCTTCCATCTGGGCTAAATACAGTAATTGCCCTATCATATCCAGCATTTTGTAAAGGTTGCATAAATTAATACCTCACATTTTTTTAATATTATAATAAACTTAAGTTCAACTACTATAAAAATACAATTATTTTAAAAAATAAACCAAATTCTCCATGAAATGGTATTTCATTACATATCTGTAATGATATAGTTTTTTAAATCTTTTTTCCATAAATTCAATTCATATTTATATGCGTATATTATTAATAAAGTTTTCTATTTTAAAATAACTAAAAGTTATTAAAAACTTTTTCATAACCAAACAGCAAAAAATTAAGGAAAAAACCAATTAATAATTCACTATTTAAAAGAAATTTTTTATCAATTTTCACTTTTAGTGTTTTGATAAAAAAGAGTCTAAATCTCATGGTTTTGTTTGTAAACTTTCCAATAGCTTACAAACGTTTTTAAACTCATAACAACTTTTTTTAAAATAATTTTTTTCACAGTTTACATAATAATAAAAGTAATAAAAAAATTATAAACTTTACCAAAAATAAACGGATGATGTAAAATGATAAAGTTAAATTTAAGTTTCACCTCTCCAAGAGGTGAATCATGTGTTAAATCATATAACAATAATTTTAGATGTAATTTTAATCATATTACATATTATTAATCTAATAAGATAAACGATTAAAATAATTGATAGATGAATATAAAAGTTTTTGATTTTTTACGCCCACGAGCTGAAGTTTTGCGTAATTTTTCCTTTTATTTTTCAATAAATTTCTGACAGGCTTTGATAGTTCCGGATAAACCGATAGTTGAAACTGAAATATCTTTTCTATTATGTTTATAAATTAAAGCAAGAGAAGCCCTTACCTCATCAACATACTCTCTTTGGCAGCGAAGAATTGCCTGATAATGATTATACTCATCGGTTTTTTCAAGCTCATAAAACTTCATAACCCATAAACTAAAATTGCCTGTTCCATTTTCACCAAAAAAGCGAATACATCCATTCCAAACAATATTAACCAAATCATCTTTAGAAATAACACTTTTAACTTTAATATCCAATGCCAAATACCTGTTATTTTTCCTAAGTGTAGGGGGAAGAACCTTAAGCTTCATCATTAACCTCCCTAACTCCTTTTAAAACCATGTTTTTCCTGTTTTTATTAAATTCCAAAATGTTTTCAGCTGAGGTAAATGATTTGTCAATTTCACTTTGAGTTAATCCAACTGAAAGAAATACTGAGCTGAAATCTTTAGTTGTCTTAATATCAAAAACGGACTCTGCTCTTGAAGACAAAATTAACGGGAAGTCAAATTTCTTATGTAATGAAATTACATCCTTAATATTAGCTATTGTTTTAGCCCTATATGTTAAATAAGATTTCAAAATATCTATAAAGCAAATTTCAACAGCTACATTATTATTCAAAGATTCTTTAGCCAAAACCTGATTAAGACCACTGTCATATCGTTTTAAATAAGGTCTTGATAAAACATCCAACTGGATATTTTCCAAAACAGCCCGATTTACTTTTAAATCTCCACCAATTACACTAATGCATGATGATTTATTTCTGAACTTTCTGGCTATTTTTCTAATTTCATTAACATTGCCGGAATCTATTTCTAAAGTATAATCTATGCCAATGTCCAAATTATCCTGCAAATCCTTTTTAAACTCTAAAGCTTTGGCAAATTTATTTTGATTATAAGAAAAATTAATATGATCCCAACCATACTTTGAAGCTTCCTCAGCTAATTTCAAATTATTATCATAGCTGTTTCCTTTAACATTTAAATCAAAAAACATTTTAAAAATCCTATTGAATCATTTATATTAAATATTAAATTTTATTTATTATTAATAGTTATGGAAAAAGCATTAAAAAAAAGAAAATAAATTTTTGTAGACTACTACAAAAATCTAAAAAATTCCCAATGGAGGAGAATTAAATATTGCATAGACAATTAAAGCCATAAATACAATATTTATAAGAACTCCAAATTTTATAGAACTATTAATATTTTCCCGCCTGGAATATTGGAAAACAATATAAAAATAATCTGCAGAGATTAAAAAGAACAATAAAAACATGAAATAAGTAAATGGGAATAGACTTACATCACTTCCAGTTACCAAAGTTCCTATCATAGCTAAAACAAGCAGGAAAATAAAAATATTACCATATCTAATATTCATATCTAACACATATTTTTTTAAAATATTTATTCTTTTATTTAAAAAAACTAGAATAAATTATCACATTCATCAGATTATTACTTAAAAATTTGATGATTATTATATTATTTATAATTAGGATAATAAATACTTTTATAATTTTAGAATAAACATGAAAAAATAATTGACAGAATACTTAAAAAATGAACAAAAAAATAAAAAATAAGTGATTGCAATAATCACTTAAACAGAAACCGATGACGGCAAAGTACCGGTACTTCCATATTGAAGCAAAATAGCTATTTCAATATCCAACATTTTAGACGGAGAAATATCTGGAACACCACCTGCATAAATTCCGACATAGTTTGGAACCTGACCGTTTCTATCAATCCATGAAGCAAATCTGTCAGACATATCCACATAATTAGCCTGAGCTATTGAATTTGAATAATCACGACCGCTAGGATGAGGTGCATAAGACGGATTTCCAACAGAAATAGTTGCTCCGCTATCTCCATGACCAATCAGGGACACGGATTTTGTTAAAATATAGAGACACTGTGATTTGGATAAGGACAATGACTTATAATTAACCGGGAAATTGCCACCATTATCTTTAATAGCCTGTGCTAATCCAGGTGCTTCAGAAACTGGAAAACTACTTAAAGACAGTGACTGGACTCCGGAATCCCCACTTACAGAAGATGATGATGAAGAAGCATCTGAAGACATCCCCTCATCAGAACCGCTGAACATTCCAGTACCGATAGCTGCAAAAACAACAATCAAAACAACTATCAATGCAACTAAACCTACAATAATTATATTTTTGCTTTTTTCGTCATCTCCTGCAGATGCAGGAACATGACTTAAAGTTCCTTTATTTTTAATTTGACTTCCACAATATTTACAAAATTTTGAATTATCAGGTAAATCTTTTCCACATTTAGGACAAAACATTAAAACTCCTCATTCGTATTTATAAAATTCAACAGACCAACTTACAGTTTCATAATAATCAATATTGAAAGTTTCTGAAGACGATGATTCATAAGTAAGAGAATCATACCTACTTGCAACTGCACTTCTAGAACCCCAATCAACACCAGCTGACTGACCGTTAGAACCTGAAACATATAAATGATTAGTAGCATAATTTTTAATAGGATATGCTGTAATCTTAACCATTATTTTACCTGCAGGAACACTAACAGCCTGGGAACCTGAACCTGAACCCGAATATGAACCTATTAATTTCCATTCACCAGATTTGCTTGAGCTGGATTCAGAACTTGAAGTGGAACTAGATTCATCAACTGAAGATGTGGAATCAGCTGAACTATCTGAAGAATAGTCGCTTGACTGATCTGCACCACCTTCATTTAAATTTATTGCAAAATAGCCGATTGCGCATATAAGAACAATAATAATTGCAGTTAAACCAACAATCAAATATTTTGTATTATTTCCATTTTTTTGTTGAGTCGGGGCTTCATTTTGCTGGACTAACGATGCACCGCAACGGGTGCAAAATTTAGCTTTTTCATTATTTTCAAACCCACAATTTTCACATTTCATAATATCAAAAAAATTTTAGTTAATCATTATTATTTTTAACACAAGATACATATTAATTTAATTATATGATTTTTATCTTATACAATAACTTCTTCAATGAGATACTCTTCAGAAGCAGATATTATAACCATATTTTCACCGTCCAAATATGAAAACATATATCCATATTGACTTTGGCCATTTGTATCCTGATTAATCCATTCTCTCCATAACCCTCCGTCTTTTCCACCAATGTTCTTTTTAACTGCATTTTGAGCTTCGAAAAAATTATTATTTTTAATATCAAAACCACATACACTACAAAAAACATCATCATCTATTTTCTGTCACAGTTTGGGCAAAACATTACAATTACATATTTAAATATTGAACTAATTATTCCTAACTAAACAATAACATGACTAATTAAACTTTCATTATTAGACATGATTATAATCATCTTACTCTCTTCAACATATGTAAATGTTGAATTTCCTTCTTGTTGAATAAATCCTCCTTCATGACCATTAATTGTTTTTCTAGTGTATGATTCATTTAAAACATCATTTAAAGTAAATTTAAAATCATCCCCCCGTGGATAAGCAACAGCTATTATGATCATGTCTTCTAATCCACCAGTATAAAATTTACAATAAGTTATAAATTGAGTTTCTTCATCAACTGCTCCATTTATACTTGCATCTTCAAATTCATCATAACCTTCAGGAATATTAAACTTAACACCAGCCATATCAACTGTAGAAGCACTAACTGCACCAATAGTTAAAAGTAAAAATATAACACATCCTAAGGAGAATATAAATTTTTTACTAATCATTTAACCACCATTATTTCAGATACCACTGATTTATCATTAGCACCAATAATAACACTTTTTCCATCTTCAAGATAAACAAATACATAATTAGACATACTTGAGGTAAAATATTTACCTTCTTTTCCATTAATAGTATCATAACCATCAAATGGAAATTCATTTGTCCACAATAAATTATTTATCCCATCAAATTCCATCACTCCAATAAGAATAGAATTATTTTGATTATCTTTATACATTTTACAGTCCATTCTTCCAAATTCACTTTCATCATATAATTTTTCATCAGGATTTTCTTCATAACCTGCAGGAATACTAAAATCAACACCATCAATTGTTACAATAGTTGAACTTGAAGAAATAATCATCAAACCACCAATAACAAGTAAACCAAAAATTATCCCTACTAAAATAATTATTTTTTCAGTATTATCTATAAAAATACCCCCTCATCACAACATGATTTTAATAATAATAAGAATCATAAGAATCATAATACGAATAAGACTTAACAGCATTTACATAGTTAATATAATCAATCCATAAAGCCACAGCAATAATTGCTACAATAATTGTAAGAACAATAATTATTATACCATGCTTATGAACCTCTTTATTTGGCCTTGTTAACAAATAAATCCCTAAAATAAAAGATATTAATGAAACAAATGGAATGAAACTACATATATATCCAATTACAATAACTGCAGTATGTTTTTCATTAGCTGCTGGATTTAAATACTTTCCACATTTAAAACATTTATCTGACCCTATTGGAATATCAGAACCACAATACATACATTTTATAGAATTATTTGATTTGTTAACCTTTGTTTTATCAGAATTAACAGATAAATTAGCACCACAGTTTGGACAAAATTTAGAAGATTCATTATCTTGTTTTTCACCACAATTTGGACAAAATTTACTCATATAAATCACTCTTTATCCAATTTATTATTTCCACATTTCTCTTTTTCCAAATCAGAGTTTTCATCATCAGTTATAATTTTTTTACCACATCCTACACAGAATACATTATTTTTAGTTAATGGAAATCCACAATCTGAACAGTACCCAGTAATTTCTGATTTTGGAAGAGATTTAGAATTGAATTTAGAATTATCTGATTCATCACCAACATTTTTAATTATAACCATCTCATCCTCACATAATAAATAATAAATTATCCCACCAATAATCATAACAAAAAGAATTAACAAAACCAAAATAACTGTATTATAACCTTTCTTTTTTAAAATAACAACACCATTATTATTACTTTCCATTTTAAATCCTTGAATCAAATACATTTGAACCATTTGATTAAGTTCATTTTCAGAATGAACTTGAAGTTGAATTGTTTTAATAATAACATCCTCCTTTAATAAACTTTAATTAGTTAAATTTTAATTTTCAATAGGATTAACTCCTATTTAAATTTAAATGAATTAATAACTTCATCCATGTGTTTTTGACCATCTTCTTTGAAACATAATTGATATAATTCTCCATCTTTAATAAACATCACATTTGTCCATTTAAGATCTTTAACTTGTATAACATAAGCATCCAAACCATCAACTTTAGTTTTACCTTTAACCACATTATCCTGCCCACTTCCATCAGGGTATTCAACCTGTAACAACAAATCATCAACATAACCATCAATAGATTTAGTTGCCTCAAATTTTGTAACAGAAATACTATCATATTGTACTTGACAATAATATGAATTATCATAACTATTATACAGCCATTCTCCATTAGATTGATATTCATGAGGATACTGGAATGAAAACTCATTTGTATCAAATGTTTTTGGAGAATCATCAAGCATAACTTCCATACTGACAATTAAAAATAGTATAACCATTACAAATGGTATATATTTTATATAATTATTATTGAATGAATTTGGTAATTGAGATTTTTTTGAATAATTGTCCTTTTCTTTTTCAAAATAGCTTTCATTATTATTATATTGAACTATAAATAAAACAGAAAACGCCATTGATATAATCCACCATACAACATAAATACTAATTAAATATTCATTACGATAATAAAAATCTGACGTAGTTAATAAACCTATAATGTTTCCAAAAATAAACAATATAGATATTACAGTAAATACTAAATTTATAATATTCTCTCTTAAATATAAATTTCCAGAAAATGGTAAAAGTATAGAATAAATTAAAGCCATTATATGGCTTTTATCTGGTTTATGATACCAATTTTGAATATTTTCCATATAATTAGTTAATTTAGTTGATACACCCTCATTTTGAGAATAAAATCCAGTGATTTCTGATTTTGGAATTGTATTACTATTAAAGTTTGAATTAATAGATTCATCACCAACATTTTTAATTATAACCATCTCATCCTCACATAATAAATAATAAATTATCCCACCAATAATCATAACAAAAAGAATTAACAAAACCAAAATAACTGTATTATAACCTTTCTTTTTTAAAATAACAACACCATTATTATTACTTTCCATTTTAAATCCTTGAATCAAATACATTTGAACCATTTGATTAAGTTCATTTTCAGAATGAACTTGAAGTTGAATTGTTTTAATAATAACATCCTCCTTTAATTAAAAAATAAAAATTGAAAAAGTTATAACTCCTTGAATCATAAAACTATGAACAAATTACCAAAGATACCAAAACCAACACCACTGCCCAATTGCTAGACATAAATCTATCACTGAAATAATTATAATTATTTTGCCATGATTATGAACACTGCTATTTTTCCTAGTTATTAAATATACTCCCATTATAACACCAGGTATAGCAAATATACTAATTAATAATAACGCCAAAATGGAACATACATATCCCAAAATAATAACAAAAGTAAAATTTTCATTAGCTTTAGGATCTAAATATTTTCCACAGACAGAACATTTATCAGAACCATCAGAAATTTCCGAACCACAATAAATACAATTCAAGTTATTACTTAAGTGATTATTATGCATCTCATTATTTGCACCAATATCCTCTCCGCACTTTTGACAAAACTTAGCTTCATTATTATCTTGTTTTTCACCACATTTTGGACAAAATACCATCTATCACACCTTTATACTTTCAATTATCTCATAATTATATAAATAACATTAAACTGTAAGAGGTTCAACATTATTTAATTTATTAAATTCTTCCAGATTTCCTTGAACATATCCACTTTCAGATTCAAAATTATCAAGTAAAATAGTTGAAATTACAATATATTTATCACCATTATAATCAACAACTTCTAAAAGACCACCCATATTGTTTTCATTATCTACAAAAACATAATAATTATTTTCATAGTATTCAACAACATATTGACCATGGTTTGATAAAAAAAGGGATATTGAAGAATCATCATACTCATAAACAACAATTCCTTGACCCATATCATTAATATAAGATCCATCTTCTGTTTTCTCAAATGTATTTGGACACTTAAAATCAGGCACATTTGTAGATGATACAAAGCTCATTGTAAAAATCAATAAAATTAATACAATACAAATTTTATTAAAAAATTTCATGCAAAATCACTCCAACAATCCATTATCGTTACAAACCATAATATCTTTGTAATAAATAACCATCTTCTAGCTCTTTAAGTTCTTTACAAGCATCCATATATGTTGGTGGGAAATATTGTTCAATACTTGATGCATTTAACTTACCAGTCTTATTCATATTATTCAAAGTTTTTAAATCATAAGGATTATTATTTTGTTTCATAATAGTTGGAAAAGTCGCTTCATCCCCAACAGAAACACATTCAACAGGTTTCACTCCAGGGTGTGCTTTAATATTAGAAGTATCCACAACAGGACTTGATGGAGATGCATCTTTTGATTCATCAACGGGATTATAACATGTTATAATATAATTTTTATCATCCACACGACATTTCATAATACTACCATACATATTTTCTTTTTTAATTCCATTAGGGTTTGAATCTTCTTTTATTTCTAATTTATAACCATTATCCAAATTATTTTTATAAGTTGCAACACCCGAATTATTACTCTCAAGAGTGTATTCTTCAGGAATTATGATTTCTGCCTTGTTCATATCCATGAACAATATTGAACTACATATAGCAATTACACCAATTATTAAAACTATTATTCCAATTATCTTTTGATTTCTTTCCATAATCATCACAATTTAACTATTTCATCATCGAATTCATCAATTTAATTTATACATAAAACACAAATATCATCCAAAAAAACCTTTCATAATTATCCCATTACCCCCTCCTCCAACTACATTTTATATTACATTATAAAACAAGATTGTTTTTATATTGTGTTTATGATTTCTATCTCTATTAAAATATAAATATTTCTATTATAAGCTAATAATAAAGTTTAAATAAAACAACAGAGTTTTACCCCCCCCCCGATTAGCTAAAATCTGAAAATTTAGAGTTTAAAAATAAAAAAAAGATTAAAGAAATTAGTTTCCAAGTGTTTCTCTAATTCCCTTAATAGTGTACCTTGCATAGAGGTAATTTAAGATACTGGCAGCAGCACGTCCGATAGCCAATCCTGCCCAAATACCAATTAATCCCCAGCCCAAATAAATTCCGAAGAAAAATGTAGCTCCGACAGTGAAAATAACTTCCCTTATAATTGTCCAGGATAAACTGATTGTTCCTTTTCCAATTCCCTGATAAAAGAAAGTTGAAGCCATTCCTGCACCGGTTAAAGGTAGAGAAAGACAGGCTATTTGCAAATATCTGGTTATTTCCGGAACCAAATGTGCAGTTTCAGCAGTATATGCAAATATAGTAGATAACTGAGTTGCAAAAACTACTAAAATAAGAGTTACACATGTTCCAAATATTATTCCAAATTTTGCACCGAATTTATGTGCTCTTGAAATATACTCTCCGTTTTTAGCTCCAAATGAACTGCCTACAACTGCTGTAACTGCTGTTCCAATAGCTGTAAGCGGCATTATTGCAAACAAGTATAATCTCTGACCTGATGTAAATGATGCTATTCCAAATTCTCCGGCAATTGAAGAAATAAATATCATATACAAAGACATTGCAATAGACATTACAAGCATATCCATTGATGCTGGAATACCTACTTTTAAAATATCTTTAGCTATGCTGAAATCAAATTTAAATTCACCTAAATTAACATCCACATATGTGTCCTTTTTAACTAAAATCCAATATAATATAACAATAGCTGAGCAGATGGAACTTAAAATTGTTGCAATAGCTGCTCCTGCTGATCCCCATCCTAAAATGTAAATACATATCGGATCTAAAATTGCATTTAATATTACAGAAACAACAACTGCATACATTGCTCTTTTCATATCTCCTTCTCCACGAAGGATACCACTTGCACCATTTGCAAATATAAAAGCAAATAAACCTAAAAATAGAGGAGTTCCATATTTAATTCCCTGAGCTAATGACTCACCACTTGCTCCGTATAATTTAAGCAAGGGTTCCTGAAGAATTAACAATACAATTGTTAAAACTACGGAAGCTATTAAAAAAATCAGCAAAGAATGTGCTGCTGACTGACTGGCTTTCTTATGATTTTTAGCTCCAACAAAACGACTTATACTACTTGTTGCACCACTTCCAAGTCCTACACTTACCCCATTCAATATCATGAAAATCGGAGTTATAAAACCAATACCTGCAATAGCTTCCTGACCAAGCCCTGCTATCCATACCCCATCAATAATATTATATGATGCTGTTAAAAGCATAGAAATCATAATTGGAATCGCCAATTTCTTAACAGCTGTTTCAGGATTACCTCTCATTACTTCAACATTTTTATTAGCCATAATTACCCTATTTCCTCATTTTATCCATTTCTTTTTGAATTTTCTCTTCCATCCAATCATCGTCAAATCTGTCGTGAAGAACAAATACTTTAATATAATGAAATATTAACCAGACTCCCCAAAGAACAGTTACCCATAAAAACCACCACTGGTGTAACTCAGTCCAATTTCCATGAATTTCTGAAAGATTAATAAAAAATAAACATACATTTACAATAATATAACAGTATAAGTATCTGTAAAATTTTACTTTTTTATTAACAAGGTTTTTAGCTTTTTTATAAAGTATCTCTTCATCCATTATTTAAACCTCATTCATTTACTAAATTGTAACTCTTTCTAGCTACAGCCCTTATTACATCCATAGTTTCCTCACTTACTTCAGCAAGTCCGACTGCATTATGCCAGTAATCCATCTCTCTTTTTAAAACAGAAATTACTTCTTCACCTTTTTTAGTTAATTTTAAGATATATTTTCGTCTATTATCTTTATTTATTATTCTTTCAATATAACCTTTGTCTTCTAATTTTCTAAGAGTTTTAGCTACAGTTCATTTACTTTGGCAAAATATCACAGAGGTCCTCCTGTGACAACTCCCTTTCAGAATAATAAATTTTAAGCAGATAATAACACTCACGAATATTAGTCAGTTCCTTTGATTTTAACCTTGCAAACTTAATTCCATTCTGAGATATATTATACATCAATAAGATTAAAGACATTTCATCAAATATATCCTTTTCTTCACCCACACCCATTTTAACCACATTATTTTAAAAAATATCTATTTTTTCTTTATCACTGTTCATTTTTTATCCACATTATTTTAAAAAATATGTATTAATTGTACAGTTAAACATATAAATGTTTTTAAGGAAATAACTGTTTAGGCAATCATTTTTTAAATTAAACAATTGCTAAAAAGTTCAATTAAAATATTTCAAAGCTTTTTACCCCCCCCCCAAAAAAATCAAATCAGCAAATGCCTGAAAAAATTTTGAAAAAAAATGTACAACTTCCAAAAAAATAACCAAACTTATAAAAATTGTTTCAAAATAAACAGTTGAATGTTGATATAATCAACAGTCCTTTCAAAAAAGCTAAAATAAACACCATATATAAAATACAATGAAATACCAAACTAATATATAACAAAATTTAAATAAGATAAACAAAATTATAAAAAAATTAAAAAAATAATATTAATTGTGTTAAAGATGACCATAGGAAGAACATATAATAGTACAAAACATTTTATATTATGAGATATAAATTATACTAACATGTCACAAAAAGATGACGAACTTTTGAAATTAACTTCATATGTTGAAATTTCAAAGTACAGAGAAAAAACCTTAAAATCTATTGGAAATAATGTTAAAATACCAACAAATATTGCAAAAGACAGTGGTATTAGAACAAACCATATTTCTAAAGTTTTAAGTGAACTTAAGAGTAAAGAAATTGTAGAATGTATAAATGAAGAAGCTAGAAAAGGAAGATTGTACAGATTAACTGATACAGGTAAAGAAGTATTGGAATCTATAAATGAAAAAGAGGAAGAAAACTGAAACTGCACTTTTCATACTTCCTTTAACAATTACATTTTTCTTTTCTTATGTTTCTTTAAAAAAATTAATTTAAACCCTGTTTTTAATACCTTCTTTTAAAAATTCCAAATTTTCACGATTATTAACATCTGAAGCTTCATCAAAGCTATCAAATAAATAATTAAATATAATCTGATTTTTAACATCCGTTTTCACAGAGTCCATAGACTCGTAACCTATAGAATTATAATCCGGATTTTTTAAATCTTTTTTATATTGCAGTTTAATAGCTTCCCTTAAATCATGATCAATATAATCTTCCAGCTGACCAATTATCTCTCCGGCAAAAGTATTGCCCAGCACCATCAAAACCCCAATTTTTTCATCATCAAAAGTTGTTTCTTCAAGCAAACTTTCAAAAGAAGCATAACGCTGATATCCATGAGGAATAAACCTTCCTTCAACAGTATGAGCACAATATTCATTCATTAAAGCCAAATCATTAGACAAACAATACCAGACAAAACCTTCTAATGTAGAAGACTGCTTTACTTGAAACACATCACAAAGCAAACTTTCAATTATGTCAAACAATAAAAAATGAGTCAATTCATGAATAATAGTAGCTATCTGAACTGAATCATCCAAACGGTCATCATAATACAAAACATGCCCAAATTCAAATCCGAATTCTTCACCTCTGGCCTTTGGCCTGCATTCAGCAAATACTCCTGCTATACTTAATATTTTTTCTTTAGGAGTATGACCTGCAATTTTTGAAAATTTTAATTTCCTAAAAATATTTGACAATAATTTACTATAATCTTCATCAGAAATTTCAGCTTTGGCCAGCAATAATTTATTATAATCAGTAAACAGCTTTTCAAAGCTATCAATAGAGACAGGACGAATTTGTTTATTGCAATTGCTGCAATAGCTACTGTCATCTGAATTTAATTCCCCGCAAAATGGACAGATATTATCCATAGCTATTCTATTTCCGCAGTGAGTGCAGTAATTATTTGCTCTAAGATTAGGAGTTCCACATACATCACATTCTTTCATAACTACACATTATCTGAAAACATTTCTTATAGATCTTCCGGCATTTGACAATTTAATTTTACGATTCATGGCTTTTTTAATGTTTTTACCACAATTAGGGCAAAATTCAACATCATAATCTACAATTTTTCCACAACTACAAACCAATTTGGATTTAACAAAACGTTTTGGATTCAATTGTCTGTCACAGCTGCTGCAAAATTTTGCAGATATGGGATTTTTAGTTCCGCAAACACAAATTAAAGCTTTATTTTCATTTTTTAAATCAATTCCACAGTCAACACAGAAATCAGCAGTAACATCATTTAATGTAGAACAAAAACATAATTTTTGAATATTTCCATCAGTTTTTTCAAAATTATCTAACGGAAATCCGCAATTACTGCAAAACTGACTGAATTCATCATTTTCCTGTCCGCAAAAACAAAAAATAGGATAATCACATTCAAACTCAAAATTACTGTAAAGATCTTTTAATGGAGTCTCTTCATCTTCAACTAATTTCTTTCCACACATTTCACAAAACAAGTTTTCTTTAGAATTAACATGCCCGCATTCACAGCTAACGGTTGTAAATGAAAATGTAGGTTTGGTTGGGATTTGAAAATTCTTCTTAATTTACTGTGTGTTCTTTTAACACCGCAATGATAACAGTAGTCATTTTCTTTTAAATTCAGATATCCGCAGGAACAGACTTCATATTTCAAATCTTTTCTGGTGCTTTCAATATAAGGTGAAAAGTCTATATCCAAATCAAAAAATCCGATGTCGTAAATTGGAAGCGTAAACATATAATCATCACCAGCATCTACAAAAGCTGTTCTAGCTCCACAGCCTTTACAGTACTCTTCATTAAGTGATAATCTTTTGCCGCAATTGCCACAGTAGTTTTGTAAAACCATATGCATCATCATTTAGTCAAGTAAAGATAAATTCTTCTTAAAACCCATCCTATAATCCCTGTAGGAATTACGAATATTCCTGCTATAACTATACTTGCACAAATCAACAGCAAAATCGCAACAACAGGATTAACCGCAAATTCACTTGAAAAAAATTCAGAATCTACAAATAAGGAAATATAAACAGAAACTGCAAAAAAGAAAGCAGCTTCCATTGCTAAAATTACTCTTAATTTGCTAATCCTGTATTTATTTTTTCTCTCATCAAATATATGAAACAATTTGAATTTAAAAGTTGGTTTAGTATGCCCATTATCTTTAAAATGTGATTCATTAAATGTATTATTAACCTTTTTCTTTTGTGAAATTTCACTTGTTTCTTTTGAATGCATGGAATTCATAATTGAATTATGTTTTTTAATTGTATTAATGTCCATGTCAACAAAAGAATTGCCACATTTTACACAAAATTTGGCATAATTAGCATTTTCAAAACCGCATTTAGGACAATATTTCATTTTAAAGTTCACTCATATTTCTTATTTCATTAACAAATTCACTTAAAACTTCTTCCCCTAAACCTTCAATGTATTTTATAGATCCGGCACATTCATGGCCTCCGCCGTCAATACCTGCTGAAGGTATCATTTCAGCCAGTTTAGGAACAATATTATTGACGCTAAATCCAAATCTTTCATTAACAGCATCAGTAGCTCTTATTACACCAAAATCAGGACCATGTCCTAAAGTTATAATTGGTTTATCCTCACCTAATGCCTGAACTACACTATCATGAACAAAACCACAGGTTTTTCCAGGAGCAGGGAATGTAAATTTATGAGCATATTTTTCAACATCAATCATATTGAAGTAAATGCCATTCTCAAAATGAGTTTTTTCAATATTAGGAATAGCTGCTTTAAGCTGAGTGTCAACACGTTTTAAATATTCCTTGTATAAAGAATCAATCATCTTTTCATGCTTATCAATATTATCAACAGCTAAAATAGTGTCTATAATTCCCCTACCATTCATGAACCTAAGGAAATAAGCTTCAAAGTCAACACATTCGGCTATTTTAGCTAAATGTTCTTTAGTAAATCCTTTTTCTGCTGCCAATTCAAGGTATTGGTAAACTTCACCACATTCAGCATGATCTCCCAAAGCTGCAATAGCCGGAAGATGTTTGATTAAATCTTTAATTTCAGGATTTATAATATGTGCCACTTCAGTAGCCAGTGCTCCTGCAGTTAGCTGAGAATCTCCTCCAACCAGATAAGGGTTTACATGAGTGTCAACATATTCATCAACAGCAACAGTTCCGCCAACAATTTCCCCGTCTTTTTCCTCTTTAGTAATTAAATCTCCAGGAGAGTGATGGTCTATTACTACAACTTCCACATCATAAATTTTAGCCTGCATCAAAGCTACAATGTCCTCTTCTGTAGAACCATTATCCAGCAAAACAATTAACGGCAATTTTTGACCGTGTCTTTCCTTGTCTTCAAGAGCAAAGGACAAATCCTTAACTACATCTTCCAATTCATAAAACGGAGCTTTACTTGGAGATCTTTTGAAATAATAATACTGAGCATCATTACTTGGATTTACCTGTTCGACAAGAGGAACAATAGCTTTTTCCATAGCTACTCCTGAACAGATACCGTCTGCATCGTTATGATGTCTTAATAAAATAGATCTGCCATCTAAAATAGCTCTCCTAATTTTTTGAGCTGCTTCCCTCATTTTAGGTTTCAATCTGTTTAAAACATCACTTTTAACCAGGAAATCAACATCATCAGGTTCTGCCCTTTTATTTAATGCATCTTCAATTAAATCATGAAGTTTGGCTTTTTTCTCACCTTCCAATTTGGAAATAGACTGAGATTCAATTTGAGGCTTGCCTCCATGCTGATTAACTTCACCTAAAACTTCCACAGCATCCCCAACATCAATATCTGGATATGCTCTAACTCCAGCTTCATCAAAAGCAGCTACCCATGTAATATTTGATTCATCAGTAATTGTAAAAATAGTCGGTCCTGAAGTTTGCTGAACCTGTAGAACTTCACCGTCAACACGAACCAATTTGCCCATTTTTTCTTCCAGATCAGAAATAATGGTTCTTGGAATGCTTTTTGTCTGTTTTACAATATTGTAATTTTTAACATATGCTGGAGCCAAATCAATTTTTCTTTCCCTTGATTTAATAGCTGTTATAAATACAATAACATCATCTCCAACTTTATAATTAGAGATATCTCCCCTCATAAGTCCCCAGACATTATTATTTAATGTTACAAAAGCACCATATTTTTCAACACGGGTAACTCTGCCTTTATAAAGTCTATCCTTGTCCATATCCCTCATTTGACATAATGAATCCAAGACATAAACATCTTTAACTTCGTTTTCCATCTCCCGTATTTTATCACGTTTCATTCTATCTTCCTTCCTTTTGGTATGGCAATCTCTACATAAATCATATTTTTCACTGATTGGTTTGCCGCAGTCATTACATACATTAATCTGACCGCTGCCATGACAATTAGGACATTCTTCAAAAACTTCAATCTGACCTTTTCCATGACAAACTTCACATGGAATATCCTGATCTGCCCCTAAATCAAATTTAGCTTTCGCATTACTATTAACTCCTTTAAAATGATTTCCTACATCAAAGGAATCTTGGTAACCAGTTCCGCCACAGCTATCACAGTCTTTATAATCTACAACTACAGAACCTGTTCCTCTACATTTTGGACACTTTTTTTTCAATTTAAAAACCTCATTTTAAAGTAAAAATTTTATCTAAATAAATTTGGATTATCATTAACTAACTTATTTCTTGCATTTTGATACTGAATAGCTTCATCCATTAAGCTATTTGCCTTATTACCATAACTACTTCCAGTAGAATTATCATTATTTTTAAAATAATAAATAGCATGAACCAAATTAGATGCAGCATCCTGTTTTAATTCCACTTCATCAATAGCAGTAGCTAAGTATTCTTTATGAACTTCATTAAAATTATAACTACCATTCTGTATATCTGACAAATCTCTGGAACTTTTATTAAAATCATCACTTGCATAAAGTGCTTTTTCTAATGCTTCATCATAATTTTTATTATTTATTAAATTTACAGCATCATTATACTCTTTATCACCATTAGATATATTATCGCTAATTTCAGCCATTGAATTATCAAGAGAATTCATAGAAAATCCAACATAGACAATAGCTATAGCTATTATAACTAAAAGAAAAATAAAAACTAATGCTCTCTTATAGTCTGACACATTAATAATTTTTATAAAAACAAGTACTTAAAATTTTTTTTATAAAATATTAATATAAAATTCGCTATTTAATCAGAATATGTGTGCATAATTAATACCATATTTTTCATAACATTAAACATTAATTAAACAAAATAATAATAGCTGTCAAATAAGCTGCTCATCTATGAAAATATCCTATTCCACAGTAAAAAAAAAAAAGAAATAAATTTTAAGAAAAGCATCTTAAAATTTATTGGCTGGCCCAAAGGCCGTGTAAGTTACAGAATTCCCTTGCAATTGCTTCGTTTGCAGCAAGTAAATCTGCATCAACAGTAAATGTAGCTTTTGGAACATCGCCTGGTTTGAAATGTTTGATATATCTTTCATCACCAACGATTAATTCAACAAATTGGATGAAATGGTCATCGTCCATCGGATGTTGAACTTCACCAACAGCAACTGTAACTTCGTTCCCATCAACTGATATAACCGGAACATGTTTAGGAGCTTTATCTCCTTCAGTTTGAGGTTCGATTATATTTTTAGAAGAGTCACAGCAAACTTTTTCTTCGTGTGCATCTACTAAAACTTCAACTATGCTTCCGCAGTCTTCACATTTGAATATTTTTCCATATTCTACCATACAAACATCTCCTCATAATAATTTAAAGAAAGTTTATATTTTAAAGTATATAATACTATTGATTATTTTCACAATATTAATAAACTCGTGATTATTTTTTAATATTCAAATAGCTTGGCGGTTTAACTTTTTAAAAGATTAACGCCACCACTTGCCAATCAAGGAAAATTATGATTGTAAATCCTGAACAAGTTTAATTAGACTTTTCATAATAGTTATCAATAGCTGCCTTAAGTGCATCTGCAGCCAAATTGGAACAGTGCATTTTAACTGGTGGAAGACCGTCCAATTCTTCTGCAACATCATTACGGCTAATTTTTAATGCTTCTTCCAATGTTTTGCCAATAGCTATTTCAGTAATCATACTGCTTGTAGCAATAGCTGCTCCGCAACCGAAGGTTTGGAATGAAATATCAGTGATAACATCATCCTTAACTTTAATATAGATAGTCATCAAATCCCCGCAGGTTGGGTTTCCTACTGTTCCTACTCCGTCAGGATTTTCCATTTCTCCTGAATTTCTTGGATTTGCAAAATGATCCATAACTTTTTCACTGTACATATTTAACACCTTAATTTATTTACTTTGACCCATCATTTCTTCATATTTTTCATCAGAATTCCATAAAGGAGACATTTTCCTTAAAGTAGCTACTGACTCTTTAATTGCTTCTACTAAACCGTCAACATCATCGAAGTGAGTTTGGGAACCTAAAGATATTCTTAAGGAACCATGTACATCAACATCATCAAGATTAAGAGCTTTTAATACAGGAGATGCTTCTAAAGTTTTAGATGAACAGGCTGACCCTGTTGATGCCTGATATCCTTTTGCATCTAAAAGGAGGATTAATGATTCACCTTCAATAGATGAGAATCTGAAATTAATGACATTAGGCAGTCTTTCATTCCTATCACCATTAAGATAAGATTCAGGAACTGCATCCAATACTTTTTCAATAATTTCATCTCTTGTTTTAACTAATCTTGCATAATTTTCTTCCAGATTATTATTAGCTATTTCACATGCTTTACCGAATCCAACAATACCTGGAACATTTTCAGTACCTGACCTGATTCCTCTTTCCTGGCCACCACCATGAATAAGAGGAGTTATTCTAACACCTTTTTTAATATATAATGCTCCAACACCTTTTGGACCATGGACTTTATGAGATGATAAGGATAATAAATCAACGTTCAATTCTTCAACATCCACTTTAACTTTACCGAATGTCTGGACTGCATCAGTGTGGAAAAGAATTTTACTTTCTCTGGCTAGTTTACCAATCTCGGCAATTGGCTGAAGAGTACCAATTTCATTATTACCATGCATAATGGTAATTAAGATTGTTTCTGGAGTAATCGCATCTTTAACATCCTCTACTTTTACAATACCGTTTTCATAAACCGGCAGGTAGGTTACTTTGAAATCTAAAGTTTCAAGGAAATGGAGTGTTTCTTTAACTGCAGGATGTTCAATTTCAGAAGTGATAATGTGGTTTCCTTTACCTTTTAATTTTAAAGCAATCCCCTTAATAGCTAAATTATCAGATTCTGATCCTCCACTAGTGAATATTATTTCTTTAGGATCTGCATTAATTGCATCAGCCACTCTTTGTCTTGCTTTATCTAAACCCTTTTTAGCTTCGCGGCCAACAGAGTACAAAGTAGACGGATTTCCATAGGCTTCCCTGAAATAAGGCTCCATTTCGTTTAGTACTTCCTCACTAACTGCAGTAGTTGCTGAATTATCCAAATACATCTTATAATCTCCTTTTTATTTTTTATTAAAATTTAAATTTTATCTAAAGCACATGAAAGATCATCAATCAAGTCATCTGCATCTTCAAGACCAATAGATAACCTTACAAAGTCCGGTGTAACACCAGTAGCCAATTGTTCTTCTTCTGAAAGTTGCTGATGAGTAGTACTTGCAGGATGTATTGCTAAACTTTTTGCATCACCAATATTTGCAAGAAGAGAGAATAATTCCAAGTTATTGATGAATTCCTTACCTGCTTCCTCACCGCCTTCAATACCTACACCTAAAATACCTGCATAATAACCGTTTAAGTATTTTTTAGCAGTTTCATGTGAAGGGTGAGATTCCAAACCAGGATAACTTACCCATTTAACTTTAGGATGTGATTCCAAGAATTTAGCTACTTTTAAAGCATTTTCAGAATGTCTTTTTACTCTTACATCCAAACTTTCAAGTCCCTGTAAAAACAGGAAACTGTTAGTTGGTGCCTGAGTTGACCCCAAATCACGTAATAATCTTGCTCTGGCCCTTAAGGTAAAAGCTATATTTCCAAGTTCCGGAACATCACCAAATGCATCCCAGAATACCAATCCGTGATAACTTGGATCAGGTTCTGTAAATTGCGGGAATTTACCATTACCCCAATTGAATTTACCTGAATCTACAATGTATCCTCCAATGGAAGTTCCATGACCTCCAACATATTTGGTTGCAGATGCTGCAATAACATCAGCACCATGTTCCAAAGGTCTTACCAAACCTACACCAATTGTATTATCTACAATTAACGGGATGTCATAACTGTGAGCAATTTCAGCTAAAGCTTCAAAATCAGGCACATCCAGTTTCGGATTGCCTATAGATTCACAGTAAATTGCTTTGGTTTTATCAGTAATTGCATCTTCAAATGCCTGCAAATCACTTGAATCCACAAATTTAACATTTCTTGCCAAATCTTTAAAGGTGTAATCAAACAGCTGGTAAGTTCCGCCGTAAAGATTATCTGCAGATACGATTTCATCACCTGGAGATGTAATGTTTAAAATTGCATAAGTAATTGCTGCAAGACCGCTTGAAGTACCTAATCCAGAATTACCTCCTTCAATAGCAGCTATTCTCTTTTCAAATACTTCAGTTGTTGGATTAGTTAATCTGGAATAAATTTGACCAAATTCCTGTAATCCAAACCTCCTTGCTGCTTCTGCAGCGTCCTTAAATACATATGAGCTTGTTTGATAAATCGGTACAGCACATGCTCCAGTAACCGGATCCGGTTCTTGACCTGCACGTACACCTAATGTGGATGATTTGTATTGTCTTTTTTCTACCATATAATCACCTGTAATTTTTTTAAATTTAATATTACTACACTATAACATATATTTTTAAAAATCCCATATTTTTTTACCCCTTCTAAACTAAATATGATGAATATTATGATTTTCAATATAAAATATATCACATGTTATAATGCTATATAACAATAGTTATTTAACATATATAAATGTTTTGGGTAAACCTAAAAATACAATTTACGAAAAACTAAATGAAATTATAATGCGTGTTATAATATCATATAACAATAGACATTTAAAGTATATAAAGGTTTTTATTAAAAAAAGTAAAAGAGAATTTGAAATCCTCTTTTTTAAGCAATTGTAATGTTGTTTCCTATTTGGTATTCGTTCCAGATTGATGTTATGATGTATTTGCCTGGGTTTAAGCGTATATGCAGGCTGGCCATACCGTTTTCATCTGTTGTTCTGTGGTAGAATACTCCGTTTACATTAAATGATATTTTCTGGTTAGCTAATACTTTGCCCTGACCGTCAAGTGTTTGTGCTGTGAAGCTGCTGCCGTCCATGTATTTCATGACCAGATCTTTTGTAACAAGAGTAGGCAATACTTTAACATTGTTGGATACTCTGCATCCTTCATATTCTGCTGTTACAATGTAGTCTCCAGGACGTAACTTGATGCCCAAGCTTACAATTCCATTTTCATCAGATACTCTGTGGTAGAATACTCCGTTGATGTTAAAGCTTACTTCCTGACCTGCTGCAACTTTACCGTCTTTACCAATCACCTTAAGAGTGTATTTGGACTCATTTAAGTAATATTTAACCAAATCAGAGTTATCAACAAGCAAAGACTTAACAGTAACCTTATTAGAGTTCTCCTCACCGGTAACCAAGTTATAATTGGTTATTATATACTCTGCCGGAAGCAATTTGATATTTAAAGTAGCTATACCTTCACTGTTGGTAATTTTAGTATAGAAAACACCATTGATATTAAACTTAACCGCAGCATTTGCCAAAGGATTACCATTGCTGTCCAAAAACAAAGCAGAATACTGAGTTGCATTTCTAAACATTTTAACAATATCACAACCAATAACCGTAGATTTAATTGTTATATTACATTTAACAGAGATATTGTTGTAATTTAAAGTTCCATTAAACAGTACTAATCCTTCATATACTCCGGGCATTAAGTTAAGTGCCATTGAAGCAGTTCCATTATTATCAGTAATTTTAGTATACTTTACACCATTAATTACAAATATTAAAGTTTCATTAGCTATTGGATTGCCTTTATAATCAGTTAAAACAGCAATAAATCTAGTTCCATCTTTATAAAACATGACAATGTCATCTGCTTTTAAGTTAACATTTTTATTAATATCTACAGTCAGGTTAAGTTGTTTAACAGAATTAAGATATTTGTCATCTCCTGAATAATACACAACAACATCATAAGTACCATCATCTAATACATCAGTGATAATTTTAGCAGTTCCATTAACTACAGTCACATTATACTTTTTATTTGCAACAATTATTGTAACATTTCCTGTTGCATCTTTTGGTAAGATTACAGTTATTGTAGCATTTTCTCCACTTTGAACTTTGGAAACATCAACATCAACATCATATTTAGCTATTTTACCTACATTAAATGAAGTTATGTTCTTGCTGGTTCCATAATTAATATCTCCACTATATTTAACTACAACATCATATTTACCTGCAGTCAAGTCACTTACAATTAAACTGGCTTTACCATCCTTAATATTAACAGTAGTATTTTTATTGTTAACACCAATAATCACACTACCTGTTGCATTTTTATTGACAAATACATCAATTGTAGCATTTTCACCTACAACAATATCATCAACATTGATTAAAATAATTGAGGTTTCTTTAGCTACAATAACTTTAATATTAAATATTTCATCACCAGATTCTACAGTAATTGTATCATTGTCAGATATTGTGTAATTAACACTAGCTGCATTGTTAATAACTTTAGCCAAATTATCTGATAATGTGCCATTAATCGCACTAAATTTAACATTAAATTCAGGAAGAGTTCTAGTTAAATCAAAAAGCTTTCCGTCTTTTCCCTGATATTTATCAAATGAAACTTTTATAAGTTGATTTCCTGTGATATTTTCAATAATGTCTGGAATTACACCCATAACAATCCAATTTGAAACATCCACATCCTCACATAGAGTATATTCATCCCATTGACCTGCACCAACTAATCTTGAAGGATCATCATTAGTTCCCCACCAGTTGTATTGTGCATTAGCAGACGGATTATATCCATAATTATAAATTACATAATTGGAGGAAGCATTTTCCAATAATACTGAATAATGAATGTTTAAATTACCATAATTATAAATTGCATTTCCATAATAGCCATTACCTGCAGCATTATTTTCAAATATTGAATTTAATATGTTTACATCACCTCTAGCTAAAATAGCTCCACCATCTCTAGCAGCTGCATTATCTCTAAATGTAGCATTAGTTATATTTGATTTAGAACTTAAAGAAAATAGAGTAATAGCTCCCCCATTTCCCAATATGACATTATTAGCTTCAAAAATAGAGTTTTCAACTATAAGATCCCCATTGGAAATATAAACAGTTCCCAATCTTGCAATATTGTTAGTAATATTGGAATTGAATATTTTTACAACACCTGATGTAGAATAAACAATCCCATATGATGAAGTACCTGAACTAATATCATTGCCGGATACAGTTGAATTAATTAATACAAGATTATTGCTGTTGTATATTAATCCATGCCCCATATTATGGATTATTTTAGAGTTCTTAATTGCCATTACTCCGGTATTGTAAATTGCACTCATAGTATTAGCTAAAGCATCAGTTATTTCATTATCATAGATGCTTATATTATTTAGTGTAAAATTAGCTCCTAAATTATATATTACACAACCAAAGTTGCTTTTTGCTTTTGTTAGTTCCAAATTAGCTAAATTAATAACAGCAGATTTGTTTGTTGTAGAAATTATTTTGCCGCCATTATTGGCATCAATAATGACTTTACCTGAACCAATTATATTTACTGATTTGGTTATTTCCAGTCCATCTTCCAAATAGGTTCCAGGTGCTATGTAAATTGAAGATCCGTCACTTACTAACTCCAAAGCTTTTTTGATTGTAGCTACAGGACTGTCTTGACTGCCATTGTTTTCATCATTACCTTCTGCAGATACCCAAATATCTCGTTTAACCTCTTTTATAATGACATCAATGACGGAACTTTGATTAGCAGACTTTACAACAATTTTATTGCTGTTTCCTACAGTATATGAAAAAGTAGCTAATCCGTCAACAGTGTTTAAAATATTTCCATCAAAATCAATTGTTGTTTCAGGAATATGTTTTGTTAATGTATGAATTTTACCATCAACATTCATATAATGGTTAAAATCAACATCAACAGTTACTATTTCTCCTTTTTCACCAGAAATACTTTCAGGAGCATTCATTATTACCCAATTTTTAATATCCTTTCCTGCTGGTGTGTTAGTTCCCCACCAATTATAATCTAGAGAAATTACAGATTCACCACCTTCTTCAATACTTACATAATCAGCAAATCTGTTGTTAGTGATAATACAATAATCTGCATTTAAAGAAGACCCGTCTCCAAGATAAAAAATACTGTTTTCAAGGTTATTTTCATCAACAATAGAATTTGACATCTTTAAAATAGTATTTTTAGAAATTGAAATTAAATATCTGCTGTTTACATTGTTTATTACAGTGTTAACAATATCGACAGAACCTGAAGAAAGATACAAAACTCCCAAATCAGTATTAACACTGCTGAATGTACAGTTATATATTTTAATATTATTTCCATATACTTTTAAAACTGAAGAACCATTATTTTGTGAAAATATAATGTTATTAAATTCCACATTATCTGCTTTGCAGATAAATGCATTATTAGTCAAAATAACTTTGCCTAAACCTGTAATGGATACTTCCTTATTTATTGTTATCTGACCTTGAGAATAACTTCCTCCCATAATATATATTGTAGATGACTTTTTAGCCAGTTCAATTGCTTTAGCTATTGTAGCTACCGGAGAGTTTTCGCTGCCGTCATTTGCATCATTACCCTCAGCTGACACCCAAATAGCATCAATGACTTTGGAAATAATATTAATTGTGGCTGTTTGATTACCTGATTTTACAGTGATTGTATCATTATTATTTACAGTGTATGAAACACTAGCTATTCCATTAACACTAGCTGCAACATTGTTTAATAAAGTTCCGTTGACTGCGCTGAATTTAACAGTAATTGGAACATTTACATCCAAATCATAAATTTTACCGTTTGTATCTGTATAATGATTGAAATATACTTCTACATCAATTGTTTTACCTTTTTCAGCAGTTATATTCTCAGGTGTAGTCATTATAATCCATTTACTGATTTTATCATCAGACACACTATTATTTCCCCACCAGTTATAATCCAGAGTAACTGCAGCATTTCCTGATTTAACATTGAATATTTTGTTAAATTTATTATCAACAATACTGGAATATGCCACATTAAGAGTATTTCCATTAGTAAGCTGGAAAATTTCACTTTCTAAAGCATTTTCAGCAGCATTATTTGAAATTACACTATTTTCAATATTGATATTGGCATTTGCACTTGATCCGTAAATAAGATATTGGCCGTATCCTGTAGAAGTCATGCCAACAGTATTATTCACAATTATAGTATTTAGGATATTTAATTTACTTCTTGACTCAATAACTGATTGCATTGGACCTGATGAACCTCTAATAACCGTATTATTTAAAGTTACAACTGCATTTTGATTATCAATATAAAATATTCCTCTTAAATATGCATACTTACTGTTTTCTGCAACATTATCAGCTAATTTGGAATTTGAAATAGTTAATCCGTCAAAAATATACTCACCACTTCCGGAAATATAGATAATAGATGATCTGGAAGCAGTTCCAACTACATTTTCAAAAGTACAGTTTTTAATTTCTGCATTTGCAGTAGTGCCTATATTCATAGCACCATATCTAGCACCAATATCTCTAAAAGTACAGTTAATTATTTTAAGACTACCATCACCTTCAATATATAAAGCTGCAGATTTTGTTTCTTCAGATATTAGATTTACAAAAGTAATATTAATAAATTCCAGATTATTTCCGTTTTCAGTACATGAAAATACACGGTTTCCGATTCCCCTTACAATAACTTCACTGCCCTCACCAACAAATGACAATGTTTTATTGATTTCCAAAACTTTTTGAGAATATTCCCCATCCATTATATGAATAGTGTAACCGGATTTAGCTAATTCTATAGCTTTGGTTATGCTGGCTAATGGTCTGTCTTTACTGCCGTCATTAGTATCGCTACCTGTAGCTGCTACCCATAACTCATCAATACTTCCGTCAAGATTAATTTTAATATTTTTAGTATTGGAATCTTTAATTAAACCTTTACCAACACTTAAAGCTGCAACACCATTAGCTTTGGGACTTATGCCAACACTTGCAGTACCGTTTTTAATAGTTATGGTACTCTGATTTACACTGGCATATTTTTCATCAATACTTACATTAAGGTCAAATACTGGTAACTTTGTATTGTTAAACACAATCTGATAATCAGAATCTCCAAAAATAGTATTATTACCCACAATACTTAGTTTAGCTACTGTAAAATTACATTTATACAGTATTCCCACAGAACCATAGGTAGCTGCATTTGTACCCCAGTAATTATCTCTGCAGCTTTTAATATATTCAATATTTACATGATTAATATTGTTTATAAAAATATTATTGTCAATTGTGTTTACATTTAATCCATTTTCAAGCAATGCATTGGAAATATTGTTATTCATTATTACATTATTATTTATAAAAACAGAATTATATCCGCTGACTCTGAATATGTTAGTTGCATTGTTATTAACAAAATAAGAATTAGTTACAGTTAATGAACCTCCATCGGCCCATATTAAACTTTTATATCCTGAATTTTGAAAAGTAACATTATCCAGAACAAGATTACCTCCATTTTGATAAATTATTCCTTTATCATCTGCATTATAATTCAAATCAGTTATTATAATGTTTTTTAAAGTTAAAGTGCCTTTATTAACAGCAAACAACCTTACATCTTTGGAATTACTGCCACTTATTATATGTGATGCTCCATCAATAGTTGTATCTTTATTAATTATAATACCTGATGATAAAGAACTGTCAGCTGAAGAATCATATTTATGATCTTTATCTAAAATTATGTTTGAATTGGCTTGAATATTCGAATTCAAATCACTGAATGTTCCAGCATTCCCAGGAGCAGTTAAAACACTGCCGGAATATGTGGAATTAACCTGCAAGTCATCACTATATCCAACATTATTTAAATCTTCATTAGCACTAACCAATGAAATGGAAAATGTTAAAATAATCATAATGACTAAAATAAATCTTTTTTTAATCATCATATTCCCCCTTAATTTCTTTAAATTACTTGTACGAAACTTAAAGTTTTTTTATTGGAATAAAATACTCTTTAAGTTTATTCAATATATTTATAATACATGCATATTTATGATTTATCAAAATATTTTGAGCAAGTCAAGAAAAATGTTGCAAAACACAATAGTTTAAATATAACACAAACATAAAATTACAATTATAGGAGAGTGTAAAATTATGAAAACAGTAGCAATCGTAGGAAGTCCTAGAAAAGATGGAAACTGTGATGTTTTAGTAAACAAATTATTGGAAAAAATTGATGGTGAAAAAAGTATTTACTATCTTAATGAACTGGATATCGGTTTTTGTAAAGCCTGTCAGGCTTGTCAAAAAGGTGACTGTGTAAAAGATGATGATGCAAGAAAAATCATCACAGAAATGCTTGAAGCAGATTTATTCATTTTCTCAAGCCCGATTTACTATGGTCAAATGAGCGGACAGGCAAAAACATTAATTGACAGATTCTATCAGGTCTCACAAAATCCTGATAAAACTTTAGAAGGTACAAAAGTAATAGAAATATTTACCCAAGCTCAACCAAGTGATGCATTTGCAGCATACATTGATTCAATGAAAGTTATACCGTTTGGATACATGGGTATGGAAATTGTCGATACCATTGTTGCAAAAGGAGCTGCCGGAAAAGGTGACGGATTAGAAGAAGCTATTGCACAAATAGAAAAAATAGGAGATAAATTATAAATCTCCTTCTAATCACTTATTTCATAACCTAAATCAGTTAACTGATTTCTTATTTTATCAGACAATTCATATTGTTTGTTATTTCTTAATTCCTGTCTGACATCTGAAATTAAAGTTAATAATTCATCAGAAGATCCACTGTCTTTTAAATCAAAATCAATACCTAAAATAAAACCGACATCATCTAAAAATTCACGAACAGCAAAAACATCTTCATCAGCTAAAGAATCAATTTCACTTTTGGAATCATTTATTAATCCAAAGATAGCTGCAATAGCTTTTGGAGTGTTGAAATCATCATCCATACTTTTAAAGAATTCTTCTTTAGCTATTTTTAATGGAGCATAATCAGAAGTGACATTTTCTATGATTTCACATTCTAATGATTCATAATATTTTTTAATTTTATCCAGACTTTTTTTAGACTGGTGAAGTGACTCTTTTGAAAAGTCAATCGGACTTCTGTAATGGGTAGACAATACAAAAAACCTGAATACATCAGCATCATATTCTTTAAGCAACTCACGAATTGTGATGAAATTATTTAAAGATTTGGACATTTTTTCTCCGGAAACATTTAAAAATCCTGTATGTAACCAGTAACGTACCATCGGACTTTTTCCACTAACTGCTTCCATTTGAGTAATTTCCGCTTCATGATGAGGGAATATCAAGTCAAGTCCTCCACCATGAACATCATATTGTGGTCCGAAGTAGTATTCAGTAATAGCTGTATCTTCAATATGCCATCCAGGTCTTCCTTCACCCCATGGAGAGTTCCATACCGGTTCATCGACATTTTCTCTTTTTTTCCATAAAGCAAAATCAATTGGGTTTTTCTTAGTGGTTTTAGCTATTTCCCTGTGGGATTCCAATTCTTCAATGTTTCTGTTTGATAATTTTCCAAATTCCTCAAAATTATCTATTCCAAAATAAACTCCATCTTCGGTTTCATAAGCAAAACCTTTATCAATTAATCTTTGAATTTGGTCAATTATTTCGCCCATGTGGTCAGTAGCTCTTGCGAATAAATTAACGCCTGTAACATTTAATTTATTCATGTCTTCAATATATCTTTTTTCAAACTTCCTGGCTATATCTCCAGCCGGAATTCCTGTTTCTTTTGATCTTTTAATTATCTTATCATCAACATCAGTGATATTTTGAATATAGAATACAGTATAACCCTTATATTCCCAGTATCTTTTTATTGTATCAAAAGAAATGTAAGTTCTTCCATGACCAATATGAGCATCATCATAAACAGTAGGTCCACAAACAAATAAATTAATTCTATTATCATTCATGGTTTCAAAAGTTTCTTTACTACGAGTTAAAGTAGAATAAATTTCCATAAAATACCTCAAAAAAAGCAATAATTAATAAATGAAGGCAAGCTAGGGATTTGAACCCCAGTATCATGGTCTGCAGCCACGCACCTAAGCCGCTCGGTCAGCTTGCCACAAAAAATAAAACAGTAATTAATAGTTTGACTATTATTACATATATAGTTTACTATTTACATTCAGTAACTTCAGAACCTAAACAACCCTGACAGTCTTCATCAAGATCATTCTTATCAATGTTTAATTGTTTTAAAACATCCCCAATTTTAATATGTTTACAAATGGAACATGTTCTACCAATTATTTCAGTTTTTTTAGCTTCACCATTACGTAACTGAACAGCTAATTCATTAACCATTTCTTTTACATTTGGACTTAATTCAATACCGCTGCCCCTTTTATCAGTAATATACTGAGACACAGCAGGCTGAGTTATATCCATAAGCTCGGAAACATCTTTTTGTTTCATACCTAAAGCTAGCAAATCTTTAGCTAATTCTGATCTGATTGCAGGTATTACATACCATACAACAATTTCACAAGGCGGTTTCATGTTAATCTCCTATTTTTTCAATAAATCATCCAATTCGTCTTCATCATCTTCAGTTAAACAAATTGAATTTTTTTCATACAAAATTTTAATGTGTTTATCATTTTCTTTAAGATGCTTTGTAAGAGTATTGATTGCATCAGCGACAGGATCCGGAAGCTTATTATGGTCCAAATCAACAGTCTTATGCTGAATTTCAATATTTTCGGCATTTTTACTTCTGACAATTCTTCCAGGAACTCCAACACATGTGGAATCCGGAGGAACATCCTTTAAAACAACTGCACCGGTTCCTATTTTAGAATATTGGCCAACAGTAATATTACCCATTACTTTAGCTCCGGCACCAATAATTGCTCCTTTTTCTACAGTCGGGTGTCTTTTAGTTTTCTGTGTACTTGTTCCACCAAGAATCACACCCTGATAAATAAGTACATCATCACCAACAATTGCAGTTTCTCCAACAACAACACCCATCCCATGGTCAATGAAAACACGTTTACCTATAGTTGCACCGGGATGGATTTCAATACCTGTTAAAAATCTGGCTAAATTCGAATTCATTCTAGCTAATAATCTTAAAGAGTGGGTCCACAGATAATGACTGACCCTATGCATAATAATAGCATAAAAACCAGGATAACATAAAAATATCTCTAGAGTACTGCGCGCTGCAGGATCCTTTTCCTTTATTGTCTTGATTTCACTCCTTAATCTACCAAGCATTAACAAACCTCAAATATATTTAGAATATGTATATCTATAAAAATATAACATATAGTATATACATTTTCTATAATACATAATATATAAATTTATTCAAATAACCAGTCAACAGACAAATATCTTGAACCGTCATCAGGTAAAATAGCCAATATTCTTTTACCTTTATTTTCATCTCTTTTAGCTACTTGAATTGCAGCCCATGTTGCTGCTCCAGAGGAAATTCCTGCAAATATTCCTTCTTTTTTAGCCAAATCAAGTAAAGTATTACCTGCATCCTCATCTTTAACTGGAATAATTTCATCAATAATATCGGAATCATAAATAGACGGAACAAAACCTGCACCAATACCCTGGATTTTATGAGGTCCTTTAACTCCTTTTCCTAAGGTTTGAGAAGATTCAGGTTCAACAGCTATAATCTGAACATCAGGATTTTCTTCTTTTAATACTTTTCCAATACCTGTAATAGTTCCTCCTGTTCCTACACCTGCAACTACAGCATCAATTTTACCTTCAGTATCTCTTAAAATTTCCTTAGCAGTAGTTTGAGAATGAATTCTTGTATTTGCTTCATTATCAAATTGATGTAAAACAATACCGTCCGGAATTTCTTTTTCCAGTTCATTAGCTTTAGCTATAGCTCCACCCATACCTTCTGAACCTGGAGTCAATACCAGTTCTGCTCCAAATATTCCTAACAATTTCCTTCTTTCAACAGACATGGTTTCAGGCATAGTTAAAATTAATCTGTAACCTTTAGCAGCTGCAGCAAAACCTAATCCTATACCTGTATTTCCACTGGTTGGTTCAATAATTACTGAACCTTCTTTAAGCAATCCTTTTTCTTCTGCATCTTCAATCATTGCAACTGCAACACGGTCTTTTACACTTCCGGTTGGATTGAAGGATTCCATTTTTACATCTACTTCTGCATCTAAATCTTCAGTTATATTATTTAATCTTACAATAGGAGTATTTCCAATAGCATCAATAACACTATCTAAAACTCCTCTTTTTAATTCTGGGACATTTACCATAATTATTTCTCCTAATTAATTCCATTTAAGGTATATTATAAAGGGTTAATCATTAATTGTCATATTTTGGAATACCTAATATAACAATAGTTATTGTTTATAACTACTGTTATATAACAATGTTTTTATTTATAAATGTTTCGGAAAATCAGCAGTAATCACAAATATCTGAAATCGGACACATTTCACATTGAGGACTCATAGGTTTACAGATAGTTTGACCAAACTGAACCATCAAATCATTTAATTTAATCCATAATTCCTTAGGGGCAATTTTAGCCAATTCCACTTCTGTCTGTTCAGGTGTTTTGGTATTTACCAAACCAATTCTGTTGGAAATTCTGTGAACATGAGTGTCAACAGGAATAGCCGGAAGTTCAAATGCATAAACCAGAACACAATTGGCAGTTTTACGGCCAACACCAGGAAGCTCAACCAACTCCTTTAGATTGTCCGGAACTTCACCACCATACTGATCAATCAAAATCCTTGAAACCTCTTTAATTCTAGCTGCTTTTACACGATAAAAACCTGAACATCTAATTAGCTCTTCAACATCATCAGTTGGAGCATCAACTATTTCATAAATGTTTTTATATTTGCCAAATAAGTTTTTAGTAGCCTGGTCTGTATTTTCATCTCTTGTTCTTTGAGATAAAATTGTCCTGACTAAAACTTTGTAGGGATCCTTATTTACAAACTCCCTGATTTTATATAACTTGTTTAACTCATCTACAATTTTAATAACCTTTTCAGTTTCTGTTAATTCCAACACCAACACTTCCTAAATTAACTCCAGTTCAACTCCGATTTCTGACATGGCTTCAATGAAATTAGGAAAAGACACATCAAAAACTTCCCCATTTTTAATTTCTATATCATGTTTTAGACCAACCAATGAAAATGCCATAGCCAGCCTATGATCTTTATGTGAATCAACAACACCTGAACGGATTCCTCCTTCAATAGACATGCCGTCTTCAAATTCTTTTAACTTGCAGCCTAATTTCTTAAGTTCACTACATGTAGTAGCTATCCTATCTGTTTCTTTAACTCTGGCATGTTTAACACCTGTAATATTGGTGGTTCCATCAGCCAGAGCTGCTAAAATAGCTACTGTAATTAATAAATCAGGAGCATTTGACAAATCAACATCAATACCTTTTAAATTACCTTCAGATGAGATTTTCACATAATCATCAAAAATCTCTATTTTTGCACCCATCTTCTTTAAAATATTCAATATTAACTTATCTCCCTGTTTAGAATTTTTAAATAAATTTAATATTTTTGCATTTCCACCATAAATAGCTACAGCTGCAAGCAAATAAGATGCTGATGAATAGTCACCTTCAACTACATAGTCACAGGATTTATATTCCTGTTTAGATATTTTAAATTCATCAATGCGGCAATTTTTAGATTCCCTGTCACAGTCATCATGACGTACAAAGAATTCATTTTCAATTTTAACACCAAATTTAGCCATTATATCACAGGTCATATTTACATAAGGGCGTGACTTGAATTCAGGCAGTACAAATAAATCAACTCCATTTTCAGATAAAGGAGCAGAAATCAGAATTGATGAAATAAACTGAGAACTGACATTGCCTAAAATATTAGTTTCACCACCTGCATAACCTGGCTTGATTAAAATAGGTGCTTTCCCATTACCATTAATTGAAGCTGCACATACACCTAATGAAGCCAATGATTCTGTTAAAATCTCCATAGGCCTTGTCTGCAAAGAGTCATCTCCTGTTAATATAACTTCATTGTCAGCCAAACTGGCTATGCTTGTCATTAATCTTAAAGTAGTTCCGGAATTACCTAAATCAATAGGAACTTCTGATGAATTGTGCAATTTACCATTGGTTCCGATCACTTCCAAATAATCATCTTTTTTAGTGATATTTGCTCCTAAAGCTCTGCATGCATTAATGGATGACAAAACATCCTGTGAAAAAAGCATATCATGAATTTTGGATGTTCCGTCAGCTAAAGAAGCTAATATAACTGCCCTGTGAGAATAACTTTTAGAGGGTGGTGCCTTAACTTCACCACCAATATTGGAAATAGTTTTAACTTTAAGATTCATACTGATAATTATATTTTATAAATTATTATATTTATCTGAAAAGTAAAAAATTTGAAAAAAAAGAATAAAAACTTTACTATTAAAAAAATAGGAATTGAAGTAAAATTATCTAATTACTTCAACAATAACATCTAAATTTTCAGACTGCAGGATATCCACTTTTTTACCGGAAGCTCCTACAATTTCTTTTGAGATGTTTAATAAATCTTTACCAACAGTAATCTCCCCAATAGCCAATTCACCTGAATTTTCTAATTCATCAGCTATTTCTTCAATGTCCCTGGATTTTAGGTAACCTATGATTTTTCCGGCATCTTTTTTAAACATCGGTCCGATTTGAGACATGTCAGGTTCAACTTCAATGATTTTTTCATGGACTTCAGGTTTTCCTGTTTTAATAGCCAAATCATCAATTTTAAGAGTTCCTTCAATATCCTGTGAAAATTCATTGAACACTTCAACTAAATTGCCGTCATTGGTATAAACATTGACTTCAGATAACTGAGCGTTAAGAGGTATTTTTGAACTGGATTTGAATCTTCTTACTTCATCGATTAAATCTACAGTGATATTACCTTTATTTTCGTATTCTTCACTTACCAAATCTTCATTAACTTCAGGCCAGGAGGTTTTATGAATAGATTCCCCGTCACCGAAGTACTGGTAAACTTCCTCTGCAAAAAATGGTACAATTGGAGATAATAATTTTAATGAAGTTTCAATAACATTTCTTAAAGTGTATTTAGCTGCTTTTCTTGATGAATCGCTTACATCATCATTGTACAATCTGTATTTTACTGCTTCAATGTATTCATCACAGAAATCATGCCAGATGAACTTTTCAATTGATGTGATTGTAGTTGCAAAATCATAATTTGCAAATGCATTATCTACAACTTTATTGAGGTTATTTAATTTAGATAAAATCCATAAATCAAGAGGATCAAAGTTATCTTTTATTTCATCATAGCTTACCTCTTCATCAAATATCTGCATACTAATGAATCTGAATGCATTCCAGAATTTTCTTAAGAATCTGTAACCGTGTTTAATGTCTTTCCAGTCAAATATTACATCTGAACCCGGTACACTGTTAGCTGCCCATGTTCTTAAAGCATCTGCACCATACTGTTCAATTACTTCATCAGGTGCAATTACATTTCCTCTGGACTTACTCATTTTGTATCCGTCTTCACCAAATACCATACCATTGATTACAATATCATCAAATGGTTTTTTACCGGTTAAAGCAAGACAACGAAGTGTTGTATAAAATGCCCATGTTCTGATAATATCATGTCCCTGTGGACGGATATTTGCCGGGAAATTGTTTTCATAACCTTCATTAGGCCATCCTGCAATTGAAAGCGGTGAAATGGAACTGTCCATCCATGTATCTAAAACATCCTCTTCTCCAATAAATTCTTCACAGCCACAGCTGCATGCTTTTTTAGGTTTATCATGAGTCGGATCAACTGGCAAGTCTTCAACATCAGGAAGCATTACTTTACCACAATCTTTACAGAACCAGACAGGTATAGGAGTTGCAAATAACCTTTGTCTTGAAATACACCAGTCCCATTCCATAGAATCTGCCCAGTTAATCATACGGCTTTTCATGTGTTCAGGAACCCAGTTCATTTCTTCTGCTGCTTCTTTAGTTTGCTCGATTAACTTATTTACAGCTACAAACCATTGTTTTTTAACTAAAATTTCAATAGGAGTTTTACATCTCCAGCACTGACCAACATTCTGATCAACTTTTTCCTGTTTTAAAAGATACCCTTCATCTTTCAAATCTTCAATAGTTTTAGCTTTACATGTAGCCAAATCCATTCCTTCATATCTTCCTGCAACTTCAGTTAATCTGCCTTTTTCATCAATAGCATCAAGAATTTCCAGATTATGTTTATTTACCCAGGCTACATCTGTTTTATCCCCGAAAGTACAAACCATTACTGCACCGGTACCAAATTCAGGGTCTACTTCTTCATCAGGGTAAATTTTTACTTTCTGATGAGATAAAGGCACTTCAACATATTTATCAACTAAATGAGCATATCTTTCATCATCAGGATGAACTACAACAGCTACACAAGCAGACATTAACTCCGGACGGGTAGTTGCAATCATTACTCCTTCATCTTCAGGATTAGCCTCTTTGCCTGAAACTTTAGAACTGGCTATATCATCATAAGAATCTTCCATAGCTGGCGGGAAGTTAACATAGTTTAAAAATGTTTCATTATCGCTGTATTCCACTTCTGCAAAAGCAATAGCTGTTTCACAACGAGGACACCAGTTAACCGGATGTATTCCCTGGTAAATCAATCCTTCATCATACATTTTTAAAAAGGAATACTGTGTCCTTTTCATGTATTCTGGAGTCATTGTAATAAATTCACGGCTCCAATCCTGTGAAAAACCTAAAGCTTGCATCTGATCTTTCATTTTAGCTATGTTCTGGGTAGTTAACTCAATACAATACTCTCTGAATTTAGCTCTTGAAACATCATTTTTCTTAATTCCATGAGTTTCTTCAACTTTAACTTCAGTAGGAAGACCGTGACAGTCCCATCCCTGAGTAAATAGAACGTCTAATCCTTTTAATCTCCTATATCTTGCATTCATATCAATATAAACCCAATTCAATACATGGCCTAAATGAATAGAACCTGTTGGATATGGTGGTGGAGTATCAATTATATATCTAGGTTTAGTTCCATCACCGAGGAATTTATAAAGTTCCTCATCTTCCCATTTTTGCTCCCAAATCTTTTCTTTTTTAAAATCATAGTCTTTAGGAATATTCTCATTTGACATATCTTTTCTCCAAATAATTAAATAAAAATAATATTATTAAATATGTATTTCTTTATTTAAAAATATATAAGAAAAATTTAAATTATCCGGAAATCCTTTTTGAAATTTTGTTGAATCAAACTAATATTTTAAGATGCATTCCTTATTTATACATCCATACGGTTTAGTGCTGTTTATTCTACTGAATTTTCATTTTATTTTTATTTAACGATGAATTTCAAGAGGTATTTAATTTCTTCATTAATATCTCATCAGATAAATTCAGTATCACAGAATTTAAAAACCATATAACAGATTAATAATTAAAATAAATCAATATGCAACTTCTGCTGTAAAAAAAATTAGAAAAATTTCAACAGAGTCAGAAACTTAATAAAAACAGATACTTTAATAATGATTAACTACACTAAATAATAAATGTATAAAAGAATATAAAAGGACTGTTAAAAATGGAATTATTATGGTTTTATGTTGCAATCGTATTAGCTATAAGCGACACAATCCACACACAAATCGTATGGAAAATCTTTAATAAGTTCTACCTTATTTTAGGAGGAATAATTAATAATTCAGTAAATGCTCCATGGAAAACATGGATTATACATGAATTAATGGAAGCAGGATTCCACTTTATTTTTGTGTCTATAGCATTTTTAAACTTAGAAATAGGAATATTAGCAGCATTTATTCATTTTGTGATAGATGTAAGCCACACATTACTTATTAGCAGTCATATGAATGAATTAGAACACAGATCATTACATTTTGTAATTGAATCATTATTCTTCATAGCTATTTATGGATTATAAAAATAATTTTATTGGAGTATATTAAATGCCAGTTATTACATTCAAATATCAAGATTTAAAAGATTTAGGAATAGATATGGAAAAAGACGAATTGATAAACACTTTACCAATGATGTCAAGTGATATTGAAGACTTTGATGATGAAGAAATCAAAGTGGAATTTTTCCCGAATCGTCCGGACAATTTATCTGTAGAAGGAGTTGCCAGATCTTTTAAAGGCTTTATCAATCAGGAAACAGGACTTCCAAAATACGAAGTTACACCATCAGATGAAAGTGTAATTGTAGATGCCAAAGTAGCTAAAATCAGACCTTATATTGCATTTGCAAAAATCGAAGGTGTGGATTTTACTGGTGACAAACTTAAATACATTATGGATTTCCAGGAAAACCTCCACTGGGTAATCGGAAGAGACAGAAAAAAAGTAGCTATCGGTATTCACAATGCAGATGTTGTATCCCAGCCATTTAATTACATAGCTACTCCTAAAGATGAAAATGCATTTGTTGCTCTTGAAAAAGATACTCCAATGACTCCTGAAGAAATATTAACCCAGCATGAAAAAGGAGTTGCCTATGCTCATCTTCTTGAAGATTTTGATAAATATCCTTTAATTTTAGACAAGGATAATCAGGTACTTTCCATGCCCCCAATCATCAACGGAGAACTTACAAAAATTGATGAAAATGTGAAAAACATTATTGTAGATGTAACTGGAACTGACGAACGTGCAGTTAACCAGTGTTTAAACATTATCTGCAGTTCATTTGCAGAAGTCGGCGGAAAAATAAAAAGTATGGAAGTTAAATACGAAGACAAAAGCATAACTACTCCTGATTTAACTCCTCAAGTAAAAAATGTCCATGTTGATGTAGCTAACAGTTTAATTGGTGGAACTGACTTAAATGCTGAAGATATACAACAGTTATTATCCCAGGCACGTTTTGATTCAGAAATATTAAATGACAATGAATTAAAAGTTTACATTCCATCCTACAGAATAGATATCCTTCATGAAGTGGATGTTGTTGAAAACATTGCGGTACAATACAGAATTAATGATGTTGAAGCTAAACTTCCAGACATTTCAACAATAGCTTACGAACATGACTGGTTCAGATCAGAATCCCTTATGAGAGAAGTTATGATTGGATTAGGATTCCAGGAAATCATGAGTTTAATGCTTACTAATGAAGATGCACACTTCAGCAAAATGAAACAAAAGGAAATTGACCACGTTCAGGTAGCAAGACCTATTACAATTGACAGAACCATGATTCGTACCAGCCTAATCAACAGTTTAATGGAGTTTCTAGAAGACAATAAACACGAAGATTTACCTCAAAAAATATTTGAAATCGGTGATGTCCTATACATGGATGAAACCCAGGAAACTAAAGTAAGAGCTTCCAAAAAACTAGCCGGATTGATTTGCCACTCAAGTGCGAACTTTACTGAAATCAAATCTGTTGTAACCAGCTTACTTCAAAACTTAGGTTATTCCATGGAAATCAGCGACAGCAACAATCCCAGTTTTATAGCTGGAAGGGTAAGTGATGTAAAAGGAACTTCAGCTAATGGAAATATATCAGGTTTCTTCGGCGAATTCTCTCCGGAAGTAATCACTAACTTTACCCTAGATTATCCTGTAATCGGATTTGAAATTGAATTTAACCCACAGGAATAATTCAATTTTCTAATTACTCTTTTTTTAATTTTATTTTATCAAAGGATTTAAAGATAAATCATTTATAAACAATTTTTCCAATTATTAGACAATTTAGATAATTATCCTGTCAATACCACAGTTTTTTCATTTGAACATCAATTTCAGAGTAATTTACATCAGGATTATTCTGAGAAGAATTGTTAACTGAAATGCTTTGTGAATCTTCACCAGGCTGTGCTGTTTGCTCAACAGCTATCAAAACACCGCCAACAGCCATAATTACAATTAAAAATAAAACCCAGTTATTCATGGTTATTCTCCGATTACAGTTATATTAATTATCCTGTTGTGTCTTGGCCCGTCTAATTCTATAAAAAATACTGACTGCCAAGTTCCCAAATTTAATTTATTGTTAGATATTGGAACAGACTCACTAGAAGAGAGTAAAAATGATTTTAAATGAGATTCAGCATTATTATCAATATTATCATGTTTATAACTAAATTTATTGGAAATTATATTAGATAACACAAATTCCAAATCTTCAAGCAGACCTTCCTCATTTTCATTTACACAAATAGCTGATGTGGAATGTTTGGAAAATATATTTACAATTCCATTACTGATATTGGAATTAGCTATTATTTCATTGATTTTAGATGTTATATCAATAATTTCAAAAGTCTTATTTGTATCCAAATTAATCTCAATATTTTCAATTAGCATTATAAAAATATTATATGAAACTAGTATTTAAAAATTAAAAAACAAATAAAACCTGTAAAATTTTACAGACTCGAAAAATTAAGAAAAATTCATAATCTAAATAAAATAACCTGTAATATATTACATAAATGCAAATGTTTCAGGAGGTAAATAAATAATATTATCTTCTTTGACAATATTTGATTTGGTATTTGAAATAATTATACCATGAGAAGAATTATATGTACTAATAGCACGTTTAATTTGACTTTTATCCTTTTTACCACAGCTTACTTCAATTGGAATAGGTTTTTCTAATCCTCTTTGAACAATAAAGTCAACATTTTTCCCACTACTTTTTTTATTGCTGTCATCATAGTATATTTTATAATTTATGTGATTTTTATTATCCAAATCATGAAAACTTGAAGCTACATAAGTTTCAAGCAGTTTTCCCATATATGCTGTTTCATCCTCAAAGGTAGCATTGCCTATATTTAATATAAGATTATGTTTTAAACTTGATGTTGCAAAAAAATATTCATAAGGTTTTGTTGTTCGTTTTACTGATGAAGTAAACGGTTCAATATGAAATATTAATTGTGTTTTTTCAAGAATATTTAATACTTTAGTGACTAAAGCAATCTTGGCATCAAAATGATTTGAAAGAGAACCTTTTGAAACTTCACCGGGATTTTGAAAAGCAAAAAAATTCAAAATCTGAAAAGCAAGATATTGTGTATCATTATTTATACCTCCAATATTGGCCATATCCGTTGTAACAACTTTATCCACCATATCAACAATTTTTTTAGTTATATCATTAGTATTTTGATAAAATGAAGATGGAAAACCTCCAAATTCTAAGAAATTTTTCCATTCAGACATGTCATAGTTTGAAAAACTTGAATATATATTAATTATTCTTCTTTCTAACTCTGCAATATTTTGCACATTTCCGTCAAAAATCATTTGAATTAATGACTCTGAAATATCATTTTTAAAATTTCCATATTTTAATTTTAAATGTTCTGAATATGTTAACGGGTAAATTGGAATATTTAATAATCTCCTTGCAGCATCAGGATTATAAGAAAGTTTTAGTGCAGATGATCCACTGAAAATCATGAAAATATTTTTAGTACCGTCAAATATTAATTTTCCATTTAATGCCCATTCTTTATCATATTGTGCTTCATCAATTAAAATGAATACTGGTTTAGATAATGTTTCAATTATTGAATTATGATATGTTTCTAAATAGGAATTGACAACACTAAAAATATCCGCATTACCTATTTTTTTTAATCGATCACAAGAAAAATACAAAATATTTTCAGGAGATATCCCTCTTTCTTTTAGAAGATATTCATATACCTGAAATAGCAGAGTTGTTTTTCCAACATCACGTACCCCCGGTAAAACAAGAAAACGATTTATATTATCTCCTTCAAGAAAATTATCAATATATTTTATAATATTATCATAATCAGAACGTTTATTAAATTTTTTATCTTTGTGTGTTAACTCCTGATTTAATTTCATAGGTACTGACAATATTTGATTTCTAATATATTTATTTTGCAATTCGTTCATTGTTTTGCCCCCTCAAAATAATAACTATTACTATATATAGTCATAGTTATTTATATATACTACTATTTTTAACAGTTATAGTTATTTATATATAACTAACCTTTTTAATCATCATAGTTTTAAAATTTAAGGTTACATCATCATTTAGTTTATTTGTATCCAAATTAAACCTAATATTTCCAATTATGAAAATATTATATAAAACCAGTATTTAAAAATTAAAAAAAAGAAAAATGAAAAAATGTTTATCACATTTTATTTTTACGTTTATATCCTATTATTAATAAAACCAATAAAGCGATTATTGCAAGAATAATAACTCCTGATGTATTTTGAATTACTTTAGATATTTTATTTGGAGACACTAGCTCATAGGATTTTCCTTCTTTTGATGAACCGTCATCACTTGGAGAACCACTGCTGTCTGAAGATTTTGCTGCACTTTGATCTCCTTTAGCCATAGCATCTTTACCGCTTAAAGATTCATATTTCTGATAGTAATCAGAACTATTTGTTCCAAGATTTTGTGAAAATTCATCAGAGTTTTTGATATTTGCAATACCACTCTCACCAGAAGCATCTCCTGAACCAGAACTGTCACCAGTTTTATTACCTGAGTTATCACCATCAGAACCAGACGGTTTGCCGTCAGATCCCATGTTGTCATCTTTACCAGAATCACCATTACCTGAATCGTCTTTTTTATTATAAGAAATTACATTCTGCTTTATTTTTTTAATTTCCTGATTATGTTCTCCGCCAACCTGAATTTCAACTTGGTGGTCAACATTAGGATCTACTTTAATTACTGCCTTACCATTTTCCAAAGTTGCAGTATACATATTACCGTCAACTTCAACCTGAACTGCAATAGTTCCAGCTTCTTTTACTGGAGTATCATCTTCAACCATTTGAATTCCTATACCGTTAGGTAATGATATTGCATTTAACCTTAAGATTTTGGCAAGCAACAGCGGGCAGACAAATGTGTTTTCAGGGTCATCAGAATTAAAAAAATTCGGACCTAATGTAATCATATTCTGTAAAGGATTATTTTTAGCCTGGAAGTTTTCATTATGTGCAAATGAATTATATGACACATAAACTCCATTATTAGCTACAGCACTATATGCATCCCCGAATAAAAGACCATTACCAGATTCAAAACCACCCAATTCACAGTCAGGGTTTTGAATATTGTGAATCATGGTATTTGCTTTAATTTCATCTCCCCAGGACTGACAATTTATATAAATACCATTTGTATTGTAATTAAGGAAATTATGAGTATAGGAATTGTTAAAAGATTTGCCGTATAATGAAATTCCGTTAAAACTATTATTGCAGCAATAATTTGAAGTTATATTGGAATTATCAATATCATAAATCTCAATTCCTGATCTGCCATTGAACATCATTGTGTTATTGGCTACATAACAACTGGAAACATTTTTAAGCTGAAGCCCGTTTTCCTTGGCATTATTTAAAACATTTCCAAATAAAGTTACATTCTTTGAGTTTTTAACCAAAACATTATTTCCGGCATCAACAATAGAATTTTCCCTAATAATGGTATTGTCCGAATTATCAACAATAACTCCATAATCTGATGATGCAGCTACAATATTAAATCCGGATAAGACACTGCCTGCACTATTTTTTGTGAAATAAAATCCAAAAGTTTTATCAATATTTAACTCCTGAGCTTTATTGGACAGCTCTCCAGATGTATAAACCGTGCTGTTAACATTAGAGATAATATTTACTTTTTTGTCAACAACTAATGAAATCCCCTTATATTCCTTGCTAACAAAATTAAATGTATCTCCCTGTCCAGCATTATCCAACATTGATTGAATGTCATCATTGGACAAGTCGGAAGAAACATCATAGATAGTAGTTCCCATAACAATGTCATCATTACTGTATTGTAATTCATCAGCTCCGTAGACAGATGAAATCAGGATTAAACCTAAAAGACATATGATAAAAAGATTTAACAGTTTTTTATATTTCTTTTCAATCATGTCAATCTACCATCAACATACATTATAAATCAATAATTATATTGATTAAATTTGTATATGGAAATCAAAGCATATAAATATTTTCAAATAATTTAGCACTTTATAAACAATTTAAACAAAAAATAACAATTATACCCTACTTTTAAAGTAAATATATTAAAAATTCAAATCGAAATATTTATTATAACTATAAACAAACGATATATCATTAAGTACCTAACAAGTATTTAATATCATTAAATGAGGTAGAATAATGAATAAGAAAGGATTGATATTATCCATATTCATATCATTAATTGTTATTTTATCTTCAGGCTCTGTTTTTGCAGAAGACATAAGCAATGCAAATTCTGATGACAGCGCTTCAAGTCCAATAGCAAATGATGCAGTTTATGGAGAAATAACAACATCTTCAAATTATACTGTTCATACTGGATCAAATAGTTCAACTATTCAAAACATTATAAACAGTATGCATGACGGGGATGTATTGAATTTTGAAAAAGGTGAATATAAAGACATTTGCATATATATTGATAAAAATATTACTGTAAACGGTAATGGTGCACAATTAATCGGTTATCAAACACCGGGAATCAACAATACAAATATTCCAGATATTGTTAAAAACACAACAAAAACTGGAGGATACGGAATAAGTAATTTTGCAACTGTTTATATTCTTAAAACATCAAATGTAAAACTTAACGGATTAACTATGGTTAGTTTAAACAGCACAACTTATTCCAATGCTGTACTTTACGCTTACCAATCCAAAAATTTAGAAATAATCAACAATACCATAATCGGATCTTCATGGGGTATTTATTTACAGACTTGTGTAAATACTACAATAAATCAGAATACCATTAAAAATCAGGCAACAACCGGTATTTTAAACTTTGGATCTGCAAAAAGCATAATAAAAAATAATAAAATTACAAATGCTGTAAACCACGGTATTGACATAAGACACGGAACCGGACCAAACGTAACAGTATTCAACAACACCATCATCGGTTCAAAAGAAGGAATATACCTTATGCATTCCGGAGGACATACTGTATATAACAACACCCTTATTAACTGTACCATCAGTTCAATAACCTGTTATGGTTCTTCTAATATTTACATATACAATAATACAATGTTCAAATCAAGAATGGGAGTATTATTGGGTTCAGGATTTTCAAATATTACCATTGGTGAAAATAATTACAACTTAGCTAATTTACCTTACCCTCCTACTTTTGTATATTATGTTGGAATCGCAGATTCTGCATATCAAAGTCCGCAAAGTGTAAGTGGAACTTATAGTGACAGCAGTACTTATTCTCCAGAATACACCAATAAAATTGATATTGAAGCTCCTAAAGATATTGTAATTGATTATAATGGAATATTAAAACCTACTGGAACTACCTACACTGTTCCTGTCGGCACTGCAAGTGAAGATATTCAAAAAATGATTGATTCAATGAAAGACGGAGACACATTATCCTTTGAGAAAAACGGAATTTATGAAAATATCTGTATTTATGTTGATAAAAACATTAAAATACTTGGAAATAATGCAACATTAATCGGATATGAAACAAAAGGTGTTAACAACTCCAATATTCCTTTAAAAGTATGGAAAAAAACTAATGAAGGAGGATATGGATGCGTTTACTTCTCAGTATTATATTTATTCAATACCGATAATGCAGTTGTATCTGATTTGAATATCGTTGGAAAAGCTCCAGGATATAATCCAAATACTGTTGGTACAACTACTGACGAATATAAAACTACTTCAATTTACTCAGAATCCAATAAAAACATAACAATTACCAATTGTGATGTAAAAGGATCATCATGGGGTATTTTCTTACAATATAATAAAAATGCAGTTATTGCAAATAACAACATCCATGACCAATACACAACAGGATTAATAAACTTCGGATCAGCTAACAGTATTATTGCAAATAACACAGTTACCAATGCTGTAAACCACGGTATTGATGTAAGACACGGAACCGGACCAAACGTAACAGTATTCAACAACACCATCATCGGTTCAAAAGAAGGAATCTACCTTATGCACTCTTCCGGACACAAAGTATACAATAACACTATTATTAAATGTACTTTAAGCTCTATAACTGCATACGGTTCAGGTAATGAAGCAATATTCAACAACACATTAAGTGGAAGCAGAATAGGCATAATTGTTGGTGGCGGATACTACAATGTAACCATCGGCAGCAATAATTACAATTTAGACAGATTACCATTCCCTCCATCATTCCCATACTACATTGTTCAGGCAGACAATAAATACCAAACTCCTGACAAAACACAGGGAACTTACTATGACTCTGCAAAAGAACCAAAAGCAGTTATTATCGTTGATGACATTACCATGTATTATAAAAATGGAACTAAATTACATATTACTTTAAAAGACAACAAAGGATATAATTTAGCAGATACTCCAATTACAGTTACAATAAATGGTGTTTCTTACAATAAAACCACTGATAAAAATGGTGCTGTTGAAATGAATATTTATTTAAAACCTGGAGTATACACTGCAACAGTTGCTTATGCAGGAAATAAAACAATTGGAGCAAATTCCGTAGATGCTAAAATTACTGTTTTACCAACTATAACAGGTAACAACATAACTAAAATGTATCAAAATGGAACTCATTTCTTCGCTGCATTTGTAAACGGTCAGGGAAAAGCATTGGCAAACACCAAAGTTACATTTAATATCAACGGTGTATTCTACACCAAGCAAACCAATGATAAAGGAATAGCCAATTTAAATATCATGTTAAGACCTAATCATTATATTTTAACTGCATACAATCCTGTTACCGGTGACGAACAAGGATTTAGCGTAGATGTCAAATCTTTAATTGAAGCTAGTGATTTAACTAAATATTACTTAAACGCTTCCAGATTCCAGGCAACAATATACAACAAAGAAGGATCTTTAGCAGTAAATAAAGAAGTAATCTATAACATCAACGGTGTTTTCTACACCAAAACTACTGATGAAAACGGTGTTGCAAGCTTAGGAATTAGCTTAAGACCTGGAAATTACATTATTACAACTATAGTTGACGGCTTGGCTATGGGTAATAACGTAACTGTTATGCCAACATTAGTAACTAAAGATTTGGATATGAAATACCTTGATGGAAGTGACTTTACTGCACAAACCTTAGACGGTCAAGGAAATCCGTTAGCTAACCAGAATGTATCATTTAACGTGAACGGTGTATTCTATCACAAAGTAACTGATAAAGACGGTATTGCATCATTAAAGATAAGATTAATGTCCGGAGAATATATCATTACTTCATACTGGAACAATTTCCAAACTGGAAACACAATAAAAATAGCATAAAAAGAGGTTAAAAACCTCTAATTTTTTCTTTTTTTAAAAAAATAATTTTAAAATCAGTAACTGTTTCTTCTAGAATAAGCTATATAAACAATGAATATTCCTATTAAAAGAAGAACTATTTGTGGAAATATTGCAAATAAAACAACCGGAATCAATTTCAATTCTGCTAAAATCCATAAAAGGGCATAAACTACAATTAAAATTCCCAGAAGCATAGCCATTTTATTAGCTATTTCCCTAAAATCATATGGAATTCCACTTGGTATTGGCATTATAACACCTTCACAATTCTTTTATACCTTCAGAAGTACCAATTATGACTTTATCAACCATCTGAGTAAAAATACCATTTTCAACAACACCTGGAATAGAATTTAAATCTATTTCCAAATGCATAGGGCTTTCTATTTTTTCAAATTTGGCATCAATGACAAAATTTCCATTATCTGTTATAACCGGTCCGTCCTTACGCTCACCCATTCTTATTTCACATTCTGCACCCATGTCCTCTAAAGTTTGTATAACCACACGTGATGCATCAGGAATTACTTCCACAGGTACCGGAAAGTTTCCAATTTCTTCAACATATTTTGATTCATCTACAATTACAATAAATTGTTTTGCAGAGTAATCCACAATTTTTTCCTTGGTGTGAGCTGCTCCTCCACCTTTAACAAGGTTAAGGTTTTTATCCACTTCGTCTGCACCGTCAACAGCCAAATCAATGTCATGCTCTTCCAAGCTGGTAACCGGTATGTTCCACTGTTTAGCAAGCAGTAATGACTGGAATGAAGTAGGAATTCCCATGACATTTATTCCTTCATCAGCTATTCTTTTGCCTACTGCTTCAATGAAATAATGAGTTGTAGATCCGGTTCCAAGTCCTAAAATGTCTCCGTCTGTAACATATTCTGCTGCTTTATAACCTGCTTCTTTTTTAAGATTCATATTTATCATATCCTTATTTTTTAAATAACAAAACCTAATGTAAGTTTATTAAGTTTATATCCTTTTTTGCATTCACCTTTATGTTTCCCATGATTTTTCAAAACAATACATTTGTCTCCGTCTACCAGTCCTTCAGGGAAACAGTAATCATAATATTCACATTCTTCATCACAGTCAGCAGATTCATAGGAAAATGTAGATCCTTCAAAAATACTTTTTGATGAAGAAAGTAATGTTATGTTAGATCTGTCAACTTCCACTGGAATAACTGTATTTTCAGCATGAACCGGGCACTTTTGTTCATTGTCACGAACATCAATGATTTTATATTTCCTATTTTTTTCTAAAGAGTCAACACATGATGCTTTAAATCTACAATTTTCGCATTCATCTACAGAACCATAAAAAATAAACTCATTACCCTTTTTTGCCAAATCTTTACCAATTAATGTAATCATTTTATCACCCCAGTTTTTAGAGCTAACTCATAAGCTGCATCTTCAGATATACCGTTATCACCTAAAATTGTATATCTTTCAGGTCTAATAGTATGTGCCATTGTTAATGCATCAATGACATTTTCATCACTAATTCCCAATTCCTTAGCAGATGTTGGAGCTCCAACAGCTTTTAAACTATCTCTAATAAATTTCCAGTCCCCACCATATAAATACATCATCAATATAGTTCCAACACCGCACTGTTCACCATGCAGACAGGGTTTATCTAAAATTTTATCCAAAGCATGGGAAAATGTGTGTTCTGATCCGCTAGCAGGACGGCTGGAGCCTGCAATACTTATAGCCATTCCACTGCTAAACAAAGTTTTAACAACAAGACGTGCACTTTCCTCCAAACCAGGTTTAATACTGTCAACATTGTCAGTAATCATTTTTGCAGACATTATAGACAATGAAGCTGCAGATTCACTATATGACTCGTTTTTTAAACGGTGAGCCAATTGCCAATCCTTAATAGCTGTGAAATTTGAGATTAAATCAGCACATCCTGCAGACAATAATCTGAAAGGTGAATTTGCAATAATCTTACTGTCTGCAATAACAGCTATCGGTGCATGGGCTTTAGCAGATGTTGAAGTTTTAGGATTTTTTATTGAAGCTAAAGGAGATACAATACCGTCATGTGAAGCAGTAGTTGGCATTGAAACAAAAAATACATTTTTATCATATGAAGCTAATTTAGCTACATCAATAACTTTTCCTCCCCCAACACCTAAAACATTAGTGCCTGGAGTAATCATTTCACTGACTTCTTCTACTGAATCATATGATACTTTTTCAACAATTTTAACATCCACTTCAATATCCTGATTTTCAAGACTTTCAATAGCATGTTTTGCTGCAATATCATATGTATTCGGACCTGTTAGAACCAAAACTTTATTGTCCAAATGCAAATCCTTGCAGATTTCGCCGGTTTCATATATAACATCAGGTCCGATGTATACTTCACGGGGCATTTGTATTTTTCTAGTATTCATAATATCTCCTAAACATAATATACATTTGTATATCTTTAATTAGTAGTTATAAATAACTTATTATTTTAGACTGTAAAAAATTTTCTTTAAATAGATTTAATAGGCATTAACAACTGATATATAATTATTATAAAAATTTAATTAAGGTGATATGGTGGAAAATTTTAGTGAATGGTTTCATGACATATTAGAAGAAGCTAACATAACTGATTCAAGATATCCTATTAAAGGAATGGCTGTATGGATGCCTTACGGTTTCCAAATAAGAAAATATACAACAAATTTAATAAAAGAAGTATATGACCGTGATCATGAAGAAGTTTTATTTCCACTTCTTGTTCCAGAAGCAGAACTGGCTAAAGAAGGATTACATGTAAAAGGATTTGAAGATGAAGTTTACTGGGTTACTCATGGAGGTAAAACACAATTAAATGAAAAATTAGCCCTAAGACCAACTAGTGAAACATCAATCTATCCAATGTATTCACTATGGATTAGATCCCATATTGATTTGCCGTTGAAATATTATCAGATTGTAAATACATTCAGATATGAAACAAAACATACAAGACCACTTATTCGTGTTCGTGAAATTACTACCTTTAAGGAAGCACATACTGCTCATGCAAGTAAAGAGGAAGCAGACATTCAGGTTCAGGAACATATTGAAAACTATAAAGAAATCTTTGATACATTAGGTATTCCATATACTTTAACAAAAAGGCCGGAATGGGATAAATTCCCAGGGGCAGACTATACAATGGCATTTGATGCAATTATGCCTGATGGAAAAACCCTGCAAATCGGTACTATCCATAATTTAGGCCAAACCTTTGCAAAAACATTTGATATAACATTTGAAGATAAAGACGGAGAACATAAACTGGTTTATCAAACATGCGCAGGTTTATCTGATAGGGTAATAGCTTCTGCAATTGGAATTCACGGAGATGAAAAAGGATTACGTCTTCCACCTGAAATTTCACCAAAACAAATAACTATAATTCCTATTTTATTTAAAAAAGGAAAAGAAGAAGTTTTAGCTAAATGTGAAGAGCTTAAAAAAGAGTTTGAAGCTGCAGGATTACGTGTAAACATTGATAATCGAGACATCAGGCCAGGTAAAAAGTTCTATGACTGGGAATTAAAAGGAACTCCAATAAAACTTGAATTAGGCCCTAGAGATTTGGAAAACAACAAGACAATAGCTATGCGTAGAGACCAGCTGGAAAAAATCGAACTTGATTTAGATGAAAACCTCGTAAGCAATGTAATCCGTTTAATTGATGAGTTAAATGAAAATCTCGCTGAAAGTGCAAAAGAATTCCACACAGACCACATCAAATTTGCATCTGATATTGATGAAGTCAGAAAGCTAATTGAAGAAGGTAATGTTGTAGCAGTTAACTGGTGCGGAGACACTGACTGCGGAGAGAAAATAGAAGAAATCACTGGTTATTCAGTTTTAGGTATCTATGAAGAGCTTGAAGAAGCAGGCAAAAAATGTATACTCAGTGACGAAGATGCAAAATATGTTGCATTAATAGCTAAAACATACTAGAGATGAAACTATGGATGACATTTATGGAATAATACCTGTCAGTAAATTTAAAGAATGTAAAACCAGATTATCTCCATTTTTAAGTGAGGAAGAAAGGGAAAACCTTCTAAAAGTCATGCTTAAAGATGTTACTGATACTTTAAGAAAATATACTGATAAAATAATTATAATCAGTGCTGATGAAGATGTTTTAAATTATGCCAAAAGCTTAAATTTAAGTGTTTTGAAAGAAAATGACAATTCAAATTTAAATAAAGCATTAAAACAGGCTATGGAATATTGTAAAGGCAAAACCAAAAAAGTAATCATAATGCCGTCCGACATTCCACTCATCGGTAAAACCAACCTTAAAATGGTAATTGATTCAAGCAAACAGCTTGATTTCATTATTATTCCTTCAAAAGGCGGGGGAACAAACACGATAATTATGAAACCCCTGGCTATCAGAACCAAATTCGGAGATTTCAGCTATAAGGAACATGTAAATGCTGCTGACAGGAAAAACTTGAATCCACAAGTTCATGACTCATTATTTATGGCTTTGGACGTCAATACAACTGAAGATTTAGGGGAAATAATGGTTCATGGTGAAAATACTGAAACCAGACGTTATTTAAAAGAACTGAAAATAAATGTTGAATCAGTACACGGCAGCGAACGTTTGAAAGTCACAAGAGGCAGTTAAATGATTGTAATGTCAATAGCTGGAGTAGACCCTTCAGGAGGAGCAGGTATCCTTGCAGACATCAAAACATTTCAGGCGCTTGGTGTTTACGGAACCGGAATTGTAACTGCACTTACTGCCCAAAACCCCCAAAGGATGTACTCCCTAAAAGTTATTGAAACTGACTATGTTGAAGAACAAATTGATGCAGTTTTAGACAGCTACAATGTTGAATATATCAAAACAGGAATGTTATATTCAAAAGATATCATCAAAACAGTTTCTAAAAAAATCAGAGAATATAATCTGAAAGCTGTTGTTGATCCGGTTATGGTGGCAACATCCGGAGGAGAATTAGCCAAAGATGATTTGAGTCAAAATCTGCTTAAGTATTTACTTCCGAAAGCCATTCTAACAACTCCAAATGTTTCTGAAGCTGAAAAATTAACCGACATTAAAATTGCTGATGAAGAAAAAGCTGAAATAGCCTGTGAAAAATTAGGAAAAATCTGTAATAACATTATAACCGGCGGACATCTAAACGGAACAAATATCACCTGTATTGATGGAAAAATCAGTACATTTAAACAGGAATTACTGAAAACAGATAATGTGCATGGCAGCGGCTGTAATTTCTCAGCAGCTATTGTAAGTTATTTAAGTCAAAAAAACGATTTGAAAACAAGTATTTTAAAAGCTTCAGAATATACTTACGAAAGTATAAAAAATGGAAAATATGGAACTTTAATAGCTAAATTATAGCTATTAGAAATCTTCCACATTTAATTTATCAAGTACTTCTTCCTGAATTTTAATAAATTCTTCGGATTCTCTTTTTCTAAGTCTTGGCATATCTACATCAAAGACTTCTTTAATTTTACCCGGATTTTTATCCATTATAACAATTTTATCTGCAAGATAAATCGCTTCATCAACATCATGAGTTACAAAAACAATTGTATTTTTAAATCTTTTCCAAACTCCAATCAGCTGTTCCTGAAGCATGTGCCTATTTTGCATATCCAATGCAGAAAATGGTTCATCCATAAGCAAAATAGGTGAATGGTTAAGCAAGGATCTAATAATTGCAACCCTTTGTTTCATACCACCTGAAAGTTCATGAGGATAACTATCTTTAAAGTCAATTAAACCAACACTTTCAAGATATCTTTCTGCAGCCTTAAGATTTTCCTCTTTAGTTCTGTCTTTTTTGAGATTAAGACCGAACATCACATTTTCCAAAACTGTCAGCCATGGAAATAATGAATATTGCTGAAAAATAACTGCCCTATCACCAGATGGTTTTTTAACAACTTCACCATCTGCTATAACTTCCCCTGAAGTCGGTTGGTCAAGACCAGCTATCAAACGAAGCAGAGTTGTTTTACCGCAACCGGAAGGGCCTAAAAGACAAACGAATTCACCATCCCCAATATTTAAATTAACATCATCTAAAACTTTTATATCATGATCCAAACCGCGGCCATGAAAAGATTTATTTATATTTTTAATTTCAATTGCCATTTTAAACTACCTACCAGAATACTCTTTTTTCTATAAGTCCGAAGACATAATCAAGGATTAAACCAATCAAACCAATAACCAACATACCTACAACAGTAGTACCTGTATCAAATAAATTTGTAGCTGTTAAAATTAAATATCCTAAACCGCTACTTGAACCTATCATCTCTGCAGAAATAGTACACATTAAAGCTATTCCCACACCAACTTTAAGTCCGGAAACTATAGGCGGTACTGCAGAAGGTAAAATAACCTGTGTAAGTACTGTTTTATCATCTGCTCCCAGTGTTTGTGCAGATTCAATTAAAACTTTATCGGTTCTTTTAACTCCATCAATTGTGTAAATAAGAATCGGGAAAACACAGCCTATGAAAATAATAAATATAGCAGGAGCTGTTCCGATTCCAAACCACAATATTGAAAATGGAATCCAAGCTATCGGAGGTATTGGCCTTAATATACTGATTACAAAACTACATAAAGTTTCCAACTTGCTATACCATCCAAGCAATATTCCTAAAGGAATAGCTATAATAGATGCAAGAATCATACCACCAAATACTTTAAATAAAGTATCCATAGTATCAACAAAAAGTTTTCCAGATTGTATTATATTCCATGCAGAATTGCAGACACTACCTGGACTTGGTAAGAAATAAGGATTAACTAACTCTAAAACAGAAGTTATGATATACCAGATAATTATAATTAAAATTGGTAAAATTATCGGTGTGAACTTATCTTTATTCATTAAATCACTTACATAAAATTTTTTTTACAATTATTAATATTGATTGTATTTTTATATAAATATTTCACATGATTTTAAGTAGATAATCACAAATCAAAATTGTATCCAAAGGTATATATATTGCAAAAGGTAAAATAAATGTTACATAAAATAAAAGTGAGGTGTAGCTTTGGAAGCAAATAGAAGATTTTTTTCAAAAATTGGATTTAATTATTTTGCACTTGGAATAATCGTATTGGTGCTAAATCTATTCATCGGATTATTTATAAGCATAATTAATCCAAATCTTTTATCTAATCAAACAATGATGACATTTTTCTCAGCTATTTGGACTTATCTCTTACCCTTACCAATATTTATTTATATAATGAGAAAAACAGAAGCAAAAACTCTTGAAAAACATAAAATGACCGTTAAAACATTTGTAATATGCATATCAATTACAATGTTTTTAATGTGGATCGGAAATATAATGGGAGTTATTATAACTTCAGGAATCGGCTCACTGATACAGCATGAGGTAGCCAATCCTATTAATGATGTGATAAACAATTCCGGTTTAGTTGCAAACTTGATTATAATAACCACAATAGCTCCAATCTTTGAAGAACTTATATTCAGAAAGTTATTAATTGACAGAACTATAAAATACGGAGGTACAATCTCAGTACTTCTTTCAGGATTATTATTCGCATTTTTCCATGGGAATTTAAATCAGTTTTTCTATGCATTCCTTCTTGGAGGATTTTTTGCAATAATCTATATAAAAACAGGACAAATCAAATATACAATAGGATTACATATGATTATAAATTTCATAGGATCAGTTGTCAGCCTATTTGTCTCACAACCATTAATGGACTTGGCTAACGGAAGTGTGATTTCACCAACAAGCACATTTGGTGTTATTTTATACATATTAATAACTTTAGGATTAACAGTTATGGGTTTGATTTATTCCATCAAGTATTTCGATAAAAGCCGGTTTGACGGAAGCGAAAAGGAAATAATTCTAAAAAATCCAGTAAGTACAATCCTTTTAAATCCGGGGATAATCTGTTTTATATTACTGATGTCATATACAATATTTACATCAATAGCTTAAAAAATAAAATAAGAAGTTTATGCAGTTTCTACTACATTAACTTCTATTTCCCTTGGTTCTTTTAATACAGAACGTGTACTTAAAGCTCCTAAAAGCATAGTTGATAAATTATGTATCAATGAAGATGTTGATGGAGTTATAATTCCAAACATACCCAGTGCTATTAAAGAACCGTTAATGCCAATTATACTGTGATAATTAGTATCTATTTTATTTAACATACCAACACTCAATTTTCTAAGTGTTATTAAATCATATAAATTATCAGACAATAAAGAAACATCTGCAACTTCTCTGGCAATATCTGAAGAGTTTTTCATTGAAACAGACACATCAGCAGCAGCCAATGCAGGAGAATCATTTATTCCATCTCCGACCATAATAATAGTTCTGCCTTCTTCTTTTAAACTTTCAACAATACTGGCCTTATCTTCAGGAAGCACCTGTGAGCGGTATTCAGTTATGCCCAATGCTTCAGCGCTGCTTTTTGCACCGCTTTCACTGTCTCCAGTCAACATGATAACATTTTCAATACCTAATTTTTTAAGCTCTTCAATAACATCCCTAGCTTCTTTTCTTACAGGGTCGTTAATACATATGATACCTTCAAGTTTATTATCAATAGCCAAATAAACAACCGAATATTCACAGACTTTTTCGTCAATGAGTTTTTCATCTTCTTTGGATATTTCTACACCTTCATCATCAAATAAAAAGTGTCTGCTTCCTATAACAGCACGTTTGCCATTATAACTTGTTGCAATACCATGAGCTACAATATATTCAACTTCACTATGGTCTTCATCATGTTTTAGACCTTCCTCTTCAGCCTGTTTTACAATAGCCGTAGCAATACTATGTGCAAAATGCTCTTCAATACATGCAGACATTCTTAAAATTTCATCTCTGGAGTAATCTCCAAGAGAAATTACATCAACAACTTTTGGAGTTGCATTAGTAAGAGTTCCTGTTTTGTCGAACACTATTGTATCTGCAGTTGCATATTTTTCAAGGAATTTTCCACCTTTAACCATCATCCTATTATCTGAAGCTTCTTTCATTGCTGAAATAACAGATAATGGAGTTGTTAATTTAAGTGCACATGAGAAATCAACCATTAAAACAGACAATGCTTTTGTAGTATCCCTTGTTATCAGATAAGTAAGGAATGTTGTAAGGAAACTGTATGGCACAATAGAGTCTGCCAATTCCTCAGCTTTACTTTGAGCATCTGCTTTTAATTCTTCTGAATTCTCAATAAGATTTATAATTTTATTTAATCTGGTTTCTTTATCAAAAGAATAAACTTGAACAATCAGATTACCTTCTTCAACAACAGTACCTGCATGAACTGTTTTTCCAGGCATTTTATGGACAGCCAATGGTTCTCCAGTCATGGTTGCTTCATTAACCATCCCTTCACCGTCAACAACTTTACCATCTACAGGTATTACATCACCCATATGAACTTTAATTTTATCATCTTTGTTAATTTGGGATATAGGTTGTTGTATTTCCTCACCATCTTCATTTACTACCCATACAGTATCAATATTTAAAGTTAAACTTTCTTTTAAAGTATTTTTTGTTTTTTGTAATGTGTAGTCTTCAAGCAAATCGGAAATTGATAATAAAAACATCATAGAACTTGCCGGATCGAAATCTCTTTTAAGAAGTGATCCGGTAACTGCTGCACCATCAAGTAGAGCAACATCCACTCTGAAACTTGTTAAACTGTCTAAAGCATGCCATATATACTTAATAGCTCTATAAACAGTCAATAAATTCCTAATTGGAATAGGCAATACAATTTTACCTAATACCCTTCTCACAAGCATACCTGATAAACTAACCCAAAAATTATTAGTTAACTCATTTGAACTCATGTACATGTCAGGTTCAACTTCAACCAAATCATCCTCAGTTATTTTATCAAGTGCTGCAAAGACTTTGTCTCTGTTTTTAACATCATCATAATAGATTAAAATACTTCCGTTTCTATGAGATGTGAAAACTTTTTTAATAAAATTATTTTCTAAAAGCAATGAAGAAATACCATAACCCTCCTTTTTGGTGAAGGCAGCCTGGCCTGAACGAACTCTGATACGAGTTCCGTTATTATACATTACTTGGTATTTCATGTTTTAAACCTTATTCGTCATCTTCAACATAAATTGCTTTTTTATCATCTTTATTAGCATCAACAACAATGTCCTCCGCATTTTGAACCATGTCCTGGTAACATTCTTCAGCATCTTTTTTTGCAGCTAAAACAGCAGCCATACCCTTAGTACATCCTTCTTTTACTGCTTTAGATTCAAGGATTTTTTTACCTGCAATAGCTGCAGCTATTCCTCCAACAAAAATTAATGCATGTTTATGTTCCATTAATTTATCAATGTATTCTTCCATATTATTTCCTCCGTTATAAAATATTATTAATTAAAACCTAAATTATTTAGGTCTACCTAAAACTTATATTGGTTATATTATATAAATGTTATGTATACCTAAAAAAAACAATTATGAAAACAGATAATTTAAAATATAACAATTGTTAATAATATCTAATAAGAGGGAGTTCATATGGAATTTATCAAAACAATAGATGCAATTAAATGGAAAGATGGAAATTATGAAAAAACAGAAGAAAAAACTGTTGAAGACGAATATGCTTACTTATTTATTGACTGCCTACCTCCAAGAAAGTTTTCAGTTTATCCGAAAAACTTAGATGACTTTGCAATCGGATATTGTCTTGGAGAAGGTTTAATAAAAACAAATGAAGATATAGAAGAAATTAAAGTAAGTAAAACAAATGTATTAGTTAAAACTCGTCTTAACCATACTCCTGAAGAGGATTTTGAACAGTACGATATAGTTCAAAAAAGAAAAGGAGAGTGCGAACATGCCTGCGTTTGCAGATTACTTGAATATCAGGGAGTAAATTCAGACAATGCCGGAGGAATAAGATCCCAGTTAAAAACAGTGACTCCAAACAATTCCACTTTAAAAATTGATGCAACACAGATTATAAAAGATATGGATAATTTAAAAGAAAATGCCAAAATCTGGCAGGATACAGGAAGTGTTCATGTAGCTCAGCTAATTTATAAAAATAAAAGCATCATAAGAGAAGATGTAAGCAGACATGTAGCTGTAGACAAAGTCATTGGAGCTGCTTTTAAATCAGGATATGATTTGACACAATCATACATCACATACAGCGGAAGAATGCCTGCAGATATGCTTATAAAAGTAATAAGAGTAGGAATTCCAATCATCATATCCAATTCAGCACCTGCAGCTTCAGGATATGAAATAGCTAAAAAAGGCAATATAACAATGGTTGGATTTGTTAAAAATAACAGATTTAATCTCTACAGTGCACCGCAGAGAATAAATCTTGAAAAATAAAATTATTGTGTTTCGATAACACTATTTAAAATTTGAACAGCTTTACTGAAAGCAGGCATTCCAGAAGTTAAAAGGACAATTTTTAAAACATCCATTATTTCTTCTTTAGTAATGTCCAATTCTTTCATTCCGCTTTTTATTTGTTTTTTAGTAGCTCTTGGATCTGCTCTTGAAGCTGTAATTCCAATAGCTATTAATTTTTGAGTCTTATAATCAAGTGCATATCCGTCGTAAACTACTTCACTTATATTTTTAACAAGCTCGTAGAGGTCAGGATATTCCCCTTCAAGTTCATGAATTCCTTTTCCATAAAAAACTTCATCTTTCATATACTTCCTCTCCGAATAATTTTAATTAATTAATATTTTAAATTTCAAGATATATATCATTAGTGTTAATGTCAAAAACACATCAGCAAATCAAAGTTTTGAGAATAAGTTTCGTTTTATACGAACTGTTTCAAAAGTTCAGATACTTATTACTCTTCAAGTGCTCTCTCTCAATATTTTTTATCAACGAAGAATAAAAGTGATTAGTATGATGAATGACGAGCTATTAAAAAATTTTTCAATAAGTTGTAACCATGCAATTGGGACAACACAAAGTTATGAGCTTTCTTTGAGAAAGTACTGTATCTATTTTGACATGTCTCTTAAAGAACTTCTTGAGGAAGCTGAAGAGGATGAGATGAACGGTGTGAAATGGAAACATAGTAGGTTGAAATCAAAACTGGTTGAATATAGGCATTACATGTTTCAAAACTATGCTGCAGGAACCGTCAGAAAGGAAATGAACTGCATCATCTTTTTTTACAAGTTCTACGACATAGAAGTATTGGATTTGCCTAAGGTCAATGACAAAAACATTCAAAAGCCGGCTCCTATATATTTTAAGGACCTGCCGGATAAGGAAGTTATAAGGGAAGCCTTTCAGATTGCATCTCCCCTGATGAAAGCTATCATACTGTTTTCATGCTCCAGCGGATGTGCCAGAACTGAAACATTGAGCCTGACAATTGGAGATTACATTGAGTCACTGTCTGAATATCTGCCAAGACATAGAATGGACATTTTTGAGGTTATTGATTATCTAAATGATGTCGATGATGTGGTTCCGACATTCAGCATTAAGGAAAAAGACAAACAAGTATTATCTCACATACTGCAGTCCTGAAGCTGTAAAAGCTATTAATGCATATCTGTTGCTGCGGGATAAGCCAATAACTGATGAAAGTCCGCTCTTTCAAATCAGCAGGACATATATGGTGCAGTCATTTGAGATGATCAATGACACATTGGGTCTTGGTAGAGTCGGACGATACCGCAGATTCAGAAGTCATATGCTTAGGAAGTTTCATGCTTCAGCGTTATATAATGACGGCATGAGCATTGACAAGGTCAACGATTTGCAGGGAAAGGCCAAAAACAAAACCGATGCGGCATATTTCATGACCAATCCTGACGATTTGAAATATGAATATATCCAGCATCTGCCGGCGGTTACTATAAATACTGATGTTGAAAAGCTGTCTGTCAAATCACCTCAGTTCATTCAGATGGAAAAGGAAAATGAAGCATTAAAATCAGAAGTGGGTGATATGAGAGGTGAACTTGAAGAGATGAGAGGTTTGAAAAAAGAACTTTTAGGTATCATAAATAAGGTTAGTAAAGGGTAATAGTGGTATAAAACTAAAGTGATATCATTTGGCATGTGTTGGATGCTATCAGATTGTTATTTTAAAATGAAAACAAGATATTTTTTAAAGTATCTGTATGGTTGCATCTTTGCAGAGCATGTTAGATGCATGAATATATCAAAAAGTATATATAGTACATAATTACTATTCTTAAATAAGATCAAAATCATGATGCAACTTCTGCTAACTGGATGCATCAGATAATGATCATTTGCAAAAAAGTTGTATTTTGCATTACTCTTTTTGTAAAAATGAGCATATTATCTTTTTGGTTTTGGTCTTGTAGAATAGATTGGCTATGGTAAGTTCCTAGCCAATTCCAATATCATCAATGGAAATGAGGAATGGTTATGGAAGAAAAATTACTGGGTGATGTAGCTCAAATTTACATGGGGCTTACATTTAGACGATATATTGATAAAAATGCTCCTAATGAGAAAGTCATCGCATATAGTTCATTAAAAGCATATAAAGGGATTTTAAATCTTCAAGAGGAAACACTTTCAAAAGACTTCAATAAAAAGTATTATGCTAAAAAAGGAGACATACTAATGAAAACTATAGCTCCTAATGATGCTATTTGTGTAACTGTCGAAGAAGGAAGTGTCATTGGAGATAAAATTGCTATTATTCGTTTAAAGGAGGATATTGATTCTGTGTTCTTAACATATGTCCTCAACAGTCCTTATGTAAAAAGACAGTTACATAGGTTAAATGATGGAAGATTAAAAAATGTATCCTTAAATGATATTAAACGATTAAAAATTAAAATTCCAGATAAACAGGAACAATTGAAGTATGTAGGTATCTTAAAACTCATTGATGAGAAAATTAAAACTTCTGAGGAAATCTTAAAAGCAAGTAAAGATTTACGGGATGGTTTAATAAACGATTTGTTGGAGGTAGAGTAAATGGATAATCAAAAGCAGTTACGAGTTTTACTTAGATTTGTCAGTAAGTATTTCAATAATCTATACCTTGAAAACATGTTTGTTTATTATATATTATTCTATAAGTTCTTGTCTGATAATTTAGTTTATTATTTAGAAAGTACTCTGCCTGAAGGGCTTAAACTAGAAGATGAACTTAAAAATAGAGATTGTTATGCGCGATTATTAAATAAAGCTTTAGATGAATTAAAGTATTTTATTGAACCAGAGTATTTATTCGATAACATCTATCTTGGCAATAGATATGCTTCTAATGTGTTAAAAGAATTAATCTGTGGTTTTAAGCAAGTTCAACATACTGCTCATATGTATGGTAATGAGTTTACAGAAGAGTTTGATATTTTATTCGAAAATCTCGATGGTGTCTTTGAAAATAAGCAAACAGAATATATTTTACCTCTTATGGATGAAATTGCTTTGTTAAATTTTACTGATAATACTTTAGATTATTCAAAACTTTTTGAAACAATAATCAAATGGGATTCGAATAATACAAACAGGGCTACAGGAGTCATAATTTCAAATAATATATTGTCTGAGTTATTTTCTGGCTTAATATGCTCAGCTAATTTAAATGTTAGAAAAATTTATGATGGTTTTTTAGGTTCTGGATCATTACTATATAATGTAGCTAATAATTTAGGGATTCCTGAAATATATGGTCAGGAAAGACAAAAAGAAGTGTATATGCTTGCTTTAATGAATATGGTTGTCCAAAAATATTCTGGAAAGCACCATATATTGCTTGGAGACACTTTATCTGATTCAAAATTTGAAAATAATAAATTTGATGTGATTATATCGGATATCCCCTTAATAAAAGAAAAACTATCTCCTAGTAGTGTGAGAAATCTTCAAGCCAATTATAATCTTAATTTCCTATCTAATGTCCGGTCTAGTGAATGGATTCATATTATGAGTTTGTTTTCTAATTTAGCGAGTAATGGGATGTTAGTAGTATTAATGCCTACAAATATACTCTCAAGTAATCTTAAAGTTGATAATGATATTAGACAATATTTAGTAACTGAAAATTATCTTGATTGTATAATAAACTTGCCATCAGGAGTTTTATCCTCTTCTAGAGTTTCACTTTCTATTTTAATACTTAAAAAAGGAAGGTGGAATCATGATGTGTTATTTATCGATGCAACAAATGATTTTAAAGTTAATGCTCATAAAAAATCTCGCATAATTGATATTGATGATATAGTGGAAGTCTATTCTAAAAGGAAAATAATTCCTAAAATAAGCAATCGAGTTGATTTAACTGAGATATATGATAATTATTTCAATTTAAGCTTAGCTCGATATGTGGATACTTTCGATGAAGAATTTGTTAGTTTGTTTGATGCTTATAGCAGAGTGTATGAACTAGATGAATATCTTAAGAAAGTAGATGAAGAATTACAAAATAGATTAGAAGGGGTAATTATGGCTCAAGAAAATAATATACCAAAAGTATTCTTGTCTTACGCAAGAACTAATTTAGAATACACGGACTCTATAGTTGAATTCGCATCCACTTTACGTGGTGACGGAATTGATGCTTCTCTTGATGAATGGGATTTAAAACCAGGAAATGATATTTATCACTTCATGGAATCAAAAATCAAATCAGAAGCAGATTTTGTCTTGCTGATGATAAATGATGAATTTACAGAAAAAGCGAATAAGAGAATAGCGGGAGCAGGCGCTGAAGTACAAATGATTGCAAAAGAATTATATGAAAATGTCGAACAAGGTAGAATAATACCAATAATCTGGAGACATGATGGTGAAGGAGAAATTAAATTACCTAACATTGTCGAATCCAGATATTATATAGATCTTTCTTCTGATGATAAATTTGGTGAAAACTATGAGTTATTATTAAGGACTTTATTCAATAAACCAAAAAATCCAAAAACAGAAGTTGGAAAAATGCCAGAATGGATAAATAATACTACTAATCGATTTACCAAAACCAAAACAATTATTAAACGTTTTGACAGTCAAGTCGAAGCTAATCCTGAAAAATTTAATTATTTCATTGAAGATTTCTTCAATGAATACTTTGAGTATCTAAAAACATTCAAAGTAGATTTAGCAGGTAAAGATAATGTTTCTGCATCAAAAGAAATTTATAAAAGCCTTGAAGATTATGATGCTCTTAAAAATGATTTGGTTACTTTTCTGGAGAAGATGTTTAAAGTTGCAAGATATAAAGAAATTGACAGTGAAATAGTAATTGAGTTTTTATCAAACATTCGTTCATTGTTGAGTGGAAGTGAACAGTATTCTCTTGCTAATTTTGATTTTATGCTGAGAGAAATATTTTTGTATTTCATTGCCTATGCTTTAAAATATAAAAATTATGAATTTATAGCAGACTTGTTCTATTCTCCATATTATTTTGAGGATTATGCATTCACAAGCAAAGATGCAAAGTATTTTGTTGATTTGGATGTGAGAGGTAGGATACATACTGATGATATTCTAGGCATTTCGTTTAAAGCGGATAATGGCAATTCATTTATAACTCCATTAGGTGCGCTTTTAGTAAGAAGAGTGCCTCCTAGGTTAAAAGGGGAGTTGTTAGTTGATGCTGATTTGCTTTGCTGTTATGTTTCTTACATGAATAAGGATAAATTTGGCAGAAAAGAGTGGTTTCCTTTTACACACATATGTAAACAAAGTGATAGTATTGATTACTTCACAAGGCTTACTTCGAAGAGATATTTTGAAAAAGTTAAAGAAATTTTCGATGTTGATTCAGCAGAGGAATTTAAAGATAAAGTAGTTTCAACACATGATACTCTTTTATTTAGTAGAGGAGTAAGATTTAGGAATGCTTGGGGAGATTGTGTAGAACCTATTGAATCATACATTGACTTAGATAAGATATGTAATGAAAGATAGATTATTACTAAATAATCTATCAACTTTATTATTTTAGAGGGATTTGATGAATTTAAATGAGATTAAATCAAGATTAAATAATTTTAATAAATCAGGTAATTTAAGTAAAGAAACATATGCCTTTGGAGATTTCATTGACTTTTTACAAAAAAGTTCAAATGATATGATTCCTATGATTATAAATGGAGAGGGTATGTGGTTATTTTCATTGGTAGTGCCTAAGGATAAATTGGTCGATGATTATGTTGATAAATTGATTAACTGGAGTATTCATGCAGCACGTTATGGATATTATAGGAATCATAATAATGAGTATTTTTTATCCAAACCTTGTGAAGGTTGTAGGCCACAGGAAATCTTAGAGGATGCAATTCCAGTATTTTATCAACGTGAAATGTTTGCAGGAAAAAAATTTGATATTGAACTTAATCAGAAAATTTCACACGTGTTGGGACTTGCTAAACTCGATGAAGTTGATGAACCTAATAGTTATTATAAACTTGACAAAGGTGACTTCGTAAAAGTGGTAGATGCTGAAAATGATATTTTGTCTATTCATACCATGAAAAAAGATGATTTAGATAAGTTTTTATCCATCACAAATTCTGTTCTTATACGATTTTTTGTGTGTACGGTTAGTGGAAGAGATGTTACTTTAACGTTTAAAGAAGAATTTATTAAAGATGAAGAAAATGGTATTTTTCATATTTATTTACAAAATTCAGATATGGGTCATGCTATTAAACAGGTTAGGGGATTTCAGGTAATTTATCCAGAAAAAGACTTTGACGAATATGAAAAAGAAACAAAATTTGAAACTTTCCTTATTAAAGATTTAGAATCCGGAAATCTCATTAAACATACTTGTAATCCAGATAAAGTATCTAACAGGTTCACTAAAAAGGATTATCCTCTCGATTTAAGTTCAGTGTATTTTAGTAAAGATGTGTTGGATAAATACAAGAAAGATTCGGAAAAGTTTACAATAGAAGACAGAAGTATTACTTGCAGGGATTATTGGGATGTACGTTACTTTATGTCCGATGATAAAAGTCAGGTTATTGTTTATCTTTGTGATTTGAGTAGTTTGCCTTATGAAGAACAAAAACATTGGAAACGATTTAATGAGGAACCTAAATCCAATATCCCTTCACATATAATTAAAAACGACTTTCTTGGAGAATGGCATGATTTAGTTGACCCTTTAAAAATGCTTAAAACTAATTTGAGACAATTCCCAAAATGTAAATTCAAAGATAATGAAGTTAGTATATGGGAGGAAAAAAATAAAGGTTCCATAAGAAGTTTAGATAATCTTGGATATTTGATGGATGGCAGTAAAGATGAGTGGGAACGTGAAATTAATAAATTATGGCAAATTTGTGTTGAGGGGTTGAATCGGGCAAAGATTAATAAACTTGCAGAATCTCATGGTTGTTCTAAAGGAAGTACTCAATCAATTGATAATCTTCATGCAATTTTAAATGAATTGGACATTGGTAGTGTCGAAGTTGATGCAATCACTAAACCTCTTTATGAATTAAATGGTTATAGGCAAGACGTGGATCATTCAAGGAAAAAGATGGAATATCCATCAGAATTGCCTAATAAATTAATTGAAATATACAATGATCTTATAAGAAGGCTCTGGCATGCTTTTGAGTATTTGTCTCGTATTATTAGGTCTGGAAAATTAAATTTAGAGTAGTGTTATATGGTTGAAATTTTAACCAATTATCATATGTTCCGGTTCTAATATTTGATTTGAGATTAGTTAATTAATTGGTTGAGTTTTTATCTCTTGGTAAATGTGGATGATTAAATGATGAATAATAGGCACATGTATAAAATTATAATTCTTGGTGATTAAATGAGTGTTATTAAAAGTTTTAGTGTTGGAAATGGGGACATGTTTTATATTAAACATGATACTGATAATTTTACAATTATTGATTGTAATTTGATTGATGATGTTAAAGATGATATTTTAGATGAAATTGATAATCAAAGAAAGGGAAAAGGAATTCAACGTTTTATTACAACACATCCCGATGATGACCATATCCATTGTTTAAAAGAATTAAATGAAAGGATAGGAATATTAAATTTTTATTGTGTTAAAAATAATATTGATTCTGATGGTTCAATTGATTTCAATGAATATTGTAAACTCAGAGAGGGTGAGCATGCTTTTTACATTGAAAAGGGATGTTCTCGGAAATGGATGAATATATCTGATGAAGAAAGAGATGCATCTGGAATTAATATACTTTGGCCAGATTTAAATAATTCCTATTTTAAAGAAGAACTTGAAAGGATTGAAAATGAAAAAACAGATTCTCCAAATAATATTTCACCAATAATAAAATATTCTTTAAAAAATGGAGTTACTGTGTTGTGGTTTGGCGACTTAGAAAATGATTTCCTTGAAAAAATTCAAGATTATGTTGAATTTTCTAATGCAGATATTATTTTTGCACCTCATCATGGTAGAAAATCTGGTAAAATACCTAAAAGCATTCTAGATAAAATTAAACCTAAATTGATAGTTATTGGTGAAGCAGGGTCTGATTATATAGATTATTATGAGAGTTATGATACAATTACTCAGAACTCAGCTGGAAATATTGTTTTTGATTGTGGATTTATGGAAGTTGATGTTTACACCTCTGCTGACTTTAATCATGATTACTTAAAACAGAAAAGAAAGAAAAGTTATTGGGAAACTGGGGAAAAATATAGGGGAACATTAGAATTAGACTAAGATACTATGAAAGAAAAAGTTTTAAAGAATTATAATACTGAATTAAACATGTTATTGTTAGTCAATATATTATTATTCCTTATGCTGGGGTTTGGTTTAGATTATATGGCTGATAAAAGTAACATTATTAAGTTATTAGTAATGATTGTGGTTCCTGGGATACCTTCACTTTTAGTAACTAACTTCATATCAGTTGATTTGAAAGAAGATTTAATTTTAGATAAAAAATATGAAGAGGAACCAATTTTAACATTATTAAAAAAAGAAGATAAAAACAATGAGATTGATTTTCATTTAATTGAATTAGAATATGGCAAATATAGTGAAGATAAGGATGAACAGAAGAAAATTTGGTATAGGATATATAGAAAACATGAATATAACCCTAGAGTAACACAAGTTAATAGACAATACTTAATGACAAGAGATTTTATATTTATCTTATTGCCGTTAATGCCAATCACTGTGTTATTTTGTATTTTTAGCAAGAATATTAATTTTGACATTATTTTTTGGTGGTTTATATTAATCATTGGGGAAATTTTTGTATTTACATTAATGGCAAATGAATTTTACAATAGAGTAAGTAAAAATCCATTATTAGAAGAAACTTATCATTTAAGAAAGAAACATTCATTGAAAGATGATTATTGTTTCACTTATGCGTAATATTAATGTTTGATTGTGAAATTTATATATTAATAATTATAGGTGATTTTTATTCAAAAAAAGAATGAACAGATAAAATCATATTTTATCAAAGCAAATGAGAAAATAGATTCAGGAGATGCTGAATCTGCATTAGAATATGTTACAAAATTAGAAGAATCAAAAGAAGAAAACTTAGCTAATTATTATTTGGCACCATTATATATTGATATAGGTGCAGCAAAAGAAGATGTGCCTATGGTTTTAAGGGGTATTGACTTAATTGATAAAAATTTTGATGTTTGGTCAAAGATTGGATCTCCTGAAAGTATGTATTGTAAGTTGGGTGATGGTTATTTGTTTTATTATGATATGACTGGAGAGAGATACTTAAACAATAAAATTGTTCTTCTGGAAGCTAAAAATAATTATAGAAACGCGCTTTTAGCTGAGGATATGGATTCTAATTTAAAAGCCCTTATTTTAACCAATTTGGGTAATGTATACAGTAAGACTGGTCGTTATATTGATGCATTGGATTGTTATGATTTGGCATTGAGGGAAAATCCTGATTTTGGATTAGCTATTATAAATAAAGGATCTAGTCTAATAGAATATTCCTCACTAACTAATAATCCATTTTCTTTTATTCATAATGCATACTTGCACTATAAGGAGGCAAGTAAAAAAGATAACTTGAGTCCGGAAGATTTGACTAATATAAATAAATGGATTGAATATTTGGAGAAAAAATACGGTAAAGATGTATTAAATAAACCACATGAATCAGAATTAATCATAGGTGAAGAAGTCACAATCGAAGGGTTTTCAAAATTATTCTGTCTAATGAATAAATTATACCTCAATACCTGCAACTATTGCCAGAAATGCGATTCAGCTATTGGTGATACAATACTTCTTAAGGGAATGGTTTCAGAAATTAGCACAGACTTTGAAGATGCTCCTTATTTAAAATTTTCCTCTTTTTTAAACGAGATTAAAATGAGTTATGTTTCCAGCAGATTATATCTGATATTATCACAACATGCATATTCAAATTTAGAATTTATAGATAACACTGTTTCATTGGTCAATACATTATCCTATGAATCTCAAAATATTAATACACAATTACTTAAAGATGCTTTCAGCAATTTTTATAATATCTTGGATAAAATTGCTTATTTCATTAATGATTATTGTAAGTTAGGTATTAGGGAAAGAGGTATTAATTTTAAAAGTATATGGTATTCAGAATGTAATGATAATAAGATTTTGTTAAGAGATTTGGATTTTGATAATGATGGGTTGACTGCATTATTAGATATTAACGAAGATTTACGTTGGGGTAAGGAAAATGAATTAACAGAACCACGTAACGCCCTGACCCATAGATTTTTAAAAGTAAAATTATTCTCTATAAACGAGGGTGACATTGATGAGAAATATTTATATGAAAAAACTTTAGAACTAGCAAAAATAGTTCGAAATGCTATCATATATCTGATGAGAGTAGTTGATTATGAAGAATCAAAGAAAATTAGTGATGCAACATTGGAAGTGCCACTTTTATAATTTTTAAATAAATAAAGATTGTAAAATAACATAATTTCAAAATCAGGAATAAAATAATCTTGTATTTATCAATATAAAAGGTTCTCTTCCCAGTATAAAAATTAAAATTAATTAAAATTAGAAAAATGAGGTATATTACATTCTTAAAATGAAAAAAGAAAAATAAATGATATTCAATTAAGTATTCTAAGTAGAAACTATGAAGAAAAATATTTAAGATTTCTTTAAAATTTATTTTTTTACATATCTTTCAACACCTAACTCTTCTAATAACTCAGTTTCCTCATGAAAATTTGATTCATAATAATCATATAATCTAAAAATTTCCTGTTTGATTTCTGAATTATATCTTTCAACATCTTTATTTATATAATCAACTTTAGAAAATAAATAATTTTTATTTCTATTAAATACATCCTTTAAGGATGGCTTGTCATGAAATTCAATATCAAAACATAGTAAATCTTCATCCGAATTATTTGAAAAATAAGCCTTAAAAACATGAACCTCCGGTCCGGAAGTTTTTATTCTAAATAAATTTTCATCTCCTTAAAAGTTTACTCCAAAAGTATAGATTGGTTTTTTAATTTTTTCTCCAAAAAGGTCAGTATCATAATAAAAATTATCTTTAGAAATACACTTAATGTTTTCATCAACTTCTAAAAAAGAAATTGAATATTTCTTAAATAGTTCCATACACGTATCTTCTTTATTTCTATTGAAGAATTCTTCATTTTGATTCTTTAAAAGATAGTCTCTAATTTCATCATAAATCCTATTTACATAACTATAAAAATCATCCTCAAAAAATAGACTAAACATTTTTCTACCTCGCATAATATATAATTAATATTGTGTATTATTTTTTAATTACATTCTTTTCTAAATATTTTGATTCTGCAGACTTTGTTGCACATTCAGTCACTAGTCTCGCATCCAATATGTGACTTTTCTGTAGGTTTATTCTGATGAATGTTTTTCAATCACCCTTCTGATTAATATATGATTTATATCTAAGGAGTATATAAAGTCTTAGAGAGAGCATTTGAAATGCATTAGTTATAACACATCTTATCATCCTTATCATAGAAATCCTTAAAAGACATTTGAGGGTGCTTTGGATTTTTCAACAACTCTTTCCATATCTTATTCGCTTCATCAAAGGTCAGGTATCCTTTTTCATAGCAGGTCACTATTATTTTGGATGTTGTGACATGGTCTAGGTTGTATTTTTTTACAAAATAGCACACATCATTTAGGTTATTGCTTGCAAGTATCCCATTTTTAACTATTGCAAGTGAAATAACACTTAATTCCCCTTTACCAACATCCTCGGTTTTATCATCTGTTATAAATTCATAATATTGTTCAAATTCAGCACTGCCAAATTCTAGGTCTTTAATTTCAACATATCCATCCTGAATTATGGATGTTAATCTATTTTTAATTTTTTCAGGCGTATTCTTGTCGAATAGTTCATCCTTAACTTTAGCTGAGATGATGATTTTTGAATATTCCTTTTTCAGCAAATCTATTCTATTTATCTGTAAAAATGATGACAGACAGTCAGTATCATAAAAAACAGGTTTAGTCATTTATATCATCACCCTTATCCACATTAAATACAAGGTCTCCTCTATAACCGTCAAGCAGAAGTTCTTTTTTCTTGCTTTGGCTAATTTTATTGGTTTCATCTAAGTATTCGATTGTATTAATGTATTTTCCAAGGGTCATGTATTGGTCTTCTTTAGGGGATGGCCTGTATAGCTCATCACCATATCCTCGAATTCTCGCTTCATAGGATATGTATTTACTCTTATATTCATCATATTCTTTTTTAGAAATTAATCTATTGTTTAAAAGGCGGATTAACAGTGCACGATGGCTGATCTGGAAATATTGTTCAACAGAAATAATATTGGATAAATTCCATTCATCAATGCTGTTCATGTTACAGTATTGGATGAGGCCTTCCTCACTCATCAGAAGGTATGATGCGAATTTATCCGCTTCCCTTTCAGAGTCATCTCTTAAAGGGTTGTTGCAGATAATCGGTTTACCTGTGTTTTCTTCAATTAACAAATGGTACAATTCATGAGCTAAGGTGAATCTTTGTCTTCCTTTTGTCATTGTTGAGTTAATCCCAATGATTTCGATATTTCCATCATTAATGCACATTCCACTTGTGTTTTCGGAAAATGGTATGTACAATAATGTTAGGTTAGGAAGTTTTGATAATACTACTGAGGTAATGTCAATAGATCCATTAGGATTTAAACCCCATTTTTCTCTTAATTGAATGGCTTCGGCATTTAACTGGTTGTCGGTTTTCAAACTAATCATCCATTTTACTGGTTAGGTATTTCATGTTTAGGTATATTCTGTTCATGCTTGCAATTCCTTGTAGGTCGTCAGCTTCAATGCTGCTGCTTCTAAGTGCAAATGCTGCAGGGTCGAATTCTTCACTCCTGCAAAGCAGATAACTTTCACTACATCCGAATAATGAGCATAACTTGTTTAAAACGGATAAAGTAATATTCTTCTTGCCATTTTCCATATCAAGCAATTCTTCAGTTGGAATGTCTAAATATGAAGATACTGCTTGAGGAGTCAAATTCATATCATTCCTGAGAGTTTCCATTCTTGCTCCAATATTTTTCATGGTAAATCACCTTAAAAGAATATAATATTATATTTCAAAAGTTTAGAATATATAAATTTCTATACAATCGAATACGTTACTGAATATATAATAAATATAAGTAATATATAATATTTGGTGTTTTGCCGAGAGCATTTGGTAAGTAATATTTTTAAAAATTCCATAAGTCACTATTCAAAGTTGCACTTAGAAAAATTGCTTAATATTAGTCCTAAATAAATTCTTTTTCTTCTTCTGCAAGTGTTTTCGCTGCAGTTCCATCTTCAATGTCTTGAAGAATTTTACTAATCTGATGTTTATATTCAGTTAGTATTTTTAACTCATGTTTCCATGATAACACTTCAGACTCTCTATTTTCATGCCATTTTACATAATCATAATCTTCAATTAAATTAATATCTTCCATATGTTTAATTGCTTGATAATGTTTTGATTGCAGCTCTTCTTGAAGATTAATAAGCTTTTCATAGTGTGAAATTAACTCTTCAACTTGAAATAGTGATAGCTGGAGCTGTGCATAATCTTTTTCCAATTTTATGCTCCTGAAATTATCCAATATTATTCGCTTACATTCTTCAATACTCATTGTATTACCTATAAATGTATTAAACTGGATAATATATAAGTATTTGGTTATTTTAATAGTAATTTTGTTGTTAGATTGAAAAAATACTTAGTTTTATTAATATTTATATTTGCATAAGAAATTATGTTTCTATCAGAAATAAATTTGTTCCTAGTGTATAGAAGCGAAACATTTATATATGATTAGTGAAATAGTTATAATCAGGAAGTGCTTCTATGGTATAGAAACACGGTTTTGAAAACTAGAAACATATTCCATGAACCACTTCTTAATAAAAAAGTGGATCAGTAGAACATGCTGAAATTTATAATTTGCATTTAAATATTTGGCAACGAATATTAATAAAGATTTTGGCATCTACTTAATCCAAAAATGGAGATGAAAAAATGAACATAGATGAAATTAAAAAAGAATGCCAAACAACAACAAACCTATACATTGTTGGATTAAAATTTGTAACAACAGAAACAGTGGATCAAGTAATGAGCAGTATTAAAAGGGATATTCAAATCTACGATAAACTTTGTAGATTTATAATATTAAACAACTGTATTGAGCTTGGCTTATACACTAATGCAACACCCGCAATATACTACTTCACAGAACAATCCACAATTTTCGAAGAAGTGTTAAATGAATTAAAAGAACTTTGCAAAGATAATTGCTTAGGAATTACTAACATAAGAGATTTATAAAAAAGGGGGATTATCACATGAAAGTTAGTTTAGATCAAATTGCAGAAATTTCAATTGGTGCATCACTTAGTAGATATTCAAAAAAATATGAAGGAGAAAAACAAGAAATTGATGTATTATATTGCACAGTTAATGAATTCTATACAAAAAAAGGAGATATAGCAAAAGATATTGATTCAAAATATCTCACACAAAAAGGAGATGTTATTTTCAAATTATCTGAACCGCAAGCAGCAATTAGCATAGATGAAAATAGCGATATACCTGAAAACGTTGTTGTGTCTTCAAAATTTGCAATAGTAAAACCAATTGATGTGGATTCAACATTTTTAGCAGAATTATTGAATAGTAATATCGCAAGAAATCAAATCCTAAAATTTTCTGAAGGAGTTATAAAACAGATTAAAAAATCAGATGTAGAAAAACTAAATTTTGAAATTCCTTCTTTTGATGAACAGGAAGAGTATGTGGAAACAATAAAGTTAATTAATAAAGAAATAGCTTTGCAAAAGAAACTCATATCCGAAAATATGAATTTAAAAGAAGCTATTATTCAAAAATCACAAGGAGGGGAATAATATGCAAGAGGATAAATATAGACAATTACATGTTGATTTTGAATTAACAAATAATATTAACACAGCACGAAAAATGATGATGGGCCTTCCTGGAGATAGAATATTAATATTACATCAAGTTATTAGCTTACTTGAATACAAATACTTGTCCGAAAATGCAAAAAACAATAAAGATGATTTGGGATATGAGTTGAATGAAAGTTTATACTACGAAAACTTACTCATTAACAAAGGCAATGTTATTGACACATTAAAAGAGGGTATTGCACAAATAACACAAAATAATGATAATATTCAAGCAGCAGATGTCTTTTATGATTTATTTGATTTAGTAAATTTTGAAATATTCGATAAAAATGATACTTGGTTAGTATTAATAGATATTGTTGAAAAATTATGTTCAGAAACAAAAGCCACACTTGGTGAGATAATTATATTTCTAACAAAATATGCATCATATAAATTTATAACAAGGGGAGGCAATAAACCTACTGAAGAAATTATTAAATTAATAACAACGAATCAAAAGGATGTTAAAAATCTTTACGACCCTTTTACTGATGAAGCTACACTACTTGCAGAAATTGGTAATGTAATAAATGTGGAAAATTACTACGGGCAACATCCCAACAAAGACAATTGCACAATAGCTAAAATGATTTTGTTAGCAAACGATGTAAATTATAAGAATATTTTCATAAAATGTAATGATATTCCTGAAGCTATTAATTGGAAAGTTAAATTTGATCTTTGTGTATCTATTCCACCATTTGGTCGTAAAATAAAATTAAATGAATATGAAGATGCAAGATTTAAACCATATTCACCAAAAAGATCTGAATTTGCATATATCTTGGACATGTTCAACAATCTTGATGATGATGGTGCAATTAAAATAGTTGTACCAAATGGAGTTCTTTTCTCATCCCAAGATAAAAATATTATCAAACAATTTGTAGATAATGAGCTCATTTCATCCATCATCGGATTGCCTGGAGGTTTATTTGATACAACAGGAATTCAAACCACATTACTAATAATTAATAAAAAACCTACAAATGAAGGGATTTATTATTTAAACACGAGAAATGCCAAAATAGAAAAAAGACTAAAAAGGAAAATCAGCATTCAAGATATTGATAAATATACCAGATTATTATCAAATAAAGAAGAACAAGAACTAATATCAACAATAGCTACTATTGAAGACATACAGGAAAATGATTATAATCTATCAATTAACAGATATGTTGATTCAGAAAAGTTAGAAGAAATTGATATCGAACAGACAATTGCTAACATCAAGGCAATTAAAAAAGAATTGAAGCAGGTAGATGAAGAACTTAATACAAAATTAGGAGGTTTATTGAAATAATAAACTTTAACTAATAACATTATAACATGATACAAACAATAAATAATATAGGGAAAAGGTGATAACATGAGTAACTTTCAGGAAAAATCCAATTTTATATTTGCTATAGCGGATAGCATATTACGCGGATATTATAAAAGAAATGACTATCAAAAAGTAATTTTACCATTCACAGTATTAAAAAGGTTTGATAGCGTATTGGCATATTCAAAAGATGCAGTAGTAAAAGCATATGAAGAAAACAAAAATGATGATGGTTTAGAACTAATATTAATGAGTGAATCAATAGGAGAAAATGGAAGAAAATTAGGATTTTACAATTATTCTCCTTATGACTTCAAAAAAATATTAGAAGATCCAAACAATATAGAAGCTAACTTAAAACAATATCTAAACAGTTTTAGTGAAAATGTAAAAGACATCTTCGTAAGATTTGATATAGAAAAACACATCTATACACTATCAGAGAAAAACATTCTATTCAAACTAGTTAAAAAATTCTCTGAAACTACAGTAGATTTATCACCTAAATCTGTATCAAATCACGAAATGGGAACAATATTTGAAGAATTAATCAGAAGATTCTCTGAACAATCAAACGAAGAAGCAGGAGAGCACTTTACTCCAAGAGATGTGGTAAAATTAATGACAGAATTATTGTTCGCAGGTGAAATAAATGAATCCGGAAGCATTAAATTAGTATATGATCCAGCATGTGGAACCGGAGGAATGCTAACAAGCTGTAAAGAATACATGCAAAACATCAACCCAGACATTGACATAGTATTATATGGTCAAGAAATACAAGATGAAATTTACGCCATATGTAAGGCAGACATGCTAATGAAAGGCGAAAAAGCAGAAAACATCAAAGGACCATACAGTACATTATCAAATGACAAACTACCAAACCAAAAATTTGATTATATGATTTCCAATCCACCATATGGAAGAGACTGGGAAACAGATGAAAATGAAGTAAAAGCAGAAGCTGAACTAGGATATAATGGAAGATTTGGAGCAGGACTGCCTAGAAAAAGTGATGGACAACTACTGTTTATCCAGCATATGATTTCAAAAATGAAAACAAATGACAAATCAAAAATAGCAGTAATTACCAATGGGTCACCACTATTTACCGGGGATGCTGGCTCTGGCGAAAGCAACATAAGAAAATGGATATTTGAAAATGACTATCTAGAAGCATTAATTGCGTTGCCTAATCAACTATTCTTTAACACTGGAATAGGAACATATATTTGGGTGTTAACAAATAAAAAGACACCACAAAGAAAAGGAAAGGTACAATTAATTGACGCACGTGAAGAATTTGAAAGTATGAGAAAGTCATTGGGCGATAAAAGGCAGTTTATCCCTGAAGAATCAATAAAAAAGATTGTCAATACTTATAACGATTTTACTGTAAGTGATAAAGTCAAAATCTTTGATAATAAAGACTTTGGATACACAAAAATCACAGTTGAAAGACCAATGCAACTTAATTACCAAGTAACACCTGAAAGGCTGGAAAACTTATATTCCTATTCAGCATTTAAAAAACTTGCAGAAAGCAAAAGCAAAGACCTAGAAACAAAAATGGCTGAAGAAGCAGAAGGTAAGCAACAACAAGAAGCAATAAAAGAAGCATTACTAACAATAGGTGGCGAACTTTATACTGATTGGGATACCTTCGAAACCAAAGTCAAACAAGCATTAAAACCATTCGACCTCAAACCAACATTCATTAAAAATATAATAGAAAAATTATCAGAGCATGATGATACAGCAGAATATGTCACTGATGGAAAAGGCAAACCAAAAGCAGACAGCAACCTCAGAGATACAGAAAAAATACCATTAATACAAAATATTGATGATTACTTTGAAGATGAAGTGCTTAAATATTATCATGATGCATGGTATGACTCCAAAAAAGAAAAGGTAGGATATGAGATTAACTTTACCCAATACTTCTATGTATACGAACCACCCAGACCATTAGAAGAAATTGAAGCAGACATAAGTAAAGTAACTGCAGAAATTCAAGAATTGCTTAAATAGGTGCTAAATATGAATTACAAAACATATGAAAAATATAAAAATACCTCGACCGATTGGATAAGTAACATACCTTCCCATTGGGAAACAAATAGATTCAAGATTACATTTTCTTATTCAAAAGGTAAAAATCCACAAACCTTTTCTGATGAAAAAAAAGAAGGGTATGCTCCTTATTTAAGCATGGAATATCTAAGAAATGATATTGATCCAACATATGTGCCCATAAAAGAGTGCCCATTAAAAGCAAATGATGGAGATATATTATTATTGTGGGATGGATCTAACGCAGGAGAATTTGTAGTCAGCAAAGGAGGATTAGTTTCTTCAACAATGGCAAAACTTACGCCAAATATAAGAATTGATAATAATTTATCAAAATATTTATGCAAATCAATTGAACCTTTACTAAGAGAATTAACAATTGGCATGGGAGTGCCGCATGTAAGTACAACAGAACTAAACAACATACAAATACCAACCATCCCTCTCGCAGAACAAAAACAAATTGCAAACTACCTAGACAAACAAACAGCTAAAATTGATGCAACTATTGCAAAAAACAAAGAACTTATTGAGTTACTTGAGGAAAAAAGAGTTGCTTTAATTAATCAAGTAGTTACTAAAGGTTTAAATCCAGATGTGCCTATGAAATATTCTGGTGTTGAATGGATTGGTAAAATTCCTGAACATTGGAATATTATGAAATTAAAACATCATGGATTTGTTTTAGGAGGTTATGCTTTTAAAAGTGGAGATTTTACAGACTCTGGTGTTAAAGTAGTTAAAATTACAAACGTACAATCATTAAAATTTGATTGGAGTGAATGTTTTTATTTGCCAAAATCTTATTTACATGAACATTCTGAATTTAAAATTAATAAAGGAGATATAATTTTTGCTCTAACAAGGCCCATTATTTCAACAGGAATCAAAGCTGCAATATTTGATGAAAATGAACCTGCTTTAGCTAATCAAAGAACAGGGATATTTAAAAAACATAGTAATGACTTAATTTCAACATTTTTATATTATGTTATATATAGTGATTACTTTAAAGAAGATTTTAAGAGTAAAATTACAGCTACAAATCAACCTAACATATCCCCATTAGATATTGGTGAAATAAAATTAATTTTACCTTCTGTTGAGGAACAAAAACAAATTGTAAGTAAGTTAGATGAAGAAACAAAAAAAATAAGTGAAGTAATTTCAAAAATCAAAGAAAATATAAACCTTCTTGAAGAATATAAAACTTCTTTGATTCATAATGTTGTTACTGGTAAGATTGATGTAAGGGAGGAAGTGATATGAGTACTGATACTAAAGAAAAGGCTTTTCAACAGGACATTATTAATTATCTTGAAAGTACCGGTTATGTTGTAAGATTTACTAAGGATTATCATGTGAATTCCTTTTTGGATGTTGAATTGGTTTTAAAATTTATTAAAACTTCTCAACCTGATGATTGGGAGATTTTTGCTAATCATAATGCTAATCCTGAGGCAACTTTCATTAAAACTTTGTGTAATAAGATTCGTGAACGTGGTACTATTCGTGTTCTTCGTGAGGGCATCAATGAGATGATGGTTAAGTTTGATTTGTTTTATTCCAAGCCAAATACCACTTTGAATCCTGATTTGGAGTTGAAATATAGTCAAAATATCTTTTCTGTTGTTAAAGAGCTTGAATATGAAGATAAGGATAATGGTAATCGTTTGGATTTGGTTATTTTTATTAATGGTATTCCTATTTCTACTATTGAGTTGAAGGATACTTTTACTCAAGGTGTGGAAAAAGCTATGGATCAGTATAGGAAAGATCGTGACCCTAATGAGCAGTTATTTAAGAATTGTCTTGTTCATTTTGCTATGAGTGATGAGAATATCCAAATGACTACTAAGTTAGCTGGTGATAAAACTAGATTTTTACCTTTTAATAAAGGCATTACAAATCCCGTTGTCGATGGTTATTATAAAACTTCATATCTGTACACCGAGATATTGCAAAAGAATCAATTATCAAGGCTGATTAATGATTTCATCTTTGATGAAAAGATTGAAACCAAAGGTAAGAAGAAAAAAGCTGATAAAGTAACTATATTCCCACGTTTCCATCAGTTGGATTGTGTAAATACTTTATTAGATAATCCACAACCAGGCCATAATTACCTGGTTCAGCATAGTGCGGGTTCTGGTAAAACCAAGACTATTGCGTGGTTGGCCCATGGTCTTGTCAATAAGTTCGATGAGAATAATAAGCGTGTTTATGATATGATTTTTGTCATTTCTGATCGTAAAGTTATTGATAAACAATTGCAGGATCAAGTTAAAGCTATTGAAAAGAAAAAGGATCTTGTTCAAAAGATTGAAGATAACTCTAAGCAATTGGCTGAAGCAATTAAATCTGGAACTAATATTGTTGTTTCCACAATACATAAGTTTTCCTGGATTGTTGATGAAATTGCTGATGTTGAAGATAGGACATATGCAATTATTGTTGATGAAGCACATTCTTCTCAAAGCGGCAGTTATGCCCGTGATGTGAGACGAGGTCTGACGAGTGCTGAAGTAGATGCAGATTCCGCTTATGGTGTTGAGGATGATGCTGATGCTGATCTTTATGAGCAAATGGAAAAAAGAAGAAGGACACCTAATTTATCCTTCTTTGCTTTTACAGCTACTCCAAAGCAGAAAACATTAGAACAATTTGGTAGATGGGATGAAACATTCGAAGAATATAGGCCTCATCATTTGTACAGTATGAAACAAGCTATTAAGGAAGGTTTTATTCTTGATGTGTTAGAATATTACATTACTTATCCAACTTACTTCAAACTGGTTCAAACGGCTGACGAAGATAATTCATATAGTAAAGATAAAGCTATGAAGGTTCTGAAGAAATATGTTGAGCAACATCCACATTCCATTAAGAAAAAAACAGCTATCATGCTTAATCATTTTATGAGTTCCACTATTAAAAAGATTGACAATAAAGCTAAGGCTATGCTTGTTACTAGTAGTAGAAAAGAAGCTGTACTTTATAAACTGGAGTTTGATAGGCAAATTAAAGAAAACAATTTTAATATTAAAACTCTTGTAGCATTTACCAGCACTATTAAACTTGATGGATTGGAGTATACTGAAAGCAATATGAATAAAATTGAAGGTAAAAAATCAATTAAGGAAGCGTTTAAAGAAGATGCATTTAAGATTTTAATTGTTGCCAATAAGTTTCAAACAGGTTTTGATGAACCTTTATTACATACAATGTATGTTGATAAAAAGTTAAGTGGTGTTGCTGCTGTGCAAACATTAAGTCGTGTTAATCGTATTGCACCAAATAAAACCAGTACTCTCATTATTGATTTCGTAAATAAAAAAGAAGAAATCAGAGAAGCATTTGAACCTTATTACACTGAAACATATTTGACAGGTAAGACTGATTACCATAAACTTTATGATTTGATGGAAAACATTTATGATTTTGATTTGTTTTATGAAGATCAAGTTAATAAATTCTACAAGTCATATCACGATGGAGTGCCTCAAGCAACATTGCATAATTTATTGGATAGTCCAATACAGAAATTTGAAAAACTGGATAAGGAATATAAGGTCCAATTTAAAAAGAAAATACGCAAATATCAAAGTGTTTATTCTTTCATGTCACAATTACTTCCATTCAGTGATTTAAGACTTGAAAAACTTTTCATATATCTAAAATTCCTGTCTAAGAAGTTACCTACGATAAATGAGCCTCTTCCATTCAATGTTTTAGAGGATGTGGATATGGATTCATATAAAATCGATACGCGTGATGAAGGTACAAAGATAACATTGGATGATGGTGAAGGTGGACTTGATCCAATTATAAGCATTGATGTGCAATACAAACCTGATGAGGAAGAAAAATTATCCATAATTCTTGATAAATTAAATGAAATGTTTAAAACAGATTTTCAGGAATCTGATAAGCTAATATTAAAACAATTGGCTGATGGAATCAGGAGTAATGAAGAATTGAATACTAAAGCACAAAAGAATAAGAAAGAAAACTTAAGAGCTGTTTTTGATGATTACTTTAATGATGAACTCATGTCTGTACGTAAAAATAATAAACAGTTCTTTAGTAAAATCAATTCTAATTCCCAATTAAGGAATGAATTGAAAAATTACTTATTGGATTTATTGTATGAAGATCAGGCAGAAAAGGTATAAGGTAGTGAAATGGTTAATAAAAAATATAAAGAGATAATTTTAAGTGAATCTATACGAGGATTTTTTAATATTATCATAGCATTTATTCCAGTTATTTATGCAGGGATTTCTTCAATATTTACAACATCCTCTTTTGAAAAAATATTGTTTGACATACCTTGGTACATTTATTTGTTATTTGTAATAATTGCAATTGTAGTTAAAATTAGATTAAAAATGAACGAAGGTAAAACTGACATCCTTAAACATTGGCATATTGTTCCTTATAAGAAAGTATGTTTTGCAAATGCATTTGATATGAAATGGGATGTTGAAATACCTAAAGATGAACCTGTAAATCTTATTAATGTCTATAATAATTTTGATATACCTCCCAAACCAAAATGTGAAAAATGTAATGTTAAATTAGATTATCAAGACAACTTTCTTTGGTATACTTATGATTGTTTTAATTGTTCATTTAAGAAAAGAACTTGGCAATGCTTAGAAAAAGTAACAGACCATGTTAATGAAGTTTTTAGTGCAAAATTGGAAGACCATATTAAAAAGAAATAATTTGGCAATGAATAACACATCATTCCAAATCTTTCACAATCGCAACTGACGGTAGCTATGAAGTGGTGTTGAAGATTAGCTATTTGATGAGTCAGGTTTCCACCTGATTTCTAATAGCTACTTTTTGAAAATTCTGATTATTTGCTTCATAATCATGATGCAACTGAAGAATTTGATGGTACATTCATAAGAAATCTGATTCATGTTTCACATTCTGCATATTATTAATAAACATTTAAAACATTAATATCAATATTGGCTGTATGTAACAAGTCAGATATTCAATATATGGAATTTAAAGTTGTGTCAATATAAATTTTTAATTTTGCGCTGTTAGTTAACTATATACATAAATATTTATTATTTAAACTTTAATCCACCATTAAATCAAGATTTAAATAAGTAGATTAGTTTTTACAGGCTTTTAATCAAATCAAATTTTTCAATATGAAACAAATAGAACAGGGTTCGAGAAAATATGGGCATTCAATTTTTTTAAAAAATCACTGCTGTCCAAATGAAACAATGCCTAAAAAACAAGTTAAGGCAAAATTCAAATATTACTCGCTCAATAGTTTTTTTCGATCTTTCCAAACCAATTGGCGTTGCCTTTTTCTCAATTGCTTATATTCAACATACATCTGTGCTGTGATGTGTCCATGTAATCTTCGAAACTCATCAATTCTGACAATGTCTGATTGAACAATAGCTGGTTCTCCTTCATGCCCGCAGTACCATGGATAATGACAGGGCACATCATTTTTAAAGGCCAAACCTGTCTTGCAGTTGTTGCAATAATCTACAAACCACAATTCACTTTCCCTTTCTGTCTTTTCCTTTCTGGCTTTGATTATCTGTTGTCTTATGGATTTCATAACATCACTGATTTAAAAAGACCAAAAAGACCGCAAAGACTTTTGCAACGGTCTTTTTAAAAAAGTCTTCAAAAGTCTTTAACAATGAAAATAACAGTTCTCATGCCTTTTCAATCAAAACATGTTTTTAAAAAGACCACACTTTCGAAAGTATGTGGGAGGAATTTTAAAAGTCCCCCTCACTTGTCCTGAATTATGGTCTTTTTTAGTTTTCCACATTAACAAACCCTATAGAAAAACATCAAATAATACTTCAATTAACTTAAAAACAATTCTCAATCTTTTTCCAATAAGGGCTTTTCAAAGACTTTTCTAAAAGTCTTTTTAGTCTTTCTGGTTTTTAGCCAAACAGGTTTTTCCACCTCACTGTCAAAGTTCATAATGCTTAACCCTTCAACAAACATATCGTCATTCATAAGGTCTACTATCCATTCGCCAATCTCATATCGGATATCATCATATACTGAATCGCCTATGCTTTAGATTGTAGCTGATATGTGCAATTTCACTTTTTGTCAAGTCATATATATTGAAGTTACTGAAACGTTCAGTTATTTGCAGAAATCCTTGATTTTTCAGTTCTGAAAATAGTTATTTTTACAAATTTATCATCAAATTTTCTTATTTCCTGTAAACCAGAATGATGGCTAGTTAAATGACTTAAACTGGAAATTGCATAAACTTTATTGTTATATTCAAAGACATGTTGAAAATTTCCATAAGCTACTTCTTCTGCACCATTTTCAGTAACATTATATAAGTAGCTTACCCATTCACCATTGTCTTCAGTTATCATTAAACCATATTTTGTCTCAAATTTACATCAATGAAATTATTGAATGTTTTAATTTTAATTTCGCCATTGTCTTGGAAAAGATAAGAATTATTACCTATACTTAGTTGCATTGTTCCAATCTCTTTAGTTATTGAATGGATAATAATTTTAATTTTTGTTAAATCAGATAAACTTTGAATTTTAGAAATTTTATTTTCACTTAATCTATCTTCAAGATATTCTAAATTAAATTTTGAATCATCATCATTTTTTCTTTTAAAAATCTTCTTTTCATTAATTATTTTTATTTTAGGTAAATTAGTAATTTTTTCACTCCCTTTCCACTTTTGAATATTTCAATCGTAATATTCAACTTATTTTCGAAGAATTTCACGTACAAAATTTGGATCGGTTAATTTCTGATTAGTTACATAACCATAAACTCTATAACCTTTTTTCTCCTCTTCATCAAAAGCTCCCATGGAAATACTATAATAAATTTTATTTCCCGCATGTTGCATTAAACAGGGATTTCCTTGGCAATGTTCAACAAGTAAATCCAAAACATCATCTGATATTTCCCAATCAAATTTGTTGAATGAATTTTTAAAATATATTCTAACATCATTATCAGATAATCGTTTAAGTTCACTACAAATAAAATATTTGGCAATTTCATCATCAATAAATTCATTATATTCTTCTTTAGATAATTCAAGAGTGAATATAAATGGTATTTCATCATGTGATTTATTACAATAATCTATTATATTATTGAACCATTCAAAAAACAGATTAAGATTAGACCCCCAATATGCAGTAAATTGAATCATTAGTCCTTTATATTTTTTAAAGAATAAACCATCATTAATATTATCATATAAATATTTAAAGAAATCTACAAAATTTTCTTTAACATGAATCAAAAATTCTTTTGTGAATTTTATTTTACTCCAAACTATTTTTATAATATGGTCATGTAAATCTTCAATAATTTTATTATAACAATTCTCTTGAGAAAATTTAATATCCCACAACAAAAGAGATATTAATTCTTCTATTGTTTCTTCAATAGTATTTTCTATAAGCCAAGAACAAGAAATTATTTTATATTTTTCTTTAGCATAAAAAGATAAATATTTCAAAAAAGAAGATTTTCCAATATAATATTCACCAGTGATTAAAAAATAATTAGGATTTCCATTAATAGAATCTTTTAAATAAGGTTCAAATTTTTCAATGATATCTCTTCGACCTACAAAATCTTTAGGTTCTACAATACTTCCATCGGCAAAAGGTGAAAAAATTTTACTCATAGAAATATATTTAGCATTAATAAAATAAATATTTTAAAATTAATTTATTTAAGTAGTCGAACTTGATGTTTTCATGGTTAACATCAGTTAAAACAGGAATTATTAGATTATTAAAAAACAACTCTTAAATCATGTCAATACTTATCGATTCATTTAAAATAACTCATATAAACCCTCAAAAAATAGACCGTTAAATCAGTTTTTGCTGTTATCCATATAGTTTGGGTCTGTAAATTCTTTAACAATATTACCATTTTTAACATTTCTAATCAATAGGAGGGAGTATAAATTATGCAGATTATAATTCTTCTGAGCCTTTTTTAGATTTTTGGTTTCATAACAATACCTCTCTAACTTTTGAAAGGTTTCCAAAAATTTTATAATCATCAAAAAATAAATTCCATATCAGAGTTTTAGTGCTGGAATTGATAAGTATCAGAACTTTTTTATACGTTTTATACGAATGAAAATCTTTAATTATTAAAAATTCTATAAAAATAAGTGTAGAGAGAACATAAGTGATACAACTTTCACATATCCTTTCATATAGCCACTCCCTTAATTGATTGGTTATTATATAAAAAATAAGTTATATATAAATGTAATCAGTTATTTTCAATAGCTTCACGAACTTTTTTAATAGCTATTTCCTTTTTAGCTGGATATGCTGCTATTTTAACTTTAAGATGAATTGAATCTCCAGAATCTACAATTGTAATTTTTTCGTCAACAGCATCTTCTTTAGATAATCGTAAAAATAAATTTCCTTTATCATCAACTTTGCGTTCCAAATCATTATTTAATTTATCAAGTTGATTTTGGTCTAATTCTAAGAGTAAATTAAAAAAAGCTTTTGTTTGTCTTTTCTTATCTACAACACCGGAGAGTATAATGATTTTATCTTCCATTAATCCTTCTGCATCTTCACTTTCAATTTCAGCATCTGGAAATATGTTGTAGATGGCCTGAGTTAATTCATCGAGATTTTCACTCTCATAAACAAACTCTCTAAATCTGATATTATGAATCATTTTATCAAAAAAGGTATTAAGAAAGGAGATTTATTTTTTTCTCCTTGCTTGTTCACTACCTTTTCCTTTGGAAGTTAATCCACGTCCTTTAGTTCCAGCACTAGTTAAGCCTCTGAGAGCTCTGTTAGTGTGTTTTTTGGAGCAAATCCAATTGATTTTTTCATCATTAACAATAGAAGGACTTTGTGGATCTACTAAGATAACTTCATAATATTTATATTTACCGTCAGCCCATACCCAGTAAGAGTTTAATACTTCTAAATTAGGGTATTTTTTAGCTACACGTTCTTCAGCAATCCTTTGAATGGATTTAGCTTGGGTAATTTTGTTTACACCCATTCTTTTAGGTTTACGTCCTCCGATAAAACGAGATTTCCTTCTTCCACCACGTCTTACTCTGGTTCTTACTAAAACGAAACCTTTTTTAGCTCTGTAACCTAAACTTCTAGCTCTATCAAGCCTGGTTGGTCTTTCAATTCTTTGAACTGCTGATTGCCTTCTCCATTTAGGAGCTCTTTCCCACATTAATTCCCTTACATAGGATTCATCTGGGTTTTTCCATGCATCTCTAATATATTTATACATAATAACACCTTTTGTTCAGCTTTTTTAAAAAGCCACATCCATGAGACATTGTCTCGAAAAAAGTTATGTAATCGTCAATAAATCAACGATAATAAAATATTTGTTTTGTTTATTTATAAAGTTATGGTTAAACATATAAAGAAAAATTAGTATTGAGTGTTAACGAATTATTTATAATTAATCCCATATAAATATTAATGAGGATGAAAAGTATGAAAATGCCTGATAAATTAGATTCAAAACTGCTGGCTCCCTGCGGAATAAACTGCATCAGCTGTGAGAGATATCAAAATCCGTGTGCAGGATGTTTAATAGGTGATGACGGAAAAACTAAAGCCAGTTTGAAATGCAAAATAAAATCCTGCTTTGATACAAAGAATTTTAGCTATTGCGGAAGGTGTAGTGAATTTCCATGCCCTCAAATGAAAAAACACAGCAAAAAATACATCAAAAGATATGATTTAAATACACTTGAAAGTGCCAAAAGAATAAAAAATATGGGTATTGGCAAAATAACAGATTCAGACCGTGAAAAATGGACCTGTCCACAATGTGGCGGAGTAATTAAATTTCAAACTAAAAAATGCAGTGAATGTGACTATTCATTATAACTCTTTTTTTAAAAGTAATACTTATGGCTAAAATAAGCTTATAAAAGTAATACTCCCTTATTTTTTAAAAAATAATACTTAATATATAAATAAAATAAAAAAAAAGTAATACTTAATACTTTTAGGCAAAATAAAGCATTTTAGTAATACTTTTTTTAGTAAACCTTATTAATTATTACGATAATAAAAATTATTAGGTTGTTATTATATCATACTAAATATTATATTGATATTACTAACAAGCTACTTTTTTAATAATTAAAACGAAATGTGAAAAAAATGGATAGAAAATATCTTATAGGTGCAATACTTGTAATTATTGTTATAATTATAGGATGTGCTGTTTATTTCGGACAGTCACATGTAGAACGTGCTGATGACGAACTTGTAGTTGCAGCTTACAGTCACGGAGGAGAACCAGAATCTGGTTTTGATCCGATTTTAGGTTGGAACTATTATTCAGAACCTTTAATACAAAGTACTTTATTAAAAATGAACAGAAATATGAGTTATGAAAATGATTTAGCCACTAATTATACAATAAGTGATGATTATAAAACATACACTGTTCAAATAAGAGATGATGTTAAATTTACCGACAACACACCATTAGATGCTGAAGATGTTGCATTTACATATAATGAAGCTAAAAAAACTGGAGCTAGCTTAGACTTAAGTAATATGAATAATGCAACTGCAGTAAACCCAACTACAGTACAATTTGATTTAAACAAATCAGATTCCACTTTCCTAGATAAATTAGCATATATTGGTATAGTACCATCTGATTCCTACAACAATGAAACTTATGGAAGTAACCCTGTTGGATCAGGACCATATAAATTTGCTCAATGGGATAAAGGTCAGCAAGTAATTTTAGAAAGAAATGACAATTATTATGGAGACCAACCGGAATTCAAAAAATTAACTATTCTTTTCGCTCAAAATGAAGCTGCATTTAATGCTGCTAAAAATAAAGAAGTAGATGTATCTGCTGTACCTTTAGCTTATGCAAAAGAAAATGTTGACGGATACAATATGTATCTCATGGACACTATTGATGTAAGAGGAATTTCCCTACCAACTAAAATGAATACTGGTGAAAAGAATCCTGACGGTGGAGATGTAGGTAACAATGTAACTGGAGATATCGCAATTAGAAAAGCTCTAAACTATGGTATTGACAGAACCAGCCTTTGTGAAGGTGCATTAAACGGAATAGGATATCCTAATTACGATGGAATTGCTCACCAATTACCATGGGCAAACAATGCAACTGCTATTGAAGACGGAGACATTGCAAAAGCAAATGAAACCTTGGAAAAAGCAGGATGGGTTGACAGTGATGGTGACGGAATCCGTGAGAAAAACGGAACCAAAGCATCCTTCGAATTATATTACTCATCTGATGCTCCTGAAAGACAAGCAATTGCAGTTTCTGTTTCTGAACAAGCAAAAGAAATGGGTATTGAAGTAAAAGCTATTGGTTCTAATTGGGATGAAATGGATGGAATTAAAAATTCACAGGCAATTGTCTGGGGATTCGGAAGTACTGACCCGTCAACAATCTGGTCAGAATACCACAGTTCCCAGGCAGGTATTGGATACAATAACCCATCATATGTAAACGACAGTGTTATTGATCAACATATTGACAATGCATTTAAACAATCACGTGAAAGTTCATATTCCGAATGGTCTAATGCAGTTTGGGACGGCAGTCATGGTATTTCACCACAAGGTGACGCATCATGGTTATGGATCGGTGAAATCAAATACGGATATTTCGTAGATGACAGCTTAGACATATCCAACGATACTGCTCTTTTACAACCTCACGGAGGAGACATATTTGGAAACATATATGACTGGAAACGTGTTTCATCAATAGAAAAATGATTTAAATGATTCAAATCATTTAAAATCATTTTATTACTTTTTTTGGACAACGATATTATGTCAAATCATGAAAAAATACTCAAATTTTTAGGATATCGGCTGGTAAGATTTATCATCCTACTTATTGCAATTATTATAATCAGTTTTATAATGGTCGATTTATCACCAATAAATCCTGTAAAGACTTATATCAGTAATATGATTGTCAGTCCAGAACAAGTTGCAGCATTGGAAGCCTATTGGGGTGTTAATGAACCTATAACTGCCAAAATAATGAATTGGTTAGGTAATATTATTCATGGTGATTTAGGAAATTCATTAATATTTAGAATACCTGTTATAGATGTTATTAAAGAAAAATTTTTCGCATCATTAATCTTAATGATGACATCCTGGGCAATATCAGGAGTTCTTGGATTTTTATTAGGAATTGTTGCAGGGTATAAAAAAGATACCTGGATTGACAAAGCAATCAAAGTTTACTGTTACATTTTACAGTCTGCTCCAACATTTTGGATTGCATTAATTATATTAATGGTATTCAGTATTCAGCTTGGATGGTTCCCTTCAGGACTTGGAGTTCCAATTGGAAGTTTAAGCCAGGATGTAACTATATGGGAATGGTTAAACCGTTTAATTTTACCGGCATTTACATTAAGTATCTTAGGTGTAGCTCAAATTGCATTGTATACCAGAGATAAGTTAATTGAAGAAATGAACAGTGATTATTTCTTATTTGCAAAAGCAAGAGGAGAACACGGATGGTCACTTATTAAAAGACACGGAATCAGGAATGTTCTTTTGCCAGCAATTACACTGCAATTTTTAAGTTTCAGTGAACTGTTTGGAGGAGCAGTTCTTGTAGAACAAGTATTTACATATCCTGGAATTGGACAGGCTGCAGTTTCAGCAGGTTTAAGAAGTGATGTTCCATTATTATTGGGAATTGTCATATTCAGTGCAATATTCGTTTATGTAGGTAATTTAATAGCAGATATTATTTACAACTTTGTAGACCCTAGAATTAAAGAAGGTGAAGAGGATGGTCAATAAAAACAAAAAAACATCAAAATTAAATATGAATCTAAGAACAAAAACATTATTGACTATATCTTTAATAGTATTACTTTTAGTTTTAGTAATAATTACCAGCTTATCCATAAATCCAGGAGATATTAAAACAAATTTCCAGCTAATGAACCAGGCTCCGTCATTTGAACACTTATTCGGTACTGACTGGATAGGCAGAGATATGTTTACCCGTACATTAAAAGGATTAGGATTAAGTATCCAGATTGGAATTGTTGCATCAATATTAAGTAGTATAATAGCAGTGATTCTTGGATTATTGTCCAGTTTCAACAAATATTTTGACACTTTTGTTTCATGGATTGTAGATTTATTCCTGTCTGTGCCTCACATATTGGCAATAATTCTTATTTCAATTGCATTAGGAGGAGGGGCATTTGGAGTTACTGTCGGTGTTGCATTGACACATTGGACATCCCTAACAAGAGTTCTTAGAGCTGAAATAAAACAGATTCAAACTTCAGAATATGTAAAACTATCTAAAAACCTTGGAAAATCTAAACTTTGGATAGCTACAAAACAGATATTGCCTTTAATTGTAAGTCAGATAATAGTTGGAACTATATTAATTTTCCCTCATGCAATTATGCACGAAGCCAGTGTTACATTTTTAGGATTCGGATTATCTCCTCACGAACCTGCTATTGGAGTTATCTTATCTGAATCAATGAAATATCTTGCAACTGGAAACTGGTGGTTAGCACTATTCCCTGGTTTATCTTTATTAATAATTGTATTGCTCTTTGATATAGTTGGAGAAAATATTAAAAAATTACTTAATCCGGCAAGTGCAAATAACTAGGAAGTGTCAAGATGAATAAACTATTAGACGTTAATAATGTATCAATCTCATTTATACAATACACAAAAGGATTAAAACAGCAAAATCTTAAAGTAATTACAGATTTAACCTTGGATATTGAAGAAGGAGAAATTTTAGCAGTATTAGGTTCAAGCGGATCTGGAAAAAGTTTATTAGCACATGCAATATTAGGCATTTTACCGGATAATGCTGATTTAAATGGAGAAATAAAATATAACGGAAATGTTTTAAATCAAAAAGCAAAAGAAGAAATTCGGGGAAAAGAAATTTCATTAATTCCACAGTCCGTTAATTTTCTAGACCCTTTAATGAAAATAGCTGACCAGGTTATTGGAGAATGTGAAACTGAAGAGGAATGCCGTGAAAAACAAATAAAACAAAGAAAAATATTTGAAAAATACGGATTAAGTGAAGATGTTGACAATATGTACCCATTCCAATTATCCGGAGGAATGGCAAGACGTGTTTTAATTTCAACAGCTCTTCTTTCAAACCCTAAATTAATAATTGCTGATGAACCAACTCCAGGATTAGATCAAAAATCAGTTAAAGAAACCTTAAATTATCTAAAACAGATGGCTGATGACAATGTAGGGGTACTGTTAATTACTCACGACATTTATGCAGCTTTAGAAGTTGCCAACAGAATTTGTATATTTTATTCCGGTTTTGTAATTGAAATAGTTGATACAAAAGACTTTAAAGAAGGTAAAAACTTATTACATCCATATACTCAGGCATTATATGAAGCATTGCCTAAAAATGGATTTAAACTAACTAAAGGGCATCAGCCATTACACGGAGAAATTCCAAACGGATGTCCGTACTATGACCGGTGTGATTCTCCTTTAGAATACTGTAATGAAAAAAGACCTAACTTAATTAACAACATCAGATGTTTTAAATACAATCAGGAGGAATAAAATGGAATTAATTGGAAAAAACATAACCTACAAATATCCTTCTTCAAAAAAATATGTTTTAAAAGATGTGGATATCACATTAAACAGCGATAAAATTACTGGACTAATTGGAGAAAGCGGAAAGGGTAAATCAACATTATGTAAAATATTATCTAATTATATTCCAAAATATGATGGGGAAGTTTATCTGGATAATCAGATACTTCCTAAAAATGGATTTTGCCCTGTTCAATTAATTTTTCAGCACCCTGAAAAAGTAATGAATCCAAAATGGAAAATGAAAGATATTTTAGAAGAATCATGGAATGTCAGTGATGATTTAATAAGTGAATTTGGTATTCAGCAGTCATGGATGAGCAGATATCCAAGTGAGCTTTCAGGTGGAGAACTGCAAAGATACTCTGTTTTAAGATCACTGAATCCGAAAACAAAGTTTTTAATAGCTGATGAAATGACAACAATGCTTGATGCAGTCACACAGGTCCAAATATTGGATTCAGTTATTAAAATTATTAAAAAAAGAAAAATGGGATTACTTATTGTAAGTCATGACTTAGACTTAATCGATACCATTTGTGATGATAAAATTTATTTAAAAGATATTAATAATATTTAAACTATTAATATCTTATTTTCTAGCTTTTCCTACTTTACGGGCGATTACCAATTCCCCAACAGATATTAATCCTGCAAAGAAATTTTCAAGACCTTTGGTTGCCCAAATAGCCTCACCAAAAGTAGCTTCCCTTATTGTTGCTTCATAATCTTCAGGTTTTACTTTTTTACCGGTTGCCCTTTTAGAAACAATAGCTGCTGCAGCCATTAATTCATCCCAGGTTACACCTTTTAACTGTTTGCACATTGCAACATATAACTTGTAAACTTTAATATCATAAAGTGCAGACAAAAGTTCTACAATATCACAAGCACGAATCATTCCCACAACCTGATTATCATCATTTAAAACAGGTACAGTAACAAATTTATTGTTTGCTGTTTCTATAACTGCAAGTCTTGAAGGTGCATTTTCATTGATAGTAGTTATTTCTTCATAGGAACTCATGATTTCCTTAATTTTATCATTACCTTCACGTAACCCCTTAGTAATTTCAAAAGAAGTTACCCATCCAACCAAATGTTTATTATCATCTACAACAGGGCATGTGAACCTACGTATTTTTTCCATGGTGATAGAAACATCTTTAACACTGTCCTCAGGACTTATATATACAAATTTTTTATCCATTAACTCTTTAGCTTTCATAAAACAACCCCTTTAGTCAATTTCAACAAAGTTCAACGCCCCAACAGGACAGTGACTTGTACAATTAATACATCTTATGCATTTATCATTATTCAATACCACTTTCTCTTCATCTAACCAAATAGCTTCCACAGGACAGTTCTCTTCACACAAATAACAGTTAACACATTCGTCCTGATTAATTTCAAGATTTTTAGTGTGAACAATCGGTCCAATAGTTCTGTCTAATTTAACAGAGTCATTTTCGCAAAATTGAACACAGGCCCCGCATCCAATACATAACTTTTTATTAATGACCGGATACAATACATCATCTTCCAGTTCAATATCAACATCAATGCCTAATTCTTCAAAATAGGACTTGAACTCCAATGTGAAAGCATCAGTTGGGCAAAATTTAGCACAGTTATCGTAATTGGCAAGATCAGAATAATCAATAGAAATATCATTCATTCTAACTACTCTATGAGGACGACTAATACTAGCTAAATTATATTCAATAGCCTCATCACCTTCATCATGATTATATGAAACTTTATTGTCTATTAATTTAATAGCTGAAACAGGACATGTTTGAACACATATTTCACATTTAACACAATCAGGAGTGATTTTAGCTATTTTAAAAATATTAGCTGGTTCAATAGCATCAACCGGACATTGGTCAACACACATATTACATCTTATACAACGTGGTGCTATAGCAATGATTTCTTTTTGAGAAAAGAATTTATTTAACTCAAACTGAAAATCATCCCCACTATCATGTATTTCCACAGATTTTAAGAGAATTTCACGCTCCAAACTACTTATCTGCTTATCAAAAGATATATTCATACTATTACCAACTGAATAATTTTTTATTTAAATTTAATTTTTGTTTTTAATAATTAATAAAGATTATTTAATTTATAAATTCCTTTAAATCTTTTAAATTAGGGAATTTTTCCATTCCAAAACCTTCAATTGCCTTACTAGCTACCCAATTTCCAATTTTACAAGATTCTTCAAGAGAATAACCATTTAATTTACCGTATAAAAATCCGCTGTTAAAGCTATCTCCGGCACCTGTTGTATCAACAACACTGCATTCGTAGGTGCCAACATCACATTCCTCACTATCAGTAATTGCAAAAACACCTTCGGAACCTTTTTTAACAACAACAGTCTGAATACCTTCATCCAAAATATGAACAGCTATTTCTTTTACAGACAATTCATCAGCACAGTCAATAGCTTTGTAATAATCTTCATACAATAATCTTAATTCATTTTCATTAATTAACAAAATATCTGTTTTATCCAAAATCGGCTTTAACTCTTTTAATCCTTTTTGAACATATAACATTCCAGGATCAAAGCTCAGTAAAGTATTATCATTAAGTTTGTCCAGCAGTTCGATTTGAGTCTTGAATGAATCGCCAACAAAGGAAGTGTAATGCATTATTTTACATTTTGAAAGATTCAATAAATTAATTTCATCCAGTACTATTTCATCATTAACTCCAGGATCAACATAAAGACAGCGTTCGCCTTTTTCATCAACAAAACCTAATACTTTACCTGTGTTGCCTTTATCTGCATAAATCAAATTATTAGTATAAACTTCATTCATGGCCAAATTCAGTTCAATCAAATCTCCGTCATCATCTTCAGCTATTTTACCAATTATGGATGTTGGACATCCTAATCTGGCCAGCCCGATTACAGTATTTGCTGCAGATCCTCCAGGAGTATCTTTTTGAGATTTAATGAAACTTTCCTCATCCTTACATGCAATATTTTCTACTGTATGCAATTTGTCAACATTCAAAGCTCCAAAACCTATTACATCAACATTAATGTCACTGTCTAAAAATTCCATTTTAAAACCTTATTTTAAAATATCTAATAAATTAATATTTTTGTCTCCAAGTTTTCCGTCATAATTACCTGCAGATATGTTAATTACACCATCAACTTCCAAAGCAGCATCAATTCCTGCTTTTACAGCTTCATTCATTGCATCTTCACTTACTGCATTAATTACAATTTCAGGAATATAATTAACTTCACCAGGAACTTTAGATTCACTGCCTAAACGCTCTTTTAAAGAAGGACAGTAAACATGATTTGTAGTAGGTCCAATTTCAGGATAATTAGTTTCCGGTTTTGAAGCTGCAGAACATATGTCAAATGGTGCAATAGCTCCAGTAACTGATTGAATTGCATCAAGAGCTCTTTTTCCACCTTCCAAAACAGCTTCCTGAGTTTCACACAAATACCAGAAGTTGCCTCCCATAGTACCTTTGTTTAAAGATAATTTTTCTTCAATTTGGAAATCAGGTACCGCAATTGGAACATTAATCAATTTACGACCATATTCTTCTACAGTCCATTCATAGCCGTCACCACAATGTCCGACAATATCCATCATTTCTATATATTCATCGCTTTTTTCATCAGGATAATCAAAAACCCTCATAAATGGTTTGACTAAAATATCCTGTCTAATCCTGTAAGATAATTCAAATGCGAATTTTTCAACATTATCTCCGCCAAGCCAGTATTGTACTACTGCACCGTATCTGCCGTCAGGAGTTTCGCTTTTTGCTAAGAATCCTTCAACTCCACCTTCAACTCTTCCGATTACAGCACTTGGAGTGGATGTTGAATCATAAGCTGCTCTTTCAACTAATTCTTTAGTAGGGCCGGTTATTAAAGCTCTTACATATTGGCCTTCAAAAGCTTCAAAAAATGTATTTTCTACTTTTTCATAACTCATCATATTACCTTCTTAATAATTATTAACCTAATCCACCAACGTCTTCGCCACGGATACGATTTCTCATTTCAATACTTTCTTTCAATATATCTTCAAAATTATCCGAATCAACTATTTTAATAAGTGGATATTTAATATTTTTAAATATTCTAAAAAATTCTTCATTAATTTGTGAATCAATTTTATAATCTTCAAATAACTTTTTAATATTATCTGAATTATTATAATCATCAATAAAAGTTAAAACTGCTTTTTTATCATTGTTAGCATAAATATTAGCTATTACTGCTGTTGCAATTGCACTTGGAGATACGATAGCTATTTGAGCTTCCCTTAACGGATAATCATTACCGTTAAAAGATATGCTGATTCCGTCATGCTCACGGGCAAATCTCAATGGTTCAACATCCGTAATGCTGTCTCCAATATAGAGAATTTCATTAATATTGATATTGTCACGGGATATTATGTCATCAATAGCTAATTTTTTACCTTCACCGCCAATAACATCAATATTTTTAATATTTTCATAAATCCCCATTTTAGGAATTTCACTGAAAAAAATATCATCAAACAGCTCATATTTTTTAGGATTTTCCAGTATCTGCTTTTTAAATTCAGCAATTTTAAGTATTTCTTCATCAATAAGATTTAACTCATCCATATCAACATCAGTATAATATGTGTTTTCAAATGGAAATTCCATAAAATTAGATACTGCTTCAATATATTGGCCATAGCTAGTACTAACTATGTAAGTATTCATAGCACTTTGAAGGTATTTTAATAGGAATCTTGAATCGTTAACTACATAGATATGTTCCCGTGAAAAATTAATCAAATCTTCATTTTTAAGATTTTCAACAGCAAAAAATGGCAAAATTAATTTCAGTGTGTTGCCTGCTTTATAATTATCTTTTTTAACTTCATCTACAAGATAATCATCATATAAACTAAGAATTTTAAATAATTCATCTCCATCCTCAATGAAATGTGCACATAACTCAAAAGCATTGTCATTTAAAGTTAATGGACCTTCACAGTCTGTAATAAATGATTTTTCAAACACATAATCACCTGAAATTAACTAATTTTATTGCAGTTACAGGACAAATTGCCTCACACTGTCTGCAATAAATACAGTTTTCCTCATTAAAAGTAACTTTATCCCCTTCAAGTATCAATGCATCAGTCGGACAATTTTTAACACAAATTCCACAGCTTTGACATTTCTCACTGGCCAATGAAAAGTCAGCTTCCCTTTGGCCTTTCAGATCAGACCTGCTGAATAACAAATCACATCCTTTACTATGGAAATAATCATCATAAGCTCGGATTGCTCCAAACTGACAGTCTCCAACACATCTTCCACAGTAAACACATTTATTTTCATCTATGACAATTGGTTTTGGAGCATCAAGTGATATTGCACCAGTCGGACAACTGTTTAAACATTCACCACATGCAATACATTTTTTGTCAAATACTTCAATGCCTCGGTTTATCAAATAAGATTCAAACAGCTTGCCGAATTTTTTAATTTCAATATTTTCCCCTAAACTTAAATTCAACTCTCTGTTCATCATGTCATTGACATTATATTGAATATATCCCTCATAATCAGCATCATCAAATTCCAAAGATAATGTTTTTGATATTTTCTTAAGAGAACCGTTTAATCCAATTAAATCAATAGATAATCTTTTCATATCCTTATCTACAATTTCAGAAACCATGTCATAAGATTTAATCTCACTATATAATTTAAATGCTTTTTTACGTGAAGAATATTTAATAGCTGTTGACGGACAGGAATGCATACACTCCTCACATCTGGCACAGTATCCCGGATTAATATAAGGCAATTTATTAGTTTTGGAAACATTGATTGCACCTGCTGCCGGACAAACTCTGGTACAGGTCATACAACCGATACAAACATCCTGGTTAACAATAATAACTTTTCCGCCTTTAACTGTTTTTGGAAGAAGCTGACCATATTTAATTGCATCAGTCGGACAGACTCTAAAACAATATCCGCATCTGACACAGGTATCAGGATTTATTACACTGTAAGCTTCTCCAGTGTCAACTGCATGAATTTTAATTGAACCTGTTTTACATGCCTGAACACATGCCCCGCAGGATTTACATAATTTTGTGTTGATATTTGGAACGTTTTCCTTAATTGGTTCTGCAATATCCACATCCATATGTATTGCATCATAAGGACAAGCATTACGACATAATACACAACCAAAACAGGTACTTTTTATTTTAGTAAAACCGTCATTAGGATCAACATATATTGCTTCAATCGGACAGGACTCAAGACATGGCTTGTCTGTACAATTTGCACATTTGCTCTGATTAATTGAAGATTCAACATCTACATCCCTTAAAGGTCTTGGAGTTTTAGTATAACTATCAATCATAACACTCAACCCATAACTACCTCTTCATTTAAATTTGAAGCTTTGACTGTAACATTTACTATCTTTTCACCATTTTCATCCTCTTCTAAAGAGAATTTGGAAATGAAATATTTAATTGTTGAAAACGGACAGGACTGATAACAAATACTACAGCGTAAACATTTATTTTCATTTCTCACAATAGTGTCATTCTTTTCATCAAAGGAAATTGCTTTAGTAGGGCAATCCGGAATACACATTTGACATTTCTTGCAGGTTTCACTATCCCAGTCAATAATTCTAATTTTAAGTCTGTTAATAGCATTAGTTAATATTTCTAAAGCTATCTCTTCATCAGATATTATTTCCAATGCTTTATCAAAAATATCGGAAAGCGGGAAATTATACTGTAAAAGCCTGTCTTTTTTCAGGGACCTTAAATCTTCTTCCTTATTGTTAATGTATTTTTCAAGAAAAGTTACAACCTGAGCTATCAGCTCTTTTTGATCTTGGATATTGTCAACGAAAACTCCTTTCATAGCACCGTTTACCGGACAAACATCAAGACATTCTCCACATGAAATACATTTAAATGGATTTACAACAACCTTGCCGTCATCTTCAACATGGATTGCTCCGACAGGACATTGTTTCATACATTTTTTACATCTGATACAAAGATAATCGTCAATGATAAATTGTCTTTTAGAAGGAATAATATTAAATTCAGGCTTCAATAAATGATTTTCCCCACATTCTAAAGTTTTAGGTTCAGTCGGACAGACTTCTGCACAAAAACCGCATCTGATACAGGCAGATTTATTTATTATCGGATAAGTAACGCCTTCATTTGTTTCATCATCCTCATCACGAACTAATTTAATTGCATTTGGAGACGGACATGAAGAAATGCAAGCACCACAACCAATACAATATTCTTTAATTACATTTGGAAAGTTTCTAAATCTTGATGGTTTTTCTACAATTTCCGGACTGGTTTTGGCATTAGCAAATCCCTGTGCCCATGCTTTTCTGGCAAAATCATAAATATACCACATCAAAGAAGACATTTTACCTTACCTCAAAAATATTTTTAGTAGTTGTATTGCCTTTTTTATCAGTAATAGCAACTCTTTCTGCACATGCAACACAAGGATCACTTGATGCATAAGTGGATACTGCATCTGCAACAGTAGCAACATCCTTAATCATATACTTTGCACAGGAATCCATATTTGAAATACTTGGAGTCCTAATGGAAATATGTTTAATTAAATTACCGTTGGTTTCAATCATATAACTTACTTCACCACGAGGAGCTTCATTTCTCCATTCAGCATATCCTGATTTAATATCAACAGGAACACGAATATCTCCTTTAGGCATGTTTTCAATAGCTTGCCTGATTAAACTGATACACTCAGGTATTTCATCAATCCTGTTTAAGGTTCTTGCATAATTGTCCCCTTCTTTTCTCCAGATGGTTTTGAAATCAAAGTGGTCGTTGTAAGTATAATGGTCTTCCCTTAAATCATGCTTTAATCCGGATCCTCTTCCAATAGGACCTACAGCTTTTCCTTTAATAGCTTCTTTTTTAGTCATTACTCCAACATTACGGGAACGCATTCCAATAGCAGGACCTTCTGCATAAATCTCTCTTAATCTTGGAATTCTCTCTTCAATAATTTTCAGATTATCAAGAATCGGTTTGAAATGACGTTCATCAGCATCCATTTTAACTCCACCTACTACATTCCAACCCATATTAACTCTATTTCCAGTTAACAGTTCAATAGAATCCATTGCATATTCCCTTATATCCAAAGATTGCATATATAATGTTTCATGATCAATAGATTTGAAAAATGTAGAATTACCAAGCAAATGACTTTGAATCCTGTCTAATTCATTTGTAATAACCCTTAAAAACTGAGCTCTTAAAGGTGCATAAACTCCGGAGATTCTCTCAATAGTTTCTGCAAATGATTGAGTATGTTCATAAGAACATATTCCGCAAACTCTTTCAGCCAAATAAATACCTTTTTGCCAAGTTTTACCTTCAATTATCTTTTCAATCCCTCTGTGAACATAACCATATTCAATTTCGGCTTTAACAACTCTTTCTCCTTCGGTCTGAAGTTTTAGCCTTATCGGTTCTTTTAAATATGGGTGAATCGGACCAATAGGTAATATCATTTCTTTTCCCTCCCACGATTAGCAATAGCCTGTGGACCCACAGCTAAAATTGCCTCTAAAATTTCACTAGGTCTAGGTGGGCAACCAGGTATCTCTGCATCAACAGGTATAAAATCAGAAGCAGGAGCATAAACTTTTCCACCTTCCTGATTAAATACATCTCCTGATTGAGGACAATTTCCAACAGCCACTACAATTTTTGGTTCAGGAGCTTTATCGTAAACTCTCTTTAAATTATCAACCCACTGCTCGGTAACAGCACCAGTCAATAATAAAACATCAGCTTCACGAGGATTGTTATGAACATAAATACCATACTGCTCTAAATCATATCTTGGAGAAGTTAATGCAACCAGTTCAACATCACACCCATTACATCCTCCGCAATTCACAATACAAACATGAATTGAGCTTTTCCTCACAACATCCTTAATAGCATTTAACATCTATAAGCCTCTCAAAATTATTAATTATTATATTTATACTATTCATTATTTATATTCTTTAATAAATTAAATAAATCCTTTCTACCCTCATCTAAAGCAATATCATAAGATTTCCCATCAATAATCTCATTAGCCACTTTATTTTTAAGTTCATCACCCTGTTCTACAGACAATAACTCCAATACATCCACATACCAGGGCAACCTTAAATCAGCATCCAATCTTTCAAGTAAACATTTGTGATTGGCAATTTCCAATGTTCCATGTAATGCTTCTAAAGAAGACATATCCAATAAATCCATAAACAAATCTTCCAAATCTTCAGTTGTGCATCCAAATTCTTTTGAAAAAGGAATTATTATATCTTCCTGCCATTTAAAACTTCCAATCACTCTTTTTTTCATTAAATTAAGTTTAGCTTCATTATCCATACAATCACAACTAGATTAAATGCATTATCAAATAAACAATAACAGCAGCAATTATTCCTATTAAAGTCTCTATCCTACCATATCCCGGTCTTTCACCTATTACAAAACCAGCCAAAAGAAGACCGACAGCTATCAAACCTTGAGAAAATTGACAATTAACTGCCAGCATCCAACCAATAACTGAAACCACACACATTACAACATTTAAACCTTTAACAATGAAAGGTTCTCCATGCTGCTTATAACTGTATAATAATCCAATTATTGACCCTATAATAAATGCAAGTAAATAAATTAAAAATTCCAACATAATATCATCTCTAAACTGGTCTAAATCTTATTATAAATAAACATATAATCACTATAAAAGTTATGACAAAAAATAACTTTTCTAAATTCTCAATATGGTGAGAAAAATGCCCTTTAAGAGTTAAAATAATTAATGCAGTACAAAATAACATTAAAATAACCATATATCCAATTAAAGTTGTATGAAGGAAAGTAGTTATTAAAGTAAGAACCACTGCACCAAATCCAACTAAAGAAGTTAAATATATTGTAGCTTTATCATTCATCATCTCAACCTCATACAAATATCATTAAAAGTGTTCCAACAAAACAAACCGCACCAATTGTTATCTGAGTCATAACAGAATGGTTCGGATTTAACATTGGAGTTACAGCATTAATAAATCCAGTAATAAATGTTATAATTATCATTCCCAAAGCATAATAAACCGGAGATAAAGGTCCAAAGAATATTGTTAAAAATACCCAAAGCATCACATACCATGAAACAGACTCTGAAAACATTATAAATCCTCTTAAGAATCCAAAGTGTTCTGTTTCAAATCCGGAAATTAAATCTTTACCTTTTGTAATTCCAAATGGAGAATACGGAGACTTGGATATAATCAGCATAAAGAACATCAGAGCAGCTAAAGGAATGGAAAATGCCAAAGGACCATGAACTCCCTGATATGCTATAATTTTTCCAATATTCATGGAATCTGTTTTTAAATAAACAAGAACAATAGCTGCAAATAATGGAAGTTCAGTAGCTGCAGATAAAACTGCCCTTACACAGCTCAGTTTACCATAAGGAGAACCAGAACTTGATCCGGAATTATGTTCCACAATTTTGTAAACTGCATAAACACCAAACAGGATAAGTAATGAATCATGAGCTACAGGACCTACAATAACACCAACAACCCAAATTATAGCCAAAATAACAACAATACCAACATAAAATGGCATTGAAACAGTTTTTGGAAATGAAGATTCTTTAAAAAAGAACTTTAAAGAATGTAATAAATGCTGAATAATTGGAGGGCCCGGTCTAAGCTGAACACGAGCAATGACTTTTCTGTGCAAACCTAAAAGCAAACTGCCTGCAAGGAATGCGATTATTACATTAATTAAAATATCTGCCATCAAATTCATAATACCACTAATATCCTGTAAATGGTTCTTTTATCCTTTCTTCCTTATCATCTTTTCTCGGTTTGGCCATTGTTAATAAACCTAAACCTAAAATCCATAATGGAATTCCGAAAATAGCTATTACATACACAGCCCAGCTGGCCATATCAAATATTAAAGCAGCCAATATAGCCAATGTAGAGATTGCCAATAATATAATACTTATAATTTTTTGAATATCCATACTCTCACTACCATAAAACTAATAATAATATCTCCACTGCTCTAATAATAACAAATAATGAACTTAAATGAATAATAACCAAAAATGGAGAACCTGGAGTTCTAAACATTTCTGCCTTACTTGCAAAGAATGGTGCAACACCACACTCTCCCAAAATTCCAAGCAGCATCAGTAAAGCACCAAAAATCATCATTGGAGTTGCATGCATTTGATTTAGCACCAGCAAACTCAATGTTCCAGAAGAAGCAAGGACAATAGCTGCTCCACCAAATAACGGCAAACTACACATCATAGCTATTAAACCATAATTAAAAGCAGAGTTTAAAACACTAACCTGCCTTACAGCTGAAACAATACCAATATTCACAATACCAATTAATGCCATGAACAAAGTAAAGTTAAACAAATCTCCAGTAATCATTGCCCCTGCAGAAGCTATACCACAGATTACAGATAAAAATCTTCTTTGCTTAAACTCTTTTGGACCTACTTTCACATCTGTATTTCCAAGTTTCATGAAAGTAGCTTCGACTTGTGTTTCTGGTTTACTTACAGCTATCAATAAGGTAAACCCTAACATTACAGCAAATAAAAACAAATTAAGAGGTGTGAAGTACAATACAATATCCCCAAAAGGAACTGTACCCAATAAATTTCCACCAAGTGTACTAAAATCCATATTTACTTACTCCTTATTCATATCTTCTCTCATAAGCACTCCAATTAAACCAACTTTTGAAGCTACTTTTAATAACAATCCACAAGCCGCTAAGAATAAACTTAATAACCATAACTTAGGCATTATAAAGAATAATGCAAATCCAATAATCCATAAACACCAAGCAATACCTGAAACTCCACCAAGTCCTTCTAAAGTGAAAACAGGCAAACCTCTTGCTTTTTTAGAAATTGCATATAATAAAATTCCCCCACCCGCTACTGCACCACCAGTAAATCCGGTTAAAAAGATACCATAAGCTATTAAAGCCAAAGCAATGAAATTAGGTGCTGTAGTCATAATTTCCAAATCCAAATTAAATGGAATCGGGAATAATGAAGTGCCTTCAGGCAGGCTTCTTTTAGGATTCTGTTCAATGATATGCATTTCCCTTGAAAGTAAAATCTCTGAAATAGCTAATGTTTCAGCCAGTTCAACTACCAAACCAGGTAAAATCAGAGATTCAGCCAAATCAGTTCCTACAGCAGAAACAACAAAAATCATTGCAAGACCAATTAAATCTGTAAGAATAAGTATATGAATTTCTTCTTTTTTCATAGCAATAGCTATTGATCCTATAAATCCGATAATCAAACCTGCATAAATTGCCGGCAAATACATTGATATAAATGCTTGAGGAACAAACTCAGGAACCAATACCATTAATTATCCCTCCTTAATTGCCTGGCTCTGGATTTAGCATCATTTATTTTAACTTCATTAGCTACTTTTACTGAATCCCCTATAGCCTTCTTAACATTATCTCTTATTTCGTTTTCATCATTTTTTCTATTCATTGTATAATTCATAGACAGCCATGAAGCTATAATAAAGGACATCATCAATATGGAAGATTCCAATATTGTATCAAAACCACGAGTATAATACAATATTTCGTCAATTAATCCACCAGGAGAAGAATAAATAGATGTACCGAAATATGGTGAAATCTGAGAAACCCATAAAGCTACTGGTGACATATATGATGTAATCATACCAATTTCTTCAGCATTTTGAGGAAACTGAGCCATAACTATACCTGGAGTTTTTAAAATTTCTCCTCCCCTATCATAAGGTGCTACAGCTAATCCAGCATCCATCTGTTCTTGAGGTTCAGGTCTGGGATAAATTTGACCAGGATTTAAACTCATCGGAACAATAAAACCTATTAAAAGGATTATTCCCAATGAAAAAGCAAAAATCCTCGGAACATTTTTTGGATTAGCCAATTTATTCCATAAAGCTCCTATCCTCATACGTCTGCCCCCATTTCTTCTAAACGAATAATTGCTCTAAACAAAACAAAAGTAATAACAACAGTTGTTGCAAGTAATGTTAATAAAGCTAAAACATGATTATAAGTTAACAGCACCAAACAAACTCCAATAGAAGCCACTTCTGTATTGAATGTTCTTATAATAGGGTCTTTTACACCTGGACCCCATGCAGTAGCTAAACTACCTACAATAGCTAGAAAAATACCAACATAAAAGAACAGATTAACATCAATCATGTAACTCACCACTTTTAACTTTTCTTTGTCTAATTTCTTTAATTTTAACAATAGCCATAATAAAAATTAAAGTACATAAAGGATCAGACAATGCAACAAACATTGCAACATCCAAATATCTAAATAGCACCACAACAAGTAAAAAACCTGCATCCATTATGGAAAACATAATTACTTTGTCTAATGGTTTTTTCAATAATATTACTCCAAATGCTCCGATTAACATTAAAGCTATTGCAATAATTGATACAACAAATTCCATTTCAACGCCTCAATCAAGAATTATTTCATCATCAAGCTTATCCAAACTTGTTGCAATAGCATTAGCACTAATTGTAGAACATATGAAAAATGCAGCAGCAACTACAAATGCAAATGGTGTTTTAATTACCAAAGCTATTAATGCAGGAACTCCAAAGCCAATGACATTTAAATAAAGCAATTTTGAAACTCTATTTTCAGTTATTAAAGCCCTTAATGCCACATATATTAATATTATCCCAATTATTATTTCAACATACATATAATCACTCTTTAGCATGCCTATTGAACTTTTTAGCTATTTTACCCAGGATAATAGATGCTCTGACTTGATCAATTCCTTGAATTGTTAAAATAGCTATACATATCCCCGCTATAAACATTTCAGGAGTCAAACCTACAAATGAACAGACAAACAACATAACAGTTATAGTTAAAGAACCAGTAGTTCCGGCATAACCTGGATCTGCACACAATCTATTTCCCATAAATACAAAGAAAGCAGCCAGTATACCTCCAGGAATTCCTAAAATCATATATCCAATAGACGCTATTAATGTACCGGCAGAAGCATCAGGAGAACATAAAATATTTCCTTGGAAAAATCCACCAGCAATATCACCATTTCGTTTTTCAATTGAATCTCCAACAGTCTGAACCCCTTTAACTCCAGGCTGTTGTGGAAGTCCAAAATAAGTATCAATAATAACGAAGTTTAACCAACAGATAACAGATGCTACTATAATACCAATTATCTCATTCATTAGCCGGCCTCCTCTTCATTATCTTGTAAAGGTTTTGGAAATACTTCATAAAACAAATATTTCACAAATAATGCAGTTAATACACCAATAACTACAGACAACACTAATCCATTGTAGATAAATGTATAACCTAAAACAAAGAAAAGTGAAAGAATACCTATAGCTATTACTGGAGTAGGATATAACGCACTTACATCAAAAGAATACATATATGGTTTACTTGGTAATAATGGAACTCGTAAAATTAAAGCAACTACAATTGATACTGCAATTGCTACAATATAACATAATGCAGCATCAAAACTAGAAATATTAATATTTGCAAGGCCATAAGCACCACTATAAACACATGAATGCACCATACTAAGATTAAACATATAATATTCCTCTCTATAATTATTAATTATTACAAATGAAAATATATAAATGTTGTTACTTAAAAATAGCTTATACAGCAATAATAGAATGTCAAGTGGTCTAAATGAAAAATAAAAATATAATAATAACCGGAGGACTTGGTTTTATAGGTTCACACATTGCAGATGAACTAATCGAAGACAATAATGTCACTATAATAGATAATCTTTCTTCAGGAAAAGTAGAAAACTTGAAAAACCCAGCTCATGAAAATTTGACCATTATAAAAAATAACTTAAATGATATGAATTTAGATGAAACATTTGCAGATACAGACTACATATTCCATCTTGCAGCTATGGCTAGTGTTCCATTAAGTGTAAATGACCCCATCAAATGCAATGACAATAATGTAAACTCAACTATCAAATTACTGACAGCTGCAAAAAACCAGAACGTGAAAAAAGTAATATTTTCATCATCTTCAGCAGTTTACGGAAACAATGAAAACATGCCTTTAAAAGAAAGTGAATTGATGATGCCTACTTCACCTTATGCGGCATCCAAAGCAAATTGTGAGTTATATCTGCAGGCATTTGAAGAAAGTTACGGTTTGAAATCAATAGCTTTAAGATATTTTAATGTATTCGGCCCCAAACAAGATAAAAACTCTCAGTATGCTGCAGTAATTCCAAATTTTATTGATGCAATACTCAATAATGAACATCCTATAATCTACGGAGACGGTCAGCAAACAAGAGATTTCATATTTGTAAAAGATGTTGCAAAAGCAAATATGGCTGCAGCAGAATCAAATTATACCGGGCCTGTAAATATAGCTACAGGTGAAAAATTAACAGTAAACAAATTATATGAAATAATTGCAGATTCTATGGAAAGCGATTTGGAACCTGTATATGTTGATAAGAGAAAAGGAGATATTGAACATTCAATAGCTGATATTGACAAAATGAGTGAAATTAATTTCAAAGCTGATTCATCCAACTTTGAAAAACAGATTAATGAAACCATACAATGGTTTAAAGAAAATTAAAAAATAGAAATTTAGTGGAATCCGCAATGAGAGCAGGTTTCACATAATTCTTCTTCTGAAGGAACGGTTTTTCCAGTTTCCTGCAATAACACAGACAATGCATAATAATCTTCAGATGCATTTTCTTCTCTTAAAACCGGAGAGATACCTTTAAAAATACATTTAATATCACCAGTTCCACCAATATCTACAGCAGTTGGTTCACCCATCTGAAATCTGTTGAAATATTCAAGAACTTCATCTCTTAAAGCTGAAGGTACTCTGAAATTAAATGAAAGTATATTATTTTCTTTCATTTTAAGTCCAACATATTTTTGTTTTATTTCATAATTTAATCCTAATTTCTTTTTAAAAATTACAATATCAGATATGTCTGAAGATGCCATTTGAATTCCCCCGAAATATTTTTTTTAACTAAAAATTACTTATAACTTTTTTTAGTATATAAACTATTCTTTCATAAAAAATTAATTTTTCAAAATTCATAACGAATTATCACGATTTTTAATAAGGTTTATATAAATTAAAAATCATACTTACATCATTATAATAATTATTGTTATATATATATAATAATACACTAATAATTTTAATAAAATTAACATATAACTGAGGTGTTTACTTTGAACGAATATAATAAAAATATTGGTAATAGAGTAAAAGAATTAAGAGAACTCTCTGATATTACCATTCAAGACTTTGCAGAGGAATTAGATATTGATGAAACAATGTATAAACAATATGAAAATGGTGAAGTAGACATACCAGCAAGTTTCTTATGCGAAATTGCAAATAAATTTCAAGTTGATTTAGGTTTACTTTTAACTGGTGAAGAAACCAGAATGAATATTTTCGATGTTACCCGTGCAGATAAAGGTATTTCAGTAGAAAGAAGAAAAGAGTACAAATACGAAAATTTATGTACCAAATTCATTGACAAAAAAGCTGAAATTTTTATTGTAACTGTGGATCCTAAAGAAGACGCAGTTCCTTCATTAAACAGTCACCCTGGACAGGAATTTAACTATGTTCTTGAAGGCTCTTTAAAATTTTATATCCACAATAATGAAATTACATTAAACGAAGGAGATTCAATCTTCTTTGATTCCAGCCATAGACATGCTATGGTTGCACTTAACGATGAAAAAGCTAAATTTTTAGCTATAATAATGTAAAACCACAGAGGTTAATAATATGACATCATTAATTGAAGATTATGTAAATAGAGTTGATTTTGACTCATATGAAGATTTTCACAAAAATTTTAAAATAACATATCCTGACAATTTTAATTTCGGGTTTGATGTAATCGACAAATATGCTGAAATAGACCCTGAAAAAATCGCTTTAATCTGGACAAACGATGAAGATGAAAAACACACTTTCACCTTTTCAGATGTTAAAAAGTATAGTAATAAAATTGCAAACTTTTTTACTAAAAAAGGCATTAAAAAAGGTGATAAAGTAATGCTTACCTTAAAAAACAGATACGAATTCTGGTTTACCATGGTTGCATTGCATAAAATCGGAGCAGTAGCTATTCCTGCAACCCACATGTTAAAACTTCATGATATTGATTTCAGGATAAAAAATGCCAATGTCAAACTTATCGTAACTGTTGAAGAAGACAGATTAATTCCAGATTATGAAGAAGCTCAAAAGGAACTTGGCACTGATTTGGTAAAATGTGTAATTGAAAGGGATCTTGACGGCTGGATTAATTTTAATAAAGCTATCGAAGAGGAAAGCGATGAATTTGAAAGACCGACCGGAGACGATGAAGTGCTTGCAGATGACATTTCATTAATTTATTTCACATCAGGTACAAGCGGACTTCCTAAAATGGTAGCTCACAAACAAACTTACGGATTAGGACACATTCCAACAGCTAAATATTGGCATAAAGTAGAAGAAGACGGTATACACCACACAGCAGCAGATACCGGATGGGGAAAAGCAGTCTGGGGAAACTTCTACGGACAATGGATTGCAGGATCTGCAGTTTTCATATATGATTACGACAGATTCAACGGTATTAAATTACTTGAAAAAGTTATTGAAAATAAAGTAAACACTTTCTGTGCTCCTCCAACAATATACAGATTCTTAATTAAAGAAAACATCAAAGGATATGACTTTTCAAACATACATCATGTAACAACAGCTGGAGAACCATTACCTCCTGAAGTATCAAAAAGGTTTAAAGAAATATCCGGACTGAGAATTAAGGAAGGATTCGGTCAAACCGAAACAGTATTGACTATTGCAACTTTTGACTGGATAGATGCAAAATTAGGTTCTATCGGAAAACCAAGCCCGTTATTTGATGTTAAATTATTAAATGAAAATGATGAAGAAGTTGACATAGGTCAGGAAGGTGAAATCTGTATTGATGTATCTCATGGCATAAGTCCTGGTTTATTTAAAGAATATTACAAAAATCCTGAAAAACAGGCTGCACAATGGCATGACGGCTACTACCATTGCGGAGATACCGCATGGAAGGACGAAGACGGATATATCCATTTCATAGGAAGAAATGATGATATTATTAAAAGTTCAGGATACCGTATTGGACCTTATGAAGTAGAAAGTGCAGTATTATCCCATGAATCAGTAAGTAACTGTGCAATTACTGCATATCCTGATGAAATAAGAGGACAAATCGTAAAAGCTACAATCATATTGCAACCAGGATACGAAGGTTCCGAAGAACTTAAAAAAGAAATTCAAAATCATGTAAAAAGAGTTACAGCTCCTTATAAATATCCAAGATTAATTGAATTTGTGGATGAAATTCCAGAAACAATAAGTGGAAAAATAAGAAGAGTAGAAATCAGAAATAACGATAACAAAAAGGAATAGATGGTAAAATGGCTGATGTATCATATCCAATAATACACAAAGAAGAATGTAAAGGCTGCGGGAGATGTGTTTTAGGATGCTCCCAAAATGTTATTAAAATAGGTAGTGAGCTTAATAAAGCAGGATATCGCTATGCATATTACAGCGGAGAAGGTTGCAGCGGATGCAGGGATTGTTTCCTTACATGCCCAGAACCCTTAGCTCTCGAAGTTTATGTATATACTAAAAAGGAGGAAGACAATGACTAATCAAATGGTAAAAGGAAATACTGCAGTTATCATTGGAGCAATGTATGCTGGATGCGACTGTTTCTTTGGATATCCAATTACACCTGCAAGTGAAATTCTTCACGAAGCATCCAAATACTTCCCAATGGTTAACAGAAACTTCGTTCAAGCAGAAAGTGAGGAAGCTTCAATCAACATGATATATGGAGGAGCTTCAACAGGACACCGAGTTATGACTGCATCTTCCGGACCTGGAATAAGTTTAATGCAGGAAGGCTTTACTTATCTGGCTGGTGCAGAATTGCCTGCAGTAATTGTTGACATTATGAGGGCAGGACCAGGATTAGGTAATATTGGACCTGAACAGGGAGATTATAATCAGGTAGTTAAAGGTGGAGGTCACGGTAATTATAAAAATATAGTTTTAGCTCCAAACAGTGTACAGGAAATGTGCGATTTAACTATGAAAGCATTTGAATTAGCTCATAAATACAGAAATCCTGTTGTTGTACTTGCTGACGGTACTCTTGGACAAATGGCTGAACCTTTAGAATTCCCAAAAGAAGCTGTTGACCCTACAATAGATGAATCCTGGGCAGTACGTGGAAACAAAGACACAATGGAAAATTTAGTCACTTCCATTTTCCTTGATTTTGACCAGTTAGAAGACTTCAACTTTGAAATTCAGGAAAAATATGCTAAAATAGCTGAAAATGAAGTTGAATACGAAGATTACAAACTTGACGATGCTGAAATTGTTTTAGTATCTTATGGAATTAGTAGTAGAGTAGCCAGAAGTGCAGTTGATGTTTCCCGTGAAAAAGGATTAAAAGTAGGACTTTTAAGACCTATTACATTATCACCATTCCCAGAAGAAAAAATTAAAGAGCTTGGTGATAAGGGAGTAAGTTTCGTTTCTGTAGAAATGAGTAACGGTCAGTTATTGGAAGATATACAGTTAGCTGCTTTAAGAAAAGAAAATACTTACCTTGTCAACAGGATGGGTGGAAACTTAATTGAACTTAAACAGATTCTTAAAAAGATTTACGAAATAGCTGAAATTGATGAAGAATTACCAAAAGGTACTTCCGAAAAAGGAAAAACAGGAAAATATATTATTGATTAGGGATGTGAAAAAATGGATGAAAAAAGTTTAGCACCAAAAAACCTAGAAGATTATGAATTATCAATACGTAAACGTCCTGAGTCAATTTATCCATCTTTTCCAAGAAAAGGTGAAACTAACCAAACCACTACACATTACTGTGCAGGATGTGGACACGGAATTATCCATAAATTAATTGCAGAATGTATGGATGAACTTGGAATACAAGAAAGATGTGTCATGATTTCTCCTGTAGGATGTTCAGTATTTGCTTATTACTACTTCAACTGCGGAAATGTACAAACAGCTCATGGAAGAGCACCTGCAGTAGCTACAGGTATTTCCAGAGCAGAAGATAATGCAATTGTAATGAGTTACCAGGGAGACGGAGATTTAGCATCCATTGGTTTAAATGAAACATTACAAGCAGCAAACAGAGGAGAAAAAATAGCAGTATTCTTTGTAAACAATACAGTTTATGGAATGACTGGTGGACAAATGGCACCAACAACTTTAGTTGGAGAAAAAACTGTTACCTGTCAAACAGGAAGAGATCCTGATTATGCAGGATATCCAACCCATATGTGTGAATTAATTGACAGCTTAAAGGCGCCAGTATTTATTGAAAGAGTTTCACTAGCTACTCCTTTAAAAATCAGACTTGCAAAATATGCTATCAAACAGGCATTAACCATTCAAAAAGAAGGAAAAGGATATTCATTTGTAGAAATCTTATCCCCATGTCCTACCAACTTAAAACAAGATGCAAAAGGTGTTCAAGACTTCCTTGAAAATCAGATGGAAAAAGAGTTTCCGGTCAAAAACTTCAGAAATGAATTGAAAGACAGAAAACCAATTATAAGACCTGAAAATGATTACACAATCGATTCCCTAGATAAAATATTCAATGTAGACAGAAGCGGAGACTCCGCTTACTGTGAAAGTACTGGTATGGAACCTGTAACCATAAAAGTAACCGGATTTGGAGGACAAGGTGTTTTAAGTGCAGGTCTTACAATAGCTCAGGCTGCCTGCAGTGAAGGCAAACATGTTTCATGGTATCCAAGTTACGGACCAGAACAAAGGGGAGGAAGCTCAAACTGTTCCATTGTAATTTCTGATGAAACCATAGGAACTCCAGTTGTAGAAGATATTGACATTCTCATTGCTCTAAACAAACCGTCTTTAGAGAAATTTGCCAAAGATGTTAAAGAAAACGGAACTATTATCTATGATTCCCGTATAGGTGATGTTGAAGTTGATAAAAACATCAATATAATCAAAGTTCCTTCAATTGAAATAGCTGAAAAATTTGGAAACACAAGAACTGCAAATACTGCTTTAATTGGTGTTTTAATGGAATTGAAGAAAACTTTAGCACCAGAATCCTATGAAAATGCTATTAAACATATGTTTGCATCCAAACCTAAAGTCATTGATGTAAATATTGATGTTTTAAAAGCTGGAGCGCAATGGGTAAAAGACAACTCTTAAATTAAATGTGGTTTCATGACATATAAAGAAATAGCTAAAAAATACTTGGAAAATAATGGAATTACCATAGGAGATACCATTAAAATCAATAAAGAGGATATCTCCTATGAAGGTATCTTATTAGATAGATCTGAAGATAGTGAAGACGGATATTTAGTTTTAAAACTAGACAGCGGATACAATGTCGGTGTAGCTATTGAAAATACACAAGCTGAACTGATTCAAAAAGGTGACAAACCGAAAATTGGTTATGGGGCTGAAGATATAGCTCACGACCCTTCAAAACAAAATATTTCAATAATATCTACAGGAGGAACTGTTTCTTCAATTATTGATTATAGAACTGGAGCAGTTCACCCTAAATTTACAGCAGCTGATTTAATTAAAGCAAACCCTGAATTATTAGATTATGCCAATTATAATGTTAAAGCACTGTACAATATTTTAAGTGAAAATATGCAACCTAAATATTGGGTTGAAGCTGCCGAATCAATAGCTAATGACATATCTGATGGTTCTGACGGTATTGTAATAGCTCACGGTACTGACACATTACACTACACTGCTGCTGCATTAAGTTTCATGTTAAAAACACCGGTTCCAATTGTAATAACAGGAGCTCAGAGAAGTTCAGACAGGCCATCCAGTGATGCTAATATGAACCTCATTGATTCTGTAGTAGCTGCAAAATCAGATATTGCTGAAGTCAGCGTATGTATGCATGGAAGTTTAAATGATTCCTACACTTATCTTCATAAAGGTACTAAAGTCCGTAAAATGCACACCAGCCGCAGAGATACATTTAGAAGCATTAACTATGAACCAATAGCTAAAATTGAAAATCATTCTGTTGACATTAACCCTAATTACAGATACACTAAAAGAAATGAAAATGAATTGGAAGTCAACAGTGCTGTTGAAGAAAAAGTAGGGCTTATCAAAAGTTTTCCTGGAATCTGTGAAGAGCTTATTGAATATCATATTGATAAAGGATATAAAGGTCTTGTTATTGAAGGAACCGGTCTTGGACATGTCCCAGACAAATTAATAACTCCTTTAGCTAGAGCACATGATGAAAATATTCCTGTTGTCATGACTTCCCAGTGTTTATACGGTAGAGTAAATATGAATGTTTATTCCACCGGAAGAGAAATATTAAATGCAGGAGTTATATCTGGAAGAGATATGACTCCTGAAACCGCTTATGTTAAATTAAGCTGGGTTTTAGGTCAAACTAATGATATTGGAGAAGTTGCAAAACTAATGAATAAAAATATAGCTGGAGAATTTAATGAAAAGTCTTCAATCAAATATTTCTTAAATTAAGGTCGTGTGAAAATGGATTGGGAAAAATTAGGACTTAAAATGGGACTTGAAATTCATCAGCAATTAAATACTAAACATAAACTCTTTTGTCCTTGTAAAACCGAGTTAGTTGATGAAGATTACAATGAAATTGTTGAGAGAAACTTAAGGCCAACACAAAGTGAACTTGGTGAAATTGACAGGGCTGCTCTTCAGGAGTCTTTACGTGGTTTAAACTTCAAATATGAATCTTATGACCACCACACTTGTCTTGTTGAAAGTGATGATGAACCTCCTCACAGCTTAAATAAAGAAGCTCTTGAAATCTGTATTACAATAGCTGCATTGATGAATATGCATATTGTAGATGAATTCCATACAATGAGAAAACAGGTTATTGATGGAAGTAACACCGGAGGATTCCAAAGAACAGGACTTGCTGCAACTGACGGTTATCTTGACACTCCTTACGGCAGGGTAGCTATTGAAAGTTTAGGTCTTGAAGAAGATGCAGCCAGAAGAATTGAAACTACTGAAGATTACACTGAATTTAGATTAGACAGGTTAGGTATTCCTCTTGCAGAAATTACAACAGATCCGTCTATGCACCATCCTGATCAAGTCCGTGAAGTTGCATATATGATCGGTCAGGTTTTAAGAAGTACTAATGTAAAAAGAGGTCTCGGAACCATCAGACAGGATTTAAATATTTCAATTGAAAAAGGAGCCCGTGTTGAAATTAAAGGTGTTCAAAACCTTGATTTAATGAGCGAAATTGTAGAAAATGAAGTTCAAAGACAGCTTGCATTAATTGAAATAAAAGAAGAATTGAACAAAAGAAATGCTGAAGTGCTTGAAGAAATTCATGATTTAGATAGCTTATTTGAAAATACCAAGTCCAAAATATTATCTTCAGCAGAATCCATAAAAGCAGTTGTATTAAAAGGTTTCAACGGACTTATCGGAAAAGAAGTTCAGCCTGGAAGAAGATTTGGTACTGAAATAGCAAGTTATGCTAAAAAACGTGGAGTTTCAGGAATATTCCACAGTGACGAACTACCTGCATACGGTATTACACAGGACGAAGTAAATTCAGTGAAAGACTATTTGAATGTTGGTTCTCAGGATGCATTCATCATTGTTGCACATGATGAAGATGTAGCTATTTCAGCACTGGAAGAAGTTAAAAGAAGAGCTAATCTCGGATTTGAAGGAGTTGTTGAAGAAACACGTAAATCATTAGACGATGGAAATACCGAATATATGAGACCTCTTCCTACAGCTAACAGGATGTATCTGGAAACAGATATTCCATTATTTAAAATAACTGATGAACTGGTCGAACCAATTAAAAACAACTTACCGGAACTTCCTGATGTTAAAAAAGAAAGAATTATTAAAGAATACAATTTAAGTGAAGATTTAGCCAGCCAGCTAGTTAAAAGATTAGAAGCTGATGTCTTTGAAGAGATATTAACTGATGTTGAAGTAGATCCAACACCAGTAGCTTCCCTTCTTGCTTATGATTTAAGAGAAATTAAAAGGGAAGGTCTTGACATTGATATTTTAACTACCCGACACTTAAAAGATATTTTCCAACTTTTAGCAGATTCCAAAATAGCTAAAGATAGTGTTACCAAATTAACAACCTGCGTAATACAATCACCTGATGAGGAAATCGAAATAACAGCTAAAAACAATAATCTGACTTTGCTTAGCCATGAAGAAGTTACTCAAATCATAGAAGACATTGTCAATAAAAATGAAGCTATGGTTAAAGAACGCCAGATGGGAGCTATGGGTCCTTTAATGGGAATGAGTATGAAAGAACTTAAAGGCAAAGCTGACGGAAGTATTGTTAACAGAATAGTTAAAGAGTCCATTCAGAAAATGTTATAAAAGAGTTAATAACTCTTTTACTTATTTTTATTTAAAATTCAATAATACTGTTGATTAACATCCATAAAATAAAAATTATAATTATCTATTTAAATAGCTAATTTAGCTGTTTAACGATGTTTTTACGATATTACTTATTTTCAAAACAGACAAAAACTTTATATTTAAACCCTTTTAAATATTATAAATGGAGGTGAAAATATAAGGAAACTATCAATTCTTCTTATATTCTTACTTTTAGTAATCGTTATTCCTGCAGTTTCTGCTGAAGAAAATGTTACATCCGATAATATTGATAACTCGATAACTATTGGTCCCGGCGATTCAATACAAACAGCAGTAAATGATGCAGATAGTTCAGCTACTATTTACCTAACACCAGGAACTTATTACCAAAACGAAATAAAAGTTGATAAAAACTTAACATTCCAGGGGAAGGAAAATGCTGAAGACATCATAATAGATGGGCAGCATAAAGACAGCATTATATTAATCAATTCTGTTTCAACAGTGAAATTTATTAATATAACCTTTATAAACGGTGATGGTCATGATTACGGTGGTGCAATCCACAGTGAACACGGTGGTAAGGTATATGCAGATACATGTATCTTTAAAGACAATAAAGCAAATGAAAATGGCGGAGCTATTTCAGTAGCAGGAGAACAATTTTACAAACTTAGAAAAAAAATACTAACAAAGGATAATTACATCCGGACCTCTTGAAGTAACCAATTCAATTATTGCTAACAATTACGGTGAAAGTGGAGTCATATATGTTGATGAAGAAACACCAAATATACCTTCCAAGGTAATATTCCACAATAATCTTATAATGGACAATTATGCGAAGAACAATAAAATCTTTGTAATTGAACACTCAACAGCAAAAGATTCCAATATTGATGGAAATGATTTTGGAACTACCAATACAACTATAATAGTTGATGACAAAACAGGCACCTTCCAAATACCAACTAAATCAGTATAAATCCAATAACTCCTAATCCAAAACCAATAATCCAGTAACTCCAAACACTCCTGCAAATCCTGAAACTAATACAACAAAACCTGCTACAAATAGCAGCAACAATCATACAGACAACATTATTAACAATATAGTTTCAGCCATAAGCAATGAAGTTAATAAAATTGTTTCCAATGAAAATAAAATTGTCAGCAATTCTACTGAAAGTAATGTGAATGTAGGAACAGACTCTTCACAGGAAGCAAAAACCGGTGACTCTGAAAAAAGTGTTCATGAACTTCTTGACAAAGATGTTTCAAAACAAACACAAATTAATCCAATACCTTTTATAATCGTGTTAATTATTGTTTTTGCTGTTTTAATCTTTGGTTATTACAGATATAAGAAAAACGAATAATTAATCTCTTTTTTCTTTTTTTAAACTTATCAAAATAAAATAATACTTTCATTAATTTTAAATAATCCCAAACAATATAATTAAATTAACTAAATATTGAGGTTATTAACATGAAAACTTATGATATAATCATAGTTGGAGCAGGTCCTGGAGGATTAACTGCTGGAATCTATGCCGGAAGACAAGGAACAAAAACATTAATTTTGGATAAAGGACTGGCTGGTGGAATTGGTCGTGAAGTTCCACTAATGGAAAATTATCCTGGATTTGACACAATTTCAGGTTTTGAATTAGTTGAAAAAATGAAATTGCAGTGTATGAAATATATTGAATTGCATGAAAATGAAATTGTAAAAAACATAGAAAAAAACAATGATAACTTCCTTGTTACAACACATAAAGATGAATACTGCGGAAAAACAATAATTTTAGCTACTGGAAGTTCACATAAGCATCTGGAAATTCCCGGAGAAGAAGAATATTTAGGCAAGGGAGTTAGCTATTGCGCTACCTGTGACGGATTATTCTTTAAGGACAAAGATGCCATAATGATTGGTGGTGGAAATAGTGCACTGCAAGAAGCTATTTTCCTGGACAATGTCGGCTGTAATGTTACCATTATCCATAGAAGAGATGAACTAAGAGCTCAGCAATATCTGCAAAAGGAAATTAAGGAAAGAAATATTGATGTTATTTACGATACAACAGTTGAAGAAATAAAAGGAAATGCTCTTGTAAATTCTGTAATTCTAAAAAATGTTAAAACTAATGAATACAGTGAATTTAAAACACAGGGAGTTTTTGTTGGCATAGGATATAAACCACATAATGAATTAGCCAAAAAATTAAATGTTGAATTAAGTGAATCCGGAGAAATAATTACAGATAAACATCAAAGAACAAATATTGAAAATGTTTATTCTGCAGGAGATATATGTGGCGGGTTAAGGCAATGGATTGTAGCATGTGGAGAAGGTGCAATAGCTGCAACTTCCGCATATGAAGACATACACAATCACAAATAAATTAAAAACGCTCAGATAAATACACATATATGAAAAATGCTATAACCAATACTATAAACAATGGCAATAACCACATGAATATTTTTAATAGCACTACTGCAATTAAAATTGCAATAATAATATAAATTAAATCTCTAAGTTCCATGACAATGTGATTTATTTAATATTATATATAAAGTTTAAGCAAATGGTGGAAAAATGGAAAGAAAATGGCAATTAATCATATTCTTCATAGCAATGATCATATTATCTGCAGGGGGATATGGATATATCATTAGTGAATCTACAGCACCTCCAGAAATGGAAACCTATGACTTTGGAGAGTTTACCATGGAAATACCTGAAGACAGCAATGTTAAATTAGCAGGTTCTGATTTATCATTAAGTGTATATGTTGGAGACAATTTTCAAGTTATAAAAATTAACAAAACATTTTATGAAAATCAGAATGAATTAAATCATATATTGGAACAGACAAGCATTGAAAATTTAACCAACTCTTCAAGAATTGTGGAAACTTCCAACAACATCACATACTACCAAATAACAGATGAAAATAATATCATAGGATTTGAAAATGAAACATACATTGCAATAAATAATAATAACCCAAGCAACATCATTATAATCGGCAGCTATGATTTGGATTTGCTAAAACAGATAACACCTACAATAAAAAACAAATAATAGGGCAAAAATGCCCTTATCTTTTTTTACATTATTAAATTAAAATACTTTTATGCAGCGTTATTTTTGTAATTAACACAGATTTACTTGTGGCTACATCAATAATTTTTTCAAATAAAATAAAGACCATGTGCTGATTTTAGAGCATTTACAATGACTGTTTCGTCAGATACAAAATTTGAACAACAAAATTCAAATTCAAAATTTTCAAAAACATTGAAATTAATTTATGAAAACCTATTTTTCTTTTTTTAAAAAATTATTCCTAAAATTTAGTACAAACATATAATAAATAAAAAAAACTAAAATAATAACATTAGATTAGGGAGTAAAAAATGACAATATTAGTTATTAATAATAAAGGCCAATATAATCATAGAATTCAACGTAGCTTACAATATCTTAAAATTCCAACTGAATTAGTTCCAAATACATTAAGTATCGAAGAAATTGAAGCTAAAAATCCAATTGGATTGATTTTAGGTGGCGGACCTTCAATTGAAGGTGCTGGAAATAGTGAAGAATATATTAAACATTTTGATATACCTATTTTAGGAATCTGTTTAGGACACCAGCTAATAGCCAAGGCTTACGGTGGACAAATAGACACGTCCAATACTGAAAGCTATGCTAAAGTTGAAATCAATATTGTTAATGATGAAAACTTATTTTCAGGATTAGCTCCTAAAATGGAAGTCTGGTCTTCCCACAAAGATGAAGTGAAAAGTATCCCTGATGATTTTGAAATTTTGGCTAATTCAAACTTATGCGATGTTGAATCCTTTAAACATACTGAAAAAGATGTTTATGGAATACAATTCCACCCTGAAGTACATCATACTCCTAAAGGATCAACTATATTCGAAAATTTCTATGAAATTTGTAAAAAAAGGTGTAATAATGATTGATAATCCAGAAGACTTAAAAGAAAAAGCACTTGCAAATAAACCAGGTTTAAGAAGACAGTATGTCAATATTCCTGTAGGAGATGAAGAATACGGGTTCAGAATCTCCGGAATTGGTGCTAAAGCTATAAAATTAGAAAAATATGTCAAATATGATGAAATATTTGAAGCACTTGAAGCTGGAAATGAAAACGGTTTGGAAGCAATGGTTAAACAAATCATTGAAGATTATGAAGAAGAAAACGAAGAAGAAGCAGAATAATCATTTGTGGTTGAGACAATGTTAGGTCCAGAAGAATTTATTAAAGATGCTATCCAAAAGATAAAAGAGCAAATAGGTGATGAAAAAGCTATTATTGCTTTATCCGGAGGAGTCGACAGTTCAGTATGTTCTGTTCTTGTCCAAGAAGCTATTGGAGATAATTTAATAGCAATATTTGTAGATCATGGTCTTTTAAGAGAAGGGGAAGTGGAAGAAGTAACTAATACTTTTAAAGATAGATTAAACTTTAATTATGTTGATGCTTCTGAAGAATTCTTAAACGCTCTTGAAGGAGTAGAAGATCCTGAAGAAAAAAGAAAAATCATCGGAAAAGTATTTATTGATGTTTTTGAAAGAGAAGCTGAAAAAACAGATGCAAAATACTTAGTACAAGGTACCATAGCTCCTGATTGGATTGAAAGTAAAGGTAAAATCAAATCCCACCACAATTTAGCACTCCCTAGCGGTATGGTTCTTGAGTTAGTTGAACCAATCCGTGATTTGTACAAAGATGAAGTAAGGGAAATTGGTTTATTATTAGACTTACCTGAAAAAGTAGTTCACAGACAACCGTTCCCAGGCCCGGGTCTTGCTGTTAGAGTTATTGGCTCACTTACACCAGAAAAACTTGATATTTGCAGAAAAGCAAATAAAATAGTAACTGACGAAATAGAAAAAGCAGGTATTGACAAAGATGTATGGCAATATTTCGCAGTATTAACTGACAGTAAAGTTACCGGAGTTAAAGGAGACCAAAGAGACTTCGGTTATTTGGTTGTTTTAAGAATCGTTGATTCCGTTGATGCTATGACTGCATATGTTCCTGAATTACCATGGAAGGTTATTCAAACAATGTCACAAAGAATAACTTCTGAAATTTCTGAAGTAACACATGTTGCATTATCCATAAGTGATAAACCACCTAGCACAATCGAATTCGCTTAAAAACAAATAATCAGTACTTAAATGAAAAAAATTTAGGTACTTTCAAATCTTTTTTTAATTAAATACTTATTTTCACTAGATTTAAAATGGCAAATATGAAAACAACCAAAAATGCATACCTTGAAAAATTAACCAAACAAATACAGATGAAATCTGTTAAAGTTGGAAAAAATTTAGAGGGAAGCACACCACCGTCTGTTTTTATTGGAAGATGGTCATATCCCAAAGTCTATGCAGGGCCTATGATGGCAAATCAATTAGGAGATACTGCAATTATGGATTCTCCGGAATCCTGGATTGGAGAGCATAAAAATCAGGAAGATATAATTAAATACAGAATGAGTCTCGTAAGAGGAAAACAACTAATTAAAATTGATGATTTAGATAATCCTTTTGTTGAAAAACTACAGGACATCTCCCTGGCTTCCAAAGCAATTGACAGTGAAGCCACTTTTGGCAAACGTCCAACAGGAGCGCTGCTGACTGAAGACAGTATGCCTCATGGTCCAAGTGCAGTTATTGAAAAATTTGATATAGATGCAGTCCGCTGGGACAAACAATTGGAAAAAACCTATTATGACACTGATTTGAAAGCCAGTGAAGCTGTTTTAAACTTGCACAATAAAGATGTTCCATTTACAGCTATGCAAAAAGCATTTTCAGTAGGTGCCTTTGGAACAAAAAACAAAAGAAAACTGGTTCCAACAAGATGGTCAATTACAGCATGTGATACCACATTGGCAGACCAATTCTTAAAAGAAGTCAGAAAATTTGAAAAGATTGATACATACAGGGTTTATGAATTCGGAAGCCTGAACAATTATTATATAATCATATTGACTCCGACAGAATGGCAGTATGAATGGTATGAAGCATTTATTAAAATAATAGGTAAAGAAGAAATTATTTTCTCAGACTATGAAACAAATGGTGGAAAAAAGGAATACTCAAGAGTTGGCGGATGTTATTACACAGCTAAAATGGCAGTTCTTGACAGTTTATTTAAAGAGAAAAAACAGGCAGGATTACTTGTTTTAAGAGAAGCTTACGAAGGTTATGTGCCATTAGGAGTATTTAATGTTAGAGAAAATATGAAAGAAGCTATGAAAAAATCATATAAAGAATTTGAAACCTTAAAAGATGCTATGTTATACTGCGGAAGCAAACTAAAAATACCGGTTAAAAAATATGTAAAGCAGGGAACCCTGTTAAATGAAATGCTTCACACAAAACAGACTACACTGGATCAATACTTCAAATAGTGATAATATGGAATTTAAATTTAAAGAACCTCATAAAGAAACTAGGGAATCTATGGCTAAAGTAGCCAGTGGCGAAAATCCTTATTTAAATGACAGGAACAACAGTTTTGAAAAAAACTGCCAAAAAAAAGTAAAAGAAATTACAGGACATGAATACTGTGAAATAACCAGCAGCGGAAACAACAGTATTTTTATAGCACTGTCAGCTATTGAAGGTTCAGTCATTATACCAGACCAGGGAGGATGGAATGGTTTTAAGCAAATTGCTAACTATTTAAATAAGGAAATAATAACCCTCAAAACAGATTTAGGACTGATAAACACTGATTATTTAAATGAAATGGATATTCCTAAAAACTCCGCCCTAATATTTACAAGTTTTGCAGGATATAGTGCAAACCAGGATACAAAAAGCATTTCAAAATACTGTAAAAACAATGGAATCACAACAATTGAAGATGCTTCTGCAGGAATTGGAGATGAAAAACAGGAGTTGGGAAATGGAAATTTATCAGACATCATAATTGCTTCAACAGGATCTCCAAAAATCATAAATGTTGGAAGCGGCGGCTTTATCAGCTCAAATAAACCTGAAATTTTTGAAAATACCAAACTGCCTCAAAAATTAAGTAAAACTAATGAAATAATATGCAGTGGTATAGATAAAGAACTTGATTTTGTAAAAAGTAATTTGGAACAAACAATAAATGCAACAAACATATTAAAAAAACATATAAATAATACATTTCATGCAAGTAAAAGAGGCGTTAATGTAATTATCCAACATGACAAACCGAAGGATATAATCTGGAAAGTGAAAAAGGAATTGCCGATAAATCATCATGCTTTCATTACAAAATGTCCGAACTATAATCGTCTGAAAGAAAAAGGACTTGTAATTGAAGTTAAAAATTTGGATTACAACAGTTTAAAAAAAGAAAATCTTGATAAAATAATTGAAGTTGTTAATAATCAACTATGAGTTTAGTTATCTTATCAATTATTATATCATCAATATGCATGTTTGCCAGCTCATTTTTATCAATATCATAAATCTTCATTAATTTTAATTCATCAGCTATTAAAACATTATTATCTCTATCAAACATTAAAGATAATTCATCAACACTTTCATCAGAACAGTTTATTAAGATAGCGCACAAATTCATTTTTCCTTCCTTAAGGCCAAGAATTTCAAAAGCTTTGGAAATCTGTCTTTGAGCGGAACATCTTAAACAAATCTCAACACTTAAATCATTGGCAAGGTTTTCATGTCTTCTGAAAGCTAAAAAAGCCTGATTAACACCATGTTCCACATGCCTTAAACCTGCTATTGCATCAGCATTCAAAAGCTGGATAATTTCATCATCACTATTTTTAAGACTGTTAATTTTATCCAGTGTTTTGCTGACAGAATCAATATTTCCTTTAAATCCTAAAACTTTAATTTCCATAAAAACACCCTAATTAGAAAGTAAGCGGTTAACACCAGAAATATATGCCTTTACACTGGCATTAATAATATCCGGCTCAGTTCCTCTTGCAGATATGATTTTATCCCCTTTCTGAAGTTTAATAATTACATCAATAAGTGCATCAGTACCTCCAGTAATTGCATCTACATGGTATTCAATAAAATCAATATCATCAAAGATATCCAAAGAGTTAACAGCATTGATTGCAGCATCCACAGGACCAATACCCACACCAGCATTTAAAACTTCCTCACCGTCAACTGTCAGTTTTACAGATGCAGTAGGCATAACCTTATTACCTGATACAATAGTAACCTCATTTAACTTAATCCTGTCTTTATGATTAATTTCTAAAACATTATCAGCTATTGCCTGCAAATCAACATCAGTAACTGTTTTACCTTTATCAGCAAGAACTTTAATATTGTCGCAAATCTTTTTAAGCTGATTTTTACTGACATTAACTCCCAGCTCTTTTAGTCTAACATCCAAACCATGAGTACCCATATGCTTACCAATGACGAACCTGCGTTTACGGCCAACAAGTTCAGGAGTTATAGATTCATAAGTAGCGGCATTTTTAATAATTCCATCAGAATGAATTCCTGATTCATGAGCAAAAGCATTCTCACCTACAATTGCTTTGTTAGGCTGAATATAAACACCAGTCAATCTTGCCACTAATTTTGAAATGGTGTAAATCTCATGAATTTTAATATCTGTTGAAAACTGAGGGAATAATTTGTATATGCCAACAACACATTCTTCAAAAGAAGTATTGCCTGCTCTCTCACCGATACCATTTATGGTAGAATGGAATTCAGATGCTCCCCCTTTCAAAGCGGCAAATGTATTGGCAACAGCCAAACCAAAATCATTATGACAATGACAGCTAATTGGAACATCAATATCTTCTTTTAATTGCTTAAACATTTCAAAAGAAGATTCAGGTGTTAAAATACCAACAGTATCACATAAGCAAACCCTATCAGCACCATGTTCAATAGCATTAACATAAACTGTCTTTAAAAAATCAATGCTTGTTCGGGATGCATCTTCAGCAGACAGCTCAACAGTTAACCCATGATCCTTACAATAATCAACTGCAGAGTTGGACATTGCCAGCAACTCCTCTTTAGTAATTTTTAATTTATCAAAAATATGCAAATCAGAAGTAGGAACAACTAAATTAACTGCATCAACATCACATTCTAAACAATAATCAATATCCATTTCAAGAGGTCTGGAAAAACTAAGAATCTCTGCATTAAAATTCTGTTGAGTTATATCTTTAATAGACTGTCTTTCCCCTTCTGAAGTAATTGCTGAACCTGCCTCAATAAAATTAACACCAATTTCATCAAGTTTAGTAGCAATTCTTAATTTCTCCAATGAAGTTAAAGATACACCAGGAGTCTGTTCTCCATCTCTTAAAGTAGTGTCCAATATTTTAATATTCATAAAATCACCGCAGACAAAATAATCATGAAATAAAAAAAAAAAACAGATAAAATAAAAATATTAAAAAATAAGTAAGTAATGTAATAGAAAAAGGCTTGCAGCGAAATGAAATTCCCATAGAAAACCATAGTACACAAACAAAACACAAAAGGACTTCACTACTGGGATCGAAACGAGACCAGGTATAACCCCCATGCTATGACCGCAAAACCTATATTCTAATACGTCATAAGAATGAAAAATAAAAATAAACAAAACCGTACAACTTTCACCCGTACTATTAACACCTAACCAAATTATTCCCAAGTTTAGTACTATAAAATCAAGTATAGTAAAACTTAACAATAATCTATAAAATCATGCAAGCGAACAATTGGAAGTAGCGGACTAAAC
>ERZ809224.31-NODE-31-length-189649-cov-18.219342_pt1 | contig 189649 bp, 158 predicted proteins | sample MGYA00520513_ERZ809224 | MGnify/ENA primary metagenome ERZ809224 (study PRJEB31576, sample SAMEA3212658) | Homo sapiens | biome: human-gut; feature: human gut; material: fecal | place: Sweden | collected 2012 ... | reverse complement strand
GATCAATTCCTCTTACAGCTTTTTCAGTAAAACAATATTTATTAAAAGCTCTACAGTATCCATTCTCTGCATCTACTATAACCAATACAGCTTCATCATTATCTTTTAAATCATCTATTATTTTTTTATCTTCTTCTAATTCTTCTGTTATTATTTTTTCATTTTCTTTTAAATTTTCTTTATTGTCTTTGTTTATATCATCTTCAACCATTATGTTATTAGTAATACTAGAATCATCTGCTTTTTTACCAACATCCTTTTTTCTACTCAAATTTGCTTTATCGATAACTTTTTCTTCGTTTTCTTCTACTACGTATTTTTCTTCATCTTCTTCACTTTTATTATTCTTAGAAATATTTAAAACTTTTTGAAATTTATCTTTTGTCATTTCTGTAAAATTCTTAAAATTACTTTCAAATTTTTTAAAGATAACTTTCAAATTTTGTTTTATGTTATCGAAATTTTTAATAGATACATTTTGTTTTACTTCAATTTTTGGAGCATCTTCTTGATTTTCAACTTTGTTTTTATATATTACTTTTACTTCTGTTTCTGAGTATACATTATTTTCTAAATTCTGTTCTTCAGAAGATTCTTTTTTGAATTCTGCCTCTTCTAATAAACTATTTTTGCTTTGTTCCAAATTTTCATCAGAATTTTTCTTATCAGAAATTAAGTTTTGATCTTTTATTATATTATCTTCTAAAATATTAATATTTTTTTCCTTATTTTCTATAAAAGTATTATTATTAAAACCTTCTTTTTCTTCAATTATTGTATTTGATGCATCTTCTTTAAAATCCGTAACAGCTTTATCATCACTAATTTCTTCTATTGGAGTAATATAATTAATTGTATTCTCAATAATTTCTGAATTCTCTAGAGTATTATCTTTATTTCCTTCTATTAACAACTTTTGATTTGACTTATTCTTTAATTCCAAAATATATTTCTTTAATTTGTTAAATTCTTTTACTATTTTTTTAGTAATTTCTTCAAAAATTTTTCTTTCTTTTTTTATATTTTTTTCTTGCAATTTATCTTTATTCTTATATTCTTTTTCACTTGTTTTATTTAAAATATTTCCTATAATTCTTCCACCAACATTTTGAATATCTTTTTTAGCTTGCCATAAGTCATCCTTATTAGTTTTCTTAAAGCTTGAAACTAAAATAGTTGAATTTACAACTCTTGTTAATATGAGTGCATCAGTTTCAGAAAGTACTTTTCCTGCATCAATTATAAGCACATCATAAAATACAGTTAAATCTTTAATTAATTCAATAAGTTTTGGTGATGATAATAATTCAGAAGTATTTGGTGGAATTGTTCCTGAAGTTATTAAATTAAGATTTTTAAATTCTGTTTCATTTATAAATTTATTAACAAGTTCATTTATTTCAATTCCATTTGCATCAAGATTAGATAAATAATTTGAAAGTCCTAAATTATTTGGTATATTAAAAATTTTGCTCTGTCTACCTGTATTCATGTCTGCATCTATAAGCATTACTTTTTTTCCTGCTTCTGCGAAGCTTACTGATAAATTTGCTGCAATATAGCTTTTTCCTTCTGCATTTTTAGGACTTGTAATTAATATTGTATTTTTTCCTTTGTTATTTACATTCACAAATTGAATATTAGCTCTTAAATTCTTAAAAGCTTTTGAACTTAAAGAATTGCTATTTTCATCAAAGACTAAATCTGTCTTCCTTTTTTTATTGTTTAATGGTATTGAGGCAAGATTTCTTAAAGAAATTTCTGATTCTACTTCTTTTATATTTTTTATTTTTTTATCAAATTGTATTAAAAATGCTATATATATTAAAATTATTGTAATTCCAATTAAAATACTAATTCCTATAGAAGTAAAAAAAGAATTTCCATAAGTTTTATCTTCAATATACGGTGTATCAACTACATAAATTTCTGCATTGTTAAGTATTATTTCTGCTTTTTTTGAAAATATTTCTATAAATTCATTCGAAAAATTAATTAATTTATCATAATCTTTACTTTTTATTTGAATACTAAAAGTATCTGAATCTGATAATTTCTTTAAAACTATATCTTCACTTTTAATATCTAATTCAGCATTTTTTTGTGTTTCTTTTATAGTTAATGTACTTTTTGCTATTTCTTTAAAAGTTGATACCATATTATCAGTTAATTCTAAACTTCCATTCGTTTGAACTTTATTTTCAGGAGTTTTTTCTGTTTTTAGGCACACTAAAGTTGCCTCTGCAACATATTGTGGTTGCACAAAGCAAATAGTGTAAATAAAACCAATTATTATACATATTATTAATACTAAAAATATATAAAACTTTTTTTGCTCTAATTTTTCTAAAAATAACATTTTCTTCCCTCTTTAAAAATAAAAAAAGACACAAATAATTTTTTTATTACTTGCATCTTTTGTATCATAAAAATTTCGTGTTAATTATACCAATTTTTTTGTGTTTTTTCAATACTTTTCGTCAATTTATTTCATAATTTATTATGTTTTTAAAAATTTATCTACTCCTTACATCTTTTTTTGATTAAAATTTTTATTTAGTAAAATTTGAATACAATTTTTGATAAAGTTTTATAATATAATTTTTAAAGTTTATATAACAAAAAGCCACACTATATGTGTGGCTATATTATTGTTAGCTCTCATTTTTATTAAACATTATAATCTGATACTTTTTTATAAGCATATAATGCTGAAGCAACAAGTGCGATAACTACAAAAACTAATGATGTATTTGATCCTGCATAAGGTAATTTTCCTACTGAATTTGCTGTATTTGTATTTGTCTTAGTATTAGTATTTGTGTTTCTATTTGTATTAGTATTTGTGTTATTATTATTTTTTACTGCACCAACAGCATTTGCTTTATTTGTACTATTATCTTCTTTGTCTTTATTTTCTGAAGATGTATTTGTTGGTTTTATTGTTCCTGTTGTATTTCCTGTATTTGTAATATCTGTTGCTAAAGAGCTTACATTTCCAATAGCTAAAGCTACTAATACGATTACTAATAAACTAACTAAAATTTTTTCTTTTCTCATTTTCTCTCCATCTCCCTATTACTTAACATCTGTTCATATTATAACATATAGTTTTTTTTCAATGCAAGGTTTTTTTACATTTTTTTTGATTTTTAACAAAAATGTAACATTTCTATACATTAAATTTAAATAATACTATATCTCCATCACGCATAATATAATCTTTTCCTTCTGAACGAACTAATCCTTTCTCTCTTGCTTGAACCATTGAACCACCTGCATTCATAAAATCATCAAAAGATATAACTTCTGCTCTTATAAATCCTCTTTCAATATCTGAATGAATTTTTCCAGCAGCCTGCGGAGCTTTTGTTCCAATTTTTATTGTCCAAGCTCTAACTTCTGGTTCTCCTGCAGTTAAAAAAGACATTAATCCTAATAATCTATAACTTGCTTTAATAAGTTTATCTAGTCCTGATTCTTCTAGACCTAAAGCTGATAACATTTCAATCTTGTCAACTTTTTCTAGAGAACTTAATTCTTCTTCTATTTTCACACAAAGAGGTATTACTTCTGCATTTTCATTTGCAGCATATTCTTTTACTTTTTTTACATTTTCATTTTCTTCTGGATTTTCTATTTCATCTTCTGAAATATTTGCCACATATAATACTGGTTTCATTGTTAGTAAAAAACATTCTCTTAAAACATCTTTTTCTTCATCAGTATAAGATAAAGTTCTAGCACATTTTCCATTATCTAAAGCTTCTTTTACTTTTTCTAAAGTTTCTATTTCAAACTGATATTTTTTATCTGCTTTTAATAATTTTTTTGCCCTATCTATCCTTTTTTCTATTGTTTCCAAATCTGCAAAAATTAATTCAAGATTTATTGTTTCAATATCTCTTATAGGATCTATGCTTCCATCAACATGAACTATATTAGAATTGTTAAAGCATCTAACTACTTGTAAAATACTATCAACTTCTCTTATATGTGATAAAAATTTGTTTCCTAATCCTTCACCTTTACTAGCACCTCTAACAAGACCAGCAATATCAACAAATTCTACTACGGCATTTGTAATCTTTTGTGGTTTGTAAATTTCTGCCAATTTATCAATTCTTTCATCTGGTACTGCTACAACACCAACATTTGGTTCTATTGTGCAAAAAGGATAATTAGCACATTCAGCTCCTGCTTTTGTTATACTATTAAATAAAGTACTTTTTCCAACATTTGGGAGTCCTACTATTCCTATTTTCATATTATATTTTATCCTTTCTAAAATTTTTTATAAATATTTTTTATAAAAAATGGAGCCCACTAGCAGACTTGAACTGCCGACCTCTTCCTTACCAAGGAAGTGCTCTACCACCTGAGCTAAGAGGGCATTTAAAAATAAACTAACTATAAATTAGTTTATTTTTATACTAAAATTTTATAGATTTAATTGAATAAATTTAAACTAAACATTAGATTTATTATTTTACTCTTTCATATTATTTAATAATTATATGAATATCTTATTCTTCTTCACTTAAACATTTCATAGCTTTTTTTCTAATTCTTTGTATAGCATTATCTATTGATTTTACTGGTGAATTTAATTTACTTGCAATATCTACGTAAGTTTCACCTTGTATGTATCTATTTAAGACTTGTTTTTCAAATAAACTTAAATTTTTATCTATTTTGCTTTCTATAAACTCTAAATATTCTTTTTTAGTAATAGTATCTAATGGATCTTCTACAAATTTTGTATCCAAGACTTCCATTACACTTGTATCATCATTCTCATCATAAGCTGAAGTATTTAACGAAAATGATGAATTAAGTGGCATATGTTTTTGCCTATTGGAAGTTTTTATTGCTGTAATCAATTGTCTTTCTATACATAAATTGGCAAAGGTTTTAAAAGAATTATTTTTTTCTAAGTCAAAAGATTGTATTGCCTTAAAAAGCCCTATCATTCCTTCTTGTACCATATCATCAGTTTCTGCACCTACTAAAAAAAAGCGATTCGATTTCATGTTAACTAGATTCCTATATTTTTCCAACAAATAATTTTGTGCTTTCAAGTCACCTTTTCTTATTTTAGAAATTAATTCTTCATCAGAAAAATTATCATATTTATTGTTAAAAGAATATAAGGCATTATTTGACATTTAGCTTTTTTGAACCTCCTACGCACGTTATACAGGTATTATATGTTGAAACACTATCAATGTCAATAGCTCAAAACAAAAAAAGATAGAATTTCTTCTATCTTTCTTATTAATTATTTAGCATAGTCAATTACTCTAGATTCTCTAATAACATTTACTTTTATTTGACCTGGATATTCCATTTCATTTTCAACTTTTTTAGCGACCTCTCTTGCCATTACTACCATATCACTATCTGAAACTTTTTCAGGTTTTACAATTAGTCTTACTTCTCGTCCAGCTTGGATAGCAAAAGATTTTTCTACTCCATCAAAAGAGTCTGCAATTTCTTCTAATTTTTCTAATCTTTTGATATAAGTTTCCAAAGTTTCTCTTCTTGCTCCTGGCCTTGAAGCTGATATTGCATCAGCAGCTTGTACTAAAACAGCCTCTAAAGTAAGTGGTTCCACATCTCCATGATGTGCTTCTACTGCATTTATTACAGTTTCATTTTCTTTATACTTTTTAAGAACTTCAACACCTAATTCAACATGTGTTCCTTCCATATCATGATCCAATGCTTTTCCTAAATCATGTAATAGTCCAGCACGTCTTGCTATTTTTGAATTTATTCCTAATTCTTCTGCCATTATTCTAGCTAAATTAGAAACTTCAATAGAATGATTTAATACATTCTGACCATAACTTGTTCTATATTTTAATTTACCTATTAGTTTAATAATATCTGGATGAAGGTTATTAACACCTGTTTCTAATGCTGCTCTTTCTCCCTCTTCTTTTATTGTTGTTGCAACTTCTTCTTTTGCTTTTTCAACCATTTCCTCGATTTTAGCTGGGTGAATTCTTCCATCTTCAATAAGTTTTTCGATTGCAATTCGTGCAACTTCTCTTCTTAATGGATCAAATCCAGAAATTATTACAGCCTCTGGTGTATCATCAATTATTAAATCAATTCCTGTAAGTGTTTCTAAAGCTTTTATGTTTCTACCTTCTCTACCAATTATTCTTCCTTTCATTTCATCATTTGGAAGTGAAACAACTGATACAGTAGTTTCTGATGTATGATCAGCAGCACATTTTTGGATTGCAAAAGCTACAATTTCTCTAGCATTTTTTATTGCTTCTTCCTTAGCTTTTATCTCTTTTTCTCTGATTATTGCTGCCTTTTCTTGTGTTAACTCTTTGTCTAAATCATTTAATAATTGTTGTTTTGCTTGTTCTTGTGTTAATCCAGAAATTCTTTGTAACTCTTCTAATTCCTTTTCATAAAGTTTTTCAAGTTCAACCCTTTTTTCTTCATTGTCTGCAAATTTTCTTTCTAATTCCTTTTCTTTACTGTCAAAAATAGTTACACGTTTTTCTAGATTTTCTTCTTTTTGTATTAATCTTCTTTCTTGTGCTTGAATATCCCCTCTTCTTTCTTTAATCTCTTGATCTAATTCATTTCTAATTTGTAGTACTTCTTCTTTAGCTTTAATCAATTCTTCTTTCTTTAAATTTTCTGCTTCTATCTTTACGTTTTCGATTAATCTTTTAGCTTCACTTTCTGCACTTTGTATTTTAGATTCTGCAATTCTTTTTCTTATAATTACCCCAACAGGTATAAAAATTACAGCTGAGATTAGAAGAGTGGCAATGATAATTAAAACTTGCATAATTACTTTTACCTCTTTTCTATTAAATTTTCAATGTACAACAAAATTATTCATAAATTTAATTCATTATTTATATAATTTATATTGTATTTTATCCTATGTTATTATTTTATATGTATTATTGTAAACTGTCAAGTTTTTTTAGATAATTTAAATATAAAATTAAAATATAGCTTCATTATTATTTATCTTAAGAAGCTATATTTTATACCTTTAACTAATAAATTAATTTATATTTTATTCAAACATCTTATTTATTGCTTTTGAATAAATTTTTTTAGCTATTTTATATCCATCTGGAACTATTTGTGTAAATTTATTCATACATACACTCCCATTTATTTCCATTACCAAAACTTTTTTATCAGAAGTTACTGCAATATCTATACTTGCAAATTTTATATTTATTGCTTTTCCAGCAGATACTGCTATTTTTTTTACTTCTTCTACAAATTCGTCAGTTTCATCTATTAAAACCGGTTCTGCTCCATTATATAAATTATGTTTCCAGCATATTGTAATTTCTTCGCCTTTTTTAGGAATATATTCTAAATCTAATTCTCTTATTAAATCAATATTACTGTTTGAATACTTTGCTACAATTAAATCTTTTAATTTTTTTATTCCATCTCCTATAACATATGCTTTTCTTTTTTTATAAATATATATAATTTCACCATATAGATATATAGCTCTATATTCAAAATCTATGTCCAAATATGGACAAGCACTCAATGTATCGTTTTTTTCAATAAATAACTTCCTTACTTTTTCTTCTATTTCTTTTTCTGTAGTACAAAAATAAACATCTTTTCCCTCACAAGAATCATTTGCTTTTATTACTACTTTATTATCATTTTTTACTAAAAGTTCTTTTGCTAATTCTATAAATTTATTTTTATAATACATACTTCTAGTTTTAGGATTAAATATCATCCTATGTTCTATTGTTGGAATATTATTAGCTCTTAAGACTTCATATGTTGCAAATTTATCACTTGCTATATTGTATGCAATTGCACTATTTAAATCAAACTGATATCTTATAATATAATGTCTTTTATCTTCTTTTTTTAATTCTCTAATCCAACCATAAGATAGTAATGTTTGCTCTATATTTTGTTCTTTACATATTTCATCTAAAATTCTATAAAAAGGCTTACTCTCTTCCACTAAATTTATTTCCTCTCATTTCATATTATTTATTATCTAAAAGTTTTAAATATACTAATTCAAACTCATTTAAAAATTCTACAATTATTTCTTCCTTTGAAAAGTTTTTTGAAAATTCTTTTTTTAATGATGTTGCCAAATCTTTTAAATCTTCTGGAAATTCCATTTGATTTACATTAAAACCAATTCCTATGATTATTTTTTTAACTTTTTCTCCTATACTACTACTTTCTGTTAATATTCCCGCTATTTTTTTTTCATTACAAATTATGTCATTTGGAACTTTTATTTTTAATTCATAACCATATAATTTTTTAACTGTATTAATAATACATTCAGCTATTAATTTTGTAAGATTAGAAAATTTTTTTATATCTGTTTCTGGATATAATACAAAAGACATTGCTATATTTTCATTATTATCTCCTGTAAACCATTTTCTTCCTTGTGTACCAATTCCAGAACTTTGAGTATCTGCGATAACTATAGTACCATTTGGCATATTTTTAATCAAATTTTCTTTTATATATTTTTGAGTAGAATCTATAACTTCAAAATGTAGCATATTTCTTCCTAGAAATTTTGTTTTCAAATTTTTTAATTCCATTAATTTCTCCTTTATTAGCTTAATAAAAGCGAACTTATATTCAATTTATAAAAAGTTCGCTTTTGTAAATTATCTATTTCTTATTATTATTTTTAAAACTTCAGAAACACTCCAAGCTTGTGAAAAAGTTCCACCCGGTTTATATGGTGCCTGTGCATTATACACTTCAGAAATTGTTCCTACTCCTTCAGGATTATATATTTCTGCTTTAAAAGTTGTATATACGTTTTTCATAAATTTCTCATATTCTATTATTAATTTTTCTTTTTCTAATCTATCTTTTTCATCATCTATTACATTTTTGAAAGCATCTGCATACAATCCTAAAAGCCAAACCCATACTGTACCTTGATGATAACTCATATCTCTTTTTACTGGATCACCTTCATAATATGGAATATAACCTTCTTCAGTTCTAGCAAGGGTTCTTAAACCATATTTTGTTAATAGTTTTGTTGTAACTGTTTTTAATATAATCTTTCCTATATCTGATGATGGCTTAATTACAGGATATGTTGTAGATATACTAAACAATTGGTTTGGTCTTATTTTGTCATCACCGAATAACATCATATAAAGATTTTTTCTTTTTATTAAAAAATTGTTTTTTAAATTCTTTTTGATGACTAGAAGCTTTTTTCTTATAAATATCTGAAATTTCTTTTCCTTCAAATTTATTGGCTAAGTTTTCTAAGGTTCTCAAAGCATTATACCATAAAGCATTAAGTTCAACTACCTTACCATTTCTTGGAGTAACTGCAAAGTTTCCTATTTTTACATCCATCCAAGTATTCTGCGTATTTTCTGTTCCTGATGATAATAAACCATCTTCATCTATAAAAATATTATTATTATCTAAATCAATTCCTTTTTCATAATTTTCCACTATATCTTTTAATTTCTCATATATATTATTCTTTATAAAATCATAATCTTTTGTATATTGTAAATACTTATTAACCTGTTCAAATAATAAAAGTGAAGCATCTGAACTATTATATAGTGGTCTGTTATCAAAACCTGAATAACCATTTGGAACTAAACCAAATTTTATATCTCTCGTAAAGGTTAATAAAATTTCTTTTGCAAGATCAAATCTTTTAGTAATTAAAAGTAATCCTTCAAAAGCAATCAAAGTATCTCTTCCCCAATCTAAAAACCATGGAAAACCTGCAATTATAGAATGTGTTCCAAATGTAGGTCGATTTATAACAAAACTATCTGCTGCTATAATTAAATCTTGAACAAGTGTATTATAATCCTTTTCTGTTTTAGTTAATCTTTGTTTTTTAATTAATAATTCAGAATTATCTACAATATTTTTTAATCTCGAAATCTCATCTTTAAAAACTTTGTTACTATCCACTTGCTCAGTATTATCTTCGAGTGAAGCTACAAAAGTAATTTCTTTATTTTCTTTTGCTTTTATATTTATCTCATATCGTCCTGGAACTAATAAATCTTCTTCAGGTGCAAATCCTCTTTCTTCTTCTTTTAAATATAGCATATTTTTAAAAATATCTTTTTCATGTTTAATATAATTTCCACTATCTGAAAAAATATATATTGGTGTACTAGCATTTCCATCAATTTCTAATCTAATTTTATTTTTATCTATTTTTTGCACTATAGAAAAATCATGATTAGGAGTCATTTGATGAAAATCTCTAAAATGGACTACTGGTGCCAAAGTTAATTTAATGTCATTTTTTCCATTTTTTATCTTATATTGAACTACTACTGTATTTCTTCCATATATCATTGATATTGTTTTGACTATTTTTATATCTTTAACTTTATATGTAAAAACTGGTAAATATTCTTTTTCAAAACTATCTAGATTCTTGTAACCATCTGAAATATAATTTTTACATACATTGGTATATAAATTGTATTCTTCACCATTTACTTCAATTTTTTCATCTACTTTTGAAACTAGTAAATGTCTTTGAGCAGGTGGTATTAAAGGAGCTACTAAAAGTCCATGATATCTTCTTGTATTTGCACCAATTACTGTTGATGAACAAAAACCTCCCAACCCATTGGTTATAATCCATTCTTTATTTAAACAATCTCTTAAATCAATTTTTTTCTTACTTAATTTCATTTGTACTCTTCCTTTTTATTTATTTCTTCTTGGTAATTTTCTATTATTCTCTCTTCTTCCTCGACCTGAAGAATTTCGTCTTTCTCCTAAATTATGCTTTTCAATAGAGTTTCTTTTATCTTTTTCCATTTTGCTTATTTCTTCTGCTATTCTTCTATTTTCTTTTATTTTCTTATCAGTATTTTGAATTGATTCAACTCTATCTCTATATTTTTCTTTAAATTTACTATCTTTTTTTAACTCTCTTGATTTTTTTTGAGGTTTATTAGCTTGTTTTTTTCTTCTTTTTTCTTCTTTGATTTGCAATTTTTTCTGATCTTTTAATACTGATTGCAATAATAAATATTCTGTATTATTTTGCATATCATGGAATCTTAAATCATTACAAATCATTTCGATTATTGTTGCTGCAATAATGTCAGGATTATGTCTTATTTTACCATCTTTAATACAAGACATATTCTTTTGAATTACTCTTACATTATATGTAGCCATATTTTTCATATCTATATCTACAATATCAGAACCTTCTTTATTATACTTTCTAATGTATTCTGGTACTACTTCACCTGTATCTGCTAAACAATAATCGATTATTCCTGTTCCTACATGTTCTTTTATTGCCTTTAAATGTTCAGATAGAGAATAATTATCTGTTTGTCCAGGTTCTGTCATAATATTTGATATATAATATTTCATTGCTTTACTATCTTTTATAGCTCTTGAAACATTTTTTACTAGAAGATTTGGTAATACATTTGTATATAAACTACCCGGTCCAATTATAATAACATCAGCATCCTGAATTGATTCTATAACACCTGGTGCTGGTCTACAATTTGATGGAGAAATATATATTCTATTAATAGATTCTACCTTTTGTTCTACAATTTCGGGTATTCTATCTTTTTGTTTTATTGTTGTTCCATCTGTAAGTTCTGCACAAATAGTTATTTCATCTAAAGTTACTGGCATTACTCTACCTGATATATTTAAAACCTCTGTACTTTTTAATATAGCTTCTGAAATATTGCTATATATTTCATTCATTGCAGTTAAATATATATCGCCAAAATTTAAGCCTGATAATCTTTCATTTTTAAAATTCCAATTCATAAGTTTTCTCATAATTTCTTCTTTATCAGACATTGCAATAATACTATCTTTTATATCTTTTAAAGGTAAAGTATCTAATGCTTTTCTTGAAGCAGTTGGAATATTTCCATAATCAGACATAGTTACTATTGCTGTTATATTATTAGTATACTTTTTAAAACCTTCAATAACAGTATTTAGTCCTTGTCCTCCACCAATAATAACAACCTTTGGTCCTTCTTCATAAACTTTTTTATTAAAAATTAAAGATTTAATATTTAATTTAGCTTTTTTCCCTTTTTCTGTCGAAGTATTATTTGCTTCTATTATTATTTCTAAACTTCTTTTTTGTATAAAAACTATACTTGTAACAATTGCAATAAAACCTACAACAAATATTACTATTACTTTTCCAAGCTCAAAAAAAGTTATTTCTTCTGATACTAAAATTTTAGCAATTCCATAACAAGTAAGAATTATACCAAAAATTATTAATAGTATCCATCTTTTAACCTTTGTACTAGCCTTAAACCATTCTAAAAAAGATTTCATTATTTTTCCTCTCCTAATATTAAAATTTCTAATTCTATATCTACATTAAATTTTTCTTTAACTTTATTTTTTACATGCTCTACTAATTTTAAAACATCTGAAGCAGTTGCTTTTCCTTTATTTATTACAAATCCAGCATGTTTTGTAGAAATTTCTGCATCTCCAACATTATAACCTTTAAGACCACATTCATCTATCATTTTTGCTGTAATTTTACCTTCTATTCTTTTAAAAGTACTTCCAGCATTAGGATATTCAAGTGGTTGTTTTTCTTTTCTTAACTTAGAATATTCTTCTATCTTACTTTGTATTTCAATTTTTTCACCTTTTTCAAGTTTTAATGTTGTATCAATAATTATTGCATTTAATTTTGAAAAAATGCTATTTCTGTATTCAAAATTATGATCTTTTAAATCTAAAGTTTTTATTTTTCCATCAAATGTCATATATCTTGTTTTAAGTACAATATCTTTCATTTCCTTACCATAAGCACCAGCATTCATGCGTACAGCTCCGACCTATAGTTCCTGGTATTCCAGACAAAAATTCAAGTCCACTAATTTCTTCTTTTAATGCAATATTAGCCAAAGTTGCAAGAGTCATACCTGCTTCTGCTGTAATTAAAATTTCATGTGATAATCTTCTTATTTTAAAATCTTTTAATTCAAGTTTTATTACAATACCTCTAATTCCTGCTTCTCTTACTAATATATTTGTTCCATTGCCAACTATTGTTAATGGTATATTATTTTGCTTTGTAAAATCCAGGATAGCTTTTAATTCTTCTAAAGAAGTTATTTTTATAAAATAGTCTGCTGTTCCGCCTATTTTGAAAGATGTATGCTTTTCCATAGGCTCATCTTTAAAGATATTTTTTCTATTTATAATTTCTTGTAACTCTTTTTCAATATCTTTCATTAAAACTTCCCTTCTACCATATTAAATTTTCTTTTTTTATACTATCATTTTTTTATACTTTTTACAAGTAAAAAAGGTAGAAAATTCAAAATCTTCTACCTCATTTTTTTATATATTAATTCTTAAATACTTAAACTTTAAACATTTGTGCTTGTTGTTACTTCTTTTATATTAATATCTCTAACATGTTCAATTTTTTCCCATTTTGTATCTGGCTTAATTAAACATTTTATATTTATTAGAATCCATGAACCCAAAAATAAAGGATAACATAAAATTCCACCAATCATAGGTTTTATATTTTTCTTTTCTAATGCCATAATTGCTGTTCCTGTTATAACTGGTAAAATAAATGTTGCTATTAAATACCTAGCAAAGTTACCAATTAAATCCGCAATTGTCATTTCTGCGCCTAAATATAATAATGTATTTACTCCTAGTAATAAAAATGTAAGTAACATCATTGGAATACCAAACATATATAATAAACCGTCAAAGTTCATTAAAGTTTTATATTCCTTTACGCCTTTAGCAAGACTTTTGGTATAGTTTTTCATACATTGAAGGTGACCTACTGTCCATCTTGAACGTTGTGACCAACTTTGTTTAAAAGTTGTTGGCTGTTCGTCATAAACAATAGCATCTACTGCCCAGCCAAGTTTTCTTCCTTGAGCTATATTTATTAGAGAAAATTCAATATCTTCTGTTAAAGTTACTGTTTGCCAACCATCTGGTTTTATAATATCAAATTTTACCATAAATCCTGTACCATTTAATAAAGGTGATAATCCTAAATTGTATCTTGCTAAATGATAAAATCTATGCATCATCCAGTAAAATATCGCATATCCAGCTGAAATCCAAGAATCAGTTGGGTTTTTAATATCTCTATATCCTTGAACAACTTCTTCACCTTGGCAAAGTTTTTTATTCATATTTTTTAAGAAGTTTTTATCAACAATATTATCTGCATCAAACACACAAAACGCATCATAATCCGCATTTTCTTCTATTTTTTGTTTTAAAAACCAATTTAAAGCATGACCTTTTGTTTTATGTGCTTCATCAAATCTTTTTAATACTATTGCACCTGCTGCTTTTGCAATTTCTGCAGTTCTATCAGTACAGTTATCTGCAATAACATATATATCATATAATTCCTTAGGATATTCTTGAGCTACTAAACTATCTACTAAATTTTTAATAACAGCTTCTTCATTATGTGCAGGAACTATAGCCATAAATTTGTGATTTTTTTCTACTATTAATTTCTTATCTTTTAATTTAATTAAAGAACAGAAACTTACAATAATTTGATATGCCCAATAAATTGTTATTATCCATACCAAAGCTTGTTGTAGAAGATATAAGTACTTCATTTTTATACTCCTTTAAAATTTAATTATTATTCTCAAAATACGCTTGCTTGTAAGTAAAATCCGCAATTTTACTCTTTCTTTAAACATCTCTTTCTTATTATAGCAGTATTTAGAAAATATTTCAAGTTTTTTATATAAAATTAATAAATTCATAATAATTATATTTTTATTATAAAAACTGATACTTTAGCTTTTACAAATATAATATGCATTATAAAATCAAAAATTTATATTTTATTAGTATAAATTTTAAGTTTAAATCATAGTTTTTTATTTTACTTAAGAAATTATCTTATATTATTAAAATATTAATAATTCTATCAATAATTAATTTTTATAAAATTATATTCAAAATTTTATATTATCACTTTATATTTATATTATATAAAATTTTAGAAATATTATTACAAGTAATATTTCTCTATATAGTACCAAATATTGTTAAAATAAGTAAAATTTGTAGTTTTATAAAAAATATGGTAAAATATTCTCATCAATATAAAAAGGAGGGTCCTATTTTGAAAAAAAACTTGAGCCTAGTCGTCGAAGCACTTATTGCTGTAACAGCACTTTTTCAGGCCATAATTGGAATCGTTGAAGTGCTCCAGAAAATTTCATCAAAAAATGACAGCTCAGAAGGAAGAAATTATTTAACGTAAGACAAAGGCAGAACAATTATTTTTTAACTTGATATTAGCTTAAAAATAATTGTTCTGCCAACTTTTTTATTCTTCTGAATCTGTGTATAAATCTTTTCTTGTTAAATTTATTCTGCCTTGATCATCAATTTCATAAACTTTAACAGTCACTTCATCATTTAATTTTAATACATCTTCTACTTTATTTATTCTTTCTTTTGATATTTTTGAAATATGAAGTAGTCCTTCTTTTCCTCCACCTAAATCTATAAATGCTCCAAAAGTTGTTATTCTTACTACTTTTCCTGTATAAATTCCTCCAACTTCAATTTCTCTAGTAATTTCTTCTATTATTCTTTGTGCTGCTTTTGCAGAATTTAAATCATCTGAATATATAAATACTGTTCCATCTTCTTCAATATCAATTTTAACTCCTGTCTCTTCAATTATTTTATTGATAACTTTTCCACCAGAGCCAATAACATCTTTTATTTTTTCAGGATTTATTTTCATATTAATAATTTTTGGTGCATATTTAGAAATTTCTTCTCTTGGTTTTTCAATTTGTGGAGCCATTATTTCATCTAATATATATGCTCTTGCTTTAGCTGTTCTTTCAAAAGCTTCTGCAATTATGTCATAGCTTAATCCGTCAACTTTTATATCAACTTGTATCGCTGTAATACCATCTTTTGTTCCCCCCACTTTAAAGTCCATATCTCCAAAGAAATCTTCTATTCCTTGTATATCTGTTATTACGACATATTTACTTGGATCATTTTCATCTGTAATTAATCCTGTAGATATACCTGCAACCGGTTTTCTTATTGGTACACCAGCATCCATTAAAGCAAGTGTTGATGCACAAATACTTCCTTGTGAAGTAGAACCATTTGAACTTAAAATCTCAGAAACTACTCTTATACTATATGGAAATTCTTCTATGCTTGGAAGAACTGGAACTAAAGCTTTTTCGGCTAATGCCCCATGTCCAATTTCTCTTCTTCCAGGTCCTCTTGAAGATTTAGCCTCTCCAACACTATAACCTGGAAAATTATATTGGTGCATATATCTTTTAGATTCTTCTGTATCTAACCCATCCAATATTTGTTCTTCGCTTTTCATACCAAGTGTAACAATTGACATTACTTGTGTTCTTCCTCTATTAAATAAACTACTGCCATGTACTCTTGGAATTAAACCAACTTCACATGATAAAGGTCTTATATCATAAATGCCTCTACCATCAACTCTTTTTCCTTCTTCTAATATTAGTTTTCTAACTGTATTTTTTTCTAGTTTGTATATTGCTTGACCTATATCAGCTTTATCATCTTCTGCTTTTTCTTCACCAAACTTTTCAATATACCAATTGTTTACATCTTCTGTAAGCTTGTCTATTTTTTCATCTCTTTCTGGTTTATCTGGTGTTTGAACATCTTGTTTCATTCTTTCAGAGAATTCTTCTGCTATTATATTATAAATTTCTTCATTTACTGCAAACGATTTATATTCAAACTTAGGTTTTCCAATTTCATTTTTCATATTTTGAATAAATTTGCATACTTTTTTTATTTCTACATGTGCTGCTTTTATAGCATCTAACATTATATCATTAGGAATTTCATCAGCACCTGCTTCAATCATCGCAATTTTTTCTGCTGTTCCTGCTACTGTTAGTGTTAATCTACTGTTTTTTCTTTGTTCTTCTGTTGGATTTATTACTATTTTATTATCAACATATCCTACTGCTACTGCAGCTGTTGGTCCTCCAAAAGGTATATCTGAGATTGAAAGTGCAGCAGAAGTTCCTATCATACTACATACTTCTGGTGAACAATCTTGTTCTACTGATAATACTAAACAGCTAACTACAACGTCATTTCTAAAATCTTTTGGAAATAAAGGTCTTATTGGTCTATCTATTGCTCTTGCTGTTAATATTGCCTTATCTGTTGGTTTTCCTTCTCTTTTTGTAAAACCACCTGGTATTTTTCCTACTGCATATAATCTTTCTTCATAATCTACTGAAAGTGGGAAAAAATCTATTCCTTCTTTTGGTTCTTTTGAAGCAGTAACATTTACAAGCACAGTTGTTTCTCCATATTTAACCAAAACGCTTCCATTGGCAAGTCCTGCCATTTTTCCTGTTTCTATAGTAAGTGTTCTTCCAGCTAATTCCATACTATAAGATTTAAACATTTTACATTTCCTCCTTTTAACTTTGACAGCTTAGCATTTTAAAAATAAAATACTAATTTTTATTTATTTGAAATGTAACCTCTATAATATATTATTTATATAATACATTATACAAGCTACTCTTCAAATAAATAGCCGTATATATTTTACTATATCATTTGAAAAAAATCAATATTTTATTTTGTACAAGTCAAGTATTGTATAATAATATTTTGTAAAAGTAACTTAATTTTTTTAATTTGCAATATAGCATTATAAAATTTGAAAATTTTACTAGTATATAAAATAAAACAGCTCATAATACTATTTTGTATTATGAGCATATACTTTTATTTTCTTAAGTTTAATTTTTTTACAATTTCTCTGTATCTATTAATATCTTTTTTAGCTAAGTAATTTAATAGATTTCTTCTTTTTCCTATCATTTTTAATAATCCTCTTCTTGAGTGATTATCTTTTTGATGAACTTTTAAATGTTCTGTTAGTTCAGATATTCTTTCTGTTAAAAGAGCTATTTGAACTTCTGGTGAACCAGTATCATTTTCTTCTCTTTTATAAGTATTGATTATTTCTTGTTTTCTTTCTTTAGTCATTTTATTCATCCTCCTATTTTTTTATATTTGCCATAAACCGAGTATAAAGTAGGTTTTTTTCTCAGAACTAAGTTTATGGTATCACTACATTTGGTATTTTACTATAAATTTTCTTAAAAATCAAGTATTTTTATAGATTTTTATTTAATTTTCAACTAATAATTATATAATAATTATATAATTATAATATTTTTTATAATTTACATTTTATTCAGTTATTTCTTTTCTGCTTTTTTCTTTTTTATTTATATATACAAGTAGTTCTACTACAGCAATACTTGCCATTATATTAATTAGAATTGGTGATAATGGAATTCTAACTATTGCAATAAAACTAGCAAGAGCAAGTTCTGTCAAAATAATTTCTAACAATATGGTTCCTAATAATTTAAAAGTATTAAATTTTCTAAATCTTATTACTAAATAAACCGCAATTAAAACCGCACTAACAATAACTGGCTTAAAATATGGTTTTACTAAATCTCTAAGTCTTATATTTGCATTATTGTTTACTTTCACATTTTCAGCTATAAAGTTAGTTCCATATTTTTCATTTATTTTACTTATTAATTCTTCTTTTTCCTCATTTGTTATTGTTTCAACACTTATATTAAATGAATCATTAAATAACTCAACATCTTTTAAAACAAATTTCTTACTTCCAAATACTTCATTACATATATTCTTTATATCTTTTATATTTATCTGTTTTCCTATATATAAACTTAATGACTCATGTTGTTTACATGTTAAAGAAACATTGAACCCTTTTAATGCAACAACTACCATTCCAGCAATAATAAGTAAAATTAGTCCTAATAACAATATTTTTTTTATTCCACTTAATTTCATTATATCTTCTCCTTTATAATAATTCTAGGTTGTTTATAATTTGAAAAATTAAACTACATCCAAAACAAGTATTAATAAAGCATTATATACTGCCTGTATAAATAAGCCCCAGAATAAAACCATTCCAACACTACTTATTACTAAACTAGACATAAAAGTAAATATTATAGCAATTATACATACTGGTATAATCATAAGATATAATTCTTTTATTGTATTTGCAAAAACAGCTTTACTATCATTTCCAGCACTTAATAATTTTATGCTAAATACGTAATTTATAGCGATTACTGCAATAAATGCAATTAGTGAATTTAAAGTTATATTTACATTTGTATATCTTAACACCAATAATAATATTGCTATATAACCAATATCGAATATCGCCTTTTTGAAACCTTTTTTAAGCTTAAATTTAATTGTCATATAAATTGTAACAATTAAAATTATTACTGCAAAAGCTATTTCGGCTATTAATTTTATATTATCTGTAATAGAAGATTTTATATAATTATCAGAACTTAATTGGTATGCAAGTGGCATAGTTTCTGAGCTAATTATATCTGCTACTCTCGCTATTCTGCTTTCATTATCAAGATATTGACTATAATCTGTAACTAAATCCCCCATTGGTATTTGCATTTCACCATTTGTAATTTCTTCTCCAAAATATGTTGTTATTATGTCTTGTCCATCAAGTCTTGCTGTTACATTTTTTGTTGTTTCTGTTCCAGCAGCATCTGTTGTAGTAACATATTCTTTACTTATTTCTTTTAATTTTTCTGTACCAGAATCATTAAATCTTAAGTGCAAGTATGCTTGATATCCAGAATTAGCAGTTGATGTTAATACATCTGCTGATTTTAAATCCGAATTATTCATTAAAATAATTCCAGTTTGTGAATCTATAATTTCAAATTTTCCAATAGTAGTAATTAATGATTCTTCAAGTTCAATATTATCATCATCAGGAAGTTCTACAACTAATTCTCCTGTGATTGTATTCATTCTAATATTATATTCATATCCTACTATTGATTCTAATCTATCTTGAATAATTCTTTTTGTTTTTTCAAAATTTTCAATGTTTATGTCTTCATCATTATTAGCTTTAATTACTCTTGTCTCTTTTGCATATTGTGGTTCTGTATCAATTTCTTTTTCTGTAGCAACTTCTGTAGATTCTGATATTGTGTTTTCTGAAACAGTATTTTGGTTTTCTGTTTCATTTGCTGTATTTTCATTACTTTCTTCAGTAGTATTTTCATTTGTATCTAAAGAAATTGTTTCTGCCTCTTCTTTTACTTCACCTAATATATTTCCTTCTTCATCTACATAAACTTGTTTTTCTTCTTCTGTATTGTCTAAAACAAATCTTAATTCTCTCATTCCAGACAATTCCATACCATAATTAAATTCAGGCAACACATTAGTCCATATTCCATTTGATTTAAGATATAAACCTCCAAAAGCTATTACTGATATTAAAATTACAATTAATAATATAGCTATTGTTCTAATTGTTTTTAAACCCTTTTCCAAAATAATTACCTCCTATAATAAGTTTGTATCATTTATAATTAATTCAAACCATAATCCTAAATATTTTGCTGCTCTTTTGCTCATTTGAGTTCTATCCATAAATATTTCAAAGTAATCTATAACTGGACAAATTTTTGTATCAATTTTTAAGTTTAATATAGCCTTTTTTTCTTCTGTATCAATTTTAAGTTCAGAATTTGTAACAGCATAATTTACTTCGTCATGTTTATCAAATAAACTTCTATCTTTTTTTGATACTCTGCTTCTATGTGCATCTGATTTATCAGCTAAAATTAAAGCCGCTGAAATATCGCTAACTGGTGTTCCAGTAGATTCATCATGGTTTCCTATTGCCATCATAATTTCAGTTCTATCTTCTACATCCATATTCATATCTTTCAAAATATTGTAAGCAAGTATTGCTCCTGAATGCGCATGATCAACTCTATTAACTGAATTTCCAATATCATGCATATAACCTGCAATTTTTGCAAGTTCAATTCTATGTTCATCATAACCTAAAGTTTTTAAAATAGCTTCTGCTCTTTCTGCAACTAAAGTTACATGTCTTGCAGAATGTTCTGTATATCCTAATATATCCAGTTGTTTCTGTGCATTTTTTATAAGTTCTTTAACTTCAGGATTATTTACAACATCTTCATAAGTTATCATATTTCCTCCTTTGTAAAATAGTATTATGTAAATCTATTTTTTTAGTTTAATATACCTTTGTAAATTGTATATTAAAACATAAAAAATATCAACACATTTTTTTAATATTTTGAAAATTCATATATTTAATAAATACTTTAAAAATTAACACCTATTATACCTCCTATCGCTCCTCCTAATATACCCAAAATTATCATTACTAATGAATTTATATTTAAACTAAAATCAAAATTTAAAAAACTTGAAATAATATAAAGAATTAGCATATAAACTGCTCCAAGTAATGACCCAAAAATTATACCTTTTTCTTTTTTACTCTTTGAAATTCTAAATCCACCTAAAAAAAGTGAACTCGCAACTATTCCCATTGTTATTGGGTTAATTAAATTTTCATTTAATTTAGTTGTGCTTAATAATATAGATAATAGTAAAATAAGTAATAGCGAACATAGAATTGAAAATATAACTTCTTTTATAAAACCTTTCATAAAAACCTCCTAAAAATAAAACAAAAAGATTTCTATAAAATTATATTTATAGAAATCTTTTTTATTCTTTTTATTATAAAGTTTTTAAATTTTATTGTTCTTGACTGTCCGGGCTTTCTTGTGTGCTTTCATCTTCTGTATTTTCTGTTTCATTTTCTACAATTACATCTTGATTTTCTGCTGGAGATGTTGTGTTTGCATCTGTTACAGTATTTGTATTTTCATTAGTATTTTCTGTATCTTCATTTTCATCTTCTTCAACACTTACTAAATTATTCTCTTTTAAATATTCTGCTAAATCTAGTTGTTGACCATTAAATTCAGCATAATATGTTGTTACTCCTGATTTTGTTATAGAATAAATTTTTGTATATGCACAAGGTAATATAAGTTCTTCCTTATTTACATCAAAAATACCATATAAACCATCTAGACAAACAACTATACCATTTATTCCAACTGATGAAGGAATTAATAAGACATTATTTTCTCTAGTTGATGCTTTTTTATCTTCAACAACTTTATATCCTAATGAATCATAACTTACCGGCAAAGATAATTCTCCATCTAAATTATATAATCCATATTTTAATAATCCATCGTCACTAATTCCTTTTACTGGAATAACTTTTCCAAATAATAATGCTGGATTTTCTATATCTTCATTTTTAAAATCTGTTGTATCATATCCAATTTCATCATATTCAACATATACAACTTCTTCACCTTTTCTATTTATAACTCCATATTTTTCATCCAATTTTACTAAATATAATTGATTTTCAGCATCTAAAATAGAAATTTCTTCATATTTTGGTTGTAATATAGTTCCACCATCAGCTGATAGTATCCCCATTCTTTTTGTACTATCTTTATTATTTTCTGTTCCTGTTGAAGTAGTAACATAAAATTCTTTTGAATTTTGTATAAATTTTATATCACTATATTTTACACTTATTGTTTCTTTTCCATCTTGTAAATTAATCACCCCAAAAGCTGTGCTAGGTGTTTCTGCTTTTCCATCTTCACCTGTTGTTCCATTTCCAACTATTGCATAACCATATAGTAAAGCTCTTAAATTTTCATAATATCCACTTATTTGATTATATTCTAATTTGGCAATTACACTTTTAGACTTATTAACAATATACTCTAAACTATATATTTTCTTCCTATATTGAGTCCAACTAATTTGAATATTAAACATATCACCCAAAGAATCTAAAGAAACATATAAATTATTGTCAACAAACTTTATTGGTTTTTCTATTTCAAAAACCTCATAATAATCTGGATCTGATTTCATTAAAACTGGTATATCAGCTATTGTAAGTTCTTCACCTATAGTTTTTAAATATTTTTCATATTTGGTTTTTTCAGCTGATACTGCAACTGTTTCGAAATCATTTTCTAAATAAGCACTATCTTCATTTTCATTAAATTTATTATACTCACCTTTTGTATATGAATATCCCAATATTGAAGCTATTTCTTTTAAATTTATATATGTAGTTCCTTCTATATCTTTATATAAACCTGAAGGTATAGCAATTTGTTTATCATCTAAAAATAATTTTTCTGTTATAGAATCTTGATATTTTAAAATCATTATTATTATAAAAAGGAAAGCTATCAAACAAGCACATAATACTATTGAAAGCATAACACCTTTTCTACGTTTAGTATTTTTTTCAATTTCATCTTTAAATGAATCACTTTGTTCTAAATTCATAATTTTATCCCCCTATTAATTTTCCTTCGTATAACCATAATTCTTATAAAATTCATCTCTGAAATTTAATAAATTATCATTCTCTATTTCTATTCTAACCTTTTCCATTAATTTAGTCAAGAATCTTAAATTATGAATTGATAATAATCTTATTCCCAAAATCTCTTTTGTATTTATAAGATGCCTTATATATGCTCTAGTATAATTTTTGCAAGTATAGCAGTCACATTCTGAATCAAGTGGCGAGAAATCTCTTTCATAACTTGCATTTCTAACTACTAATTTTCCATGACTTGTCATTGCTGTTCCATGTCTTGCAATCCTTGTTGGTAATACGCAATCACACATATCAATTCCAGCTATAGCTGCTTCAATTAAATAGTCTGGTGTTCCAACTCCCATTAAATATCTTGGCTTATTTTCTGGCATTAATGGAGTGGTATATCTTAAAATGTCTAAAAATTCTTCTTTAGGTTCTCCAACACTTATGCCTCCTATTGCATAACCTGGAAAGTCCATTTTTATTAAATCTTCGGCACTCTTTTTTCTTAAATCTTTATAAAATCCACCTTGTATAATACCAAATAATCCTTGTTTTTCTATTGTTGTATGTGCTAGCTTACATCTTTCTGCCCATCTAGTAGTTCTTTCCATCGAATTTTTAGTATATTCATAAGTTGAAGGATATGGACAACATTCGTCAAATGCCATAATAATATCAGCTCCAAGAGCTTCTTCTATCTCCATTGCAATTTCTGGACTTATAAATTTTTTACTTCCATCTAAATGAGATCTAAAATATACTCCTTCTTCTTTTATTTTTCTAAGTTCTCCTAAACTAAATACTTGAAAACCTCCACTATCTGTTAAAATTGGTCTATCCCAATTCATAAATTTGTGAAGTCCACCTGCTTCTTTTACAAGTTCATGTCCTGGTCTTAAAAATAAGTGATACGTATTTGACAAAATAATTTGTGCTTTTACTTCTTCTTTTAATTCTTCAGGTGTCATTGCTTTTACAGTTGCTTGTGTTCCAACTGGCATAAATATTGGAGTTTGGATATCTCCATGTGGTGTATGAATAACACCTCTTCTTGCTCCTGATTGTTTACATACATGCAAAAGTTCATAAGTTATAGCTTGTTTCATATTAGTTTCCTTTCTATTTTTTTATAAAATCTGATTCTACAATATCTAGTATATATTTTCTTTTTGGATTTTTCATTTTTTTTAATTCTTCTAGTGCTGTTTCCTTTTTTAAAAGAATAATATCTTCATATTCCATTTCTAAATTATTTACTTTTAAGTATTTATAGTATTTTTCAAAATGTTTTCTTACTTCTTTTAAATCTAATTTCAAATTTCCTTTATAAATAATTTCATAAGTTTTTATTTTATCTGTAGCAGGAGATATGTATTTTATTTCATAATTTCCAACTTGATCTTTATTTTTTATATCAAAATTTAATTCTTCAATTGCTTCTCTTCTCATAGTAGCTTCAATATTTACTATTCCATTTTTTTCTATATCTTTTTTATCTACAGCACCACCTTGAATAGTTAATCCTTCTGGAAAAGAAGTGGTTTTTGCTAGTTTTCCTATGACATAATATCCATCTGAAGTTTCGAAAAAAATTCCAGCTGATAGCCCATAATTGCCGAATTCATTAGGGCATCCAATTCTTTCATCATATAAATAATGTGCATAATTTGTCTTACTACAATTTAGAATTATTTCTGTTTCATTTTCTACTAGCTGTCTTACACAAAAAATATCTCCATTCCATAGTTCTGGTGTTTGTTTTATTGCTATTTGCCAATTTTCATTTATTTTTTCTTTTAAGTTTTCTGGTAAAGTTATTGTTTTATCATCATATATAACTTTAACTTTTCTATTTTTTACATATATAAGCATTTTTTACTCCTATTATAAAATAAGCATTGCATCTCCAAAAGAGAAAAATTTATACCTTTGTTTTACTGCTTCCTCATAAGCTTTCATAATAAAATCTTTTCCAGCTAAACTAGATACAAGCATTATTAAAGTTGACTCTGGAAGATGAAAATTAGTTATTAAACTATCTATGCATTTAAATTTATATCCTGGATAAATAAAAATGCTTGTGTCTCCTTCAGTTTCTTTTACCATACCATTTTCATCTGCAACAGATTCTAAAACTCTACAAGAAGTAGTTCCAACAGAAATTACTTTATGTCCAGTTCTTTTAGCAAAATTTATTTTCTCAGCATCTTCTTTTTTTATGTAATAATGTTCAGAATGCATCTCATGTTCTTCCACATTCTCTACTTTTACAGGTCTAAACGTACCTATTCCAACATGTAAAGTAACATTAGCTATTTCAATACCTTTTTCTTTTATTTTTTCTAAAAGAGATTCAGTAAAATGAAGGCCTGCGGTTGGTGCTGCCGCTGAACCATCATATTTTGCATAAACTGTTTGATATTTTTCATTATCTTCTCTTGTAGCTTCTGTAATATATGGTGGAAGTGGCATAAGTCCAATTTGATCTAAAATTTCATTAAAGATTCCTTCGTATTCAAATTCAACTTTTCTATTTCCATTTTCCAAAACTTCCAGTACCGTTGCTTTTAAAAGACCATCACCAAAAACAACTTTACTACCAGATTTTAGTTTTTGTCCAGGTCTTACCATTGCTTCCCAAATGTCGTTTTCTATTCTTTTTAATAATAGAAACTCAACATTTGCTCCAGTATCTTTTTTTCCATATAGTCTTGCTGGTATAACTTTTGTATTATTTATTACTAAACAATCACCTGGATTTAAGTAATCTATTATATCTTTAAAAACCTTATGTTCTATACTTTGATTTCTCTTATCTAATACCATTAATCTTGCTTCATCCCTTTTATCATACGGATGTTGAGCTATTAATTCTTTTGGTAATTCATAATTAAAATCTGAAACTTTCATTTTGCTTTTTTATTTCCTTTCTATAACTCTAAAATTTTCTTGATTTCCTTTTCTAAATCACAATTCTCATTATTAGTTATTACATAATCTGCTTTTTCTGTATAAAAAGAATTTTCATGCTGAATGTTTAGTCTACTTTCTGCTGTTTTTTTATCAATATTATCTCTTCTGCATATTCTTTTAATTTTCAAATCATAATCTGCAATTAATGCAATAACAATATTACAATGTTTTTCAAGTCCAGCTTCAAAAAGAAGTGGTGCGTCAATAACAATGTATTTTGTGTCATTTTCATTAGTATTTTTAATTCTCTCTAAAATTTCTGTTACAACATATTTAAAAGTTAATTTATTCAAATCTTTTAAAGCTTGTCCATCATTATAAATTTTACTTGCTAAAGCCTTTCTATTTAAATTTCCATCCTTTAAAAATACTTCTTCTCCAAAAGTATTTTTTATTGCCTCTAAATATTCTGTTCCTGGAATACTCATTTCTCTTACAACTTTATCTGCATCAATTAATTTCACATCTTCCCTTTTATTTAGAAGTTGACTTAAAGTAGTTTTTCCTGAACCAGAAGTTCCTGTTATTCCAATAATTTTCATTGTTCCTCCTTTAACTTGGATAATACTTCTTTTTCTATATTTTCCAATTATAAAGTTTTTATTGCACTTGTTGCTAAATAATCACATCTATTATTATATTCATTATCACTATGACCTTTTACTTTAATAAACTCAACTTTATGTTTTTGTGTTAATTCATATAATTTTTCCCATAATTCTTTATTTTTAACTGGTTCTTTATTTGCTGTTTTCCAATTATTTTTTCTCCAATTATAAATCCATCCTTGATTAAAAGCATTTACTACATAAGCACTATCACTATAAATTTTAACTTCACATTCTTCTTTTAATATTTTAAGAGCTTCTAATACTGCTGTTATTTCCATTATATTATTAGTTGTTTCTTTTTCTGCTCCAGAAATTTCTTTTTTATTTTCATTATACATTAAAATTGCTCCCCAACCTCCAGGACCTGGATTTCCAGAACAAGCTCCATCTGTATAAACCGTAACTTTTTTCATTAATTTTCCTTTCGTCTAAATACTTTTATATTATATTTGTCTTTTTTTTTAATCTATGATATTATATCAGTAAATTATAAATAATACAATATAGGCGGTGATTAATTTTGGATGGAATTCTAGGTATTGTTTCTGAATATAACCCTTTTCACAATGGACATTTGCACCACTTAGAAGTTTCTAAACAACTCACAAAATCTGCTTTTACAGTAGCAGTAATGAGTGGTAATTTCGTTCAAAGAGGTAATACATCATTAGTGGATAAATGGGTTAAAACTGAAATGGCTTTAAAAAATGGAATAGATTTAGTAATTGAACTCCCAACTGTTTATGCTATTTCAAGTGCTGAAAATTTTGCTGATGGTGCAATAAAAATTCTAAATAGTTTAGGTGTTGTAGATTATGTTTCTTTTGGTAGTGAAATTGGAGAAATAAATTCCTTAAATGAAGTAGCTAATATTTTATATAAAGAACCCAAAGAATTTTCAAATTTAATTTCAGCTCAATTAAAATCTGGAATTTCATATCCAAAAGCTAGAGAAATTGCCTTAACACAATATTTTGGTACATCAAAAAAATATTCTGAAATATTAAATAATCCTAATAACATACTTGGAGTTGAATACCTAAAATCCATAAAAAAACATAGAAGTCATATAAAACCTATTACAATTAAACGTGATTATAGTGATTACAATAGTACAAAAGAAAAAAATGGAATTGCTAGTGCAACAGCAATTAGAACAATGATACAAAACAATAAAAATGTTCATTATGTAGTTCCTTATGAAACTTATGAACTTTTAGATGAATGTATTGGTTCTGGAAAAGTTATCCCTGATTTAAAAGTTTTTGAAAAAGAAATCATTTATATTCTTAGAAAAATGAATCTTTCTGAAATTGCTCTTCTTCCTGATGTTTCAGAAGGATTAGAAAACAAAATAAAAATTGCTGCCAATAATTTTAATACTTTAGAAGAATTAATTTCAAATATTAAATCAAAAAGATATACACAAAGCAGAATACAAAGAATTTTATTATATGCTCTTTTGAATATTACTCAAAAAGACATGAATTCTTCTAAAAGAGTTACACCATACATAAGAGTTTTAGGATTTAATAAACATGGAAAAAGAATTATTTCTGCAATTGCAGCAGCAAATCCTAGATTAACAATAATAGTATCTGTTAAAAAATTTATGGAAAATTCAATTAATCCTTCTTTACGAAATATGATTTCAAAAGATATTTTCGCAAGCAATGTATATACTTTAGGCTTTAAAGAAAACCCACTAGCAAATCTTGATTATACTCATAAGGTTGTTGAAATTTAAAAAATAATATTACTATTTTTTATTTATATAATATTTATATTCATCAAGAGTAAATCCTATTAATAAATACTAGAAAATCACCAAAATTAAAGCAAATAAATTTGGTGATTTTTATTGCGACTATTTCATAATAGCCTCTAATACTTTGGCTAAATATTTCATACTTGTATTACACTCTTCTAAGGTATTTCCTGTTGCTCCAACTTCTATAATACAAGCTCCTTTTGTTACGTGTTGATTATATCTTGAATCTCTTAAAATTATTGGTTTAAATAGTCCTGGATACATTAAATTTGCTTGCTCTTGTATTTTTACTGCAAGTTTAAAATTATAAAGCCAATCTTTATGGTCTAGTCCTCCGCCATCTGTTCCTATAACAAACATTAATTGTGCTGCCACTTCATCTCCTATTTGAACTGTAGGTCCATAAGTACTACTACTTCCTAATGCATCTCTATGCAAATCTATTACAAGTTCACTTGTTGGATTTTTTTTCAAAATATTATTTATTGTTTCTAATGAACGTGTATATGATCCTGTATATGCTGGATAATCGTGATATGTTGTATCATGTATCACATTAAATCCCATATTTATTAAATGATTTGAAAGTTCTGTGCCAACTCTTGCAACACTATAATTTAAATCTGTTGTTCTAAAATTTCCACTTGCTGTATATGTATTTTCAGGTGTTGGGGTATAACTTTCGCAAGTATGTGTATGATAAATTACAATATCTTTTTTATTTTGAAATTCTACATTAGGTGCTAACATTTCATCTGTTAAAGTATATTTTGATTCATTTCTTATTTTTACACTATTATAAGTATTTGTAAATCTATCATTTAAATTATTTGTTTCTATTACTTTTGTTTCTAAAGTCTCAGGAATGTTTTCTACAGAAACAGTTTGTTTTTTTTCTGATTCAACATCTTTTTCTTTAGATGTATCTTCATTCTGTTCTAACCTTTCTTCAATATTTTTTTCAGATATATCTTCAAATTCTGTTACTTCTTCTTGATTCTCCATTTCCATCAATTCTTCTTCTGAAAATAATGCAAATTCTGATTCTAATATATTTTTTAGACCTTTATTATTTTTTTCTAAATAATTACTATTTAAGTAGTTTGAAAGTAATATATTTTTATCTATACAAGTTAAACAATTTTTATCCAAAACTGTCTTTTTTTCAAAAAATGACGTTGTTTTTATTTTTTTTAAAGTAGTAACACATATTTTTAAAATAATTATTGTTAATAACAAAAAAAGAATTATTTTCTTTAAAAACTTAAATATATCTTTTAAATTTATAACAGCTAAATTAATCATATTAACCTCTCTAAAAGTAATTATATTAAAATTTTATTTTTATATTACTTGTTTTCATTTTTCATTTTACTTATTAGTTAATCTTATCAGTTAATATTCAATTGTTAATATAATTAATATGTTATAATCTTATTCAAATGTATATTGAAATCCGATGATACAGATGCTATTTAATTGACATAATATTTTAAAAATGATATAATTTTTTTATTAAACAATTAAGGAGGACATGGGATATGACGAATTCAAGTAGACCTGAAAGTTCAGGTCATCGGTCATCTACACAAAAATCTTTACCCCAAGTTTCTAAAAAGGAACTTTCTAAAGGAAAAGCAAAAACTTATGTAGATGCTAATGGTTTTAATGTAATTGAGTATCAAACACCAACATCACATCTAATTTTGCGCTATAATGATACAACTATGATTTACACTCATAATTCGCAAGTTAGATATTCTGGTCCTATACAGCGTGACATATTAGACAAGAAACTTAAAGAGTTAGATATTGAAACTGCAAAACTAGACTCTGCTTTTGACAATATTTTTGATGATTATTTTTTTGATTTTGACAAAAGGCTTGAACTTTTTGATAGAGATTTTGATAAATGGAACGAAAGTCTTGATAAACTATTAAACGATTTTCCAACATTTTCTAGTACACCTAGATTAGAAACAACTAATTGTGGCAACAATAAACAAAATTCATCAAAACATACAGGGTCTCAAAATTATTATTATCAAAAAAATATTCATCGTAAACGTAGTAATGAAAGCAGTGGATGTTTAGGTTGCTTTTTATGGACCATTTTGATTTTCGTAATCGTTTGCCTGATATTTTATGGCATGGGAGCTTTAGGTGGAGCTATATTTGATTTTTTTGCTAATATTTTTAATGCTATTTTCAATTAATTTCATTATTTCATATGCAAATTATGTCAAATATGTTTTTCCAAAGTTTTCTCTTAAAACGAAAAGCGTACGCCTATTTAAAGACGTACGCCTTTCGTTTATATATAAAATAATAAGAAAATTAAGCTTATTTATTTAGTAAAACTTCTTTTATTTTTCCTATATCTAAATCTACTTCTATTTCTTCACCTGTTGCCATATTCTTTATTTTTGCTTTTTTACTTGCTAATTCATTCTCTCCAATTACTAATAAATATTTTGCTTCTATTTTATTTGCGTATTTCATTTGAGATTTAAAGCTTCTTTCTGAAATATCTTTTTCTATAATATAATTTTCTTTTCTTAATTTTTCAGAAATTTCTAATGCAAATTTATTCTCTTCTATACCACTTGACAGTATATATAAATCAGGAACATTGTCTTTTAATTCTTTATTATTAGTATTATACATCTCCATAATTCTTTCTACACCTGTTGCAAATCCAACTGCTGGCGTTTGTGGTCCTCCAAGTTCTTCAACTAAACCGTCATATCTTCCACCTCCAAGAACTGTTAAACCTGATTCTTTATCAATAAATTCAAATACTGTTTTTGTATAATAATCTAATCCTCTAACTATACTACTATCAATTTCATAGTCTATTCCAAGTGAAGTAAGCATTGTTTTTACATTTTCAAAATGTTTACTACATTCTTCACATAAATAATCTATCATCTTAGGAGCACCTTGATTTAATTCTTTACATTTTTTTTCTTTGCAATCTAAAATTCTTAAAGGGTTTTTATCAAATCTTCCTTTACAAGTTGAGCAATAAGAATCTAAATTTTTACCTATAAATTCTCTTAATATTTTTTGATATTCTCCTCTACATTTAGGGCATCCAATACTATTTATTGTTAATTTTATGTCTGGAATATCTAAAGCTTTAAAAATTTGATTTCCTACCAATATACATTCAACATCTGCTAAATAACTACTAGAACCTATTAATTCTATTCCAATCTGATGAAATTCTCTTAATCTACCTTTTTGAACATTTTCATATCTATACATTCCCATATTATACCAAAGTTTTACAGGACTAATCATACTTCCCATTCCATTTTCAAGATATGCTCTTACTGCTCCTGCTGTTCCCTCTGGTCTTAAAGTTATACTTCTTCCACCTTTATCATCAAAAGTATACATTTCTTTTTGAACAACATCTGTTGTTTCACCAACACCTCTTTGAAATAGTTCTGTATGTTCAAATACTGGTAATCTTATTTCTTTAAAATTATATGAATCTAAAACTTTTTTTACTTTTCTTTCAACTTCTTGCCATTTGTAACTTTCACTTGGTAATAAATCTTTAGTTCCTTTTGGTTTTTGTATCATTTTTTTGCATCTCCTCATTTTTTTAATTTACTATTATATGCTTCAATCATTTCTTCTTTTGATTTAAAATCTCTGGCTTTTAACCTTACTCCACCTGTCCAAGCTATAATATGACTATTTATCTTATTATAAAATCTTACTGCTTCAAAATATTCTTCAATAGACACATTTTCCCTTTTGAATAAGATTATTGCTTTTTCATCTTCTGGATGCTTTCTAATATATTCTTCATTATGTTTTTTACTTGTTAAAATAAAATTTTTGTAATATTCTTTGTCATGAGAAAATTCTTCTTTTTTAATTTTAGAAACTATATTTTCATCATCTTTATTAATATTATCTTTTGGAGCTTCTCCTTTATTTGACGAATCATTATATTTTGGAACACTTCTTTCAGAATTTATTTTTTCTCTTCCTAATTTACCATTATCTTCAATATTGTTTTCTTCATAACCTGTTTCATTTTTAGATTTACTAGAATACTTTTTATTTATAATATTCCCATATTTATCTAATTGTACTTTTAAATCATCATCATAACTTTTAACATAAGCTTGATATCTAGTAAGTTGAGCAGGTGTTAATTTTAATTCACCAGTTGGACTTTCGCGAATTTCAACTGGTATTGTAGAATATCTAATTACAAGTCCTAAAATCTTATTTATATCTCCATCTTCAAGTGCATTTTTAAAACCTTTTAAAAATTTACTATCTTCAATTGTTTTATCTTCTAATCCTTGTATTTCTTCTTTTTCATTTTTTTTCTCAACTTCTTTTCTATAATTTTTAGTTATCTTAATTATAAGTAAGAAATTAATATATCTTTTACAGTAATCTACTAAACTTTCATCTTCTTCTGCATCAATTAAATTTTTATCAGCACTTTTTAAAATGTCTTGTGGAGTCATCTCTAGTTCTTCAAAAATATTTTTTATTGTTGGCTGGTAAATAAATTGTTTTAAGCAATCAATTACATCTTCATAATCAAAATCAGCTTCTTCATTATAACTATCCATATCTTTTCTCCTGTATTTTAAAAATCTTTTTCTCTTAATTCTAAATATATATTTCTTTCATCTTGAATCATAGTTATTTTTCCATGTCCAGGATAAACTATTGTATCATCAGGAAGTACCATTAATCTATTTGTAATTGAAGTAATTATATCAACAAAATTACCTGTTGGCAAATCTGTTCTTCCCCACGTTCCTGAAAACAATGTATCTCCTGTAAATACCAACCCCTCTTTTTCAGAATATAAGCATAAACCACCTTTAGTATGGCCTGGTGTTGCAATTACTTTAAATTCTAGATCTCCAATATGAATTAAATCTTCATCATCAACTCTTGAATCTGCTTCAAGTTCTGGCTTTTCCATATTTATATAATAAGCAAGATTAATTTCTTCATTATATAATCCTTCACTATCTGCTCTACTTATTAATATTTTTCCACCTTTTAGTTTTTTTAATTCATTAATTGCTCCAATATGATCTGCGTGACAATGTGTTATAAAAATATATTTTAAATCGGCTTCTAAAATATCTAAAGTTTCAGCTATCCTATTTGCCTCTCCTCCTGGATCTATAACCATTGCCTCTTTAGTTTTCTCATCACATACAATATAGCAATTCGTAAGCAATCCAACCTGTGGAGTTTTAACTTGTAATCTTTTTAATATCATTTGTACCTCCCATTTTTTTAATATTTCATTTTAAAAATAATATTTTTATTATCCGCGTTTTCTATTAACATCATACACACTCTCAACATTTCTAAAAGAAGTTAATACTTTATTTAAAATCTCTGTATTCTCTACTTCCAAAGATATATCTATTATTGCAATTCCTTCTTTTGTAGTTCTTGTATTCATTCCTGTTAGTTTAACCTTTGCATTCTCTACTTGTTTTATAATATCTTTCAATAATCCGTTTCTGTCATTTGCTAAAATTTCAATTTCTACTTTATATGAACCATTAACATCATCAAACCAGTAAACATCAATCATTCTGTTTTCTTCATTAAATAAATCTTTTACATTTACACAATCTTTACGATGAACTGATACTCCTCTTCCTTTTGTTATATATCCAATAATTTCATCTCCTGGTAATGGATTACAACATTTGGAAAGTTTTACTAAACAATTATCTATACCTTTTACTACTACACCTGTTTTAGATGGTTTTGATTTTGTTGGTTTTGCCTTTGCAAGTTCTTGAATTTTTTCTTCAAAATCTTCTTCTTCATGTTCTTTTCTATACTCATCTAATAATCTTGCCATTAATTTATTTACAGAAATACCACCAAATCCAATGCTTGCATATAAGTCATCTACTGTTGCAAATTTATATCTATCCATTGCAAGCTGTAACCATTCTGGCTTCACTAAATCTGAATATTTAATACCTATTTTCTTAACTTCTCTTTCTATTGCTTCCTTGCCTTTTTCAATATTTTCACTTCTTTGTGCTCTTTTAAACCATTGATTAATTCTTGTTTTAGCAGAAGAACTTTTAACAAATTTAAGCCAATCTCTACTAGGTCCTTTTGATTGTTCTGAAGTTAAAATTTCAACAATATCTCCATTTCTAAGTGGAGTAATAATAGGCATCATTTTACTATTTATTTTACATCCTACCATCTTATGCCCTATTTGCTCATGTATACTATAAGCAAAATCTATTGGAGTTGCTCCTTTAGGTAATACTTTTATCATACCTTTTGGTGTAAAAATATATACTTCATCTTCAAATAATTCTGTTTTTAATGTATTTAAAAATTCATCAGGATTTTCTGTATTTTTTTGCCATTCTAAAGTTTCACGAAGCCAAGCTAACTTATCATCTGTAACTACTACACTCTTCTTTGTACCTTTATTACTAGCTTCTTTGTAAGCCCAGTGTGCAGCAATACCAAACTCTGCAGTTCTATGCATTTCCCAAGTACGAATTTGAACTTCAAAAGGTGTACCTTTTGGTCCTAATAAAGTTGTATGTATTGATTGATACATATTTTTCTTTGGAACTGCAATATAATCTTTGAATCTTCCTGGCATTGGTGTATACATTTCATGTACTATTCCAAGTACTGCGTAACAATCTTTAACTGTATCTACTAAAATTCTAAGTGCAAATAAATCATATATTTGATCTAATGTTTTATTATCTCTTTGCATTTTTCTATATATACTATAAAGATGTTTTGCCCTACCTGTTACATCTGCTTTTATTCCTTGGTCTTTAATTTCTTCAGCTAAATCAATTTGAATTTTTTCTAAGAATTTTAGTCGTTCTTCTCTTTTTTTGTCAAGTCCTGTAACAATTTCATGATATTCTTCTGGATGCAAATATTTAAAGCTTAGGTCTTCAAGTTCCCATTTTAAAGAATATATACCTAATCTATTAGCAAGAGGAGCATATAAATCTTGTGTTTCTTTTGCATTTGCAATTTGTCTATCTCTGCTTAGATACTTAAGAGTCCTCATATTATGTAATCTATCAGCAAGTTTTATTAATATAACTCTAATATCTTTACCCATCGCAAGAAACATTTTCCTATAATTTTCTACTTGTTGTTCTTCCAACGTTGTATATCTTAAAGTGCCAAGTTTAGTAACTCCCGCTACCATTTCCGCAATTTCTTCTCCAAAGTCTTTTACTAAATCCTCATGTGTTTTTGGAGTATCCTCAACAACATCATGTAAAAGTGCTGCACATAGAGTTTCATCATCTAATTCTAAACCTGCTAATATATATGCAACATTAACAGGATGAATCATGTATGGCTCACCTGATTTCCTACACTGATTTCCGTGATTTTCTTTTGCATATTCATAAGCTCTTCTTATAAGTTCTACATTACTATTAGGATAATTTTCTTTTTGTTTTTTAATTATATCATCAATTGTTACTTCTCCGTTTTCTGACATATAAATCCCCTTTACTTTAATATTGCTTTAATATATCTTTTATATATTTTAATATAATTCTTATATTGTTATATTTCGATATATCTATCATATAATTTTTATCAATACTACTATTATATTTTTAATAAGATTTTCTCAAGTCTTTCATATTTATTTGTACATTTTCCACTCCATTAAATGTATTTATTTCTAATAATCCTATCACATCTATTTTATCTCCTATTAAAAATTCTTCTGAATATTCTCCCATATTAAATCCTATTGCATTTATTATAGTATTTCCATCTTTTAAAGTTAATTTTAAATGTTTTCCTTCTGATAAAGCTCTTATTGAATCTATTTTCAAGTTTTTATATATAAAAATAGGAGTTTTATTAGCTTCCCCAAAAGGTTCTAATAATTTTAACTGTTTAACATTTTCTAAATTAATGTCTTTCAAATTAATTTCTTTATCTATTTTTATTACAGATACTAAATCTTCAGTATGATTATCTCTTGCAATTTGTTCAAATTTTTGTCTAAATTTTTGGAAATTACTTTTCTTTAAACTTAATCCTACTGCCATCTCATGTCCACCATATTTTTCTAGATAATCACTTGTACTACATAATGCAGCATGTAAATCAAAACCTGGTATGCTTCTTCCTGAGCCCTTTCCCTCTTCTCCTTCAAAACAAATTAATATACTTGGCTTAAAATATAATTCTGTAATTTTTGAAGCTACAATGCCTATAACACCATGATGCCAATTTTCAGAGCCAATTACTATTGCATTATTATTCATTAAATGCTCAGATGTTATTTTTAAAATTGCTTCATCAAATATTCTTTTTTCTATTTCTTGTCTTTCTCTATTATAATTATTTAATTTTTCTGTAATTCTATTTGCTTCAACTATATTTTCTGTTAAGAATAAATCTAATGCATCTCTTTCATGTCCCATTCTTCCACAAGCATTTATTCTAGGTGCCATTCCAAAAGAAACTGTATTAGAATTCACTTCTTTATAAGCTGCTGCATTTAGTAATGCTTTAACACCAGGTGATCTAGTATTCTCTACTAATTTTAATCCTAATTTTGCTATAACTCTATTTTCATCTACTAGTGGTACAATATCTGAAATTGTTCCTATACATACAATATCTAAAAATTTTAGATATTCTTTTTCTTCTAAATCTAATCTTATACCAATAGCTTGAATAAGTTTGAAAGCAACTCCAACACCAGCTAAACTATTAAATGGATATTTATTATCTTTTCTTTTACAGTCTATTACAGCTAGAGCTTTTGGAAGCACTTCTAATGGTTCATGATGATCTGTTATTATCACTTCCATACCTAAACTATATGCATAATCAATTTCTTCTGTGCCTGAAATACCACAATCAACAGTAATAATTAATTTATATCCTTCATCTGCAATTTTTTTTATTGCTTTTTTATTTAAACCATATCCCTCTTCCAATCTATTTGGAATATATGCACCAACATTTAAGTTTCTTTCTTTCAAAAATTTAGAAAGTACAGTTATGCTTGTAATGCCATCAACATCATAGTCTCCATAAATTATTGTTTTTTCTTTTTTATCAATAGCTGTTATTATTCTATTTACTGCTTTTTCCATATCTGGCATTAAATATGGGTCGTGAAAATCCTTTCTCGTAGGATTTAAAAATAATTTTACATCTTCATCTTTTATTATATTTCTATTTAATAATACTGTTGCTAATAATTCTGATACATTAAATTTTTCTGAAATTTCTTTTACTTTTTTTTCATTAGGATTATAAAATTCCCATTTTTTATTCATTCCTTTTCTCCCAAAATAATTTTTTCCTATAGTATTATATAACAAAAAATAAATAAAAGATAGCTTTTTTTACATAATACTTACATATTTTTTGTTTTTTTAGTAAAAATTAAAATAAACGTATATACTCAAATCGTATTTACGTTTATTTTAATGGTTTATATTACTTATAAATTATAGTACATCCTTAATTGCTTCTCCAATTATCTTATTTACATCAGCAATAAGCACATTAAATCTTACTTCTTTATCGAAGTAGTCTTTTACTTTTGGATTTTTTACTAATATTTCATAAAGTTCTTGTAATTTTTTCATTTTTTCTTCACTTTGTTTTTCTCCTTGCATTGCAAGTAACTGTTCTTCATATCTTATTTTTTCAAACTCATCTACTTGTTTTTTTAAATCTGGTAAATTAACTAATTCAGATTTTATTTCTTTATATTCTAGGTATTCTTTTGATTCTTTAATAGCTCTTGCTAAATTATTTACTCCATCATATACATTCATAATATTTCCTCTACTTTCTTGTTTTGATTTTTAATTCTATTAACTTTCATGCTTTTAATTTTCACATTTTTATATTAAAAGAAGCATGTAAATTTTAAGTTCAATAATATTAGTTAAGATATACACTCAACAATTTGCCAAAACTTAATTTTCATGCTCTTTTCCTTAGTAAATATTAATAATAAATCATATAATCTATTTCTGGGAATATATCATCTTTGTCAAATACATCTAATAAATATCTTGCATCAATTTTATCATTTTTAATCTGGTAATAAAGCTTTGTAAATCTTCCAATATGATCTTTTATAGCTTTATGTGCATACTCCACCATAGTTCCATTAGTTATTATGAAAAGCCAGTCACTACTCTGAGCCAATAATAATTCTCTTGCGCATTGATTTAAAGCTTGTCTTCTTAAAGTATCTCCTTCATTTGGAAACATTGCCGCAAGTTCACACATTCTATCTCCCGCTTTATGTAAATGTCTATGTGCATAATCATTTGTTTGATTTAGCCATACTTCACTATATCCATTTGCTCCCCAACTAGATCTACATGGTGTAGAAACTTGAATTTGAGGATATTTATCTATATATTCACTAGGTGTTATTAATTTAAAATTACAATCATCATAATAAATTTTCTTAAATAAAATATAAAGCCAATATGGTCCTTCGTACCACCAATGTCCGTAAAGTTCTGCATCATAAGGACAAGTAATAATTGGAGGAACATCCATATAACTTGACAAATGTTCTATTTGTTTTGTTCTACAGTCCATAAAATGTCCTGCTTGTTTTTCGGCAGAATCTTTTGCCCATTGCAAATCATAATAATCTTTAGGACAGTCTTTTCCTGTAATTCTATAATATTTTATACCTGTATTTACCCTTGCACCATTACATGCAATATATGGTTTTATATATTCATAATCACAATCATAGCCTATATCTCTATAAAACTCTCTATAATTATAATCCCCTGGATAACCATTAATTGAACTCCAAACTTGTCTTGAAGATTCTAAATCTCTACCAAAAGCAATTAAACCTCCATGTGATACTATTGGTGCATAAGTTCCATATATTGGAGTTGGTTCTGCATACAAAATTCCATGTGTTTCCACAATAGCATATTCTATTCCAAATTCTTTTAAGTATTTATCAGCTTCTGGAATATATCCACATTCAGGAAGCCAAATTCCTCTAGGATTTTTTCCAAAAAATTTTTTATATGTTTGAACACCAACTGCAATTTGAGCTCTAACAGTTTTTTCGTTAACATAAAGAATTGGAAAATACCCATGTGTCGCTCCACACGTAATAATCTCAAGTACTCCAATATCTTGAAAATGTTTAAATCCAGTTATAATGTTGCAATTATATACATCTTTAAATATATATAAATCACTTGTATATCTATCTAAGTAATAATGTGATAAACTATTTAATCTTGCATCATAAGTAGTTCTTTTTACTTCTTTTTCACATAATTCAATATGTTTTTTTAAATATTTTATATATCTTTCTTGTAGTAACTTATTATCTAGCATATTTAAAAGAGGAGGTGTCATTGTCATTGTTATTCTAAAATCTACTTTTTCTTCCTCTAATTTTTTAAAATTAAGTAGTAATGGGATATATGTTTCTGATATTGCTTCAAATAACCATTCTTCCTCAAGATAATCTTCACTTTCTGGATGATGTATATAAGGAAGATGTGCATGTAAAACAAAATTAACATATCCTTTTATATCTTTCATTTATCTTTTTCCTTTCATTTTATTTAAAATCCAAATTCATTTTCTAGCTTTAAATTCATCTTATTTAAAACTTGAACTTGAAAGATTAGATGAAGGATTTGCCATATCAAATATACCATCTGTAATTTCTTCTTTATAATGTTCTTCATAGAATTCTTTAACATTATAATTTTTACCAAATACAGTTTTAAATTCGCCCATATCTTTAACTATTTCTTGATTTGTTTTTACATTTCTAAAAGTAACAAATCTTGGCAATTTTTCTAATAGTACATGATCATTTGGAGCTTCCATTTTATTTGAATCTGCAAATGGCAAATAATCTGTCTTTAATACAATTTGTTCTTCTTCTATTTTTGCTATATTAATAATTTGAGGTTTTTCTTTAAATTTTCTACCTAATTGAACAGTATATTTTGTTTTTGCATCATCTATATCTATATACCAACTATTTGCAAAATCATTTATTGGTATTTCTTTAACATAATTTTTATCTTCATTATATAATAGCAAAACTGGATAAGTTTTTTCAAAAAAATCCTCTCCAAAAGCATTTAAGTATCTTCTTCTATCCTTATCTGATATATCCCAATAAACAAATAATTTTTTTGGAGTTTGAGCAAGTATTTTAACTATTGTTTCATTATATCTATATGGCAAATCATAATATTCAAGCAAATATTCTGGTGATTTTACTTCTTTTGATTTTTGATTTTTATTTTTTTCCTTACTTGCCTTATCAACTTTTTCTACTTTTTCATTAGATTCATCTTTATCTAAAGTTTCTTTTTTTGCTTCTTCTTGCATTGCAACAATTTTAGCAATAAATTTTTTTATTTTTTCAATTACTGTTGCTTCATCAACTTTTGTTTCTTTTTCTACTTTAGGAGCTTTCTCTTTTCCAACTGAATTAGCAGAACTTACTTTCTTTTCTTCTGTTATATCTTCTTTTTCTTCTGAAATTTTTGTATCAGAAGCTGCTAATTTTTCCTTTACTTTAGAAATTTCATTTTCAGTATTAAGAGCTTTGTTTTTTTCCATTTTTTTCTCAAAATCTTCATTTTTTTGCATTTTTTGTTTCTCCTCCTTAGTATTTTTATAAGCAACTATATTATTCTCTCCATAATAATTAATATTATATCTGTAATATTTTAAAACTTCAATAGTAAATTCATTTTTTTGTAAATTTATCATTTTTGTTACATTTGTTACCAAAATGTTATATTTTTTTTGCTTTTTTTTGTCAAAATATGTTTACTTTTATATTTTTTTTATATAAAATATATAAAGAAATACGAAAAGATTTTAAGCTTCAAGATTTAGTTATTTCAAGCTTTTTCAAAATCTTATATAATTTATAAAAAGACTTGACAAACTAAATTTTTATTTTACTAAATTTTAACAAATGAATATTTTCGAAAGGAGTACTTTTAAGAAATGAAAATTTTAATGCTATCATGGGAATACCCACCAAGAGTTGTAGGAGGAATTGCAAGAGTTGTATATGACTTATCTCATAGATTAATAAAAGATGGTCATGAAGTAACAGTTGTTACATATAGAGATGGTAATGTTCCTTACTTTGAAGATGATGATGGAGTAAATGTATATAGAGTTGATAACTTTATGATTAATCCTAACAACTTTATTGATTGGGTTATGCAACTTAATTTTAACATGATAGCTAAAGTTGGAGAAATTATTTCTGAAAAAGGAAACTTTGATGTTATACATGCACATGATTGGTTAACAGCTTATGCTGGAAAAACTTTAAAGTTTGCATATAATACACCTCTTGTTTCTACAATCCATGCTACAGAAGCAGGTAGAAATAGTGGTATTCGTGGAGAAATGCAAAAATATATTAATGATACTGAATGGATGCTTACTTACGAATCATCTGAAGTAATTGTTAATAGCAATTATATGAAAAATGAATTACAAAGATTATTTGGATTACCTTATGAAAAAATAAATGTAATACCTAATGGAGTTAATTTAAATCTATTCAACAATATCGAAAAAGATTATGATTTTAGAAGAAGATTTGCAATGGATAATGAAAAAATTATTCTTTTCATGGGTAGACTTGTTTATGAAAAAGGAATTCAAACACTTATTGCAGCAATGCCAAAAATTTTGGCAAATTATCATGATTCAAAATTAATTATTGCTGGTAAAGGTGGAATGATTGATGAATTAAGATCACAAGTTAATTATTTAGGACTAGGAAATAAAGTTTACTTTACAGGATATTTAGGCTCAAAAGATGTTCAAAGAATGTATAAATGTGCTGATGTATCTGTTTTTCCTAGTACATATGAACCCTTTGGAATTGTTGCTTTAGAAGCTATGCTTTCAGGAACACCAGTAGTTGTATCAGATGTTGGTGGTTTAAATGAAATAGTTGATCATGGAGTTAATGGAATGAAAAGTTATGCAGGAAATGCAAACTCACTTGCTGATTCTATTCTTGCCTTATTATATGATCCAAAACTTTGTGATACAGTTACAAAAAATGCAAAATTAAAAGTAAAAACAGAATATAATTGGACAAAAATCGCTCAAGATACTCATTTAGCTTATGAAAAAGCTATTTGTGAAACCATGGCAGAAAGACAGAAAAAACAAATCGCTCAAGAAGAAGCTCAAAAGCAAATCAAAAAATCAAACGAAATTACTAATTTACTTTCATTTAAGAAAAGTCGTCAAGCATTTGCATAATAAAAAACCTCTTTTTAAAGAGGTTTTTTTATTTTAATTTTAGCATAATTTAAAAAAATTTTTTCTATAATATAACAAAAATATATATTTTATATAATATCAAAATAAAAGATTTTATTCTTATACCTTTTCTTTTAAAAATTAGATTTTTCTTCATCTCATTTTTACATATATACTCCTATTAAATAAATTATTAGCATATGTACTGGGTAAAACATATAGAAAAAATATTTCATCTTTTTCCCTTGCTTTCCATTATATGTAAAAGTTAATAAAACTGATATTAAGCAAAAAATATAACTTATTAAATTTTGTGTTACTAAAAAACTAACTCCATTTATCTCATAATAAATTATTAATATAATACTATATGCTATAAATAATAAAATTTTTTTATTTTTAAACAAGTACATTATAAATACTGTAATAACACCATACCAACTATAATCTACTCTTAATATACTTCCTGAATATACAATACATCCCACTAATATTAATGAAATAAATTTATCTTCTCCTTTATCATATATAAAAATCGCTAATAAACCTAAAATTAATGTAACTATTACATTTAGTAATTTCCATTCACCTACTAAAGTTCTAAAAAGCATAAAAGGAATTTGTGATATTAAAGCAAATATAATAAGTCTTAAAAAGTATTTTTTTACATTTTTGGTATGAATATATCCTTCACTAATAAAAAATGCAAATAGCGGAAATGCAATTCTTCCTAAATACATTGCTGCAAAATCTTCTACTACTGGAACTGCATATCTCACATGGTCTAAAAACATCGAAATAATTGCAATTATCTTAAGTACAAAAATTGTCATATTATTTTTCCTTCTAATTTAATAATTCTTTTACTGCTTCATTAATAGATCTGCCATCTGCTGCTGCACCTATCTTTTCTTTTGCTGTTTTCATAACAATTCCCATATCTTTGATAGATGTTGCTCCAACTTCTTCTATGACTTTCTTTACTTCTTCTAATACTTCTTCTTTAGATAGTTGTTTTGGTAAATATTCTTGAAGAATATTTATTTCTTCATTTGTCTGATTAATTAAATCCTCTCTTCCAGCTTTTTCAAAATCTACTAACGCATCTTTTTTTCCTTTTACTTCTTTAGCAATAATTTCAATTATTTTTTTATCTTCTACTGAAATTCCTTTGTCCTTTTCAATTTGTAAAATTGCAGCTCTTACCATTTGAATTGTATTTTTTCTAATTTCATTTTTATTTTTCATTGCTTCTTTTAAATCATTCATTAATTTCTCTTTTAACATATTTTCTCCCTCTCTTTCTTTATATACTTTACTACAAAATTACATATTTATCAATACTTTTAAAAAGTTATTAAATCTAAATAGCTAAATACAGATACCTCTACAATTTTTTCTAATAATTCTTTATATGTCTTAATTCTGAAATTTACAAATCCTTCTAAAATAATTTTTTTGTTTTCTAATAAATAATCTTTTATTAAATTTTTTAATATATTATTTTTAAAACCAATTTTTTCATCAGGAAGCTCTAAAACTTTTTTTGCAATTTCAGAAATATATGCTCTTTCTAATTTACTTAAATAAAAATAATTTTTTTCTACATTTTTATTTATAAAATCTTCTTCATAAAATTTTTCAATACACTTTTTTAATACTAATGCAATAAACTCATAAAATTCATCTATATACTCTTTTTCCATATAATGAATTATTAAATTATCATATACTTTAAATCTGTAATTTGAAACATACATATTAATAGGTAGTTTTTCCAGCTGTTCCATCAAATATTTAATTTTTTCTTCACTAACAGTTTTTATACAAATTGACTTCACAAAAAAATTTCTCCTTAATCAATAGTAGTAGTAATATTCTATATTATTCATTTTCTAAATTATTGTGTTATTTTGTTTTAATAAAATTAATTATAAACTCATATTAATTCCCTCTGAAACTATATTGCTCATATTTTCTATTAAAGAATCTATTTCTTTTGGTGTAACTATAAAATTAAAATTATTTAATTTCATTTTTTCAACTATTTCATTTTCTGAAATTGAAACATCACAGGCATTTAAAGTATCTATAACAATAGTTGCTGCGTCTAAAACTGTTGGAACACCTATTCCAATAACTGGTATATTTAAAGTTGTTTCTGAAAGTTCTTCTTGCCTATTTCCAACCCCGCCTCCTGGAATTATTCCAGTATCTGAAATCTGTATAGATTTATTTATTCTGTCAATATTTTTAGAACATAAACTATCTATTGCAATAACTAACTTTGGTTTTATATTATTTACTATTCCTTTTACTATTTCAACTGTTTCGATTCCAGTAGTTCCAAGTACACCTGGAGTAATTGCACTTATGCTTCTAACATTTTTATCAATAGCATTAGGCAAATATATTTTTATATGTCTTGTTATTTCAATATTTTGCACAACTTTAGCTCCTAACGAATCCGGTGTTGCATATAAATTTCCTAACCCTACAATTAGTATCTCGTCAGTTTTATTTATATGCTTTTCTATTATTTCTTTCAATTCCTTTGAGAAAGTATTTATTATTTTTTCTTCTTTTTCTGTACTAATATTTCTTACTTTTTTTATATCAATAGTAATATAATTTCCCATTTTTCTATCCAAAGCTCTTTCACCGTCTGGACTTGTTATTTTAACTCTAGTAATTGTAATGTCATCTTTTTTCTCTTCTTCACACTCAATGCCTTTTATTTCATCATCTAATTTATTTGCATTTCTATATAAATCTCTTCTTTCTACAGCCATATCTGTTCTAAAAAACATATTTTTTTACCTTAATGTATTTAAACATTCCCTTTCCTTAACAATAATAATTATCGTTATTTTCTTACATTTTAAAATTTTTATTCAAAAAAATCCTTTATGTTAAACTATTGTCTAACATAAAGGATTTCTTTAATTTTTAAGTATAATTATAATATTTATTCTTCCCAGTTATGAAATACTTCTAATACATCATCTAGGTCATCTAGATTGTCAATTAATCTTTGCATTTTTTCAGAAGCTTTCTCATCTAAACTAACATAAGTGCTTGGTACCATTTGAACTCCAGCTTCTAAAAATGTTAAATTATTTTTTGTTAATTCTTCAGCTACAGCTGTAAAATCATTTGGTGCTGTTGTTATTTGATATACTTCTTCTTCAGAAGAAAAATCTTCTGCGCCAGCTTCTATTGCAAGCATCATTAAATCATCTTCAGATAAACGGCATTCAGCTTTTTCTATAACTATAATACCTTTTTTTTCAAACATATATGATACGCAACCTGTTGTTCCTAAGTTTCCACCAGCTTTATCAAATACATGTCTTACATCTGCTGCAGTTCTATTTTTATTATTTGTTGAAGCATTAACAATTACTGCTACTCCATTTGGTCCATATCCTTCATATACTATTTCTTCATAATTTTCTGTACTTCCTGCACCTGAAGCTTTTTTTATAGCATTATTTATTGTATCATTAGGCATATTATTAGCTTTACATTTAGCTATAACATCTTTTAATTTAGAGTTTCCTGCTGGATCAGGACCACCTTGTTTTACTGCTATTAATAATTCTCTACCTAGTTTTGTAAATATTTTTCCTCTTGCTGCATCAGCTTTTCCTTTTTTGGCTTGTATATTATGCCATTTTGAATGTCCTGACATGCTTAATTCCTCCTTTTATTTTTAATTTTTAAAAAAATTCTAAATTATTTTATCACATTTTCTTTCAATTGTGTAGTGTTTTTTACAAATATTCTTCATATTTTCTTGTATTTTATTTTTTACTAATTTTAAATTTTTTATATCATACTCGCTACAATTTATTGGTTCTAAAATTTTTAATACTACATCTTTCTTCTTTTTAAAAAACTTTCTAATTCCAGTTGGATTTTCAAACAAAAAAACCATTGGTAATATTTGTACCTTATTTTTTATAGCAAAATTAAAAGCACCATTTTTAAAACCTCTTATTTCTTCACAATATGCATTAAGTACAGCTTCTGGATAAAAATGCACAATATTTTCTTTGTTTAATTGATCATTAATTTCTTTTATAAATTTCTTTTGATTTTCTAATTTTTTTGGAATTGGTATCGCTCTTAATACTTTTATAAGTTTTCTTACAAAAGGTATTTTAAATGATTCTTCTTGTGTAGTATAAAAAATTTTTTTCTTTCTTCCAAAAGCCAATCCAATCATAGCACAATCTAAAACTAGTACATGATTTGATATACTTATTGCACCTTTTTGAATCTTTTCTATATTTTCTCTACCTTCAATTTTAAAATTATATAATATTTTTATTAAAATAGTTAAAATTGGAATAGCTATTCCATAATATACAATATTTGATATTAAGTTAAATAAAAAATCTTTTTTTACATATTCATAATTTTCGTCTATATTAAAATCACAAATTCTAAAATCAGCTGCAATATCATTAATATCTTTTTCAATTTTTTCAACTACTATAGCTTTTTCTCCCATTTTTCCTTCCTTGTTTCTATTTGTTTTTTTATTATTTCAGCTATTTGAGTAGCTGAAAACTTATTCACATATTTTTTTTGATTTTTAATTAATTTTTTTTGCATTTCAAAATTCTTAAGTAATTTTTTTGTATTTTCTACTATCTCTTCTAGTGTTTCAGATTTTAATGACATATTATTTGATGCAAAAAAATTTGCATTATAAGTTTCACATCCAGGTATTGGCATAGTATGTATAAATGGTTTTTCCAAAACAGCAATTTCCGTTGATGTTAATCCTCCTGGTTTACTTAAAATTATATCACTACTTTTCATATATAAATCAATATCATTAGTATATGAAAGTGCAATGACTCTTTCTTTACCTATTAAAGCCTCTTTTAAACTTTCATTAGTTCCACAAGCTACAATAAAATTAGCATCTCTAATTTCATCTAATAACTTATTTAGCATTTCTTTCACATTTCCAAATCCCATACTTCCAGTAAGTATTAATATATATTTTTTATTTAAATCCAAATTTAATAACTTTCTACAATCATTTTGATCATATTTTTCACTAAAAGTTTTTCTAGTAGGTATACCTAAAGGTAATATTTTTGAATTTTTAACACCCTTTTTTACAAAATCTTCTCTTAAAATTTCATTTGGTATTATAAAATAATCAGGATTTGTTTCTTTCCAAAATGGTATACATACATAATCTGTTGCTATTGCCATAAAATTTATATGATTTTCTTTTTTTATTGAAGTTAAAACTTGTGCAGCAAATAAATGAGTTGTTACAATATATTCGTATTCATTTTCTTTTATATATTTATAAAGTTTATCTTTATTTAGAGAATTTAAACCGTACACTGGAGATTTTAAATTAGTTTTTTGATATAATTCCCCAAGTTTATATACTACTTTAAAAGTACTTCCTTGTTTATGTGTAGATTTTAAATATAAATTATTAACTGTATCTTTTATATTTGAATTTATAATATCTAAATATTCTATAAAATCAGCTATCATTCCTTGGTTAGAAAGTGCTTCTTGCACAGCTATTGCAGCCGAATTATGTCCTCCTCCTGTTCCACAAGATAGTATTAGGACCTTTCCTTTGTTTCTTGTACTTCTTTCTAAATTATAATAAAAACAGCCTAACTTCCCAAAGTAGCCTTTTTCCCAAGGCTTATTTTTTCCATGATAATGAATAATAACTGTATTTTTTCGAATCCATTTTAATCCTATCGGATTTTTATAGTGGTTAATATTGTAAAAATTTAGCTCTCTATCTCCTAAATTATATTTTAAAGAATCTACTAATTTAATTTTATCTCCATAAACTGCTGTAATAATATCTTGCTCTGCTGATAAGAAAACTTTTAACTTTTTATCTTGTAAATATTTTTCTATATCGTTTTTTATATTTCTTTTCCTTAGCTCTTTTAAATTTATTAATAAAACACCTTTGTTTATATAAGGAATTTCCTCATTAATATTTAATCTTATCTCATGAAATTTATGTAATATTTTTCTTACATGAGTAGTTGCTATATAATAATTTCCCTCAAAATCCATTTCATATAATTTGTTTAACTCATTTATAACTATTATATCTGAATCTAAATATAAAATTCTGTCTAAAGTTTTTGGTAGATATTTTGTAGCAAAAATTCTAAAAGCAACTTCTTTCAAACCTTTCTTTTCAAATAAAGCAAATTCTTCAAGTTCTTTTTTAGTAATTTTTAAATATCTCAAATTAATTATTGCTTTATTTATTCCTTTTTCTACTTCTTTTTTATACTCTTTTTTTAAATTATTATTTAAAACATAAATCCTAAATAGCTCATTTGGGTTAGAATATTGTATAGATTTTAATAATGCATTTAATTGTTTTGTATATTTTTCATTTATTGCTACTAAAATGTTCATTTTTTCCCCTTATTAAAATATTCATAATTAATTCGATTTAATCTATTTTATTATTATAACATTTTGTAAAAATTTTTTCTACTAATAAAAATAATATCTATCTTAAATTCTATTTCAAGTTTTAATACCAATTTTAAAGTATCCACGGGAAAGCAAAATTTTTACTTTCCCGCATACCTTTCATGATTATTTAGTTACCCTTATTTTGCACTTTTTATCGCAATATTGCACATTGTAATAATATCCTCTTTTGTTTTTGCTCGTGCAAAAAATCGTCCGTTATGACAAAAAGTTGCGGTTCTTACTCCAGAAATTTTTGGTAATGTATTTTCATTACCGCCTGCCCATTCTTTTGGAAATGGCACTAATTGACTGAATTGCTTCTGCATAGATGGTGGTACCGACTGAGCTGCCCAGCCTCCAGCAGGATATGGGAATATTACAAATTTTACTGCATTATCATTATCTTCATTGATTTCTACAATAATTTCCTGCCAAGGCATATTCTGTGCAGAAATCTGTAAAATTCCATCTTTCATCTGCTTATAACTTTCTTTAATCTCCTTTTTCGCCATATTTTTTATTTTCCGGCTTCTTTCTTTGAGAGCTTTAGCTGTTATTATGCCTTTTAACACTTCTACAGTTAGCTTTTCTGCTTTTTCAAAGCATGCATCAAAATCAGGTTCCTCAAAATACGGAGGCAAGAAATTTGGAATAAAAGAAAATGGATGTTTTTTTCCTTTTTCTCCGTTATCTTCCATATCTACAGGCATAATAACCTGTTTATCGATTTCTTTTTTTAATTTCTGCAGTTCATCTTCTGTCATAGAGATACCAATTTCATCTATAACATTTTTTATTGCTTCTATAGCAAATACCTTCCATACAAGTCCAGCACTTGCATATTTCACACCAGAAGGACGGCAAACATTAAAATTCGCAATATGGTGATCAAACTTTCCACCACCTACATCAATTACCACGTCCAACTGTTTCAGCTCTTCTGCATCTCTTGTACGTCTAACATATACAGGTGTTCCCATATAAGCCAGTTCAAGAATTGCAATACCTACAACTTCATCACAATGAAAAATTCCATTGTGTGTACCAAAGTTTACTGCACCTTTCCGTGCTTCATTCGTAACAACCATAATCATTCTCCTTTCTTGGTTGCATAAGTTTTATTGTATTCGCCTAAAAGAAGATTGCCTCATGCAATGCAAAATAGGCTATGACATAGCATTTCAAAAATTTCCATGTCATCTTTTATTCTAACATTTTTAATATAAATTGTCAATTTTTATGTAAACTCCGTTTGGTAATATTTCACTTTATGCAAGTATATAAAATATCTATAATAATTAATGATGTAAATATTTTAATCGCATATTTAAATCTTATAAAAAATAGGTGTCACAAAATATAGTTCCTGACACCTATTTTTTTATTATTCTTTTTATCTATTTATTTCTATCTTTTATATAAATTGCAAGTGCTTTTAAAAATTCTCCTTTTTCGCCAAAAATTTCTATTGCTTGTATTGCCTCTTTAATTATATTTTCTAAAATTTCTTTTGATTTTTCTAATCCATATTTACTTATATATGTACATTTTTTTCTTTTTCTATCATTTCCAACAGGTTTTCCTGTTATTTTTTCATCTCCTTCTTCTGATAAAATATCATCCTTTATTTGAAAAGCTAAACCTATTTTTTCAGCATAAATAGTCAAATTTCCAAGTTCTTCACCAGTTGCTTCTCCAAGAATAGCTCCGATTCTTACACAAGCTCTTAAAAAAGCCCCTGTTTTATTTTTATGCATATATTCTAAATAATCAGAAGATATTGGTTTTCCTTCATATTCCGTATCTACATATTCACCAGCTATAACTCTATCTATAGCAAAAGCAAGTTCATTAAAAGCTAATAACTTATTTCTCATTTCATTTATATCTTTTATATTTTTCAAATCTTCACTTATAACTAGATAAGCATAATTTAATAATCCATCTCCAGCTAATATAGCAGTATGTTCATTAAATTTTTTATGATTTGTTGGCTTTCCATGTCTTATATCATCATTATCTATTGCAGGTAAATCGTCATGTATTAATGAAAAATTATGTAGCATTTCAATAGCTACTGCGAAAGGAAAACATTTTTCAAAGTCCTTTTTAAAAAGTTCATAACTTGCAATAACAAGTACTGGTCTTAATCTTTTTCCTCCAGCCATTAAACTATATTCCATAGATTCATTTAATATCTTTTCTGGACAATCTTCTTTTCTTAAATATTTTTCTAATTCTTTTTCAACAATATTTTGATATTTTTTTAATTCATTCTTTATATCCATATTTTACCCCATTTCAATAAACTTTTGTAAATTTATTGTGATTATATCACAATGTTTATTATAAGTCTATCTTCAAATTAATCTATTTGAGAAATGTAGATAAATTTTATTTATAAAATATCTTATTTTTTAATTTTAAAAATTAGTTTTTACTAACTATATATATCTTTTAATTTCATAAATTTTATATATTCTATTCATCTTTAATTATATTTTTACTTTCAAAATATGTTGCTAAAAAATATAATCCATATATTACACTTATTATAATAACTGTTGCAATTATTGATGGCAATAATTCTTCTGAACTTGCAAGACTCGACATAATAGTAATAGCAAACTGTATACCAAAAATTGAATGAATTATTCCAAGTAATAATGGTAACATGAAAAATATTGCTATTTGTGCGAATAAAGCCCTATTTATCATACTTTCATCACATCCAATTTTTCTTAAAATAACATATCTTTGCCTATTATCTGAGCTTTCAGTTAATTGTTTTAGAGCTAAAATTGCAGCACTTGTAATTAAAAAAACTATTCCTAAATAAATTGCTATAAATACAACTATTGCTGCTACTCCTATACTGGCTTCTTGTATTGTAATTTTTGTAAATCCATCTAATCTAATTCCATTTTCATCCATAAGCCTAATTGAAGGATTTTCATCATCTACAAAAGTTTTTTCTATTTCATTTCTTTTTTCTTCTGTTGCAGCATTATAATTTGCAGCCAAGATATATTGTTCTTTACATTCTTCTGTTAAAGGTCCATTATCTGGCACTAAAATTATTCCTGTATTTGTATGACTAGTTGACATTAAAATATATCCAAATTTTACTTCACTATATTTAGGTTTATATTCTTTTCCTAATATATTTATTTTTGTACCTAATTTTAAAGCTTCATTTCTAATTGGAATCATACTATCAAAATCACATAATACTATATATTCATCATCTTTTAATTCATATTCAGATATTCCATAAAGTCTTGCAATTTTATTATAATCTGATATTTTCACGATAGTTTCTACAGAATTATAGTTTAGCATTGAAAATTGTTCTTTTGCTATTTTAAAGTAATCTCCTAAAGTATTTTGCATTGTTAATTCATTTATTGCATAAGTTGGTATTTCCACAACGTCTTTTAAAGTCTTTATGTCATACCCATAATTTTTTAATGTTTCACTTATTAGCTTTCTTGAATCTTCTATTTGAAGTTCAGTATAATATGTCTTTTCTCCAAATCTATTTTCTATTACTTCTGGTAAATTTGCTGTTTTATAAAGATTTATATCTACTGGTGTCATTTCTTTTAAATCATTTTGCATAGTATTTCTTAAAGATAAACTACTAGATAATACACTTATTGTCATAAAAAGCATTAAGCAAATTACACTCATACTTATTACTGTAGTATTTATTTTATTATTTATCTGCTTTAGTACAAACATATTTGTACCTTTTAAATATACTGATTTTTTCATTTGAACTAATTTCAATATAAATCCAGATAAAGACCAAAATACTAAAATAGTGCCTGTAATTCCAAGCAGTATTATTGGTAATAATTTTTCAGCTGTTGAAAAACTTGCTGCATCTACTGTTACTTTCCAATAACAATAACTCAATATTCCAATAGCAGTCAAAAATACTAATATTGAAACTACTGGATTTTTTATACTTATACTCTCATTTTTCTTTATTGCTGTAAGTAAATTAATTAATTTATATCTTGAAATTGTTATTGTATTAAATATCATAACAGCTAAATACATTATTGCAAAATATATACAAGTTTTAATACATGCCTCTTTTGAAAATACAAATGTAAAATCAGACATCTTAGCTTCAAAAAGTTTAGCTACAAATATTGACATAAATTGTGAAGCAAATATTCCTATAATAAGCCCTGCTATAAGTGACAAAATTCCAACAAGTATTGTTTCAAAAAGAATAATTTTTGAAATCTCTCCTTTTCCCATTCCTAAAGTCATATATATTCCAAATTCTTTTTTTCTTCTATTTATTAAAAAATTATTTGCATATACAATTAATAGACCAAGCACTACTGATATAAAAACAGATATAAAGTTTAAAAGTTGTATCATTAATTTTATTATACTTCTTGTAGATTTTGAAACTTCTAATAAAGCTTGTTGATCCTCTAAAGAATTAAACATATAAAAAATTGCTACACCTAATACTAAAGTTAAAAAATAAATAGCATAATCATTAAAACTTTTTTTCATATTTTTTATTGATAATTTAAATAACATTATTTAAATCACCTCCAAGAATTGTTTGAACATTTATTATTCTTTCAAAAAAAACTTTTCTTGTATCATTTCCTTTTATAATTTCATTAAAGATTTTACCATCTTTTATAAATATAATTCTATTTGCATAACTTGCTGTAAAAGCATCATGTGTTACCATTAATATTGTACTTTCTAATTTTTCATTTAAATATTCAAATGTTTCTAACAATTGCCTTGCAGATTTTGAATCTAAAGCACCTGTTGGCTCATCAGCCAAAACCATTTTGGGATTTGTAATAACAGCTCTTGCAGAAGCAATTCTTTGTTTTTGTCCCCCAGATACCTGATATGGATATTTATTTAATATATCTGTTATTCCTAAATTTTCTGCCACTTCTTTTACTTTTCTATCTATAATTTTAGGATTCATTTTTTGAATTGTTAAAGCTAATGCAATATTTTCATAAGCTGTTAAAGTATCTAATAAGTTAAAATCTTGAAATATAAAGCCAAGTTCCTCTCTTCTAAATTTATTTAACTTATTACCTTTTAGTTTAGTAATATCTTGATTGTTAATTATAATTTTACCAGCAGTTACTTTATCTATAGTTGATATACAATTTAAAAGTGTTGTTTTTCCAGAACCACTCGCTCCCATAATTCCCACAAAATCACCTTTCTCTATCTCAAAACTGATATTGTCTATTGCTTTAGTCAAGTTCGACTTATTTCCATAATATTTTTCAATATTTTCAACTCTTAATATTTTTCTTTCCAAAACTTTGTCTCCTTTCTTAATTAACTATTATAATTATACCTTCATTAATTTTTAATTACCATTGATTTGTCTTACATTTTCCTTACATTTTTGTAAGTTTCAATTTCTCTACTATTATTTTAATAACTATTATTTATGAGTAAACTAAAAAAGAGCAGAGTTTTAACTCCGCTCTTTCTTGGTTTGAAAGACTTTATATACCTTTGCTACTGCTTTTAAAAATAACAAATCCCCATGTTCTGACATTATTTTAAGTGCTAAAAACAGCTCCTCTAAATAAGCTGGACATTGATTTGCAATATCCGTTCCTTCTGGTCCATCATCAACAGCCACGGCAAGAGCCAATCTCACCAAATTGGGACTACAACACTCAATTTCTTTGATTTTCTTCATATTGAAGAAGGTTGAGTATCTTACTATCTCTTCCATCGGTAACGCAGATGAACTTTGGAGTTTATCCACAATCTCTTCTCTTACAAAATCTGCATAAAAAGCTAGACTTGTTCGTTTTTGTAAGAACTCCAAAATATCTGCTGGTATTTCTAATTCTTCCTCGGGATTAATCATTTCCAAACTCCAGTCATCAATATTAGTAAGTCTTCTCTTACCTTCTTTAGCAATTCCTAAAATAATCCCTCCAACAAGTTCCGTTAAGTACGGTGATTCAACTGTCTTTTTAGCTAATACCCGGATTTCCTCTTTTTTCATAGTATTGTCCTCTTTTCTATATTTTTATATTAGTAATTATAGCACCTTTATAAAATTATGTAAACATTTTTTAAGAATATTATAGTTTTTATCCATCTAATATTATTCTAACTCAAATGCACCTGTATATAATTGATAATAAGTTCCTTTTTGTGCAAGCAAATCTTCATGTGTACCTCTTTCAATTATTCTTCCATGATCTAAAACAATAATAGCTTTTGAATTTCTAACAGTTGATAATCTATGAGCTATTACAAAAACAGTTCTTCCGTTCATTAATTTATCCATACCATCTTGAACTATTTTCTCTGTTCTAGTATCAATGCTAGATGTTGCTTCATCAAGTATCATAACTGGAGGGTCATTTAATGCTGCTCTAGCAATAGAAAGTAATTGTCTTTGACCTTGTGAAAGACTTGCCCCATTACCTGTTAAAACTGTATCATATCCATCTGGTAATCTCATAATAAAATCATGTGCATTAGCTAGTTTTGCTGCATTTATTACTTCTTCATCTGTTGCATCATCTTTTCCGTATTTTATATTCTCTTTAATTGTACCTGTAAAAAGATTTGTATCTTGTAGTACCATTCCTAAAGATAATCGCAAATCATCCTTTTTAATCTTTTTAATGTTTATTCCATCATATCTAATTTTTCCATCTTCTATATCATAAAAACGATTTAAAAGATTTGTTATTGTTGTTTTTCCTGCTCCTGTAGCTCCTACAAAAGCTATTTTTTGTCCTGGTTTTGCATATAAGCTTACATCATGTAAAACTAAATTATCTTCTTCATATCCAAAATCTACATCATATAATTCTATATGTCCTTTTAATTCAACATAATCTAATGTACCATCATGATGAGGATGTTTCCATGCCCAAATTCCTGTTCTCTTATCTGTTTCTGTTAAAACACCATCAACATATTCAGCATTAACTAAAGTTACATAACCATTATCCTTTTCTGGTTCTTCATCCATAAGCTCAAATATTCTTTTTGCTCCTGCCATTGCCATTGCAACAGAATTTAATTGTTGAGAAATTTGACTTATTGGTCGTATGAAAGTTTTGCTTAATTGTAAAAATGAGATTATTAAACCAACTGTTATGTTACCTATTCCATTTACTGCTAAAATTCCACCAACTATAGCTAAGATAATATATTGAAGATTACCTAGTGCTCCAAGTGTTGGCATTAAAATATTTGCAAATTTATTTGCTTTATACATTTGATCACATAATTCTTCATTTATTTTATCAAATTCTTCTTTTGCTTTTTCTTCATGACAAAATACTTTTACAACTTTTTGTCCATTAATCATTTCTTCTATATAGCCATTAACTTTACCTATTGCTTCTTGTTGACGAATAAAATATTTTGAACTTCTTGAAGCTATTGATTTTGTAACTCTTAACATAACAAGTAATGAGCAAAATACTACAAGTGTTAAATATAAATTTGTTACTATCATAGCTACAAATACTGCAATAATTGTAATGATTGAAGAAAACATTTGAGGAATACTTTGTGAAATCATTTGGCTCAAAGTATCTGTATCTGCAGTATAACGACTCATAATATCACCATGTGTATGTGTATCAAAATATTTTATTGGCAATCTTTGCATTTTAACAAACATATCATCACGAATTGTTTTTAAAATTCCTTCAGAAATATCTACCATTATTCTGCTATAAATTAAACTTGCAATTATTCCAACTGTATATATAATAGCCATAATACCTATAGCATGTATAAAACTTGTAAGAATTGGATTTTGAACACCAATTAAAGGAGTTATATAATCATCTATTAAAACCTCTAAGTATAATGAACCTGCAACTGTTGACGCAGTTGATAGAATAATACAAATAAAAACTATTGCAAATTTTAATTTGTAATTAGATGTTATGTACTTTAATAATCTTTTTAATATATCTTTATCAAGTTTAGGTTTAGGAGTATTATTGTTCTGATTCTTCATTATCATTACCTCCTTTCACTTGTGATGAGTAAACTTCTTCATATATTTTATTAGTTTTTAACAATTCTTCATGAGTTCCAATTCCATTTATTTCACCACCATCTAGAACAATTATTCTATCACAATCTTCCACAGAAGAAATTCTTTGAGCAATAATTATTTTAGTTGTATTTGGAATTTCATCTTTAAATGCTTTTCTTATTAGGCTATCTGTTTTTGTATCTACAGCACTTGTCGAATCATCTAATATTAATATTTTAGGTTTTTTAAGTAATGCTCTTGCAATACATAATCTTTGCTTTTGTCCACCTGATACATTTGTACCACCTTGTTCTATATATGTATCATATCCATCTGGAAAAGAACTAACAAATTCATCTGCTTGAGCCTGCTTACAAGCTTTTATTATTTCTTCATCTGTTGCATTTTCATTTCCCCAACGCAAATTTTCTTTTATTGTTCCTGAGAACAATACATTTTTTTGAAGTACCATTGCAACTTCATTTCTTAAAGTTTTTAAATCATAATCTTTAACATTTACATTTCCAACTAGTACTTCACCTTCTGTTGCATCATATAATCTTGGAATCAATTGAACAAAAGTAGATTTTGAACTTCCTGTTCCTCCTATTATACCTATTGTTTCTCCAGATTTTATATCTATGTTTACATTTTTTAAACATAATTTGTCTTTATTGTCTACATAACTAAAATTAACATTTTTAAAAGTAATTGAACCATCTTTTACTTCCTTTACAGGATTTTCATTATTATGAATTGTACTTTTTTCTACTAATATTTCTACAATTCTTTCTGCAGATGCTCTAGACATCATAATCATTACTAAAATCATAGATAACATCATTAAAGAAGTTAAAATTTGCATAGCATAAGAAATTAAACTTGTAAGTTCTCCTGTCGTTAAAGAAGTTCCAATTATTAATTTACCACCAACTAATGAAATTAATACTATTACAACACTCATTGCAAATTGCATTAATGGATTATTTAATGCAACTAATTTTTCTGCTTTTGCAAATCCGTCATAAATGTCACCAGAAATTTTGTAAAATTTATCTATTTCTTTATCTTCAGTTACATAAGATTTTACAACTCTAATTCCTTGTACATTTTCTTGTACAATATTATTCAATTTATCATATGTAGTAAAAGTTTTTTCAAATATTGGATGTGCTTTTGTTGCAATAAAATATAATCCAATTCCTAAAATAGGAATTGCAACTAAAAATATAAGTGCTAGTTTTATATTAACTAAAAATGCCATTATTAGTGAAAATATTAGCATTAATGGTGCTCTAACTGCTACTCTAATTATCATTTGAAATGCCATTTGAACAAATGCAATATCTGTAGTATGTCTTGTTACAATACTTGCTGTTGAAAATTTATCAATATTTGTAAATGAAAAATTTTGAACATTATAATACATATCTTTTCTTAAATTTTTAGCAAATCCAGCTGATGCTTTAGCAGCAGATCTTCCTGATAATATACCAAAAACTAAAGAAATAATTGCAGCAATGCAAAGTAATATACCAACTACTAAAATTGTTTTTTCATCATTTTTATTAATTCCATTGTCTATTAAATACGCCATAAAAAACGGAATTAATACTTCTATAATTGTTTCTACTGAAACAAAAATTGGTGTTAAAATTGTTTGTTTCTTGTACTCTTTAATGCTCTTTATCAAGTTTTTAATCATTTTTTACCTCCTCCTTAGAATTTATTTAAATTTTAAAACAAACTAATTGTCAATAAATATTTGATATTTAATATTGTTAAAATTTATATTTTTGAGAATTTTTATAAAAATATCTATTAAGTAAAATTAGTTCGCTACCTAACATATATTTGTAGATTTTTTTAAGCTATTAAAAAATAGCTTAACTTATATTTTTCTTTATTTTATTTGACACCATTAAAAAAACTTTTAACTCTTCTTTAGTTATTCCATTTACCATTTTACTTTCAAGTTCTTGCATTGTATTTTCAACTAACTTATGATAATTTATTGACTTTTTTGTTAAAATTATTTTTTTTAACCTTGCATCTTTTTCATCTGCTCTTTTTTCTATTAAACCATTTTTCTCCATTAGTTTTAAAATTCCTGTAGCAGTCGATCTTCTAATCTGCAATTCTTTTTCTATATCTTTTTGGTAAATTATTTTATCTTGGTTTTCATATAAAAAACCTATTATATATGCATGGCTTGTAGTTATTTTGCTAATACCACTTGAGCTTAAATTTTTATCTAATTTTCGGTAAATTAAATTTGAAATTATTTTAATTTCAAGACCTATTTTTACATCGTTATCTTTCAAACTTACACTTCCTTTCATTAGACCAATAATTATTTTAACAAATTTCCCATAAATTTGTCAAGACTTAAAACTTTAAATCTATATCTAATTCAATAGGACAATGATCACTTCCTAATATATCGTCATGAATTTTTGCATCAATAATATTTTTCTTTATGTTATCTGAAGTAATAAAATAATCTATCCTCCAACCAACATTTTTCTCTCTTGCTTTACCCATATATGACCACCAAGTATATGAATCATCTTTATCAGGATATTTATATCTAAAAGTATCTACAAAATTGCTTTCTAATAATTGTGTCATTTTATCTCTTTCTTCATAAGTGAAGCCACTATTTCCAATATTGGCTTTATCATTTTTTACATCTATTTCTTTATGAGCAACATTCAAATCACCACAATATATTACTGGTTTTACTTTATCTAAAGCAATCAAATATTTTCTTATTTCATCTTCCCAAAGCATTCTATAAGGTAATCTTTCTAATCCTCTTTTAGAATTTGGTGTATAACAATTTACAAGATAAAAATTTTCATATTCTAAAGTTATTAGTCTTCCCTCTTTATCATGTTCTTCTATTCCTAAGCCATATTTTACACTTAACGGTTCTTTTTTAGTAAATATTGCTGTACCTGAATATCCTTTTTTTTCTGCACTATTCCAATATTGATAATATCCTTCGAAAATAGCCTCTATAATCATATCTAATTGTTCAACTTGCATTTTAGTTTCTTGAATACAAAAAATATCGGCCTGAACTTGTTCAAAAAAATTTTTAAATCCCTTATTTACTACTGCCCTTAAACCATTTACATTCCAAGATATTAATTTCATTTTTTCTCTCCTTAAAAAAGATACCTATTTAAAATAGATACCTTTATATTTTTTAATAATGTTATCTTATCATATATATAATTAAAATTCAATTTATTTTATCCTAAAGTTACATCTAAAATCATCATTATTAAAAATCCAATTGTGACTCCTATAGTTCCTAAGCTTGATAACTCACCTTTTTGTGATTCTGGAATTAGTTCATCAACAACAACATAAATCATTGCTCCTGCCGCAAATGATAATAAATACGGAAGAATTGGTACCACATAAGTAACTAATAATATTGTAATACATGCTGCAATAGGCTCAACTATACCAGATAACATACCTATTTTGAATGCCTTTAATTTTTTCATTCCACTACTTTTAAGTGGCATAGATATAATTGCTCCCTCAGGAAAATTTTGAATTGCGATACCTATTGCAAGAGCCATAGCTCCACTTAGAGTAACTCCTGTATTATTAGTAAGTACCCCTGCAAAAACAACTCCAACTGCCATTCCTTCTGGTATATTATGGAGAGTAACAGCTAGAATTAACATTATATTATTACTTAAATTTGTTTTTATTCCTTTTACTTTTCCATTTTCTAAGTGAGGAACTATCATATCTATCAGCAATAAAAATAATATTCCTAAAATAAATCCTATGGTAGTTGGAAACCATGGTATTAGTCCTTGCTCTTCAGCCATTTCTATTGAAGGAATGATAAGCGACCATATAGAAGCTGCAATCATAACACCTGAAGCAAATCCTAATAATATTTTTTCTACTTTTATACTTAATGTATTTTTCATAAAAAACACCATTAAAGCACCTATTGATGTTCCTATAAAAGGAATAGAAATTCCTAAAATAATGTCCATTTTTTACTCCTTTCCTTCTATATAGTATTCTTTTTATGTAAAACATTTTACAAAAAAGTCTACTTTTAAATTTATATTTGGAATATCTATACAGTACAATATTTTTATAATAATATAAAAAAACCCTTATTATTAATTTTAATTTATAACAAGAGTTTCTTTATATTTCATATTCAATTATAATTTATTTTTAATTTTTTATTGTTCTTTTTTCAATAGCATAAATTACAGAAGCAATTATAACTCCCACTGTAGCTGTTATTAATTGTGTTATAGTCATTGCAGTTTGTAATGTAGCAACTAATTTTACAGGAAATACATTAAAAAGATTTAATGCCATAAATCCCGCTCCTATTATTAACACTTTTGTTATTACTCCAACTACACCTGCTAAAAAATAATTTTTTCCTTTAGACATTAGTATTAATTTATAAGCATATACTAACGCAAAGTTTCCTATCCAAATTGCTGGTATCATATATGTCATATATACTGAAGCACTTTTAAAAACATATCCACTTAAAATTGTAGAAATACTTGGCATTGTTACAACACCTAATATTTTTTTCCAACCTTTTAAGTTAATAGCTGTAATTACTAAGGCAGTATTAACAATTGAACCAACTATTAATTGTGAATTTTGAGTTACAATACTTTGAGCTCCAAACACTTTTGTTATTAGCCCACCTAAAAAAGTAGGAACTAATAAAGCTATTAAAAAAATTAAAAGTGTTTGAATTCTGTCTGTAATTTTTGAAAAATCTTTTAAATTTTTATTTATTACTTCTTCCATACTAATTTTATATGATAGCTTATCATACACTCCTTTATTTATTCTTCTACTTTTTCAAACATTTCTTTTCCAACTCCACATAAAGGACAAACCCATGTATCTGGTAATTCTTCAAATTTTTTTCCTTCTACAGCTTCATCATAAATATGTCCACATACTGTACATCTGTATTTCATAATATCACCTCCACTAAAATTTTATTTACACTTATAGTTATATTTCATAATTAAAGTTTTGTCAATGAAATAATTTAACAATAATATTACATCCTATCTGGCATTTGTATTCCTAGTAAATTTGCGCCTGTTTTCAAAACTGTACCAACAGCTTTAGTTAAATATACTCTAGCATTTTGAAGATTCTTATCTTCATCAATAATTTTATTTTCATTATAAAAGTTACTATAATTTTGACTAAGTTCAATTAAATATCTAGCAAGAATAGAAGGCTCATTTTTTTGAACTATAGACATTAATACATCTTCAAAATTATATAATGTTCTTATTACTTTTAAACTCTCTTTATCTTGCAAAAGATTAAAATCAATTTCTTCTATTTTAGGAATATAGTTTGCTTTTTCTAAAACACTTTTAGTTCTTACATATACATATTGAATGTATGGTCCTGTTTCACCATTAAAATTTAAAGCTATATTCCAATCAAAAACTTGATCTTTTATTATTGTACTACATACATTATTAAAAATAACAGCACCTATTCCAATCTTTTTAGCTTCTTCTTTTTTGTTTTGCATGTTAGGATTTTTTTCTTCTATAATTTTTTCAACTCTATCAACTGCTTCATCTAATAACTCTTCTACTTTTACTACCGTTCCTTCTCTTGTAGACATTTTTCCTGTAGTTAATCTTACCATACCATATGCTACATGTTCTAAGCCTTTCAAGCATTTTTCTGGAATATCTAAATATTTAGCTACTTCAAAAATTTGTTTAAAATGTAAATTTTGCTCATAAGCGACTACATACAAACATTTATCAAAATTGTAAGTTCTTGCCCTATATAAAACTGCTGCTAAATCTCTAGTTGCATAAATTGTTGAACCATTCGACTTCTTTATCATACAAACTCCGAGTCCTTTATCTTCTAAATCAACAATTTTAGCTCCTTCTGAATCTTTTAATACACCTTTTGTTTCTAATTTTTCTACAACCTCATCCATTTTATCTGAGTAAAATGCTTCTCCTTTTAAAGAATCAAATTTTACTCCTAATAAATCATATATTTTTTGAAATTCTTTTAAACTTAAATCTTTAAATTTATTCCATACTTCTACACAATATGGATCTCCTTCTTCAATTTTTTTAAAATTTTCTCTACAAATTTCAAGAACATTTTCATCTTCTTTGCAAAGATTATTTATTCTTACATATATTTTCATACATTCATCAATAGGATTAGATTCTAAGTCATATTCTTTTCCCCATCTTTTATATCCTTCAATCATTTTTCCAAATTGTGTTCCATAATCTCCTAAATGATTTATTCCTATTGTATTGTATCCTAAATACTTATAAATATTATATAAAGCCGCACCAATTACAGTATTTCTTAAATGTCCAATATGAAAAGGTTTTGCAATATTAGGAGATGAGTATTCCACTAAAATAGTTTTTCCATTTCCCGTATTATTTGAGCCATAATTATTTCCTGCTTTATCTATTTCTACTAAAACATTTTTTGTAAGAGCTAATTTATTTATATAAAAATTTAAATATCCACCAATAATTTCTACTTTTTCAATATTTTCACCTAATTCAAGTTTCTCTTTTATTTCATTAGCAATTAATGGTGGAGCTTTTTTTAGCTCTTTTGCAAGTTTAAAACATGGAAAAGCATAATCTCCCATATCAGTATTTGGTGGAATTTCTATATAGCTTGTAATTTCCGATGCTTTCATTTCTATTGCTTTTGCTATTTTTTCTCCTATGATTTTTTTAAAATCAATCATTAAAAATCTTCCTTTCTATCCTATCTTAATTTTCAAAAAATATTATTATTATTTAATTTATAAATACTTTGTATCTTTATTCTAATTTTAAATTATTCAAAAGCTATTCTATATCAATTTTTAATTTACGTTTCTTTTCTCTAAACATTAAAATAATTTTCATTAATAATAGCATACAAAATATTCCAGTTATAAAACCTAAAGAATCTATATAAACATCAAAAACGCTTCCATGTCTTTCTGGTACCATTAATTGATGAACTTCATCTGTTATAGCATACCAAACCCCTAAAAGTGCTGATACAATAATTCTTCTTTTTTCACTCCATTCAAATGTAGAAAATAGCGATATAAATAAAACTCCGTCCAAGTCCATATTCACTAAAATGTGCTGCTTTTCTTGCATAAGGTTCAATTTTATCCACTAATTCTTTATCTTTAATAAAGAATTCAACAACTTTTCTACTCAAACCTGAAGACTCATTTCCATCTTGACTTGAAAAATTAAATACGATATATGCCCATATAACAATTAAAACTAATAATAGTATTCTTATAATCAGTATTTTTCTAGATTTTTTACTACTTTCTAAATTTTGTTTTGACATTTTATTATTCCTTTACACTTAATTTTATAATCAAATCCATATTATCATCTTCTGCTGCTTTATTTTTTCTTATTGCTCCACATTTTTTACATTTAAAAATTATAACATATCCCTTTTTATTACTTATCTCTAGACCTATTGGTTCTAGCATCCCATGACATTTTTCTTCCCTGTCTCCAGGATTTATATCAACATGTTTAGAATATAAACAAATAGGACAATGATTTCTACAAGAATAACCTAGTTTTTTTACTTTAGCACCACAATTTTCACATATAAATTCTTCATCAATTACCGTAAAATTAGGCATCTGCTTTTTTTCCTTATATATAAATTTAGATTTTAGGATTAATCTATAAACCTTAATATTCAAAAATACTTCCACCAATAAATTCTCTAAGTAAAGAATTATTAGGAATTAAATCTGGTTCCATATCTTTAAAATATTTAAGCAAAGTTATTAATCTTCTTGCTTCACTATATTCTCTTGAAGTTTCTGGAATTTCTTCAAGTAATGGCATAGCATATTTTTTTAGAACAGCAAGTTCATAAACTATTGAAGAATTAAACATACAGTCTGCTTCTTCTTGATATGGGAATATATTTTTTTGTTCTCCTCTATTTACTGAATACCAAGTTTTTAATGTATGCTCTGCTGAATAATTTCTAAATTTATAATCTCTAACAATTCTTCTTATTAATCTTGTATCTGTAGTAGAGATTCGATTATAATAGTCAATATTTAAAACTGTTAAATCACTTATATAAACCTTAAATTTGTTTTCCTTAGGAATTAAATTTGTAAGTTTGTCATTTAAACAATGGATTCCTTCTATTACTAATATTTCATCTTCTTTTAGTTTTAATGTATTTCCTCTATATTCTTTGCTTCCAGTAGTGAAATTAAAGGTTGGAAGTTTCACTTCTTTTCCTTTTAATAAATCAACTAATTGACTATTAAATAAATCCAAGTCTAAAGCCTCTATACACTCAAAATCATAATTTCCTTTTTCATCTTTAGGATTATCTTTTCTTTCAACAAAATAATTATCTACTGAAATAGTAACAGGTTTAATTCCATTAACTTTTAAACTCATTCCTAATTTTCCAGCAAAAGTTGTTTTTCCAGAAGATGATGGACCTGCAATTAGAACCATTCTCACATTCCCATGTTCTTTTATTTTATTGGCAATTTCTGCAATTTTCTTTTCATGTAATGCTTCTGAAAGTAATATTAACTCTTTTACACCTTTTTCTTCTTTTAATTTTTTATTTAATCTATGTACAGTATTTATTTTCATTAATCTATTTATTTCATCATACTCATCCATTGCAGAAACTAATTTTAAAGTATCAACATTAGGTTGAAGTACATCCGGTTCCGCTAAACTTGGGTATTTTACTAAAAAACCATCTCTATATTTTACAAAATCATAAATTTTAGCAAATCCAGTTGAAATTGGCATTGTTCCATAAAAATAATTATAGTAATCTTTACAAAAATATAATGAAACTTTTTCTTTATCTATATCTGTTTGTAATCTACCTTTTATAGTTTCTTCCTTTTTATAGAATTCTTCAGCTTCTTTTTGTGTCATCATTATTTTTCTGATTGGTATATCTTCATCAATAATTTCTTGCATTCTTTGTTTAACTTTTTTTATCATTTCATCTGTAACTTCCATATTATCTACACTACTAAACATCGCATTTGATAATTGATAGTTAACAGTTAAAAGTGCCTTAGGATATACTTCTGAAAAAGCCATACTCATTATAAATAATAGTCCTCTTATATATATAATCCTTCCATCTTTATCTTCTCTATTTATAAATTCAATTTCTCCATCTTTTTTTATTGGCAAATTTAAAGATTCTATTGTATTATTAAATCTAGCTGCAATAATATCTTTTAACTTACTATTTTCTATCTCTTTTTTAAAAGCTTCTCCTATAGTTGTGTTTTCTTCTATATCAAACTCTCTATTATCATAAGTTATTTTCATAAATTATCATCCTTTCTAGTAAACTGCATAGTATATTTTATATATAATTTTAAAGTTTAAAATTAGTTTATACTAATATATGAAATATATTAACGCTCCGCCAATTACAGTTAAAATAAAACCTAATATTTTTAGTCCTAAAGCTGCTTCATTTTTATCTCCAAAGCTAAAATATTTTTTTACTATTGGTCTTGCATCATATATAAATTTTACGCCACAAACAAGTGCTATTACAGCTATTAATAGCAAAAAAATTCTCATCATTTATACATCCTTTTCTTTTAAAATCAGTATCTGTATTTTATTATTTTTTGGGCTATTTGTCAATAAAATACACGTTTTTTACACTCTATTTACAAGATTTTCATATAATAAAATTTAAACTTATATAACATTTTTTAATTATAAAATTATAAGTATTAAAACTATAATTACTATTAGAAAACTTTCTTATTTAAATAAGAAAGTTATAAATTTTAAATTTCTATCCTATTTTTAAATTTTTCATCAACTAATTTTCTAAGAAGTACATTTTCTTTATCTTCAAGTAATGGATCTTTATCTATAATTTCCATTGCAATTCCTTGCACTTTTTTTAATAAATCAATATCTTCAAAAAGATTTGCTATTTTAAATTCTGGCAAACCATGTTGTTTTGTTCCAAAAAATTCTCCTGAACCTCTCAATTCTAAATCTTTCTCAGAAATAACAAAACCATCATTTGTGCTAGAAATAATTTTCATTCTTTCTCTTATAATTTGTGAATTTCCTTGATATTTTAAAATACAATAAGATTGATGCTCTCCTCTTCCTACTCTTCCTCTTAATTGATGAAGCTGAGCAAGACCAAATCTTTCAGCATTTTCTATAACCATAATATTACTATTTGGAACATTTACTCCAACTTCTATGACTGTTGTAGAAACCAAAATATCTATATTGCCATTTTTAAATTCTTCCATAATAGCATCTTTTTCTTTTGACTTCATTTTCCCATGTAGATATTCAACTCTATATTTTGAAAATACATTATTTTTATAATTTTCATATATTTCCATAACAGATTTTGCATCGATTTCTTCATTTTCTTCAACTAAAGGACACACAATATAACATTGTCTTCCTTCTTCAATATTTTTTATTATAAAATTATTTACTCGGTTTTCCATTTGTTTTGTTACAGCAAAAGTTTCTATTTTTTTTCTGTTTGGTGGTAATTCATCTATTATAGAAATATCTAAATCCCCATATAAAATTAACGCTAAAGTTCTTGGAATTGGAGTTGCAGTCATAACTAAAACATCTGGATTATTTCCTTTTTCTGTTATTGTACTTCTTTGTCTAACTCCAAATCTATGTTGTTCATCTGTTACCACTAAACCTAAATTTTTAAAAATTACATTCTCTTCTAAAATAGCATGTGTTCCAATTAAAATATCTATTTTTCCTTCTGCTAACTTCTTTAAAATATCTTCTTTTTTCTTTTTAGTTATTCCACTAATTAAAAGTTCACACTTTATTCCTGAACTAGTCAAAATCTCATTAAAAGTTTCTAAATGTTGACTCGCAAGTATTGCAGTTGGTGCCATAATTGTTGCCTGATAGCCAGATTTTACAGCTTTATATGCTGCAATTAAAGCTACTACTGTTTTTCCAGAACCTACATCTCCTTGCATTAGTCTATTCATAGGTTTTGAACTTTCCATATCTCTATCAATTTCTTCTAAAACTCTAAGTTGAGCTCTAGTAAGTCTAAAAGGCAATTTTTCTATAATATCTATCATTTTAGCTTGCTTACTAAAACTTATTCCTGATTTCTTTATTTCATATTTGTTTTTTAAACTTAACAATGCAAGTTGCATCGAAAATAATTCTTCAAAAACTAATCTTTTTCTTGCAAGATTAAAATTTCCAAAATTTTCTGGAAAATGTATCTGTTTTATTGCTGTATTATAATCATATAAATTATATTTTTCTAATAAATATTTTGGTAAAGTTTCTTCAAGTTTTCCAACCACTTCTTTTAAACCATTTTCAATTATATGTCTAATAGTATTTTGAGATAAATTATATGTAAGTGGATATATTGGTATTATTTTTCCTGTATTTTTATTTGAATCTTCTGTTTCATAAACTGGAGATTGCATAGAAATTTTATTAAAGTTTCTCGCAACTCTACCAAAAAATTTATATCTAGTGTCTATTCGAAATACATTTTTTAAATAGCTCTGATTATACCAAGTCACTTCACAACTTCCTGTCTCATCTCTAACAATTAATTTATAAAGAGTTAAATTTTTTCTTATTTTTATTTCATTTATTCTCCCTGCTGGATATGCAGAAATTAAACTTTCTTCTCCGTTTTCAAGTTCAGATATAGTTTTTATCTTACCCCTATCTTCATACTCCCTTGGAAAATATGTTATAAGATCTTTTAAATTAAATATTCCTAGTTTATTTAAAAGAGTAGCACGATTTGGTCCTACTCCTTTTATGAATTGTATTTCTTTTTCTAAATTTACCATATACTTTCCTCATTTTCTGTTAGGATTTTATTCTCTTTCTAATGGTTTCTTTGATTCTTCTACTTGTTTTGAAAATTTTTTTATTTGATTAATTTGTTCTTCGGTATATTTATCAGTATCTTCAATATCGAAAAACTTACAAATTGCATTTGACCACCCAGTATGTATAAATCTCTTAACTCCTTTTTCACCGCGAAGTCTAGCAAGTTTACTTCTATTTATTACATCACCCTCTATAATGTTTTCTTCATTTTCCTCATATATGTCTTCATCTAATATATAAGTTGCTGCTCCCCAAGCCGGTTCATTATTTTGATTATATAACTTTTCTAATATATATTTTCTAAATTTTGGTAAATAGAAAATTGCACTGCCATCACTTTTATATTCAAAACTATATTCACTATCTAAGCTTGCCATTAAATTCCATCTTGCAGATGGATCAGTAAAATATCTTGAAACTCTTTTACCTGTTTGAATATTCTCTTTTTCTATTCTTTGATTATTTTCACCTTTGCTATGAGAACTTTTTTTTGTTGTTTTAATATATTTTATAAATTCATCTCTTAAATATTCATCTTCTTTTTCAGGAAATGTACTATATATTAAAGTTAATTTTTTTCCATCATCCACTTCTTTTTTGGTTAAAAGTTCTGTAATCATTTCTTTAGTAAGCACATTCTCATCATATAATCTTCTTGCATCAACAGGTTTTAATTCTCCTTTTAAATATAACTCTGAAACTGCTGAAATTCCTACAAAATCTATATATGTATCTAATGGGATTAATCCCATTTTATATAGTTCTTGCATTTTGTCTTCACTCAATAGTTCATTTGAAACCTCTAAAATTTCATCTGCTACTGCTTGCTTTTCTTCTGCTGTTTTTCCTGAAATTTTTAAAGCTTTATATAAATCTTTATATTTTACAAATTCTTTTTTTCTGTCTTTATCTAAAAATAAACTGACTAAATTTTCAGATGATACTATTTGTTCTAAATTTTCTTTTCTTTCAATATTGTCTTTTAAATAACTTATATCTTCTAGTGAAATTTTTCCTACCATGTAATTTTCTAAAAAAACTTCATTACTCATTTTTTTTGAATTATATAAATATACTACTTGGTCTTTATTAATATTTTCCATTTTGTCTATAATATCTTCTAGTTCCTTATCTGTTATCCATGATCTTTCAATTAAGCTCTGCAAAGTTTCTGGTCTTGAAGTTACTATTTGGGCTAATTCTATTGGCTTAAAGGACATGGTTTCTCTATATTCCTCTTCAGAAAGACTAGTAACTGATACCTTGCCATCCATAATATCTTTTGCTAATTGATTTATTTCAACATCATCACGATACCTACCATTTATGTAATGTTTATTTAGCGACTCAACTGATGATTTTATAAGATTAAAATCGATATCACTATTAAATCTATAAGAATTTATAGTAACATTTTTATTTTCAAGTAATCCTTCTACTTTTTTAGTAAATTCCCTTAGTTTTCTTGCTTCTTCAAAAGGAAACTTTTCCGGTTCGTTTCCATATTTATTATAAAATATAGTATTAGCTAGTAATAACATTTTATCAATATCTATATATCTAAAGTTCTCTCTTACAGTATCTATAAATTCATCCCAATCAAAATATTTTCCTTTTGCTAGTTTTTCAGTTGTTTCAATCTCTCTGTTATTTACTCTATCTTGAATTCTTATAGTATCTTTATTTTTAATTTTCTTCCCATTCTCAATTATCTTAACTGCTAATAAATTTCCCAAATTTGGATATTTACAAACACTTATTAAATCTGTAGGTTGTAAAAAACTTATGATATTTTCAAGTCCTATTTCTTCTTCAATTTTTTTAAGCCTTTCTTCTGCTTTTCTTTCATCAGCATCAGCTTTAGTATTTTTTCCTACATACCTTCTAGACTCGTATATTTCTATTTTACCTGATTCTCTATATACTTCTAAATCTACAATGTCTGAGTCTTGTAACAATTTTCTAGATTTGCTTAAAATTCTTTTTATGCTATCTCTATCTAAAGGTACATTTTCTCCTTTTCCATTAATCATAAAAATTGGAACCTTTACTACTCCATTTATATATGTATTGCTTTGAATTTTATCATAAGTATCTTGTAAAATCCTTAATAAATGAAAAACATAGAGTTCTTTATCAAATAAATTTTCATTTTCACTAATGGTTTTTAAATATTCCTCTACTCCTTTTTGACTTTTTATTTTCTGTGTCATTTCATCTTCAAATTTTGACATTTGTTTTTGACTACCATTAAACTTATAACATGCCATAAAATCTGAAAAATTTATAAAAAATCCAAGTTTTCTTATTATATCTTCTATACTTAATCTTTCTAAATTTGTCTTCATTTTTCTTCTCTCAATCAAAATAATTATATACTTTTCCAACTTCCTTTTTAAAAGGATTGTCGTTTACATAAATTTCTTTATCTTTTATATTTTTTTCGAATTTTTCTTTATTCTGAGGATTCCTTGTTAATAAAACAGCAACATTAACAAAAACATCAGAATTTATAATATTAATAATATCATCTATATTTTCTTCATATAAAATCTCTATTTCATATTGATTTTCATTAGCATATATAAATATTGCTTCTTGTAATTTTTCTAACTCCTTAGTATCACAATAAAGCATAATATTGTTATAAGGATAAAATTTTATAGAATCATTTTCTAAGGCTTGATATGAAGTTGTATCACCAATAACAATTATTTCATCAAAATAATTCTCAATTTTTTTTATTTCCTTTACTGTATAATTACTAATTTCATTAATCAAATTATATATATTATAAGATTTCAAAACATTATTAAAAATTTTTATTATTATTTCATTAACACCTAACATAAATTCTTCATGAAATAATAGAACTTTATTTCTTCTTATAAGGGCTTGAATACATAAATGTAAAGTAAGATACGGATCTCCTTTATAAACTACAATTTTTCGTTCATCTTCAGCTAATATACATTCTGATTGTTTATATTCATCTATAATATTAAATAATTCTTTTATTTTTATTTGTTTTCTGTAACTCTTTACATCTTCTCTATTACATCCCATAATTAAATTAGAATTTTTCAAAATGCAATCTTTTAAGTCTACAAAAAAATCATTTAATAGTTTAGTTGTTAATGCATATCTTGATACTTCTTTTGTTATTTCTTCTATTTTTTCTTTTTCCATATTAAACCTTTCAAAATTTATAATTATACAAGTAAATTTTATCACATATCTACATTTTTTCAAGCCTTATATATAAATTTACTTAAGATTCAATAGTTTTATGCTAGATTCATCTTTATGCTTTACATAAAATTTACAGTATAAATAAGAAAATTGCAAATCAACATAAATAAAAAAATATAACATTTTGTGTTATATCAAAAAATGAACATTTACTATTTAAAGAGTAAATGTTCACATATATAAAAATATTTATTTCAAATTTTATTCTTCATCTTCCAAATATTCATTTTCAGATTTTTCAAATATTTCATCTAAAGTTTCTGGTTGAGTTGCCTGTTGTGGAGTATGCATTGGTTTAGGAATTTTATTTTTTGGCTTTCCTACTGTTTTCATTTTATTTTTCTTTTCTTGCAGTTCATTGTTATTAAACTTTTTCTCTGAAGATTTATCTATAGTTTTATCTACAATCATATTGGCTTTTTCCATTAAATCTGGCACATAATCCATTAATTTATCAACTGCTGAACTATGATTAATTGGCAACACTTTTATAGAATCTTTTAGAACAATAACAAATGCAACTGGATTTATGGAAATACCTGCTCCGCTACCACCACCAAAAGGTAAACGATATTGTACTTCTTCTTCTTTGTCTTTTTTCTTATATTCATCTATAGTTTCACCCTTAAATTCACTACCACCAGCAGCAAATCCAAAGCAAACTTTTGAAATTGGTATTATAACCATACCATTTGTAGTTTCTATTGGATCTCCTATTATAGTATTTACATCTATCATATCTTTAATACTATTCATAGCAGTTTCCATTAAACCTTCTATTGGATGTTCACTCATATAATTTTACCTCTTTCTTTAAAAATTCATTTCTATTATTATTTCACTTATTTTTTTTATTATTCAAAATATATTTTAACTTTTTTTGCTATTTTTTTATGATTTAAATTTTTGTATTATTTTTATAAAAATTTATTATTCGAAATTGTTACTCTTTTATTTATATATCTAACTTTATTTAAAATTTTAAAACCATATATACTCCTTTTTAAAATTTGTTGAACTAATTCTTTTGATTTTTGTTTATTGATAAAATTTTCTTCTTTTATTAATTTCTTATATTCATAAACAAATTCCAATATATCAAACATACTAAAAGATATATTTGATTCTAAATCTAATTTAAAACTATCAAAATTTAAATAAATTGGAGTAATTTTATATTCAAATTTATCTAAATTATATTTTCTACTATTCAAATTATTTTTTAATAAAATTGAAATAATAGTAGACAAAAAGCATGTAGCAAAAGATGTAATAATTGAATTTTCAGTACTTATACTTAAATTAAGTTTTAAAGAATTGAATTTGGGTTTTATTTTTTTTACACTAATTTTCGAAGGATTTTCTTTTATTAATTTATATAATTTATAAATTTTACTATAAATATCTATTTTATTAGTTATATTATATTTTTTAAAAATTTTTTCATAATTTATCCTTATATTTAAAATTTCAAAATAGTTTTTATAAAATTTCACATTAAAAACTTTAAAGTATTTAAAAATATATATTTGTAATTCTATATTAATTTTTTCTAAATGTACTTCTGTGATTTTTCTATTTATACTGTTAGCATTTATTTTTTCTATACTTAAAATTACATTAGAAAATAAAAAACCTATTAACAATACTTCAATAAATATTATAAAAAAAAGAATAATCAAAGCTACTTGCATAAATTTTATCTCCTACTTAACATTACTTCTATTCTTTCCTTTTATAAATTATTTATTCCTAAAAAATGGAAAGACGGTCCTACAGTTAGGACCGTCCTTCGAAACTATTACTTTCATTTTGTATTTACCAAAGCATTGCACCACTTTCGCTAAAGTAATGCCATACCCCATCAATACAATAATTGCCTGTTACCATTGTCGCCGTTGTCGGCTCCAAGAAATAAGTTACTCCATTTAAAGTTAACCAGCCTTTTTGGTGGCTTCCTGAATTTGGCTCAATATATTTCCAACCATTTTGATATATCCAGCCAGTCTGCATAATACCATTACTTTGCATATAAAAATCTATCAAGCCATCAGCTGAACGAACAAATACATTAGTTGCCATATTTCCGCCTGGATGAAAATAGTACCAGTCATTACCAATCTTTATCCAACCTCTTGCCATAGCACCAGACTCAGTTAGATAATACCAGTTCATGTTCCAGTTAAACCATCCAGTTTTCATCTTTCCATCGTTTTCTAAATAATACCAATTAACTCCATCATCATACCAAGTTGAACGCAACATAGCGCCACTACCATTAAAGAAATACCAACGATTTGAGATATATTGCCATCCTGTAACCATTCTTCCATCAGGCATAAAATAATATCTCTCACCATTAATATCTTTGAACTCATTTCTAGCATATTGTCCGTTATTATCATACCAATACCAAATGCCATTTATGAGTTGCCACGTATTTCTGTTGTAGTCATATTGCGGCGGATTTGGAGTGGGTTTTGGTCCATAAGGATTAAAATCAATTTCATCCCAATCCCAAAAATAATCTGATTCAGCATAATCAGAAGATTTGAGATAAGATTTGACTTTATCTTTTGGTACTGCTTTTACCTTGACATACACATTATCTTTTTCAAAATAATATGTTGTTTTAAGGTATGGAGTCAAGTCATAAGTTGTAGAAGTGATTCCATCTGCAACAGTTTCACCATTATTTCCACGGTAAATTTTAACTGTATAAGTTGCATCACTACTTACCTTTGACCATCTGATTCTTCCTGGTTTACTACTTGTTCCATCCCAATACACATCTTCTGGGGCATCAAGTATTCCTCTTACTCTGTAATCAAAAGTTAACTCAATATTACCATCCTCTGTGTATTTATGGAACCTATATTCACCATTTTGAATAGAAAAATCCCGTTTGGAAAGCGAATCCTCAAAAACGTATCCTTCATTGGATACTAGCCTAACTGTTACTTTTACAGTATCACCTGGTTTACATTCTGATACATTCTTATTCCAAACAATACTATCTGCCAGAATAGTGTATCGTCCACTTGAACCAGATTCAACTTTAGGATTTTCTAAGTTTTCCTGTTCCCAATCATTTTTCTCTGTTTTCACAGAAATCTTAGAAATCTCTGTGGCTGCAAAAGCTACAATTGTTGTGGTTGACATGAGCAAACACATAGTTGCTACAAAAGCCAACAAGTTAATAAGTAACCGTTTCGAATTCCCCCTCATAGAAATTCTCCTTTCTTTTAGGTGGCAATGCTGCCATTTTAATATATCTGTTACGAAACTATTTTACCATATTATGTAAATAAAGTCAATTTGAATAATATTCTTAAAAGATTAGCATTTTAATAATTTAGAATATAAAAAGTCAAAGCTCTTAAATTTTTAATTCAAGAATTTTGACTTTAAGTTCATTTATTTTAAAACTAGTAATATTAAAATTAGAGTAATTATTCTTGTTTCTCTCTCTTCTTTTTTGAAATTACAATATCTCCAAAAATTTGCTCCTGTTCAGCTATTATTTTGTTTCTTCTACTTAATTCCAAAACTCCTGAAAAAGCTGTGACTACTTCAGACTTAGATTTTTCGTTTAACGAAAATAATTTATTAAATACAAATTTAGGTTTTTTTACTAATTCCCTAAATATATCTTTTACTTTTTCAGCAACTGTATATGTATCAAAAACAGCAATATTTTCTATGTTCTTAGCATTTTCGTTTTTCTTATCTTCATTTCTTTTGATTAAATTCTTGTATTTGCTAACAATATCTTCCATACAAAATTCTTTTTCTAAAGTTTGTTTTGGAAGTTCTACCTTGTCTGGTAATTTATAAAATCTTTTAGAATAAATTTGTATTCTCTCTTTAAATAACTTGCTAATTTCTTTATATTTTTTATACTCTAAAATTCTTCTTAATAATTCTTCTTCTGTTAACTCTGCTTCCTCTTCTACTTCTTGAGGTAATAAACCTTTAGATTTAATTAAAAGTAAAGTTGATGCCATTACTAAAAATTCACTTGCTATTTCTAAATTTAATTTTTCTTGTTCTTTTATATATTGAATATATTGGTCTGTAATATCTGAAATACTTACTTTATATATATCCATTTTATTTTTATCTATTAAATAACATAGTAAATCTAAAGGACCTTCAAAATTATCTAATTTTAATTCATACTTATTTGATTCTAGTGAAATTACTTTTTTTTTCATAATTACTTCCTACTCATTCATTTTGTATGTCATCAAATGCTATATTTACACATTCTCCGCATATATCCTTTTTTATATAAATATTCTCTTATTACATTTTCTTCTTGACTTTGAATCTTTTTTAAGATTATAGCCTTAGCAGAAGATATCTCATATTTTACCATAGTTTCTTTGTTTTCGCAAATATATTCATCAATAAGACTTTTACTAACCCCTTTTTGAGATATTTTATAAACCATTTCTTTAATAGACATTTTTTTTAATGCAATAAATTCTTTTACTGCTCTTTCTATATATTCTTTGTCATTTATATAGTTTTGCCCTTTAAGATACTCTATTACATCTTCTAACATATTTTCATCTTCATCTATAAATTTTTGTCTTACTTCTGTTTCTGTTCTTTTTTTATATAAGATATATTTAAGTACTTTATTTCTTAATTTTTCTATTTTTTCTGCTTCTTCAAATTTTTCTTTACTAGTAAATTCCATAATATTATTATCCTATTTTTATTTATTTCCAAGTTCTTTTTTGATTTATTTCTTCTTTATTTTTAAAAGCTTGAAATAAATCTATATCTGTTGCTACACATAAACATACAATATAATTAAACACATCAGCTATTTCTTTATCTAAATTCTGAGTTCTCGTAGATTTTTCATCTACTTTTATATTAGTTGATTTTCTAATTTCTTTAGCAAGTTCACCCAATTCTTCTGTTAAAAGTAGCATTATATCTTGTGGAGTTTCATTATCGAATCCTCTTGAAATTATCATTTTTTTCATATAATCTTGAATATCTTTTAAGCTAGATTTTTCATTTATTTTTTTAAACTCTTTCTCTAAATCTATTTTTTCTTCCATATATTTTCCTCTAATTTATTATTTATTAATAAATTAACATTTATAATAATTCATTTATTAATAATTTTTTATAAAATTACTAACTATCAATAAAATTATTGATAGTTAGTATTATGCTTATTCTTCTGGCTCTGTTTCTTGTTCTTCATCAGTTTCTTCATCATCTACTAAAGCATTTTCGAAAGCTTTATTAAAATTATCTCTAACCTTTTTCTCTACTTCTTCCATGAATTGAGGATTTTCAGATATATATTTTTTAACATTTTCACGACCTTGTCCTATTTTATTTCCATTATAACTAAACCAAGAACCACTTTTTTCAATTATATCTAAATTAACTGCTAAATCTAAAACACAACCCTCTTTTGAAATTCCTTTTCCATATATTATATCAAACTCAGCTTCTCTAAATGGAGGAGCAACTTTATTTTTTACAACTTTTACTCTTGTTCTATTTCCAACAACAGCTCCATCCTGTTTTATAGATTCTATTCTTCTTATATCCATTCTAACTGATGCATAATATTTTAAAGCTCTACCTCCAGCTGTTGTTTCTGGATTTCCAAACATAACTCCAACTTTTTCTCTTAATTGGTTAATAAATATTATTGTTGCATTTGTTTTATTAATTGTTCCTGCTAATTTTCTTAATGCTTGTGACATTAATCTTGCTTGTAAACCAACATGAGAATCGCCCATGTCGCCATCAATTTCAGCTTTTGGAACAAGTGCAGCAACTGAGTCTACTACTATAATATCTATTGCTCCACTTCTTATTAATGCCTCAGCTATCTCTAAAGCTTGTTCTCCTGTATCTGGCTGTGAAACTATTAAATTGTCTATATCTACACCAATTTTTTTAGCATAAGATGGATCTAAAGCATGTTCGGCATCTATAAAAGCTGCCTCTCCACCTTTTTTCTGAGCTTCTGCAACAGCATGTAATGCAAGTGTTGTTTTGCCAGAAGATTCTGGTCCATATATTTCTATTATTCTTCCTCTAGGAATACCGCCTATTCCTAATGCTATATCTAAATTTAGTGCTCCTGTTGAAATAGCTTCAATATTCATTGATTTATAATCCCCTAATTTCATAACAGAGCCTTTCCCAAATTGTTTTTCTATTTGACTCATTGCAGCATCTAATGCTTTTCTTTTTTCTTGATTGTCTCCCATATTTTCCTCCTAATTTTATTTAACAAATATTTGTTTGCAAAACTTATGTTCTTATTATATCCTTAATTTTTCTTTTGTCAATACTTTTTTAATAATAATTTTATAAACTTCTATATTCGCTTATTGTCTATACCATTTTTCTATATTATGATAAATATTAAAGCAATTTGCTGTTATATTATTTACTAAACTTTGATTATAAATTATTGTTTCTGTATTCCTATAAAGACCTATGTATGGTGCTTCTTCTACATATATATCATATAATCTATTATATTTTTCATATAAAACATTATCTTCTGTTGTATTTGATACTGCATTTATTATTTCTAATACTTCCTCGTTATTGTAATTTGCAATATTTCCACTTCCAAAAAAAGTATTTAGGCTAGGACTAAAACCAACTCTTATGCCTGTAATTGCAGCCTCATAATTTCCAGTATTTATTGCCTCTGCATAATCATTATATGGTAAATAATCTATATTTACTTGTACTCCAAAACTTGCAAATTGATCTCTTATAATCTCTGCCACTCTAGTTCTAACTGCATCTTCACTATTGACTACTAATCTAAAATTTAAAGTTCTTGTTCCTGATTCGTCTCTTTTTTGCCAAGTATTAGCAGTTCTTTCCCAACCCGCATTCATTAAAATTTGGCTTGCTTTTTCTGTATCAATTTGACTATTTAAATCTTTTGTATATAACCAAGAACCAAAATCTAAACTAAAATTAGAAGCTATATACCCTTCTCCTAAATTTCCAACCAAACTGTTTCTATCAACAGCCAAACTCAAAGCTTGTCTAACTATTGGGTCTGAAAGCAATTCACTTGCTGTATTAAAAGCAATAAAATCATAATTTCTTGATTTAAATTCTATTTTTTTGTATCCTAAAGTTCCTATATAATCTTCTACATTATTAATTTTTATAGATAAAATATCTATTTCTCCATTTTTAAAGGCTGTATAAACTTCTCCAATAGTTCCATATAAATTAATATTAATTTCTGTTGCCATAGGTTTTCTTGAAGTATTCCAATAATATTCATTAGGTACTAATTTGATAACATTTGTACTCGCCTCAGAAATTCTAAACATTCCTGTACCAATTGGTAGTTTCTCACTTACAGCAAAATCTTCACCATCATAATAATTTTTACACATTATAGGAAATGTTAAATTATATTCAAAAAACGCTACTGGTTGTGTTAGAATTATTTTTATTGTAGTACTATCAATTATTTGAGCATCTAAAATATATTTTACATTTTCAGAATATACAGGGCTAATTCCTGATTTTATTAAATCTATTGTATATTTAACATCTTCTGCCGTAAAATTACTTCTATCTTCCCATAAAACACCTTTTCTTAGTTTCACAACATAAGTAATATCATCTGTTTTTGCAATCTCTTCTGCCAAACAATACTCTAATTTATAATTTGCATTTAAAGTTACTAGTGGGTCATATATAATCTTTGTTATTTCTTGAACATTTCTATTGTTACTAGTCAAGGGATTAAATCTGTCAAGCTCTGCAATAGCAAATCTTAAATCTGTTTGAATATTAGTTAAAGTTGAAGTATGATCTAATGATGCTTCTTCTCCTTTTGTATTATTTTGAAATATTATATATGCTGTATAACCTATTAAAAATACTACAACAGCAGCAAAAATATACTTAAAAAAATTATTATTATTCATTTTTATTACCTTTCTACATGCACAATAATATATTATTTTTTATTAATTTTCAAGACTATTATTTGATATAAATAAAAAAATGTATAGTTTTTAGCTATACATTTATATAAGTAATATTCAATTATAAACTTTACATTTTAATCTGAATTCTATTTTCTTGATTCTATAATAAGTTTTATACCAGTTCTATCTTCTCCTTCCACTTGAACTTCAGCAAAAGCTGGTATACAAATTAAATCTACTCCTGCTGGTGCTACAAAACCTCTTGCTATAGCAACTGCTTTTATTGCTTGATTTAAAGCTCCTGCTCCTATTGCTTGCATCTCTGCTCTTGTGCTTTCTTTAACCAAACCTGCTATTGCTCCAGCAACTGAATTTGGGTTTGATTTTGATGAAATTTTTAAAACTTCCATTTTTCTTCCTCCTATTATTTTTATTTTATCTTGTGTTTCGATGTAATTATTTTACAATATTAAAAATGGTAAGTCTATATTTTTTCATCAATTTTTCGAAGTTTCGTATGCCAGCTTTCTACAGTTTTTTCAAGTGTTTTGTCGTTTTTTGTCTTAACTCTTATGAATAGATTTTTTTATCTATTATAATATGTTTTTCGACTTTTTTTAAACAAAAAACGACATTTTTTATTTATATTTTTTCATTATCTACTTATTTTGAATTTACTATTTATATTAATATTTTTTATCTATTAATTCTTTCTATTTTTATAACTTTATTTGTCTTATCATCAATTTCAAACATACAAGAATTAAATTTACCCTTTGGATCTGGAGATAATTTATATCTTTCTGGAAGTGATGTTTCAAATCTTTTAAAAGATACTTCAACATCCATTCCTATAACAGATCTTTTTGGTCCTGTCATTCCTATATCTGTTATATATCCTGTTCCATTTTCTAATATAGTTTCATCCGCAGTTTGAACATGAGTATGAGTACCATAAACAACTGTTGCTTTGCCATCTAAGTAATAACCCATAGCAATTTTCTCTGCAGTTGCTTCTGCATGAAAATCAACAATAATAATATCAACAGCCATTTTTATCTCGTCTATAATTTCATTTACAATTAAAAATGGATTTTCAGACAAAACAGACATTGTTGTTCTTCCAATTAAATTAATTACAGCTATATTTTTTCCTTTACAATCATATATATCAAATCCTTTTCCTGGATTATTAGATGGATAATTTGCTGGTCTAATAATTTGTTTATCATCTATAAAATTAAAAATTTCTTTTTTACCCCAAGTATGATTTCCCATTGTTACAACATTTACGCCTAAGGATAATATATCTTTATACATTTTTTCTGTGATTCCCATACCATCTGCTGCATTTTCACCATTTACAATTATAAAATCTATATTATTTTCTTTCACAACTTTAGGTAATACTTCTTTTAAAGTTTTTAAACCTGTTCTTCCTACAATATCACCTACTGCTAATATTCTCATTTTATAAAAACTCCTTATCTACTTTAAAATTATTTTCAAACTTTAATTTTAAGCAAATTATATTTTCATTTACTTATTTTTACTTTAGTATTTTAACATATTATATGTTTAATATCAAGAAAGAAAAGTTCTAATTAGACTATTGAGTTAAATAATTATACTACCAATTATTTTACATAATATGTTCCTTTTTTTGTAAATTTGTGTTATAATAGAAATGTAGTAAGACACACACGCTGAACAATTTTAAGGAGGAATTCTTATGAAGCTTACACAACGGTTAATCATTATCTTGGGAGACACTTCTCTCATCACTAATGACGGTATCCTCAAATGCATTGCTGGGTTTAAGGCAGTAACTATCATCAAAACACTCACCGAAGAAATGCTGAATACTGTATATCACTACAACAAAAATGCTGTGTACTTTTCCACTAAGTTTGCAATGGATTGGATGCAGTTTGATCCTGTGGTTATTCAGCTTTCAACGGAAGGCACCATCTTGGATAAGCTCGTGCTTGGTATTGACAACATCATCCAGGACTTTCCTAAGTTGCTTGATCAACCTGAGTTGGCTTATATTGATGTAGGGGATCATTCTTCTGCAGATTCTACTGGCATGGTCAATCAGTCTACTGATGATTGTCTTCTTTGCCAGATTTATCGGCATAAGGCTCCTCATGAAGAACACATCGTATATGAAACGGATAACTTCTATGTTGTCCCTGGAACCGGTGCTTTTTTCGACGGATATCTGATGATTGTACCTAAAGCTCATGTTATGAGTTTCGGTCTGTTGGACGAAACCGTTTTAACCGAGTTCTATCGCGTCTTAAACGATGTTCGTTCCATTCTTGAAGGTATCTATCATAAAAAGGTATTTGCCTTTGAATGCGCTTCTGGGCGTACTGGTGCTGGAAAGCACAAAACCAGTATTGTTCATGCTCATTTTCATTTGGCTCCAACGGATATGCCTGTCCTTAAAGAAGTCATGAAAAGTGGTTTGAGCCCTGTCCTTATTCAGAAAGAGGATCTTCACATGTATGGAGAGAACCCCTATATGCTGTATGTGGATCAGGAAGATAACTGGTTTATGGCATGCGATCCCAACACCTATTATCCCAGACAACAGCCTCGTCAGGTACTTGCAACCTACATGGGCGATTATGAGCATTACAATTGGAGAATTTATCCATATCGTGAAAAAATGCCTATCATCGCTCAGAAATTCCGTGACTATTGTGCTCAGAACTTTAAACTTCTGCCGAAATGGATTCGGGAGTCTGTGGTATTTGATGACTAAGTAAGTAGTCTGAACTTTTCAATGCAAAAGGAGGGAGTGAATGAATTTTCACTCCCTCCTTTTTTTACTCCCATTCTATTGTTGCTGGTGGTTTGCTTGTTATATCATAAACTACTCTATTTACATGTTTTACTTCATTTACTATTCTGCTTGAAACTTTTTCTAATACTTCAAATGGAATTTTACTCCATTCTGCTGTCATAAAATCTGAAGTCGTTACCGCTCTTAAAGCTATTGTATAATCATAAGTTCTTTCATCTCCCATAACTCCAACTGATTTTAAATTAGTTAAAACTGCAAAATATTGGTTAATATTTTTATTCAATCCTGAATTTGCAATTTCTTCTCTAAAAATATAATCAGCCTCTTTTAAGATATTTAGTTTATCTTCTGTTATATCTCCAATTACTCTTATTGCAAGTCCTGGTCCTGGAAATGGTTGTCTATATACTAAATATTCTGGAAGTTCTAATTCTAATCCTGCTTTTCTAACTTCATCTTTAAATAAATCTCTAAGTGGTTCAATTATTTCTTTAAAATCAACATAATCTGGAAGTCCTCCTACATTATGATGACTCTTAATTGTCATTCCTTGACCTACACCACTTTCTATAACATCTGGATATATCGTTCCTTGTACTAAATAATCTACTGTACCTATTTTTTTAGCTTCTTCTTCAAAAACTCTAATAAATTCTTCTCCAATTATTTTTCTCTTTGCTTCTGGATCTGTTACTCCTTTTAATTTTTCTAAAAATCGTTTACTTGCGTCAACTCTTATAAAATTAACATCTTCTCTGTTTCCAAAAACTTTAACAACTTCTTCTGATTCATTTTTTCTAAGTAAGCCATGATCTACAAATATACATGTCAGATTTTTTCCAATTGCCCTGCTCATTAAAGAAGCTGCAACTGAAGAATCTACTCCTCCTGATAAAGCACATAAAGCTTTTTTATCTCCAACTTTTTCTTTAATGTGCTTTATAGTGTTTTCAACAAAAGAACTCATTTTCCAAGTTCCAGTACAATTACAAACATCATAAATAAAATTTTTTAATACCTGTATACCATTTTCTGAAAGATTAACTTCTGGATGAAATTGAATTCCATAAAACTTTTTTTCTATATTTTGTATTGCCGCATTAGGACAATCAATTGTACTTGCTATATTTTCAAAACCTTCAGGTAATTTCGAAACAAAATCTGTATGACTCATTAAAAAATTATTTTTGTCTGAAAAACCTTTAAATATACTTGATTCGTTATTTATATTAACTTCAGTAACTCCATATTCTCTTTTATCTGCCCTTTCAACTTTTCCACCTAAAATATGTGTCATAACCTGCATGCCATAACAAATTCCAAGAATTGGAATACCTAAATTAAATATTTGTTTATCACACATTGGAGCATCTTCTTTATAAACATTTGCATGTCCACCTGTAAAAATTATTCCCATAGGTTTTTTTTCTTTTATCTTTTCAATTGGTGTATTAAAAGGTACAATTTCTGAATAAACATTACATTCTCTAATTCTTCTTGCTATTAATTGATTATATTGTCCAAAAAAATCTAAGATTAAAATTAGTTCTTTTCTTTCTTCCATATTATATTCCTTTCTTATAATAAAATCCTTGTAATAACACTTTGCTAATATTAATAGTATATTACAAAAATATATTTAAATCAATAGTTGTATGTTTTCTATCTTATATTATATATTTATTTACTATCATATATATTAATTTAAATTTTTTTAATTAATATATATAAATAGAAAAAGGAGCCACTTCAATCGAAATGACTCCCTAAGCAATGTTACAAAACTTCACCGCCTTTTATCTTTTCGCTACAATAGCTCCATGTGGAGGTATCTTCTGCTCATAAAGCTTCCCATCAATAGTAAAAATTTGTGAATTCAAATGATTTTTTGGAATTGCAATATATTGATCACTGAGATTCACGATAAATACAAGATAATCTCTTTTGTAAACTATTCTTGTATCACTTAAATAGAGAAGCTTGAAGTTAGTAGAATCAGAAAAAATTTCTCTGTACTCCATTCTGAATTTTCCAATTCTGCGGTAAAATCTATACAATCTTTCGTCAATATCTGCTTGACTTAAACTCTCATCTTTTCTTTCAAAAAATTTGAGCATTTTCATCCAGTCGATAGACTTGCGATTGTGTGGATCTTTAAGACCTACTGTTCCAATTTCATCTCCCGCAAAAATTGATGGTAATCCAGGAAGAGTATATTGGAGAAAAACTTCTTCTATATGTTTTTCGAAGACGAGTTCTCTAATTTCTACAGGGATACTGTCATTTTCAAATTCCCAACTTCTAAGTAAAAAAGTGACTACCTCACCTATTTCATTTAACCACCTATTATCTTTATCTATATCCCAAATATTCTCATAACAATCGTCATTTTTCATGAGCTCATTTGAGAGTATATTAGGAATTCGAGGTGTATCATGAGAGCTTAAAAAAATTGGAGAACCATTAAGCGCATCAGGTGGATAGAGTGAACAAACATCATGAATTATTCTCTTAAAATACTTCGCATTTCTAAAGCGTACAAGCCTATGAATTGCATTAGAGAATTGATAATTCATTACTCCATCGCCTTCATCACCATAAAGGAACTCTCTAAAGTCTCCCTTAATGGCATTTTTCCAGACTTCCAATAACATATATTTGCCAAAAATTTTTTTAATAAATTTTAAGCTATAATCTGTCATGTTGTCTGCTACGTCCATTCTGTAACCATCAACATATTGGGAATGAATACCATTAACTTTTCTCAAAAATGCATAATACATCTCTGAAGATTTGTCAAATTCTGGTAATTCGAATCCCCACCATCCTTGATATTTTGTATACTTTTGTATCCAGGAATATGCATCAGGTATTTCTTTGAGCAACCGATTATTTGGACCAGAATGATTGAATACCTCATCTTGAATATATATCATGCCACGTTTATGACATTCTTCTTTTAAGGTTTCAATATCATCCCAGGTTCCAACAAGTTCATCAATCTCTTCATAATCGTCAATACCATAACGATCAGAAGTTGAACTCTTAAAAATCGGTGTAAGATAAATTGCTGTTACCGACAATGATGCTAGATAATCCAGCATACTGATTACACCCTTAATGTTTCCACCATACCACTGAGTATTTCTATAAACTCCATCAGGATCTGGCTTCCACTTAGGGTATGTACCCCATTCAACAACCTTTCCTTTTAAATAATCTGGAAGATCTTTTGAACAAAATGTATCAATATAAATTTGATACATGATTCCACCTTTAATCTCCTTCGGAGTAATAAAGTTTGGATAATACACAAACATCTCCCAAAAGTTTTGAGTTTGGTCGTTAATTGTGACTTCTCCTGTTTCTGCATCATATCTGAGTTCACAAAAAGCGTTGTTCAGCTTTAAATGAATACAGAATGTTCTATAGCCAGGTGAATCAAAGGCTATTTGGCTACCGAATACACTGAACCGTGTATCTGATTCAGTTTTCATGTAAGTAAGTGTTTCTACTTTCTCTCCTCCTGTTTTCTCCCCTTTCCTATTAAACAAAACTTTTGCATCTTGCACATAGCCCAAAGAATTAGGCATCCGTAATTTAAGATTCATGGTTTCATCTATACGTACTGAGGAATCGAACTTAAGTAAAATTTTGTTTTTTTGCCGCATTTAAAAACCTCCCTTAGTTTAGTAAAGCTTATCTATATAAAAACAATAATTGTTCTATGTATAATTTATTATCATTTTTTAAAATTGTCAATATGAAAAACAAAAAATTCAACAAAAAAACATAAACCTTTCTTATTAAATTTTACTTTAATAAGAAAGGTTTTAATTTTCAGTTTATTTACATACCTGATTCAAATTCTTTTAGAACAACATCATGTGCTCCACCTTCTTTTATACTTACATTAGAAACCATTGTTAATCTAGCTTTTTCATGTAGTTCTTTAATTGTTATTGAACCACAATTACACATTGTTGATTTTATTTTACTAACTGTTACTTCCACATTATCTTTTAATCTTCCAGCATAAGGAATATATGAATCAACTCCTTCTTCAAAAGTTAATTTATTTTTTGCAGCTCCACCTAAATCATATCTTTGCCAATTTCTTGCTCTATTTGAACCTTCGCCCCAATATTCTTTCATAAAAGTTCCATTTCTTTTAACTTTTCTTGTAGGGCTTTCATCAAATCTAGCAAAATATCTTCCCATCATTACAAAATCTGCTCCCATTGCAAGTGCAAGTGTTATATGATGATCATGTACAATTCCTCCATCAGAACAAACAGGAATATACACACCTGTACGCTCAAAATACTCATCTCTTGCTGCTACTACATCCATTAGACTAGATGCTTGGCCACGTCCAATTCCTTTTGTTTCACGTGTTATACAAATTGAACCTCCACCAACACCAACTTTAATAAAATCGGCACCTGCATCTGCTAAATAGTAAAAACCTTCTTTATCAACAACATTACCTGCACCTATTTTTACTGAATCTCCATAATGCTCTCTTACCCAATCTATTGTATTTTTTTGCCATACAGAAAAACCATCTGAAGAATCCATGCAAATTATATCAACACCTGCTTCAACTAAAGCTGGTACTCTTTCTGCATAATCTCTTGTATTAATACCAGCACCAACAATAAATCTTTTGTGTTCATCTAATAAAGAATTTGGGTTTTCTTTATCTGCTTCATAATCTTTTCTAAATACTAAAGTATCTAAATTATCATTTTCATCTAAAATAGGTAAACAACTAATTTTGTTATCCCATATCATATCATTTGCATCATGTAGAGATATTCCTTTTCTTGCAAAAACTATTTTTTCCTTAGGAACCATATATTTTTTTACTGGTTCATCTAAAATAACTCTAGATATTCTAAAATCCTTATCTGTAACTAGTCCTAAAAATTTTCCATTGGCTGAACCATCTTCTGTTATCATTACTGTTGAATGACCTGTTCTTTCAATTAAATCTATTAATTCTTGTATTGTTGTATTCTCAGTAACATTTGAATCACTTATAATAAATCCTGCTTTATATTTTTTTACATTCTTTACCATTTGTGCCTGAGATTCTATTGACTGAGCTCCATATATAAATGAGCATCCACCTTCTCTTGCAAGTGCTATAGCCATTTTCTCTCCTGATACTGATTGCATTATTGCTGATACCATTGGCAAATTAGCACTATATTTTGGTTCTTCTCCTCTTTTAAATTTTACAAGTGGTGTTTTTAAGCTAACATTTTCTGGTATACATCTTTCATCTGTTAAATTTGGCAATAATAAAAATTCGTTAAAAGTCCTTGATACATCTTTTAATATTTCAGCCATGAAAAAATCCTCCTTAATAATTTAATTATAATATTAATTATATCTTAATATTTATTTAAAATCAATCAAAATCTTACAAAGTTCTACATTTAAAATTTTATAGTAAATTATTCATAAAAAAATTAATATCTATTTATGATAAAATATATATTCTTTATTTCATTTATTTTTATAAAATTAATAAAAATCTCTATTTTTGTATAATAAAAAAAGAAATATATTTATTTTAAATATATTTCCTTTTAAATAAATTATTTTTTCATATTTTTTATTCTTTCAATTGCTTCTTCTGTATTTTCCTTTGTTCCAAATGCTGTTAATCTAAAATATCCTTCACCACTTGGTCCAAATCCAACTCCAGGAGTACCAACAATATTAGCTTCTGTTAATAGTTTATCAAAAAATTCCCATGAAGTTAGTCCGTCTGGCACTTTTAGCCAAATATATGGGGCATTAATACCACCATAAACAGTATATCCAGCTGATTTTAATCCTTCTTTTATTATTTTTGCATTATTCATATAATATGCAATATTTTCTTTTATTTGTTTTTGCCCTTCTTCCGAATAAACTGCTTCTGCAGCTCTTTGGACTGGATATGAAACACCATTAAATTTTGTTCCATGTCTTCTGTTCCATAATGAATTTAAAGAAACTTCTTCTCCAGTTTTTGTATAAGCTTTCAATTCTTTTGGAACTACAGTATATGCACATCTTACACCCGTGAATCCTGCTGTTTTTGAAAAACTTCTAAATTCTATTGCAACTTCTTTTGCTCCTTCTATTTCATATATTGTATGAGGTACATCTTCTTCAGAAATAAAAGCTTCATAAGCTGAGTCAAATAAAATTAAGGATTTATTTGCTTTTGCATAATCTACCCATTTTTTTAATTCTTTTTTTGAAAGAGTTGTACCTGTTGGATTGTTAGGAAAACATAAATAAATCATATCAGGAACTCTTTCTGGAAGTTCAGGTATAAAATTATTTTCAGAAGTTGCAGGAATATAAATCATATTTTGATATTTTCCTGTTTTTTCATCATATTTTCCGCTTCTTCCAGCCATAACATTAGTATCCAAATATACTGGATAAACTGGATCTGTAATTGCAACAACATTATCAATACTTAAAATATCTCCAATATTTCCACAATCACATTTTGCTCCATCTGATACAAAAACTTCATCAAGTTTTATATCTACTCCTCTTTTTTTATAATCATTTTCTACAATTTTCTCTCTTAAAAATTCATAACCTTGTTCTGGTCCATAACCTCTAAAAGTATCTGGATTTCCCATTTCATCAACAGCCTTATGCATTGCATCTATAATCTTAGGTGCTATTGGACGAGTTACATCTCCTATTCCTAGTTTTATAATCCTTTTATCTGGATTCTTTTTTTGAAATTCTGCTACCTTTTTTGCTATTGTAGAAAAAAGATAACTATCTTGTAAATTTAAAAAATTTTCATTTATATTAATCATATTTTCCTCCATATATGATTTTGATTGAACCAAAAATAAATTATTATTTTTAATTTATATCTTTATATCATTTTACATGACTTTTTTCAAGAGAATTTTTATTGTATTTTTTGAAATATTCTTTCTGCATTTTTTTCTAAAATATCTTCTACTATCTGAGATTCATATTTTCCTAATAAATCACTTTTTATTTTTTGTTTTATGTTTTTATAATCATAATTATATCTTCTGGTAATATTTTTTTCAATTTTTCAGTTGATCTTCTAAACATTTGTAAAACGCTAATATTCTCATTATAATAATTAGCCACAATAATTGCATAAGATACTTCTTAATCCTACATCAATATCTATTTTTCCATTTTTAGAATTATAATCTAAGTCTATGAAAGCTTTTAAAAATTTTTTAAGTTCTTCTTTTTTAAAGTATGAGGCTTGTTTTTTATATTTAGTTATTAAAAAAGTCTGATTTGGTCTTAAACTTAATGAATTTACAATATCTTTATTTAGATCAACAGCAATACTGCATAAATATATTTTTTTAAAATGATTATATAAAGTAATTAGTATTTTTTGAAGTGGCTCTTTTTGGTAAATTAAATTATCTAAAACATCTAAAGCTTTATCTATTTTTCTAATAGCTAAATTATCTGTTAATTCAAAAATTACACTTTCCATTTGCTTTATTGCCAAACTATTAACATCTTCAATAGTTATTTTTCCATTTTCTCCTGCATATTCAATTAATTTTCTTATTTCGTTAATTAAATTTTGTAAATTTGTTCCACAATTTTCTACTAAATAATTTAAAGTTGTTTCATCACAATTAACTTTATATAACATACATATTTGCTTTAATTTTTTTACTAATTGCAATTGTTTTAATTCTTCAATGTTACAAATAATTCCGTTTTTTTCTATTTGTTCAAAAACAGAATTTTTGTCTACTTCATTTTCCATAAAAACTATTATTACAGATTCTTTAATAATATCAAGATTATTTTTTATATATTCTGTTACTTTCTCTTGAAGTGGTGTTCCTGCCTTTTTCCTTCCATCTTTTTTAAATAATCCAGAATTTTTAACTATTATTAATTTTTTCTCATAACCAAAAGCTGGAACCTCAATATCTGAAATAATATTATCAGCATTCGTTTCATCAAGCACAATATAATTTATGCCTAAAAGTAATTCTCCAAATTTTTTCTTTATTTTGTTAACCGCTGTTTCAATCAAATATTGTTCTTCACCATATAATAAATAAAGAGGACTTAATCTTTCATTAATATTTTTAATTAATGAATCATATGTTAAATTCATATTAAAGTTCCTTTCTATATTAATCATTTTTTATTAGTATATCATATATTATTTAATTATCAAGAAATTTTATTTTCTTTTGTCTCAAACCTATATTTTTATGTAGTTATAACATTTAGAATATACATTTAGTCGCATATCTTTACATAATTCATCATTTATTCAAAAAAATAATAAACAGGAGGAAAAAACAATGATGAAAAAAGTTCAAAAAAATGCAGGCAAACTGGTAGAGGCATGGAAACTTGGAGATGGCAGCGCCATTGAAGAACGGTTAATCAGTGAAGGAAAAATTGCTGTAACAGCTACTGGATATGAGCTTTTCTCACAGGAGGCAAAATCCGGATCTGGCGAAAAAGCCGTTTCTGGCGACTACTTCAAGATTGATGGTGCTGGATATCCTAGCTAATATCTAAAATTGTAAATGGGATCTCTTGCAAAAGAGGTCCCATTTTTTATCATGATAAACTTATTTGAACTATTTAATAATACATTTTCTAAATTGTGTGTATAATTTATTTTATAAAATTTATAAATATAATAATATTTATATTTTTTATTATTTATATCTATTATTGTTTCAATTACCGAATTATTCAACACTTTTTAAAGATTCTATCATATCAATTTTTTTCAAAGAAAAATATGTTATAAAATTTACAATGTAAGTAAATACAATGGTAATTAGAGCAGCATAAATATAACTTTGAGGAGAGATTATTCTCTTAAATCTTAAAATATTAATTTCACAAGTTCCTAATATAAATGAATTTAGCAAATATCCAAATATTAAGCCAAATATTATACCTATTATTGTTAATAAAAGAATCTCTCTTGTTACATAATTATATACTTCTTTATCATAAAACCCCAAAACCTTAATTGTTGCAAGTTCTCTTATTCTTTCACTAATATTAATATTTGATAGATTATATAAAACTATAAATGCTAGTAATCCTGCAGAAGCAATTAAAATATATACAACCAAATTCATAGCACTTAAAGTATCATTCATAGTGTTCATCAAATTTGTAGTTAAAGTAATAGATGCAATTTTGGAATCATTCAAGATATCTTTTGATAAATTATTTTCAGCATTTTCATCTAAATTAGTTTTATATTTTGCAAGTAATACATTAGCTGTAACATCTTCACTGTGAATTTTCTTATATAAATTATCTGTCATATAAATATAATGTGAAATATAATGTTCTGTTATTGCTCCTATTTTCACCTTATATTCATTATCATCTGTATCTTGCAGTATAATTTCATCTCCAACTTTTACACCTAAAAGTTGAGATAATTTATCTGTTATTATTACTTCATCATCATTTAATTTTAATTCTTCACCTGTTTTTAAATCTTTTAGTCTCACAACTTCTTTTAATGTATCTGAACTATCTATAACAAAAATTTGTGTTTCTTCTTCAAATTCTTCGTATTTTGCTGTTTCTGAAGACATATATATAGGTATAATTTTATCTATTTCTTCTTTTTCTTTTAAATTATTTATAGTTGAAGTTATTTCTTCACCTGTTAAAGTATTTTTTAAAGCAATTAACATATCATAATCATATATGTCAACATATTGATAGTCCATTATTTTCGAAATAGAATCTTTTAGTCCAAATCCTGCTAAAATTAAAGCTGTACATCCACATATTCCAACAACTGTCATTAAAAATCTCTTTTTATATCTAAACATATTTCTTAAAGTAACTTTTTGTGTAAAATTAAATTTGTTCCATAAAAACGGAATTCTTTCAATTAAAACTCTTTTTCCTGCTTTTGGTGCCTTAGGTCTCATCATTTCCGCTGGAGTTGCATCTAATTCTTTATTTGCTGTATAAATTGTTGATCCAACTATGCAAAGTGTCATTATTCCAATTCCCATAATAGCATAATACCAATCAAACTCAACTATAATTTCTGATATATCATACATCATTTGATACATCATAATTATTATTGTTGGAAAGAATTTTAATCCAAATAATGCTCCCATGATTCCACCAATTACCGAAGCTAAAAATGAATACATTATATATTTCGCCATTATTTGTCTCTTATTATATCCTAATGCTTTCAAGGTTCCAATTTCTATTCTTTCCTCTTCAACCATTCTAGACATGGTTGTTAAACTAATTAATATTGCTATGAAAAAGAATACTATTGGAAAAGCTTGACCTAACTTTTCTACATTTCCAGTATCTTGAGAATAGCTACTAAAACCTGCATTATCATATCTATCCAAAATATACCATTTGGCTGTTTCAATATCATTTACTTTTTCTCTTGCATCAATTAGTTTAGCTTCAGCATCTGCTATTTCTTTTTCAAATTTTTGTTTATTTTCTGTTAATTTCTTTTCACCATCTTCAAGTTCTTTTTTACCATCTTCAAGTTCTTTTTTACCATCTGCAATCTCTTTTTCTGCATCTTTAAATTTTTGCTCTGTTTCAGCTTTTTTATTAGCTAACTCTACTTTTGAAGCTTCTAATTTATTTCTTCCTTCTGTAATTTTATTTTGTCCTGCAACAATTTGTGCTTCAGCATTTTCAAGTTCAGTATTAATTGTTTTTAATTGATTTTCAAGTTCATTTTTTTGAGTATTACATTCATTAATTCCTTCAATTATTTTATTTAAATTTTCTTCACTTATACCCGATGCTACGATTTGTTCTTTTTGTAAATTTAAAGAATTTATTTGAGTTTTAGTTTCTTCAATTTTTTTATTTAAAACTTCTTTTTCTTCATCACTAGCATTTTTTAGTTCTTCTTCATATTGATTTAAAATACTATTCAAAGAAGTTAAAGTAGAATTTATTTTATTAAGTCCTTCTAGTCCTTGTTCTAATAAAATTTTATTTTTTTCTAAATCTTTAATTGTAGCATTTATAGTATTTATTCCATCATTTATTTGGTTTATACCATTTTGCGCCTCTTCTTTCTGACCTTTAAATAAAATATCTGCATCTGTTATTTGTTGGCTGGCTGTTCCAAGTTCAGCTTCAGCTTGAGCTATTTGAGCATCTGCGTTTGCAAATTCAGCATTTGCAGTATTTCTTCCATTTTCTAATTCCTTTTCCGCATCTGCTAATTTTTTTTCATTTTCTTGTATTTCAATTTTCCCATTCTCAATCTCTTTTTCTGCATCTGTAATCTTTTTTTCTGCATCTTGTTTTTCTGTATCAAACTCTTTTTGAGCATCATCTAATTTTTGATTTGCCTCATTTACTAATTCATTATATCTTGCTGTTTGTCTTTCCTCTTTAATGCTTTCTATGTTGTTTATAGTTTTATCTATTAATTCTTCATATTTATCGCTTATTGCATCTAAATTTTTAGCATCATTTACTAAAACATCAATTTCTGTATAAACATCTGATATTATATTTTCTTTGTTAACAAACATATAGTAATTTATTTTTCCAGAACCTAAAGTTGTTGTACCTCTATCTCTTGAAATATATAAAGGACTCCTTACTATTCCAACCACCTTAAGTTTTGTGTTTTTAAAAGAAGTGTCCTCATCTTCTCCTAAATTTTCTCTTATATCTATATAATCTCCAATAGAAATACTTTCAGAATCTTTCATAGACACTTCAATAACACATTCATCCACATTTTCTGGAAGTTTTCCATCTATAATTTCTAACTTATTTATATTTTCATCGTATGCATATAATTTTACAATACTTTCTTCTCCATTTAATGAAACAAAAACATCTTCACTATATAAGCCATATGCTTTATCTACACCTTCTACTTTTGATACAGCATTAATATCTTCATCTGTTAAACCTAAAGTAGAAACAATACTAATATCGTACATATTAGTAGAATCAAAATATGAATCTACAGTTTTTTTCATATCAGGACTTGTAGCTCTTACTCCCGCAAAAAAACCTACTCCTAAAAAAGCCATTAGAAGTATAGATATAAATCTTTTATGAGTTTTCATAATTTGTTTTACACTATTTTTAAATAAAACTTTTTTCATATTTCACCTCTACTCATCTATATTATATCTTTAAATCCCCTTAAAGTAAAGAGATTTTACTGCTTGAGATTATTAAAAACTTATAAGTTTTTAAGTATTTATTTTTTATATTGACTATATTATTTATAAATAATATAATGTAGTTAATTTATTAATGGAGATTTTTTTATGTATAATGAAGATTCTTTTAAAAGTTATTTATTTTGGATAAAAGTTAAACGTTTTTTTCTAATGCTTGTATTTAGTATAGCTGGATGTATTTTAGGTGTCATTATTAGTTCATACTTAGTTGATGTATTATTATTTGATAAAGTATATAGAGTAATAATCATAACATTATTAACACTTATTTTCTTTGCAATATCTTTATTGATTACATCTAATACTGGTAAAGAAGTTCAAGATGGCTATTGGAAAATAGCTACTTTAAGAAAATTAACTTTAATTTCTAAAAAATTAGATGCACTTGAAAACCTCGAAAATTTAGAAAAATTAGATTTATTAATTTCAAACAATGCTATAAATCAAACAGTAAAAAAGAATAGCAAATCAAGCTCTCCAAATAGCACAAATACAGAAAAAAATGCAGAAAATGAAAATATAAAAGATAAAGCAATTCATCAATAGTAGTATAAAATTTAAAAAAGCAGAAATATATAATTTCTGCTTTTTTTATAAAGTATTTAAATCTATTTTGTATATCCTGGTTTTTTTAATAATTTAAACATATTTTTCTTATATTCTTCAACACCGGGTTGATTAAATGGATTTACTCCCAAAATTGTTCCAGATATTGCACAAGCTTTTTCAAAGAAATATATTAATTCTCCTAAATTTTCCTCATCTAATTTATCTATTTCAATCATGAAATTTGGAACATTTCCAGTAACATGGGCCATTACTGTCCCTTCCATTGCTTTTCCATTCACATATCCTAAAGTTTTTCCTGCCAAATAGTTTAAGCCATCTAAATTTTGATCATCTGTTTGAATTGTAATTTCTGATGAATTTTTACTTATTTTTAAAACAGTTTCGATTAAATTTCTTCTTCCATCTTGAATATATTGACCCATAGAATGTAAATCTGTTGTTAAATCAACTCCTGCTGGGAAAATACCTTTCAAATCTTTTCCTTCACTTTCACCATAAAGTTGTTTCCACCATTCAGTAAAATAATGAAGTTTTGGCTCATAGTTTGCTAAAATTTCAATGTTCTTTCCAGATTCATATAAAAGATTTCTTGCAACAGCATATTTATAACAATCATTATATTTTAAATTAGGTTCTGAATATTTATCTTGTGCAATTTTCGCTCCATTCATTAATTTATCTATATTTATTCCTGCAACCGCTATTGGTAGTAGTCCAACGGCAGTAAGAACTGAAAATCTACCACCAACATTATCTGGAATAACAAAAGTTTCATATTTTTCTTCATTTGCTAAAGTTTTTAATGCACCTTTTTGTTTGTCAGTTGTTACATAAATTCTTTTTCTAGCTTCTACTACACCATATTTTGTCTCTAAAACTTCTCTAAAAATTCTAAAAGCAATAGCTGGTTCTGTTGTAGTTCCAGATTTTGAAATAACATTTATTGATATATCTTTGTCTGCTACAAATTCTAATAAATCATTCATATATACTGGACTTAAATTATTTCCAGCATAAACTATTTGAGGAGTTTTTCTTTTTCCTTCTGGCATGCCATTATAAAAACTATGTGTTAAAGCATCTATAACAGCTCTAGCACCCAAATAAGAACCTCCTATTCCTATAACTACTAAAACATCTGAATCTTTTTGAATTTTTTTAGCAGCTTTTTTTATTCTTGCAAATTCTTCTTTGTCATAATTAGTAGGAAGTTCGATCCATCCTAAAAATTCTTTTTCATCATTTGCCTTTTTATGAAGCATTTCGTGAATTTTTAATACTTGATCACTATATTCATTAATTACAGATTCTTTTATACTTGAATTTTCAAAATTAAATTTTACCACTTTAGACCTCCTATTATAAGTTAGATTTTATCTAACTTTTATTTACAAAAAGATTATATCATACTGGACAAAATATTGGTATGTTTTTTATGTGAAATTTTTTAGTAATTTGTAAATATAATTTTTCATAACATTTAATCAAATCTTATATTATGCTATAAAAAAGTTTTACATTTCTTAGATTGACTTTTTTTTTATAAAGCTATATTATATATTTGTTTTATACTTAAAATTAATAAAGGAGATAAATTTTAAATGGCATTTGACGGCTTTATAACTAAATCAATTATTTCTGAACTTAATCAAGTTATTATAGGAGCAAAAGTAAATAAAGTTTTTGAACCTACAAAAAATGATATTATTTTAGGTCTATATAATAATGGTACAAATTATTCTTTAAGTATTTCCTCTAATCCTGATTTTTGCAGAATATGTTTAACAACTTATTCAAAGCCTAATCCTCAAAATGCTTATAATTTTTGCATGTTACTTAGGAAATATTTAGTTGGTGGAAAAATAGTTAGTATATCTAATTATGACTTAGAAAGGACTGTTGAAATTCAATTTGAATGCTATAATGACTTAAATGATTTAGTAAAAAGGAAATTATTTATAGAAATCATGAGTAGACAAAGTAATATTATTTTAACTAACGAAAATAATATTATAATTGATACACTAAAACATTTTGATAATGTTCGAGAACTATTACCAGCTCATGAATATACATATCCACCTATTAATAAAATTAGTTTTATTGAACTTCAAAATTTTGAAAACTTTAAGAAAATGTTAATATCTAATGGAGAAAGCTTAACAAAATTTTTAGTAAATACATTTATTGGTTTTAGTAAATCTTTTGTTAAAGAAACTTTAAAACTTTTAAATATTTCTGATTTAGAATATACAAATCAAGATTTAGAAAAATTATTTAATTATATAAATAAACTTATTAACTCTATTGGAACAGCTGAAATTTACTGCAAACAAATCTCTGAAAAAGATTATACTATTGTTTTAAACGATTTCTTAGAAATAGAAGATGTGAAAGACAATAACAAAAAACTTCATATTAATAATTTTATTGATGAATTTTATTATAAAAAAGAAACTACTAATATTTTTACAACTTCTAGAAATAACTTGTTAAAAGTAGTTTCTAATTCTCTAAAAAAAGTATATAAAAAATTAGAAAATATAAATCAAAAATTAAAAGAATGTAATCAGATGGATACCTTTAGACTATACGGAGAACTTTTAACTGCAAATCTTTATAAGTTAAATCCTAATGATAACATTAGTGAATATACTTTAGAAAATTACTATGATAATAATAATTTAATAACAATTCCTCTAGATAAAAGTATTTCTATTCAAAAAAATATAGAAAAGTATTTTAAAAAATATAATAAATTAAAAAATGCTCTTTCTATAGTTTCTGAACAAAAAAAAGATGCGGAAAAAGAATTAAATTATATAGAAAGCATTGTTTTTAATTTAGGCAACGCCAAAAATCTTAATGACATTCATGAAGTATATCAAGAAATTTCTGAAAATATTGTTACTAAAAAAGCTATTTCAAAACAAGAAAAAAATAAAAGTTCTAAAAAGAAATCTTCAAATGATAGTATTGAATTTGAAACACAAATTATTAGTGATTACACTGTTTATATTGGAAAAAATAATATTCAAAATGATTATATTAGTCTAAAATTATCAAATCCAAATGATATATGGTTTCATACACAAAAAATTCATGGAAGTCATGTGCTTTTAAAAAATCCAGAAAATTTAGATTTATTAGAAATTCCAGAAGATGTTTTATTTAAATGTGCTAGTCTTGCTAAGCAAAATAGTAAAGCAAAAAGTTCTTTAAATGTTCCTGTTGATTACTGCTATGCAAGATATGTAAAAAAAGCTTCTGGAGCAAAACCAGGCATGGTTATTTATAATAATTTTAAAACTATAATTGTACATTAAAAAAGCGAAAGTTTAACTTTCGCTTTTTCTATTTACTTTTCTTTTATTAAATCAAATGTTTCTTTTGCTATCATTAATTCCTCATTTGTTGGAATTACATATATTTTTATTTTAGAGTCTTGAGTAGAAATACATCTTTCTTTTCCTCTTACCTTATTTAATTCTAAATCTAATTTTGCTCCAAAAGGCTCTAAATATTTACATATTCTTTCTCTTGTTTCCATTCCATTTTCACCAACACCACCTGCGAAAGTTAAAACATCTAGACCTCCTAGTGAAATCATATATTGACCTATATATTGTGCAATTTTATATGCTTGGCTTTCAAGTGTTAAAATTGATCTTTGATCACCCATATTATATCCATCTTCTATATCTTTATAATCAGATGAAACTCCTGATACCCCCCAAGCACCAGCTTGCTTATTTAAAATTTCTTCTATATCTTCTGGTCCTAAATTATCTCTTTTCATTATATATGGAATAATTGCAGGATCTATATCGCCACATCTTGTAGCCATTGGAATACCAGCAAGAGGTGTTAATCCCATTGAAGTATCTATAGACTTCCCATCTTTTATAGCACAAAGTGATGCACCTTGTCCTAAATGACAATTAATTAATTTTAAATCTTCTCTTCCTATAATTTCTGAAATTCTTTGTGCAACATATCTATGACTGGTTCCATGAAAACCATATTTTCTTATTTTATAACTTGTGTAATATCTATAAGGAATTTGATAAATATAAGCTTTTGCTGGCATTGTTTGATGAAATGCTGTATCAAATACTGCTACCATTGGAATATTAGGTAATACTTTTTGTGCTGCTTTTATTCCTGCTACTCCAGCAGGATTATGAAGTGGAGCTAAATCTATACACTTTTCTATTTCTGAAACAACTTCATCATTTATAACTACTGAGCTACTAAACATTTCTCCACCATGAACTATTCTATGACCTACTGCACCTATTTCATCTAAACTTTTAATTAATTCATATTCTGGTTTTTGTAACACTTCTAATACAAATTCTATTGCTTCATCATAATCTCTTGCTATATGTAAAAGATCTTCTTTTTTACCATTTATATTTAAATGTAAGGTCGTTTTCATTCCGCCTATTCTTTCAAAATTTCCTTTGGCCATTCTTTCATTATTATCCATATTTATAAGTTGAAATTTTAATGAAGAACTGCCACAATTTAATACTAATATCTTCATAAATTTACATCCTTTCTAAAGTAAAAACTTTTCTAAATTATTTTAACACTAAAAATAGTAGTTAACAATAGAAAATTTTATATAATCTATTCTTGAAATAATTTTATATTAGATATATTTGCTGCAAAATATGGTACTTCTTTTCCTTTTTCTTTGATAAAAATTGTAAATTCTTCATCAAAATAAAAGTATCTTTTTTCTGGTTCTCTATTTATCTCAACTCCAAAAGTATATGTTCCTATAGCTGATTCACTTTTTATTTTTCCTCCTGATTTATCTAGTTCTAAATTTATTGTTTGCATAGCATCAGTTAAATAACAAGTATTTCCCATATAATCATAAAAATATTTATCTGGATTTGAACCATCTGTTGTTAGTTCACTAAAGTTTTTTTCTATATTCATTTTTAAATTTGGAACTTTCAAAAAATCATTTTCTCCAAATTCTATATTTCCAGTATAACTATTTGTTTTTTCTACTATGCTGTTATAAATACTTGAAAAAGTTATATCATTATTTCCTACTGCTAAAATTATTTCATCATCTTCTTTTGTTTCTAAACTAACAGCATAATCATTTTTTGAATTATAATATAAAATATTTACTTGTGAATATAACTTTGAATCTGAATCAGAACTTATTCCAAAATAGTTTATATCAGAATAAGTTTCTGTATTAGAATAAAACTCATCACTATCTAATTCATTAAAATTATTTTTAAAGTTAAATTCTTTATATAGTAGTGTGTAAAATAAATATTCATCACCTTTTGCATTCCAGTTAATAGAATCTAATATGTCACTTTTTTGATTAAATTTTCCTTTTATACCTTTTTCAATTTTTGATTTTAATTGAATTGACTTTTTTCCCCAAGTTTTATAATAATATTTACTTGAAATATCTTTTTCTTTAAAGGTTTCTTTATTCAAGTTATCAACTACTGCTAATTGTTTATTAAAAATAATATCTTGCTTTGCTAAATCTTTTTTTACATCATTCCATACTAATTGAAATGTTCCACACCATGCACTATTAGTAGTAATTTCATCTAATAATGTTGGCACAACTTCTATAAGTTCACTTTCTTTTTTTTCAGCATTTGTCTCAATACTACTTTGAGTTTGAATTAATCTTAAATCTCTAGCTGTATTTTCGTCAGTATTTCCTTTAATATTCATTAAATTTATTATTACTGTTATTAACAAAACTATTATAAAAACAATTATCATTATAATAAATATTAAGTGTTTTAATGAAATTTTTATACTTTTATTTTCTTTAGATTCAGACATAGTTACCTCTATTCTTATTTTATATAATATATACATATATTATATTTTATAATTGTTAACTGGTCAACAAAAATAACTATGGACAATATAATAAATTAAAAAGTGAATTTTTTATACAAATATCTTTATTTTTGCCCATATAAAAGTACAAATTATTTCTAATTTGTACTTTTTATATTAATATATTATGAACATTCTTTAACTAAATTTTGATCAAAACTAATGTATTTTATTTTGCTAAATTTTTAGTTAATTCATAAGCATCTGTTGCAATTACTATTTCTTCATTTGTTGGTACTATTAATATTTTTACTTTTGAATCTTTAGCTGAAATTTCAGCTTCTTCACCTCTTATTTTGTTTAATTCTTTATCTAGTTTTATTCCAAAGCATCCTAAATAATTGCAAATTCTTTCTCTTTCCTCAAATCCGTTTTCTCCTATACCACCAGCAAAAGTTATTATATCAACACCATTTAAAGTAACTATAAATTTTGCTATATATTGAGCAATTATGTATGCTCTACTTTCTAGTGCCAATATTGATCTTTTATCTCCTTCAAGTGCCATTCTTTCTATATCTCTAAAATCAGTTGAAACTCCTGATACTCCCCATGCCCCTGATTCTTTATTCATAATTCTTAGCATTTCATCTGGTTTAATATCATATAATTTCATTACTGTAGGAATTATTGATGGATCAACATCTCCACATCTTGTTCCCATTGGAATTCCTGCAAGTGGAGTTAGTCCCATTGTTGTATCAACAGATTTTCCATCTTTTATAGCACAAAGTGATGCACCTTGTCCTAAATGACAATTTATAATTTTTAAATCTTTTCTTCCTGTAATTTCTGCAACTCTTTCTGCAATATATCTATGAGAAATTCCATGAAATCCATATTTCCTTATTTTATAGTCTTCATAATATTTATAAGGTAGTTGATATATATATGCCTTTTCTTCCATAGTTTGATGAAAAGATGTATCAAATACCGCTACCATTGGTGTATTAGGCAATAATTTTTTACATGCAAAAATTCCTGCAAGTCCTGCGGGATTATGTAATGGTGCAAGAGTAATATTTTCTTCTATTGCTTTTATTACATCATCATCTATTAAAACAGAATTTTTAAATTTTTCTCCACCATGAACTATTCTATGTCCCACTGCTCCTATTTCGTCTAAGCTCTTAATTACATTATAATCTTTACTTACAAGTAAACTTAAAATCTCAGATATCGCTTCATCAAAATCTCTAGCTGGATGCTCAATTACTGTTTTATTTCCTCTAACATTAAAACGTAAAGATGAACGCGCTCCTCCAATTCTATCATAATGTCCTTTCATTATTCTTTCTTTTTTTTCCATATCAATTAATTGACATTTTAAAGATGAACTTCCGCAGTTTAATACTAATACTTTCATTACCAATACCTCCATAAAAATTAAAATAAGATATACATTATATATATATTTCCAAAAATACGTCTATTTGAAATATTTGTAATTTTTGTGTGAAAAATTTAAAATATTTATCTTTTTATATATTAGACTTTTTAGTGACAATAGCATAATAAATTATAATAATTCAAAAATACTTTTCTATAAGATTATCTTTCTTTTTTAGTACAAATTTTATAAAAAAATTGTATATGTCATTTACAAAAAACGCTTTGTATAATAAAAACTAAAAAATCTTAATATTATATAAAAAAGAATAGATTATTAATTTAATCTATTCTTTTTATTAAGCTTATAAAGTTTCTACTATAGCTTTTGTATCTCTTGCTATAACCATTTCTTCATCTGTTGGGATTATATATGTTAGAATTTTAGAATCCTCAGTAGAAATTTTTGTTTCTACACTTCTAACATTATTTTTTTCTAAATCTATCTTTAATCCCATCCATTCTAGATTTTCACAAATTTTCTTTCTAATATTTATTTGATTTTCTCCAATTCCACCAGTAAATACAACTACATCAATTCCTTTTAGAGATACTGCATATTTTGCAACAAATTGAGCTATAGTTTTTGTAAATAATTCTATTGCAATTTTTGCTTTTGGCTTATCATCTTCATAAGAAGCAAGTTCAATTTCTCTAAAATCTGGATCCAATCCTGTAATTCCATATAAACCTGACTTTTTATTTAAAATAGTATTCATTTCTTTAGGTGATAAATTCTCTCTTTCCATAATTTCTGTCACAACTGATGGATCCAAATCTCCTGAACGTGTAACCATTGCAATTCCACCTAAAGGTGAAAGTCCCATAGAAGTATCAATTGACTTTCCTCCATCTATTGCACAAATTGAAGCTCCTTGACCTAAATGACATGTAACAATTTTCAAATTTTCTAGTGGTTTTCCAATTAATTCAGCTACTCTTCTTGAAACATATTGATGTGATGTGCCATGAAAACCATATTTTCTTATTCTATATTTTTCATAATATTCATAAGGAATTGGATATATATAATTTTCTTTAGGCATTGTTTGATGAAATGCTGTATCAAAAGTTACAACCATTGGAACTCCTGGCATTGCTACTTGACAAGCTCTAATTCCTAATATTGCTGCTGGATTGTGAAGTGGTGCAAGAGATGAACAAGATTCAATTTTTTTAATAACATCTTCATCAATTTTTACTGATTTATCAAATAATTCTCCTCCATGAACCATTCTGTGTCCTACTGCATCAATTTCAGAAATATCTTTTATAACAGCATAATCTTTATGTGTTAATTGCTCTAATACTATTTTTAAAGCCTCTTCATGGTTCATTACAGGTGATTTTATTACATATTTTTCTCCATTTACTTTATGTGTAACAAAAGCTTCCTTCTCTCCTATTCTCTCGAAATTTCCTTTTGCTAAAACTTTTTCATCATCCATATCTATTAATTGATATTTAAGTGATGAACTTCCACAGTTTACTACTAAAATCTTCATTTTTTCCTCCTAAAATCATTTTAAATTTATTCTAAAAAGTTATTTTTAAACAAATTATAGAACTTTAACTAATAAACATTATATGTTCATACATATTTATCATAAGTATATATAAAATTAACTAAGTTAGCCTTTTTTTCTCCATCTTATATAAAATGATTAATTTTGTGCTTGAACTGCTGTAATAGCTATAACTCCTGCTACATCTTCTGCTGAACATCCTCTTGATAAGTCATTTACTGGTTTTGCTATACCTTGACAAAGTGGACCGTAAGCTTCTGCTCTTCCTAATCTTTGTGTTAATTTATATCCGATATTTCCTGCATTTAAGTCTGGAAATATTAATGTATTTGCCATTCCTCCAACTTCACTTCCTGGAGCTTTACTCTCTGCAACAGCCGGAACTATAGCTGCATCCAATTGTAACTCTCCATCTACTCTCATTTCTGGATATTTCTCTTTTATCATATTTGTAGCATCTATAACTTTTTGAGTTAAATCTGATTTTGCACTTCCCTTAGTAGAATATGAAAGCATTGCTACATTTGCTGGTTTTCCCACTAGCTGCTCAAAACTCTTACTTGAAGAATTTGCTATTTCTACAAGTTCTTCTGCTGATGGATTTTGATTTAGACCACAATCACCAAAAACAAATACTCCATTTTCTCCATACTCACAATTTGGAACTACCATTAAAAAGAAGGCTGATACTAGTTTAGTTCCTGGAGCTGTTTTTAGGATTTGAAGTGCTGGTCTTAATGTATCAGATGTTGAATGAATAGCTCCTGAAACAAGTCCATCAGCTTCATTTAATTTGACCATCATCATCCCAAAATATACTTCATCTTTTACTAATTCTCTTGCCTTTTCTAGTGTCATGCCTTTTTCTTTTCTTAGTTCATATAAAGAATTTGCATAAATTTCAGATTTTTCTGAAATTTGTGGATCTATAATAGTTGTTTTTGAGATATCTAAATTATTCTCTTTTGCCATTTTATTTATATTCTCTTTATTGCCTATTAGAACTATATTTGCATATGCTGATTTTACCGCCATTTCAGCTGCTTTTAAAATTCTTAAATCTGATGCTTCTGGTAATACTATCTTTTTTATATCTTTTTTTGCACGTTCTTTTATTGTATCTATAAAGTTCATTTTTTTCTCCTCCAAAAAATATATTTACTTGGATAATTATATAAAATTATTTTATTAAAGTCAATTAAAATATATCTATTTTAAACCTATAAATATATCTATTTTAAACCTATAAATATATCTATTTTTGGTTCACAAATTATATATTTTAACTCATATTTTTGTATATATACTAAATAAAACTGCTGAATAATATTCAGCAGTTTTATTTAATTTTAAAATGTTTTTTGTTTTTTATTTATTCATTTTTTATATTCATCACAATATTTATTAATAGGACATTTATCACATTTAGGGTTTCTTGCTGTACAAATATTTCTCCCATGCCAAACTAATAAATGATTTACATCATAATACATTTCTTTTGGAATTCTTTTTAATAAATCTTGTTCTATTTTTTCCGGATCACTCTGTTTTGAAAGTCCAATCTTATTTGAAATTCTTTTTGCATGAGTATCAACAGCAATTCCTTGTGGGTTGTGAAAAGCTTCTAACATAATAACATTTGCACTTTTTCTTCCCACACCAGGCAAGCTTTGTAATAATTCCATATTCTCAGGGACAATTCCATCAAATTCTTCAATTAATTTCTTACTACAAGCCTTAATATTTTTTGCTTTATTTTTATAAAAACCGCATGGATGAATTATTTCTTCTAATTCATTTATATCTGCATTTGCCATAGACTCAGGATTATTGAATTTTGCAAATAAACTCGGAGTAGTTTTATTAACTCTCTCATCTGTACATTGCGCAGAAAGCATTACAGAAATCATCATCTCAAAAGGAGTTGAAAAATCTAAACTACACGTAGCATCTGGATAATATTCTTTTAATTTATTTATTATTTCTACTGTTTCTTTTTTAGTTTTCATAAATTGCTCCATTTAATATAATAAGTTTAATTTCTATTCTTCTGTTTTAACAATTACATCTTTTACATCTTGCTCTTTTTTACTTTTACCATTTTTGAAAGGAAAACTTATAATTAATTTTAATCCATAAATTATAAATAAAAATCTTATAATTCCACCAATAACTGGTATTACTTTAATAATTTCTAAAACTAAATATATACCAATAGCTGATAAAATTAATTTCCATTTTGTATCCGCTTTTTCCTTTAAAATTATTCTAGCAACATCTATTGAAGCAACTGGTATACTCAAGAAAAGTGCCACAACATAAACTAAGAAAATAATCAATGATAATGGTATTCCTATAATTGTTAGCATTAAAATCATTGCTATTATTGGAATACATATCATGTATACAAATCCCTTTAATAAATCTATCAAATAATTTCTGTTTTCTTCTATATTTTCTTTAGGTTTAATAAATAAACACAATAATATTATTACAATTGCTGCAGTAAATATTTGAGCCGCAATTACCATCCTATTAATAACTTCAACCAGTACATCAAAAAAAGTTTCTGTTCTTTCTTTAAATTCTGTTGTTTTATCTGAAATTTTTATTGTTTCATTAACTTTGTTATCTCCTTGTACATTTAAATTATCTTTATAATACAATTTTCCACGCACTCCACCAAATTGGCTCTCTAGAATATTAGTTTTTTCAGAAAGGCTATATAAATCTCTTTCAATACTTCCCTTAAGGTTTAGATCTTCTGAAATTACTCTAGCGTTTCTAGAAATATATGAATTTTCTTCAAAATTTACTGTTTCTGCCATTATATACGCATCATCAGCACCTCCTGTAATAGTCACTTTATTTGCTACAATATAAATTGAACCAGTAATATCTGCATTAATATTAACATTATCTCCAAAAACAATTAAATTTCCAAGTATCATACTTGAATTTACATTTACATCATTTCCAAAAAGATATACATTGCCATTTACAGATTGATCAAGCGTGATAACTTCAGATGACATATATACATCATCTTCTACATAGTCTTGAGAAATTGAATTATTTTCCTCCCAATTAGTTGAAATAGGCATTATATCATTTTGTACGTCACTCACATTTGTTCTTGGTTCTGGAACTAGATCTTGATTTACATTATTTTGAGCTTCACTTGTAGCAAAAACATTTGAAGTAATTATGCATAAACATAGTAGAAAAGAAATGCTTAAGCTTAAAATTTTTTTCATTTTTATTTTCCCCCTTTTAATTTATTTACAGTTTCTGAAAGATTATCAGAAGTTATTAAATATTTTCCAACTACCAAAATATTTGCACCAGCCTGAGTAGCCTCTTTAGCTGTAATATCATTTATTCCACCATCAACTTCAATATCTATATCAATATTATTTTCTTCAATATATTTTTTTAATTCACATACTTTTTCTAAAGTTTCCGGAATTAATTTTTGTCCTCCAAGTCCTGGTGCAACAGTCATAACTAAAACTAAATGAATATATTTTAAGTATGGTTTTATATTTTCCAAGTCTGTATCAGGGCTTATTGCTAATCCTACTCTAGAACCATTTTGCTTTATGAGATCTATTATTTTTTGCGTTCTTTCTTCACTCTTACTTGCTTCTATATGAAAAGTTATTATTTGAGGATTTAAATCTAAATATTCTTCTACATATTCTTCTACATTTTCTACCATTAAATGCACATCTATTCCTAAATTTGATATATGAGAAACAGTTAAAGCATAGTTTTTCATTAATTCTAAATTATTGTTTTTAACAAATTTTCCATCCATAACATCTATATGAAAATAATCTATCTTAGCTGTTTCTAAATTATACATTTTTTTTGTTGCATTTTCTTCTTCTAAATTTAAAATTGATGCAGATATTTCAGTCATTTTATTTTTCTCCTTTTTAAATAATAAGGCATGACTTTTATTTAATCATGCCTTTGTAGTCATCTTCTATTTTACATTAATTGTTTGATCACCTTTATTAAAATCAACTTTTTGTGAAAATTTAGTTACACCGTTTACTTTTACTTTAACATCTTTTACTCCTGATGTAGTCCAAGTTTTTGTTATATCAGTTTTTGTTAATAAATAGCTTTCATTTAATATTGTATCATTTCCTACTTCTATTGCTACTGTTGCTTTCTCAATCTCTGGAGTAACTGTTTCTTTTATAGTATTACCATATTCATCTTTAGACTCTTTCTCTGTTGGTTTTGGTTCTGTATAATTCATTAAAGATTTTAAATTAACAGAGATAGTAAGTGTTGATTCTACAGGTTGTTTGTTAACTGTTATATCGATTGTATCTCCCTCTTTTAATGTTTTTCCTGCAGTTACACTTTGATAAGTTACAATCTTATCAGATTTATCTGGATTTTCTTCGTAAGTAATATTTACTACTAGTTTTAAGTTAGATAATGTAGTTACAGCTGATGATTCAGATTGATTAATAACATTTGGAACTACAACATCTTTATAAGCACTTCCTTTACTTACTGTTATTTGTACTGTTGTTGCTGCTGTAATTTCTTCTCCTTCCTCTGGATCAACTGCTATTACAATTCCAGCCTCTACTTCTTCATCATTTTCTTCAACTATTTCATATTTTAATTCTAGTTCATCTAGTTCTTTCTTTAAATCTTCTATGTTTTTACCCTTCATTTTCTTTGGTAAAGTTACAATTTTTTGTCCTTTACTTACTACTAATTTTATTGATTGTGTTACATTAACTTTAAAACTAGAATTAGCTTTATATTCTGGACTTTGAGAAATAACATATCCTTCTTCAACATCATCACTATACTCTTCTTCAACAACAATATCTGTAAATCCTAAATCATTTAATATTTTTATTGCTTCATCTTTGGTTAGTCTTTCTGCTCCATTTACTCCTGATACATTAGGAATTTCAACCTGTTCAGGTCTTGTTCCATTTAAAACAGCTATTGTAGAATACATAGCAATTATAAATATTAAAATCGCAACTAATACTATTGTTACTGGTTTTGCCCACTTATGATTTTTATAAAATTCTTTTATTTTATTTTCTTTTTTACTTTTACCTTCTCCTACTTTTGGTGCTTTTCTATCATTATTTTTTTCCATCTCAAGCTCATAAATTGTAGGAATTTTTTGTGTTGGTGAATCATCACTTCTGGTAGCAAGTACAACAAAGTCCTCATTTGGTTTTTTTAAAGCAAGCGATAAATCTTTTAACATTTCTGTTGCATTTTGATATCTTAAGTTTGGATCTTTTTGCATTGCTTTTAAGATTATTCTATTTACACTAATTGGAATATTCTCATTATATTTTATTGGATCAACAGGTTCTTCTTGCACTTGTTTTAATGCAACAGATACCGGTGTATCTGCATCAAAAGGTACTTTTCCTGTTAACATTTCATACATAACTATACCTAAAGAATATAAATCAGATTTAGCATCTGTATATCCTCCTCTTGCATGTTCTGGTGAAAAATAATGTACAGATCCAATAGTAGTCCCAAAAGCCGTTATCGTAGAATTTGAAACAGCTTTTGCTATACCAAAATCTGTAACTTTAGCAATTCCATCTTCAGTAATTATAATATTATGTGGTTTAATATCTCTATGTATAATATTATTTTTATGAGCTGTTTCTAGTGCAGATGCAATTTGTATAGCAATATTTACAGACCATTTCCAAGAAAGAATCCCATCTTCATTAATAATTTCTTTCAAGGTTTTACCTTGAATCAATTCCATTACTATATAATACAAATTATCTTCATTACATACATCATAGATCTGTACAATATTAGGATGTGTCAGACTTGCAGCAGACTGAGCTTCTGTATTAAATTTTTTTATAAATTCACTATCTGTTGTAAATTCGTCTTTTAAAATTTTAATTGCAACATACCTATTTAAAACATGACATTTAGCTTTATATACTGTAGCCATTCCGCCATTTCCAATTTTTTCTAAAATTTCGTATCTGTTATTTAACATTTTTCCTATAAGATTCATAATTATCTCTCCTTAGTTTCATCACAAATATCTATATTGTCTATTATTATCACGGTTATATTATCATATCCTCCAAGATCATTTGCATTATTTATTAGTGCATCTTCAGGATTGTTAGGATTATTAAGTAATAAATTATAAATTTCATTATCTCTTAACATATTTGTTAATCCATCTGAACACATCAATAAAATGTCATCTTTTAAAAAACCTTTGCAAATTACATCAGGTTCTACAAGAGAATTACAACCTAAAGCTTTCATTAACATATTCTTTTTTGGATGATTATAAGCTTCTTCTTTTGTTATTGTTCCTTCTTTTACCAATTTTTCAACATAACTATGATCAGTAGTTAATTTTCTAATTATATTTTTTCTAATTCTATAAACTCTACTATCTCCAACATGACCAATAAATACCTTATTATTATATATTAAACAAACATCTAAAGTAGTACCCATATCATGAAGTTCTTCACTAACTTTTGCTTTTTCATATACAGACATATTGGCATATTCAATTGCATTTTTCAATAAATTTAAAATGCTTTCTCTATCCTTTTTTGTTTTCTTAAAATTATTAATAATATAATTTTTCGTATTAGCTACAGCTAAAGAACTGGCTATTTCTCCACCTTTATATCCTCCCATACCATCAGCAAGAATATACAATTTTATTTCGTCTTTTTCCAAATCCGATATATAATAGCTATCTTGATTCATTTCTCTTGCTTTACCTATATCAGATTTTGCTAGTATTCTCAAAGCGTCATCACCTCTTATCAATTTAAATTCTGTCTTCTTAATTGACCACAAGCAGCAGATATGTCTGAGCCTAATTCTCTTCTTATTGTAGCTACTATTCCATGATCATTTAGATAATCTCTAAATTTTATTATATTTTCATTTGTACTTTTTATATATTTTCCATCTTCTATTTTATTTATTGGAATCAAATTAACATGTGCAAGCATTCCATGTAATAATTTTACTAAATCTTTTGCATCTTGCAAATTGTCATTATTATCTTTTGCTAAAGCATATTCAAAAGAAATTCTTTTATTTGTCTTTTTAATATAATATTTACAAGCTTCAATTAATTCTTCTATTGGATAAGCATTATTAATTGGCATCATAGAGCTTCTTGTTTTATTATTACTACTATGCAAAGATACAGATAAAGTACATTGCATTTGCTTATCTGCCATTTCATATATTTTGGGAACAATACCACTAGTTGAAATACTTATATGTCTTGCTCCTATATTCAAGCCTTTTTGATTATTCAAAATTTCAATTGCTTTCATGACATTCTCATAATTATCTAAAGGTTCCCCTATCCCCATAAAAACAATATTTGATATTCTTATTTTAGAATCTTTTTCTATCGCAAGCAATTGTTCAATAATTTCTCCAGCCTCTAAATTTCTTGAAAAGGGAATTCCAGTTGAAGCACAAAATTTGCAACCCATTTTACAACCAATCTGGCTTGACACACATATAGTATAACCATGATGATATTGCATTAATACACTTTCAATTAAATTTCTTTCTTCATCTTGTATGTCAAATAAGTATTTTTTAGTACCATCAACAGATTCTAATTTTTTAACTACTTTAAATAATCCAAAAGTATAATTTTCTTTTAATTTTTTTCTTAACTCTAAAGAAATATTAGTCATTTCATCAAAAGAATCAATTTTATCTTTATATAACCATTTAAAAATTTGTTCTGCTCTAAAAGGTTTTTCACCAATTTTTTTTAGTTCTTCTTTTAATTCATCTAAATTATAATTTTTGATATTTTTTTTCAAAATTTCCCCCAATTCTATATGGTTTTGTTATATCATATAATACTTTTTTTGACAATATATTTTGTAAAGTTTTTCCAAAACCAATAAATAGCTGAGTAAGATTACTTTTCTCAGCTATTGTTGGTTATAAATCTTAAGTAAACTTATAACTTTACTTTCCTAGAAATTTTCTTATTGGTATTTCTATTAAAAGTTCTATATCTCTAGCAAATTGTAAAATTATAAAAATAATATGTTCCATAATATTTATTTTATTATAAGTTTTATGATAATAAATTTTACTTTTATATAACTCTTTTTTCTTTTTAAAATAACTATATGTTTTTCCTATAGTTTGACTTTCAAAATGTATAAATTTTTCTGAATTCAAACTTATTGTTTTATAACCTTTTTCTTTAAGTTTCTTTGCCAATATATCTTCTTCATAAAATAGGAATACATTCTCGTCTAGTAAATTAATTTCTTCTAAAACATTACTTCTTATTATAAAAAATGCACCAGATATTGCTTCAACCTCAAGTAATTCTTTTTCATATTCTTTAGTGCTATATTCGCCACTTCTAAGAATTTTATAAAAAATCATTTCCAGTAATCTAGTAGAATGAATAACATCTAAACCAAAAGTCCTCATTTTCCAAGCACTTCTTCTAATTGGTTTATTTTCTTTATCAAACATTCTTGGAGCAATTACTCCTATTTTTTTATCATTATCAATTACTTCTAAACAATGCTTTATTGCAGTTTCTGTTATTTCTATATCAGGATTTGAAATTATAATATAATCATATTTTTCATTAATACTTTGAAGGTATCTTACTCCAAAATTATTTCCATAATCATATCCACCATTTTTATCTGAACTAATTACTTTTACTTTTTCATTCTCAAGTTTTTTTAACTTATCAAAAGTACCAACAGTAGTAGATAAGTTATCTACTACTACTATTCTATTAATAATTTCATATTTAGATATCGTATTAACATATTTTTTAGTATCTTCTGCATCATTGTAATTTACTATAATAACTGCTACCTTCATATTTTCTCCTATTTTATTTACAACTATAGATTACAACATTATTTTTCTATTTTCTTTAATATTACCCCTGCTTGGTTTTGAACTACAACTTCATAATCTTCTGTAGATTCATATTTATCTCCAGTAAATAAAACAAAATATTTTTTATTTTCATCTTTTAAGAAATCTTCTACATCAGTTTCTACTATTGCTTTTTGAAGATCATTTATAGATTCTCCTCCTGATGATATTCTTGAAATTACATATACCCAAGCTTTGCAATTAGTATTCATACCACCTACTAGTACATTTTTTAAAGTTGCATCTTCTATTTTTCCAAGTTCTTCTGAAAGTGATACTCTGTTTTGATCTATTATACAAGAAACATTTATATTTGCTGTTTGAAAAATATTAGTATCGTAATAAATTCCAGCTAAACTTTGAGCTTTTGGTCCTTCCATTATAGTTGGTACTTTTGCAATTAATTTCATTTCATATCCTGAAATTGCAAATAATATTATACAAATCCAAACTATTAAATAAGCTTTTGATAAAACTAACAATTCTTTATTTTCATCTGAATTACACATTACTTCTACTGCAATACTTACAAGTAATATCCAAATTATATAATAAATTTTATAATAATAGTATGAAGATACAATTCCAAAAATTAATCCAACTAAACATATAAAAGCTTGAGCTCCAAGTAATATAAGTGAAACAGTTTGATAATTTAAATCTTTATTTTTTAAGCTTCTATAAATAAATAAAATAACAAAAGGTATATAAAATAAGAAATCTTGATATAAAGATTTATAACTTCCACCCACAAATCCTATTGCATCTGTTAATTTATTTTGGTCACTATCTGTAAAAGTTGGAACTACCAAGTATAAAATTGCAAGTATTGTTATTATTAACAATAGCCCTGTTACAAGTAGTGTTGATTTTTTGAAAAATTTTAAATAAGTCTTTTCTTCTTTTTTTAAATCTTTTATAAATACATAAATACATATAAAAGAAAATAATGCTGGTACAAATAAACAATATGAGAAAATTATACCAATTCCCATAAGTAAAATTAAACCTAATATATAAGGAAAACTTGCCTCTTTTTTATCATATATTTTAGCAAGATAAAAAAGTCCTGTTGAAAAAGCAATTGCCATACTTAAATATGAAAAACCATATAATAAGCTAGTATAAGGATATGCAAAACCATACAAAATTAAAAATATTATACCTATTAAATAATTTCTTTTAGTTTTTAGTGTGTTTGATATAAGCATATAAAAAGCCATTATATTTAATGCCAAAATTCCCATTTCAAAAATTTTCATTGAAACATAGTCTTTAAAATCTGGAAGTACACTTCTTACTACATTTATAAAAATTCCTGTATTTATGTAAGCACCAGTTTGCATTGTTTTAAAATTGTATCCTGTTTGATTATCTATTTTGGCAAGAATTTTCATATTATCTGCAAAATTAGTTGCTGCACTATAATGCATACTAGCATCAACAGAAGCATTTGCCATAGTGTGAGCTAGTGGTTTGTATTGATCTACTGCCATATAACAAACAATTACTATTGTAATCAAAATAGCTAAAAAATCTCTTTTTCTTATTTCAAATTTTTGTATCTTTTTATCTTTAAATATTTTAAATCCAAAACCTATTGTTACTATTAAATTTACTATTGACAAAAATAATAAATTTGTTGTAATATTTAAAGCTCCAAATATCATACATACTGCTATATTAAATGCTAAATATGTAATTAAAGATAAAATACACCAATTAATTAAATTTATTTTTTCTTCACTTTTTTTCACAAGTACAAATGCTGCAAGCATACAAAGTACTGTTAATATATAGAAAATTCCCATAATAAAATTTTCACCTTTAAAATTTATTTAGATTTTTAAAGATAAATCTATAAACTTATCTATTTATTTTAGCAACATATCCATTTGCATTTTCAAATAAAATTTCAACTTGATCATTTGCTTTAACTTTTTCTAAGTGTTTTGCATAATCTTTTAATGCTTCTCCTTCTTCTTCTACAACTTTTACTATATATTTTTTATTTTTATTCTCTAAAGCATCTTCTAAATCATAAACTTTTGTATCTTGAGTTACTTCATAATAAGGAATTTTATTACTACTAAATTCAAGTAATGCCGTTGCCCAAATTCTATTATAATATAGTTTTCCACTCATTAATTCTGTGTTTTCAACTGTCATATCTTTTAAATTTTCTCTTGCAAATTTTGTAATTTCTATTTCTCTTGCATTAAAATTTTGTACTAAATCTATTAATTTTCTGTGTTCACAATTTTCAGAATAATACATTCCAACCAAATTAGGAAGAGCATGTTTTTCTGTTTCTCCAATAATATGTCCCGCTTTAAGCCAAACCCATCCACACACGAAAACTGCCCAAATAATTACATATGTTCCTCCTGTAATTAATGGTTTTACATTCCTCATTTTTTTTATAATTTTATTTTTAGGCTCTTTTAAATCTAACTTTTTTAATACTTCTGGTAAAACCATGTATAAACCTAAAAGTAAAAATAAATATATTTTAGCTATTGACTCTGTTGCAATTCCTTTTAAATACATTAATTCATATAAAACTATTAATAAAATTATATCTAATCTAAATACTTTCCAATCTATATATTCATTTATTAAATCTATTACTACTGAAAAAATTACAATCCAAATAACTGTATATACTTTAAACATATAATATTTTGCTACAAAATCAAATAAATACCCTAAAACTAATAATGCTAGAAATCCTACTGAAATCACAGAAAAAATATCCATATATGTTAACTGTTTTTTCTTTATTTTCTTTATAATTTCAACAAAATAAATTATTGCAAAAGGAATATAAGGTAAAAAGTTTCTATATTTTTCAGAATAAATTCCACCATCTATTTTTAAAGCACTAACTAAATCTGTTTGTCCTTCTATAAAAAATGTTGGTATAAATAAATATCCAATTCCAGCTATTGTAACTAATAACAAAATTCCTGTTACTATTAATGTCTTTTTTCCAAATATTTTTAATACTTTTTTTTCTTCTTTGTCTGAAATATCTTTTAAAAAACAATATATACAAATTGCTGTAAATATTGCTGGTACAAATAAACAATAAGAGAATATTAATCCTGTACCTAGTATTCCAATTAAACTTATTACTAAAGTTTTATTTACTTTTGCTTTTGAGTATAGCTCTGGAACAACTGTAAGAAGCATTGATACCATGGCAATACTTACTGCTAAATATGAAAAGCCATATATCCATGCATTGTATGGATAGCCATATATGTAAAGCGCAAATAATGCTAAACTTGCAATTAAACCTCTTTTAGTTTTTATCTTCTCCATAAAAGTAGAATAAAACGCAAGTCCACCTAAAAACAATATCATAGTTTCAAAAATTTGGTAAATATATTCATGTCCTAAACCTGTGATATTATTTATCACATTCATAAATATTCCATCATTTATATATGCACCTGTTTGCATTACATTAAAATTAAAAAATGTTTTATCTTCAACATTTATAAAAATTTTTAAGTTATCTGAATAATGTTTTGCTGCTCTATAATGTACTGATGAATCTACTGCAAAATGAGTTATATCTCCTTTATATATATATAAATCCTTGAAAAACATTACTGCAAAAATAATTAATATAACAATTAATCCTACTATATCTATTTTTCTAACAAAATATTTTTGGGTTTTTTTGTATTTTATCGTTTTGTATGAAAGTCCTAAAGCTACTATTAAATTTATTATTGATAAAAGCCAAATATGCGATGTAATATTTAAAAGACCTAGAACCATACCAATTAAGATATTATATCCTAATAAAGATACAATATAAATTATAAGCCATTTTATAAAATTCAGTTTTTCTTCTGATTTTTTAAACATCATAAAACTTATGCCAAGTATTATTAATGTTATTATGTACAATATCCCCATCTTCTTCTCCTTTTCTTACAATATTTACATTTGTCTTTTATTTTGTTATCAAGTATTTCAATATTTATACTTTATTTATATTATTTTGTTGATATATTTTATTATGATAAGTTGACGCGCAGTGTGGGAGGTTGGCGAAGCTATTTGTTTTCAAAATCCGCAAAAATTTTGCGAAAAGATTTTGAAAACTCAACCGACCAGCAAGGAAACTTTAAATAAAAAATATATCAACAAAATAAAACGAACAAATTAACAATCCAATTCGTAAATAATTAATAAAATAATTAACAAAAATTATTAATAATTTTCAGGTATCTAATTTTCATTTGATAATTTCTTATTTTCTTTATATATAATTAATTTAGTTACAACTGCATATAAAATAAATTGTATTGCAAGTGTTGTTGTACAAGAAAAAGTTGCACCATTAATTCCTAGATTCAAAACTCTTACTAGTATATTAGAACCTAAAAATGCAATAATCATAGATATAATGTAAATTACAAATTGTACAAAAGTATGTCTTATTGTTGTTAGTGTTACTAAATTTATATAAGAAATTGCATAGAATATATATGAAGCAATAATTACACATAAATTCATTCTGTATGCTGTTAAATCAAGTCCATAAATCAATCCTAAAAATTCTGGTCCGATTAAAAATGCTGCAAGTACTGCAAATCCGCCAAAGGCAATAACAATCAACTTGATTTTCAAAGTTACTTTTTCAATTTCTTTAAGCTTCTTTTCTTCATACATTTCCTTTAATTTGCCTAAGAAAGGCATTACAATAAATTGTGTAAAAAGTGTCATTACAGTTGCAGGCATCATTATATATCCATATATTGCTTGAACATCTTCTGTTAAAAATCCATCTATTGCATATTTAGGTGCATTTAATATGTATATTCCTGCAAAAGAGTTTACAAATACAAAGAATTCACTTTTAAAAATTGATGTAACATTTTTTAAATTTACTTTACTTTCATTATCTATTAACTTTCTAGTTGTAATTAAATAATCATATACAGCTAAAATAATTACATTTACTAATATAACAGCAAAACACGCAAGTCTTAAATCCCTTGTTATTATATCTACAATTAAAAAGCATAAAATGCCAATAAATCCTTTTGCAAATAGAGATTGACCAGATTTATATAATATTCCATTTTTTTGCATTACTCCATATAAAATATCTGAAAACGCCTCTAATCCTTTAAAAATTGCAAGTAACGCAAATATTGTTGTTTTAAAACTATCATAACGTTTTATTATTAGAAAACCTGCTGCACCTATTAGCATTAAAACACAAGTAAGAAATCTATTTGCTATGTAATCTTTATCTTTTATTTTATTTTCTATATCAGTTACTTGACATAGTCTTCCTGAATACATTGCTAAAGTATATAAAATTGTAGAAGTAGCATAAGCTATTGAAAATATGCCTGCTGTTTGTATATCATTAACTCTAGTTACAATTATTAAGAAAAATAATGAGTTAAATGAATTTATTCCAGTTCCTAAGCTATTCCAAATAAAATTCTTTAAAAATTCTTTTTTTTCTGAATTCATTATAAAACTCCTATTAAAAATATTACCCTTAACATTAAATCATCAACTAAACTTCTTCTAATTCTTTTTGGATAAAAAGCTTTTTTTAATGCAACTCGAAAACTATATTTTTCATTAGAAAATAAATCTAATATTTGCTTATTTTCATCAGATAATTTATCATAATATATTGCCTTAAAATTCAACATTTGTTGTTTAATATCTTTCATTCCATTTTTAAATAATAAGTTCTTTATTCTCCAAATCAATAAGCGAAAATATCCTTGTCCTTCTGATGTAGCATTTTGTTTTCTTCTTCTATATTTTACAGTTGTTACATTGTTATAAGCTACATTACCCATTCCAATACATAATAGATATGTCCACCAATCATGGAAAAAGCAAGACTTAGGCATATTTTCTATTATCATATCTCTTGTTTTTTTATTTACAGTCATTGTCATTCCCTGGCCAATACATGCAAATAAAGCCTGCAGAAAAGAATATTCTTTATTCTTTTCACCCATTCCAATAAAACTCATATTTTCATCATAATAATCTGAATTTCCAAAAACCATATTAGGTTTTGCATTATCTAATTTATTTAATGAATTAACTGCAAGTTCAATTTTATTTTCAATCCAAATATCATCTTGGTCTGCATAAGAATAATAATCAGCATCTGCAAGTTTTAAAAGTTCAAAAAAACTCTTAACAAATCCTAAATTTTCCCCTTCATAAAGCTTTATATTTTTATGTTTTTTTTGATATTCTTTTACAATAGATACAGTATCATCTTTTGAACCATCATCTCTAACTATTATTTCTACATTTCTGTAAGTTTGTTCTAATATTGACTCTAATTGTTCTCTTATAAATGATTCTCCATTATATGTTGACATTATTACAGCTACTTTTTTATCTGCCATTTTAAACTCCTTTTATTTTAATACCTCATAAATATATATTTTATCTTCATTATAAATTTCTTTAAATGTACTTCTTGCATCTTCATTATCTTTAAAGTTTTTATTTAAATCTACTGTTGATAAGATATATTCTATATTTAACTTTTGAAGATCTTTATAATTTACTTTTATTGCAATGTTATCTGCAAATAAAAGTTCTACATTACTTTCTTCATCTGTAACTTCAAAATTTACATGAGCATATCTATTATAAATTTTTCTAATTTCTTCTTCTTTTGCCTTCTCCCCTAAAAGCTTTTCAAATAACTCAAAATTAGGATATACAGCTGTTGAATTTATTGTACGAATTCCATTTGCAACTGCATAATCATTTTTATACCACCCAGCGTCATTTACAGCCCAAATAGCATCTGGGTTTTCTTTTTTAATTTCTTGCATCTTAATTGCCACAGGTTTTGTATAAAGCACATCTGTAGTTCTTATAACTGGATTTACTCCTAATCCTGTTATTAAAGCAACTGCAATTAATCCATAAATTGTATAATTTTTAATTTTTTCATTATTAATATTTAAAACTCCAAATATTAATGCAAGGAAAATTTCACCGCCAAGTAATATTTTAAATTTATCTAAATAATGAAATTCTTCTGCAAAACCTATTGTTGTTTTTGCTTTGTAAATTATAAATAAAATAAAAATTCCTGATAAAATATAACTTAATTTTTTATTTATTAATTTATCATCTGTTTCAAAATTTCCAATTAAATAAATTAATATATAAATACAAACAGTTCCAAGTGGTATTGATGCTCTTCCAGCCGTTGACATTGACATTTTTGTAAGTACAGCCAAAAACTCTGGAAATCCATAAACACACCAAATACTTAAAAATCCACCTACAACTAACATTGGAATCCAAAAATGTAAATCTTTTTTGTTTCTTATAACATATATTAATCCTAAAATTAATGGTATTGGGAATAATGAAAGCATACTTGAATATTCACAAGGATTTAAATATTCTTCTGTTGGGAAAAATATATTATAAAAATATGAATATAAGTTTAAAGCTCCTCCACCAACTTCATTTCTTTCTCCTGGATAATCTGTATTCATTTCAGCTGCTAAAGTATCTTTTGATAACATATACCATCTTCCTAAAAGTAATGCTATACATAATAAAGTTATAACAATAACAGCTACATCATGTTTTGTAAATCTATATTTTTCATATTTAATATTTTTAATTAATATCCAAATTATAAGTGCTAAAAATACATATCCAAAAGATATTTGCCATGCTGGATAAAATTCAAATATATAGGATAGTCCTGAAACTAATATTCCTAGAGCACACAAATATTTATTTCTTTTTTTGTTTGTAGTCATAAATTTATCTACTAGTACAACTACTATTTGTCCCCATATAAGAACTTGCATACAATACCACCATTGTACTGCAGCTGAAAATGTTATTACAATCATACCACATAAAGAAACTTTTTTATTTCTCTTTGTAAGTATTAAACATAATTCATAAGAACCTAGCATCATTGCAACAAGTCTTGCATACCAATAAAAACTTAAACCTGCATCAGTTCCAAATAGCATAAAACCTAATTGAAACGGTCTTCCTATCATTAAAATATCTAAAACAGGTGAATTTGCAACAGTAAACATATCTGTTGGAGTTCCTCTTAGTACATCTGAAAAATATTGAAATGGTACCTCTGTTTTACTTTGAGATAATATGTATGTAGTTGAAGTTGCCCATTCATCGGTTCTAATTCTTCTAGTTTGTCCTAATAATGTATGATATCTTGTATTATCAATATGAGGTTGAATTTCTGAATTGAATTCTACAATTGAAGACCCAGAATATTTAAATATCATTACAAATAGTAAAAAGGCACAAGCAATTTTGTACCTGTGATTATGTATGAATTCATACATTTTTCTTAACTTAAACACAAAATGAATTCCAATAAACATAATTATTATTGAAACAAGCATAATTCTATTTTTTGAAATAAATTCCGGGTGTGAAATTCTAAAAATTGTATATTCACATAAAGTAGCTATTAAGACTGACATAATAGCTACTAATATTAATTTTGTTTTAGTAAAATTATCTTTATTAATAAAAAACTTTATTTTTTCTAAAATATTTTCATATATTTTATTTAATTTTTCTGCTTTTTTCATCTTATTTTCCTTATAAATTTATTGTATTAAAAACTTATATTTTATATTTTTTGACATTTAAACATTCTAAATTTATTTAAGAATTACCATTTAACTTCTAGCTTTACTACATCTAGTAAAAATCTATTTACCCAAATATATACTATTGGTAAATGTAGTTTATAAAATAAATGAACTCCCCAGATACATATAAATTTGAATCCTTTTTTGAAGCAATGCATCATATTAAAATGTTTACTGTTTCTCCATTCTGGGAAATTTTCATTTAAATAATTTGTTATTCCTTTTAAAGCTTTATTCATTTTTACAGACTTATCATAAGAAAGCATAAAAGCCCAAGATATTCCTAAATGTAAAAAAGCCATAGTTGCTAATGTTTCTTTATATTCTTCATATTTACCTATTTTTTTTGCATTTTCTTTTGTAACTAATAAATATTTTTTTAAGTTTTCTATATCTTTTTCATTCATATTATGTATTTGTGAACTTGATCTTAAATAATAATGATATAAAACATCTGGTATAAATGTTAATTTTTTTGCTCCATACATATATGCATGTATTAAAAATAATGTATCATTACAACCTCTAAAAGGTAAAAATTCTAAATCTTTCACAAGTTCTCTTCTATATAACTTATTCCATAAAGATGGATTTGCATAAACTATAAAATCATCTTGCCAATCTACATCTTTATTCATAGTTCCATATTGAGTCATTTCAGTAGAAACTGTTTTTCCTGTATCTAAGTCAACTCTATCATATCCGGAAAAAGCAATATCTGCATCATTTGTTTTTGCAGCATTATATAATTTTTCTGCCCAAGTAAGTTCTGGCACATCATCACTATCAATAAATCCTACATATTCACCTATTGCTTGTTTTAATCCATAAGTTCTTGCAGACCATTCTCCCCCGTTTTCTTTATGAAAAGTTTTTACTTTATTTGGATATCTTTTTTTATAATCTTCAATAATTTGTGGTGCAGAGTCTTTTGAACCATCATCTACACAAAGTATTTCTATATCTTCTAAAGTTTGATTTACTAAAGCATCTAAACATCTTGGAACATATTTTTCAAGATTATATATAGGTACTACTATTGATACTTTTATTTCTGAACTCATTTTTATTTTTCCTTTCTATCTTTTAGTTCTCTTTCACAATCTATTAATCTCATTTCAAAAGTTTGCTTTGAATTTTTAATTATATTATCTAATGTTAACCCTGTAAATAAAGATTGTAATGTACACACAAAAAGTAACATACTCAATAAAATTGATGGTACTTTTATTTCTCCTGTTCTAAACATTACAACTACTGCTGGGACAAACAAGACAAGTCCTATAACTGCTATTACAAAAGAAATTATAGAAAAGAAATTTAATGGTTTATAATTTTTATAAAATCCCATTATAGTTTTTAAAACTTTTATTCCATCTGGAATTGTGTTTAATTTTGAAGGGCTATCTGCTGGTCTATCTCTATATTCTATAATTATATTTTTAGTTTTCATATTTTTATCTAAACAATGAATTGTCATTTCTGTTTCAAGTTCAAACCCTTTAGACATTACTGGAAAAGTTTTTACAAACCTATAACTAAAAGCTCTTAATCCTGTCATAACATCTCTTATATCACTTTTATATATTCTATTTATTAAAGCTCTTACTGTAACATTTCCAACATTATGGAAAGGCCTTTTATTTTCTTTAAAATATGTTGAAGATAATCTATCTCCTACTACCATGTCAACATTTTCTTCTAAAACTGCTTTTACCATTTCTTTTGCACTCTCAGCAGGATATGTATCATCTCCATCAACCATAATATAGCATTCTGCATCTATTTCTCTAAACATAGTTCTTATAACATTACCTTTTCCTTGTCTAGTTTCATATCTAACTATTGCTCCTGCATCTTTTGCAATTTTATCTGTTCCATCTTTTGAATTGTTATCATATACATAAATTACTGCTTCTGGTAATTCTCTTTTAAAATCTTCAACTACTTTTTTTACTGTTTTTGCTTCATTATAACAAGGTATTAGAACAGCTACTTTATCCATATTTCTTATTTCCTTTCAAACTTCGATTTTTTCGTTAATATTATAACATATATTTACATATTTTCAAATAATTTAAGAAAGTTTTATAATTTTTACAAAAACTTTAGATTTCTAGTATATCTTATAAAAATTAAATTTTCTTTTTAAAAATTATAAGTTTACTTAAAACAAAATTTAAAATAATAACAACAATATTTGCAATCACTTTCATTAAAACATCATTCATATTTATAATAACAGCTAAATTCATCATTCCTAAACTAATTAATTGAGTGAATACTCGGCAATATGTAAATGAAAATATCTCTTTAAATAATTCTTTTTTAGTATTACATTTACTTTTAAAAACTATAATTTTATTTACCCAATAAGCAAAAATAAGTGCAACTATAAAAGCAAAAATATCACTTATTGTTACTCTTAATTGTTCATTTTGAATACTAAAAAATATAATATAACTTGCAACAATATATGACAAAATATTTACTAATGTAGAAAGTCCTCCACAAATTAAATATCTCATCCCCTCAATATGCTCTTTATATAATTTAGCAAGTTTTCCTAAATGAATTTTTTCCAAAAACCATATTCCTATATTTTCAAAAAATTCAAAAACTTTTAAAGTTATACTTTTATTTTCTTTTTTTGTTTTGTTATTTTCCTTTTCCATTTTTTACCTTTCAAATTTAATTAAAAATCCTATCATAAGTTCCTTCTAAAACTCCATAAATAATTTTAGTATTTCCTATAATTATTACAAAAGCTGCATATTCTTTATACTCTTCACTTTCTTCATTTTTTACATTTTTTACAAAGAGTTTATCTTCATTATCAAAATAATCTAAAAATTTATAATCTTGTGTTAATAAAAAAAAACCGTAGTGATTTAATGTATTTTGGGGAATCGCTTCATAAGATATTTCTACAGTTGTAACTTTATCTCCAAATCTTGTGTCTTCAAACCTATATTCACTATCTATACCATACTCATATCCAGTACAATAATATAATGTTGGTATTTTTTCACCATTTGCATAATTAATATATGAATCTAAAATAAATTCTGGAGGTTCATTAATTTTTTCCATAATACTATCTTCAATATAATAAAATCCAGCACAAATTAAACATACAATAATAACTCTAATTATTAATGTTTTTATCAAAATTTTATTATCTGTTTCAACTTCTTTTATTGGATCTTCATCAAAATCTTTTTTCATATTATATCCTCTTAAAATACTTTTGCTAAAATTATTCTACTATATCATAATTTACAGTTTTCCTACTTAAATTCTTATTATAATAAGGATCATATTTAATGTATTTACTCCATTTTCGTTTAAAATTATTAGCTTCCTTTTCAAATCGTTCTTCTTTTTCTTCTGATATTTCATATCCCCTAGATTTTGATTCATAATGAATTAATTCAATATAAGGGTTATATACATTTCTATAACCATTCTCATATAATTTTAAACAAAAATCTACATCATTAAAAGCGACTTTGAACTCTTTCTCGTCCATAAATCCAACTTCATAATATAGACTTCTTCTTGCAAATAAACAAGCGCCTGTTACTGCTAAAACATTTCTTGTTGCTGCTTCTCTTCCAAAATACGCATGTTTTCCATAAGGCAAATTAACTAATGCATTTCCTGCTATTCCTGAAACTCCTACTATTATTCCTGCATGTTGTATTGTTTTATCTTCATAATAAAGTCTTGCACCAACAGCTCCAATCTCACTATTTTGCGCATATCCTATAAAAAGTTCTAACCAATCTTTAGTAATCAACTTCGTATCATTGTTAAGCTGAAGTACAAATTCTCCATCTACATTTTTTACTCCAAAATTTATTAATGCAGAATAATTAAATTCAGAAACTTTTTGCAATTCATTTTCTTTAGTTTCTATATTTTCAATATTTTTCTCTATATTATTTTTTTCTAAACCTTTATTCAAAGTTTTATTTTCTAAACTTTTTTCCCCATTTATATCAAAAATCGTATGTTTATTAAAATTTAAAATTTTGATTTTAGAATTTTTTACAAGTTCTTCATAATATTTAAAAGTTTCTTTTTTTTCACTATTATTTTCTATTATATTAATTTCATAATTTTCATAAGTTGTAAATTTTAATATTGATGTTATACATTTCTTTAATAATTTTATGTTATCTTTATTGGGTATAAGTATGGAAACTTTTGGATTTCCTATTACCTCATACTTTATTTTATAAATTCCTGGAACCTCTTGTCCAAATTCTACTGTTGCAGATTTTTCTTCTCTTTTTAAATCTGCTTCTATAACTTTTTTTCCGGCTTCAAAAGCATAATTTTTTGTGTCTGCAATATATGCTGTAGAATTTTTATGTACTCTCCAATGATACAAAACTTTTGAAATATGTTTAATTTTATTTGCTACTTTTGTAGCTCTTAAAACAAAATCAAAATCTTGTGCTCCATTAAACTCTGAATTTAATTTTCCAATTTTTTCAATAATTTCTTTTTTTACGACTACAAAATGTGTTATATAATTATTACATTCTAAAGTTTCTGGTGAATAATCTGGTTTAAAATATGGTTCAAATCTTTCATAATTTTCATCAATTTTATCTTCATCAGTATAAATAAAATCTGTTTTTAAATCTTGATTTATTACTTTTATTACTTGAAATAAAGCTTCTTCTGATAAAATATCATCATGATCTAAAAATCCAACATAATCGCCTGTTGCCATTTTTATTGCTTCATTTGTATTTTCTGAAATTCCTTCATTTTTTCCTAAAAAATTATATTTTATTTTTTTATTTTTTTCATAATATTTTTCTAAATTTTCGTTTTTCTTTGGACTTCCATCTGCAAGGCAAAGTTCCCAATTTGCATAAGTTTGATTATTCAAAGATTCTATCAAATCTTGAAAAAATTTCTCATCAGTATTATACATAGGAACTACAACACTAATTTTAGGCGCATAAGTAAACTTAGTTGTTTTTTGCTTTTCTAATTCATCTTCATTAGGAGTATTCTTTTCCATCCAAATTTGATAAGCTTCTTGATTAGTTTTTCTATTTTCTTTTATTTTAAATATTCTTTTAAAAACTTTTTTAAAAGTAGAAAAAAAGCCATATCTTTTTATATAAAATTTTACTTTTTCTATATTACTTCTTATACTCATTTTAAGTTCTTTCTCCTACTTTCCAATAACCTCATTAATTAAGTATTTTTTTGATAATAATACAATGTGCAAACATTCTTAAATCCTATTTTCTATATAATTTTGCTGGATAAAAATCATCTTCTGCTTGTAAAAATGCTATTTTACTTTTTTCTTCTTTATTTCAATATCTCCATAATTTACTTTGATATTTTTCATGTGATAAACTTCTGTATCTAAACTTAAATTAACATTGTAATATGGGTCACCTTCATCTAAAATATTACCCCATTTTTGCTCAAATCTGCTTATTTCGCCTTGAAATCTCTTTATTTTAGCTGGTGTATTTTCAGCACCTCTAGTTTTAGATTCATAATGCCAAAATTCTACAAAAGGGTTATACACCACTAAATATCCTTTTTCTCTTATTTTTAGGCAAAAATCTACATCATTAAAAGCAACAGCTAACTCTTCATCCATCCATCCAACTTCTTCATAAATAGCCTTTGGAGCCATTAAACATGCTCCTGTTACTGCACTTAAATTTTCTATCATAGATTCTTTTGCGAAATATCCATGTCCTGATTTAGGAATACTCTTAAATCTATTTCCTGCAATTCCACCTATGCCAACAATTATTCCCGCATGTTGTATAGTTTCATCTGGAAAATACAATTTTACTCCTACTGCTCCTACATCTTTTCTTTGAACAAATCCTAATAATATTTCAAGCCAATTTTCAGTAATTAATTCTGTATCATTATTTAGTTGAATTACATATTCCCCTTCAGATTTCTTTACACCAAAATTTATAACTGCTGAATAATTAAAACCTGGTCTTACTTTTATTCTATTTTTATTAGTGTATTCTAAACTTGCTTCTTCAGTATTTGTTATTTCTTTTCCAGTATTATAATTTACAACTCTTACTCTCTCCTTTTTAATTAATTCTTTATAATATTCAAAAATTTCTTCCTGTTCGCTATTATTCTCAACTACAACTATTTCATAATTTTTATAAGTTGTTTTTTCCAAAATTGAGTCTACGCAAACTTTTAAAATATCTTTTCCATCTTTATTGGGAATAACTATTGATACCTTAGGCTCTCCTTTAACTTTGTAGTCTATTCTATAAATACCTTCTATACATCCTTCTGTAACAAGACCATCTAAACCTACTCTTTTTAAATGATCTTCTATTGCTTTTTTCCCTGCTTCAAAGGCATAATTTTTTGCATTACTATTTAACTTTGCTGTAGATTCATTATGTACTCTCCAGTGGTAAAGAATTTTAGGTATATGCGTAATATTTTCTGGTTTAACAATTTCTGACATTCTTAAGAAAATATCATAATCTTGTGCTCCATCATAATCTTCTCTAAAGCCCTCTAATTTATCCATTAATTCTTTTTTGAATATACTAAAATGACAAATATAATTTTGACATCTTAAAGTATCAGGTGCAAAATCTGGTTTAAAATAAGCATCATATCTATTATCATTTTCATCTATTTTATCCTCATCTGAATAAAGAAATTCTGAGTTTGGGTGTTTATTTATATAAGATACAACTTCAAATAAAGCATAATCTGCCAAAATATCATCATGATCTAGAAGTGCTATATAATCTCCTGTTGCCATTTTTATTGCTTCATTTGTATTTCCAGAAATCCCCTCATTTTTTCCTAGGAAATTATATTTTATTCTTTCATCTTTTTCTGCCATCTTTTTTAAATTTTCATTTAATTTAGGACTTCCATCTGCAAGGCAAAGCTCCCAATTTGCATATGTTTGATTAATCATAGAGTTTATCAAATCTTTAAAGAACTTCTCCTTAGTATTATACATTGGAACTATCACACTAATTTTAGGAGAAATTTTAAATTTTTGTTTCATTTGCAATTTTAAATCAGCATCCTTAGGTTCATTATACTTTATCCAACCTCCATAATCACCATATTGTAAATCTTTTTCTCCTTTTAAAAATCTTATAATTTTTCTAAGTACAGTTTTTATACATTTTTTTACTGTTTTTATAAATCCATATTTTCCAATATAAAATTTAATTTGATTAATTCTATGTTTTATAATATTCATTATTTATTCCTTTCAATAGTGCTTTAATACATTAAAATATTTTAAATTTTTTCTTTTCTTATATTATATCTGTTTTTTTCCAATGATAGATTTGGATTATAATACATATCTCCTTTTTCATATATATTTTTCCATTTTTCTTTTAATTCTATTACAATATCTTTATTTTTTATTTTATAATTTTCTATATTTGAATCATATACCTTACTATATGGCATATATACATTTAATAATCCTTTCTCCCTTAATTTTAAGCAAAAATCAACATCTTCATATCCTATTAATTTTTCATCTAATCCACCTGCTTTTTCGAAATCATTTCTTTTACATATCATTGTATTTAAGGCTACACATGAAAAATTTTGAATGTGGCATTCTTTTGCAAAATATCCATATTTTTTATTATTTAATCCTTGATTCAAATATATTTTACCTTCTTTTCCTCCAACAATTATTCCTGCATATAATATATTATCATTTTCATCAAAAATTTTACTTGCTACAGCTCCAACATCTTCTCTTTGAGCATATCCAAGTGTTTTCTCTATCCAATCATCAGTTATTATTTTTGATGTATTACTTAATTGAAGTATATATTCACCTTTAGTTTGACTAACTCCAAAATTAATTAATTTAGAATAACTAGAATTTTCTTTAGTATACTTAATCACTCTAATTTTTTTATTTTTCTCAATTTCTTTATAATAATTTTGAGTTTCTAAATTTTCAGAATTATCATCAATTACATCAATTTCATAATTTTTATATGTTGTTTTTTGAAGTATAGAATCTATACATTCTTTTATATCTTTTACATTATTTTTATTTGGTATTAAAATATTTACTTTAGGATTAGAAATAATATCATATTTTATTTTATAAATACCATACATTTTTTCATCTCTTTCGACAATTCCTTTTCTTCCTAATCGATTAATATGATCTTGGACAGCTTTTTTTCCAGATTCATAAGCATATAATTTTGTTTCTGGATTTCCTGCTGTAGAAGTTTCGCAAATTCTCCAATGATATAAAATTTTAGGTATATGATATATGTCTTTTGGTTGAACTAATTCTGTCATTCTTAAAATTATATCCATATCTTGTGCCCCATTATACTCATCTCTAAATCCGTTCAATTTATCCATTAGTTCTTTTTTAAATACACTAAAATGACATATATAATTATTTCCATTTAAATAATCTGGTGCAAAATCTGGTTTAAAATGTGGATCAAATCTTGGCTCATCTATTGTTGTTATTTTATCTTCATCTGTATAAATAAATCTAATATTTGTTTTTTCATTTATAACTTTTACTATTTCATATAATGCATTTGGCATTAACAAGTCATCATGATCTAATAAAGCTACATAATCTCCTGTAACCATTTTTAACCCTTCATTAGAGTTTCCAGAAATTCCTTTATTTTCTCCTAAGTATTTATAATTAATCCTTGAATCTTTGCACATTTTTTCAATATAGTCTAATTTTTGATTACTTCCATCAGCTAAGCATAATTCCCAATTCTTATATGTTTGTCTATACATATTAAATAATAATTCTCTAAATAAATCTTCTGGTGTATTATATAGTGGTATTACTATACTAATTTTAGGTCTTTTCTTAAATTTATGTTTTCTTTGTAATTCTAATTCTTCAATTGTAGGATCATTTTCTCTCATCCAATATTCATAATCTGAAAAAAATTGTCCTTTTTCTAATCTTTCCTCATCTCTTTCTTTTTTTAATCTTTCTCTATGTTCAATTCCTTTCCAATATTCTACACCTTCTTCATCTGTTGAAGCACGATAACCATTTATTTTCTTCTCCCAAAGTTTTTTTGTTAATTTTTCATCATATTTAATTCTTCTTTTTCCACCTGGTGGCATTATTCTATCTATAAACGAAGCTCCACTAAAAGGATTTAAAAGCCAAGATAAAAATCTTAATGGTTTTGTTAATTTCCATGAACAAGATGTAGATATAATATTTATTTGATTTTCTAAATTTTGTATATGTTCATCTTTCTTTTTTACCTTATTTTCTAGTTCTAAAATCTTATCTTCTTTTTTTATTATTTGTTGTTCTTTATTTAAAATTTCCTTATTTTTTAGTTTTAATTGTGTCTCTTGATTTATTTTGTTTAAAATTGAATTAGTACATTGTATATGAATATTCCATAGCATTTTGTCTTTTATTTTTGACTGAATTATATTTTCAACTTTATTAAAAGTTTCAATATATTTTACCAAATTTAATTTTTCCAATATTTCCTTATGTGTAATTATTCCATTTATTTCTGGTAAATTTATGATTCCTCTATATAAAATAAATTCAATAGGAACATTATTTTCTTTCCATTCTTGATCATAAACATAATAATCATTTTCAATAAAAAAGCAATTTTGAAAAATCAAATCATATAATCCATCTTTTATAAATGTTAATTCATCTATTTTGAAATCACATTTTATGTCATATTTTGTAAATATATTATTATCTATGTTTTGTGATAAATCTAATTTTAACAATACTTTATTTTTAAAATCTTCTATTAATTTATAAGCTTTTTCTTTTTCCTTTTTTAAAAATAATTCAATAATAATTTCATCTAATGTTTTTTTATTATCAACATATTTACTAATAATAAAATCTTTTTCACATCTATCGACTGTCTTTATCCCATTCATTTCAAGTATTTTTATATTATCTTGTATTTCTCTTACATGCTTATTTGATAATTCTGTTTTAGCTTTTTTTACCACTTCTTTATTTTTTATTATAGTTTTTATTCTATATTCTGGTTTTCTAAAAAAACCATAAGTTACAGATTTTATATCTGTTTTTATATCTGTTTTTATATCTTCTTCACTTGCTATTATTAAAACTGAATTTGCAAAAAATTTAAATAATTCTTTTTCTTTTTTAATAATTTCTTTTAATACTGCTTTTTCTGAAAATTTTATATCATTTGTATTAAAATCAAATAGTTCCCAATCTCTAGAATTTATTTGTTCTACATTTGGTAAAAATTCATCAGTATATATAGCATTTGTAAATACATAATCTGGAATTGGATAAAAAAATCTTGTTTTTAAATTCAATTTTTCTAAATATTTCTGAATTTCTTTTACATCTGTAATATTTTTTTTACCTGTAATTGTATTGTATGATAATTCTTGTTCATTTTCTTTTTGTCCAGCCCAATATTTTATACCAAATTTATTGTTTGAAATTAAAAGCATCTTTCCGTTTGTTTTTAAATTACTTTTCATTTTTTTTAGTAATTCTTCTATATTTTCTTTTGTTTCTATCCCTTCATTTATATATGCTACATAATCAAATTTTTCATCTATTTTTATATCTTCATAATCGCCTGCATATATTTCTAAGTTATCAAAATTATTATACCTTTTTTCTATACATTCTGCTTTTTCTTTTTTACTCTCTATAGCAACAATTCTTTTAGCCTTATTGCAAAATTCACCTGTAATTTCTCCAAATCCAGCATTTATTTCTAATACTGTTTCTTCTTTATTTATTGGATAAAAACTAATTATATTATTTCTAGTATCAGAAATTGCTTTTATTTCTTCAAAAGTAGAATCTTCATTTAATAAAGATTCTACTTTAATATTTTCATTCATATTAAAAAATTTATTTATTATATCTTTTTCAGATGTTGTTATTTTATTTTCTTCACTTGATTTATAATATTCCAAATTTAGTTTCATTTTTCTACTTTTTAGTATATTTCTATACTAATCCTCCCTATCATACATTTTTAGGTCATTCTAGTTACACTAATTTTTGAATCAATTCTTGTAATTCCTACTGTATTTTTTGTTGTAATTACTTCCACTAAAATTGCATCATACTTGCGATTTAATGCTTCTAGTTCTCCTTTTAAATTAAATCTTGTACAACTAAAAGATAAAGTATATTTTCCTGGAGCAATTGGTATTTTTTGAACAAACTCTGCAATTGCTACTTCTCCCTTTTTAAATGTACCTGTTGCTATTTTTTCTATATTAGAATTAGTTCCAGCTATATCTTTTCCTGAAAAATCTTTAACTGTCATTGTAAAAATTGGATCTTTAACTTCTTTATTAAATTTAATTTTTGACCTTATTATTATTTCATCAGAATTATCAAATACGTTTATAAGGTTTTCATCTTTATCAAACACTCCATAATCAATTACTTCAGCCGATTTATTTCCGTATTCTATCATATTCGGATTTTGATTCATTTTTTCTTTCCAGACACTATCTATATTAGTTTGTTTATTAGTTTCAAAATTTATATTTTTCTGATTATCAGAATTTTCTTCATTTTGATTTGACTCTTGATTCAATCCCACCATAATTTTTTTGTATCTATTAACACCATCTTTTACATTTCCATCAAATGTTTTTCTACCATTTTCTAAAATTATCACTCTATTACAATTTGTTAGAACATCATTTATGTTATGTGTTACAAATATAATAGTTTTTCCGTTTTCTTTAAACTGTTCAAATTTTTTAAAACATTTTAATTGAAAAGCTATATCTCCAACAGATAAAACTTCATCAACAATTAAAATATCTGGATCAACATTTATAGCACAAGCAAAAGCTAAACGAGCAAACATTCCTGAAGAATATGTTTTCACTGGTTGTTCTAAATGTTCTCCAATATCTGCAAATTCAATAATTTCTTTCTCTTTAGATTTTATTTCATCATCTGTTAACCCCATAACTTGTCCATGTTGATAAATATTTTCATATCCGGTCAAATCTGGATTAAAAGCAGCACCAAGTTCTAATAATGAACTTATTTTTCCATTTACTTTTATTTCACCAGAAGTTGGATTAACAACACCTGTAATCATTTTTAATAGTGTAGATTTTCCAGCTCCGATTTTTTCCCAATATTCCTAACATTTCACCTTTTTTAATTTCTAAATTTAAATTGTCCATTGCTCTAAATTTAGTATGATTTTGATAATGTGGTAATATTGCCTCAAATAATCTATTTTTTTTATTAGAATACATTTTATATTCTTTTACTAAGTCTGTAATTTTTATTACTGTATTATTTTCTTCCATAGCAAACCCTTCTATTTATTTTTACAATTATTTTTTATTTTATATAAAATTATTTTCTTTTAAATACATATAAAATTTTAGCTATAAAAGGTAAATTTAAAATAATAAAATTTTGCATTTTATAACTTAAACTTTCATACTTATAAAGTCTAAAAAACAAACTCCAATTTCTAAAATTAAAATTTTTCTTTTTTCCTAGCATTTCATAATATTCTAAAGCTTTTTTATTTAGCTTTTGAATTTGTTCATTTACAAATTTTTCATTATTTTCTATAAATACCGTAAAATGTTCTTTTTTAACTTGTATAAATAATTCTCTTATTTCTGCTACACTTTTTAATTCATCAGATCTTTTCTTTGAACCAATCTTATTATTTTTATGTTGCCTATACTTTATAAGTGGCTCTTCTATATATGTAATTTTTCCTTTTTGGCTTATTATTAATGCAATCCAATAATCATGTAATATATATTTACTTGTATTAGGAAGTGGTAACACATCTTTTATTTGTTCACTTTTAGCAATTATTGTACATCCTGTTACAAAATTATTCAAATATAAACTTTTAAAATTGTTATATTTTTTTATCTTTTTATATATTCCTTTTAATTTCCAATAAGATTTATAAATTATATTTAAATTTTCATCAACTACTTCTAAATCAGAATAAACTAAATCACTATTAGTTTCCTCTAATTTTATTATAGATTTTTCTATTTTATTTTTTTTCCAAATATCATCTTGATCAGAAAACATATAATACTTATTTTCTACTTTTCTAAGTAAAAATTCAAAGTTTTTTATTACTCCTAAATTTTTTTCTTGAAAAAACAAAATTATCCTATTATCTTTTTTGCTATATTTTTCTAGGATTTTTCGTGTATTATCTTTTGAACCATCATCTGATATTAATAATCTAAAATTTTCGTATGTCTGATTTAAAATACTATCTAATTGTTCTTCTAAATATTTTTCACCATTATATGTAGCAAGTAATATATCTATTTTTGAATTTTTCATTATAATTCCTTTCTTAAATTATAATACATCTGCAAAATCTTTTTTGGTTTTTTTAAAAACTTTATTTCCCCATGCAAAAATAAATAATGTAATTATCCAAAATACAATTGTATATATCCCATTTCCTTCAACTATAATTGTTGAGTTTTCCATAAATGCTTCTCTAAATCCTTCAACTAGATAAGTAAATGGCATACACTTAAACAGATATATAATTTTATATTCTGCTATAAAATCTAAATTCCAAATAATAGGTGTAAACCACATACATAATTGCATTAATATTGTAAGTAATTGTGAAAAATCTGGCAATATTGTAGTTAATGATGATGTAAGTCTTGTTAATGCAATAATAAAACAAACTGTGCAAAATAAAATATATATAACATTTAAAATATTAGGTATATAACCATAAATTGAAGCAACTATCATTGATATAATAATTAAAAAAATTCCTATAAAACTTGCTGATGTTAATGATATTACAGGTATGATATCTATAGGAAAAACAACTTTTTTTACCAAATAACTATAATTTCTTATAGAATTACTTGCTGTTAAAATTGCATCACTACAAAACATCCATATTGACATTCCAGGTAAAAACCATACAACATATGGATAATCTCCTGCACTATTTGATTTTAAAATATATTGAAATACAATTACATAAGTAATCATAAATACAAATGGTTGTAAAAAACCCCATATAGTACCTAAACTTGTGTTTGCAAATCTATTCCTAAAATCATTTTTCCCTAATTTCATTGCTAAATTTCTGTTTTTAAAAAGTATCTTAAAAAATTCCATAATTATTCCTTTTATATTTATTTTTTCTTAATGATTATACCATTATAATATTCAAATATCAATATTTTTAATATGTCTTATTTGTGAAAAATTTATATATTTCTATGTATTATTTTTTTCAAAATTCCAAGAATCTCTGCAAATATCTTCTAATGTTTTTTCTGTTTTCCACCCTAATTCCTTTAATGCTTTAGAAGGATCAGCATAATATTCAGCTAGGTCTCCTGGCCTTCTATCTACAATTTTATAATTTACTTTTACGTTATTAACTTTTGAAAAAGTATCAACTAGCTCTAAAACACTCACACCTTTTCCTGAGCCTAAATTATATATATTTAATCCTTTTTTCATTTTTTCCATAGCATAAACATGACCTTTAGCCAAATCAACAACATGAATATAATCTCTAACTCCTGTTCCATCTGGAGTTGGATAATCATTTCCAAATATATTTAAAACATCTAATTTTTTTGCTGCAACTTTCATAACATATGGCATTAAATTATTTGGAATTCCATTTGGTTCTTCACCAATTAATCCACTTTCATGTGCTCCTACTGGATTGAAATATCTTAAAATTACTATACTCCAAGAATCATCTGAAAAATATAAATCTTCTAATATCTTTTCAATCATTGCTTTTGTTGTTCCATATGGACTTGTTGTTTTTCCTCTTCCCATTTCTTCAACATATTTTGAAGTACCTGGATCTCCATAAACTGTTGCTGATGAACTAAATACTAATTTTTTTACATTATATTTTTCCATTACTTCTAAAAGATTTATCGTACTATACAAATTATTTGAATAATACATTAAAGGTTTTTTTACAGATTCTCCAACTGCTTTATATCCTGCAAAATGAATTACAACATCAATTTCATTTTCTTCAAAAACTTCTTCTAATTCGTTTTTATTTGTTAAATCATACTTATATAATTTAACTTTTTTATTTGTTATTTGTTCTATTTTTTCTAAAACTTCTTCTTTAGAATTATAAAGATTATCTACAATTGTCACTTCATTTCCAGAATTTAAAAGTTCAACTGCTGTATGTGAACCAATAAAACCAAGTCCACCTGTAACTAAAATTTTCATTCTTACTTCCTCTTTCTTCTATTATTTTTATTGTAGTTTATTTAACTTATAAATTACATAATTTTCTGTCATATCTAAAACTGAAAAATTAAAATAGCTCATATCTAATGTTAATGGAATTACTTTTTTTAAAACTATATAATTACAATTATTTTCGATAGCCAATTTAGCAATTTGATAACTATCTCCTTGAAGCATTGCTAAAACAAATTTATTATTTGCATATCCCTGAGGTTCTCTTTTATATGCTAGTCCAATATTTGCATCAATTTGTCTTATATATGCGACTATTGATTCTGAAACTATGGCTTTTTTATGATCTGATTCATCTAATCCTATAATTTGTGCGATTCTTACACTTTCATCTGGTAGTTTATATAAATTACCAGTTTTAAAAAAATTTTCTTCTGTATATGTATATTTTCCACTAATAACTATAATAGCTATTACTCCTATTATTGATATTATTTTTTCATTTTTTTCTTTTTGCTCATTTATAAATAATACACTAGCATATGCAATTTCTATTATAAGTGGAATCATCCAATATACTCTCCAATATGTAGATTCTTTAAATATTGGACTTATTATTTTATTAAATAAAGGATTTAGAGTAATTAATAAAATAATTATTGGAAAATATATAAAAAAAGCTTTGTTATTATTATTTTTTTCTTTTAAACAAATATAAAATATTGCAATACAAAATAGAATTATATACATTCCTGTTCCTTTGTATTCTAAAAAAGTATTTTTTATTATTTCAATATTTTTTTCAAACATTTTATTCTCCTATATCATTACTTAATTTAAAAAATATGTTATTCCTAATATTATACTTGGAATACAGCAAACAAAGCATTTACATATATTTTTTAAACTTATTAAAAAATTATTTTTCTTTAAATTTCTAAAATCTATTTTTGAAATTTCATATACTAAAACTAATGACATAAGCGTTATTGGTAGAAAACCAATTCCCATCGTTGTAGTTAAATTACCTGCTAAAACCGATAAAAACAATAAAAAACATGTTATAAAATTAAAATTATTATTATTTGCTTTCATAAATAAAAGCCATATTAACGGTAAAATCATTGAAGCAAGTATTGCTTTCCCTTGCCAAATTCGGAACAAGAAAAATGTTTGTGTAGTTCTTATAGAATAACATCCCCATATTTGTAATATATTTATTAATATAACTAATAGTATTGTTGATTTTCTATTTTCTTGAAATATTATCATTCCTAATAAATAGTATATTATATAAACAACTGGCACAAATATCATTGGAAATATAACATGTGCAACAATTGCTGGATGTATACTTAAAGCTGATGATATTAATGCTAAAAATAATGGAAATGGTGCTAATCTATATCTTAGTGCTAAATGTTCTCCTGCAAGTTCTCCTGTTGTAGGTGAATATTTAAAAATTGTATTTGTGTAAATAGAAGTTGTAGCAGTTCCAACATAAAAGGCATCATCATCATCTATATGAGTATAAATTAAATAATTAGCTATTTGAAAGCCTATTAATAATATACATATTATTGTTAATAGTTTTGGCATACTTTTTAATTTATCAATATTTATTTTTAAAATTTGTTTAAAACTTTTTAAATTAATTATAAAAGAAATTAATGCTAAAATTATAATTATAGCATAAAATGTATATAACAAATCTGTAAATTTGCATTCAGCAAAAATCATAGGAACTGCAAGAATTTCACATATTCCGAATTCTATTACATAACCTAAAACTAAAGCAAGTAATATATTATCTTTTTCTTTTTTAATAAATTTTAATATTAAAAAACCTAATAATATTGGAATAATAATAAATATACTAAAAGCAATCAATCCCTTTATAATCATTTATCTCTCCTTATTAATATTATTTTCTTCATTTTTATTTGTATTTGAATGTAATAATGGAATTGTAATTAAAAATATTAAACACATTGTATCTACACAACCTATTGAAAATCTTCCTAAACTTTCAAACCCACAATAAATCGCATAACTTAAATACAAGGAAATATATAATAATTTATATTTTTTTTCTATATTTGATTTCAATACATTTTTCATAACAATAATATATATTGAAATTAAATATACTAATTCCATTACTCCACCTGCAACTAATGCTTCAATATAAAAACTATGAAATTGTGTAACATTATAACCATTTGACTGTAATAATTCTATTCCAACAAATCTGCCAATACCAAATAATGCTGAAATTGGACCTATAAAAAGCACTTTAAATGCTAAATCCCAAAATTTTGATCTACCTGTAAACGTTTTAATAGTACTTTCTCTGATAAACACTTTTGAAATAACATTTACGATTTTTTCCCAAATATCAGGAAAACTTTTATAAATTATTCCTAAAACAATACCTAATATTATTAAACTTATTAAGATTATTATTAATTTTGTTTTTAATTTTAGAGTATCTGTAGTTATGAAAAACAATCCTATAAAGGCCAATGTACATAAAATACCTGTTCTAGATGCTGTTAATAATAAATTCGCACTAAATAAAATTAAAATTATTCCTAATAAAACTTTTATAATTTTTTTATTTGTTTTAATGAATAATATTATACTTGAAATAATTGAAAAATACAAAAACATTGCAAATTGATTTCTATGTGCAAAAAAGCTTTTAATACTTTGAACTTTAGCCTCTGTTCCTATTCCAAGTACATTTAAAAATTGTTTATTATATATTATAACATTTACAATACAAGCAATAATTCCTATTATAATTATTCCTGCAAAAAATTTGTATATATTTTTTTCATCAATATGTATTTCTAAAAAAGTAATATATAGAATCCCTATATTTATTGCTATACATACAATATTAGCTAAATCCATTATTTGAAGATTACCTAAATAATAATTTTTTATTTGAATACAAAACATTATTATACTCGTTAAAAATAGTACTAATAAATTTATTATAATTTTTTTTGTAAATTTTATATTTTTTATTAAATATAAGAAAAGTATAATACATTCTATTCCAAATGCTATAGTCATTTGTTTTACAGTAACAGCTTTAGAAAGCATTGTATTTATGTTATTTATAAAAAGTGGCATATAATTTATAACTACTATTATAAATAAAATAATTGGTAAATGATTTTTATTAAATAATTTCTCAAAAAAATTTTTTCCCTGTATTAATTCCTTCATTTTATCCTCCATTTATTTTACTTTCTTCTTGATTCTCTTTTTTTGATATTATCAATAAAATAATAAATAATCCCCATAAAATGATTTTAGCTATTAAATTAGCCACTGTAAATCCTATTAACCCTTGAGATTTGCTTAAATTATAACCTAATAATGAAAAAATTGCAAAATATATTACATATGTTACAACTAATTTGTTTGTATTAGTATACTTTAACAATACAGATTTTATAAGAGTTGCAGCTGTTCCAAATGCAGTTGTAATTGCAATTGGTATTATAAGCACTAAAGCATCTTCCATATATTGACTATATAAAATTCTTAAAGCTATATATGTAAGCGGTATTGTTATAATTGTAACTACTAATAATATTGGTATATTAGAAATTAAAGTCATTTTTAAAATTTTCTTTTTATTTTTCTTCTCATCACTATTTGCCACCCATGAAAGTATAACACTTGACATTGGATTCGTAATCAAACTTGCTATTTTAGACATTGAATTTACCGCATAATATACTGCAACTGATGTAGCTCCAAACATAGGATATATTAAAAATTTATCAAAATAATTCATTAGATTTGTAAGTAAAGAAACAAAACCAAGACCACCAAATTTTCTTATTGTTTTTTTCATTTCATTTGTCTTTTTTAATCCCATTATTAAAATATCTGAATTTTTTAGAGCATATATTAAAGAAACACATTCAGGTATAAATAATAATAAATAAATATTTCCTATAAATTTAAACAAAATTAAACTTAATATGATTCCAATCAAATAAAATATATTTTGAATTATTACCTTATTAAATTTTTTCTCTAGCCTATAAAAACACGTAGCATATAATCTTACATTAGCCATAAGTATTGTAAGAGTATATAATATACTTCCTATTATACTGTATTTTAAATAAATTAAAATTGGAAAAACAATAACTGTAATTATAGGAGATATACTTAGCAAAATTCTTGTAAAATCTCCATGTACATTTTTTTCCTTATATGCACTATCTCTAACTAATCTTACATTTCCAAGTTCTCCTCCTGTTACATTGCATACAACATTTAAAATAGAAATATATAAAACTATATTTGAATATATTGTATCATCTACAATTTTAGCAAGTATTGGTAAAAGTAAAATTTGCTGTGCTATTATGTATATTCCAAATCCAATCATATTTAAAATCATATCGGAAAAAAAGTTTTTATATTTATTTATAAAATTCATTTACTTTCCTTTCAAAATTTTATTATTTTTAATATTATAAATATTCTAATTCTTTAGTTTTTCTTTTCACTTTTACTTTGCAACTTCTAATCTATCTTTATATATTTTTTATTCTTCTTCAATTATTTCTTTAATCTTATAATAAGTTATTTTTCTATCAAATTTTTCTTCTGCAAGTTTTCTATTATTTTCACCTAGCCTTTTTCTTAAATCTTCATTTTTATAAAGATATTCTATTGCTTCTGCAAGCTCCTCTGAATTTCCATTTTCTATATTAAATCCTATTTGATAATCTTCTACTAATTTTCTATACTCTACTGATTCTTGTGTATTTATAACAGGCAAACCTGCAGCTGCATAATCTCCTACTTTATTTATTATACTTTGTGCAGCTCCTTTACTTATAGGATTTACTGCAATATTACAAGCACACAAATATCCAACCATTTCTTCATAATCTAATCTACCTAAAAATTCTGAGTTCACATTATTATCTTTAGCATATTTTTCAAATTCTTCTTTTAATGGTCCACTTCCCATTACAACTAGCAAAATATTTTTAATATCTTTTTTATGAAGTAATTTAAATGCATTTATTACACATTTTAAATCATAACTATGACCTAAAGTTCCTATATAAGCAACTCTTATAACATCATCAAAAATTACAATTTCATTTTTTTTATGTGCATTATCAAAATAATCTAGATCTGTTCCTAAAAATACAGCTAATTTATGTTTATATTTTTTATTTACGATTCCCGCTCTATCTGCATAAGTATTTGATACACCAATTATACTATCTGCCATACTATAAATTTTGTCTGCTTTTTTTCTCATTGGATAAAATATAAGGTCCTTTAAAATTGGAACTTTAAATATCATTTCAAAAGCTTCAGGCCACAAATCTTGAATATCTATTATAAATTTTATATTATTTTTTTCTGCATACTCTCCAGCAACTTTTGCAACATCAAGAGATGGAATTGCTGAATATATAACATCTGGTTTGTTTATTGTTTCTAAATATCTTTTTACATTTTTAGCAAAAATTTTATGGCTCAAAAACCTTTTTATTGAAACATTTCTCTTGTAACCTGGTTCGTCAATTAAAGTTATTTTATAATCTAAATTTTCAGATAAAGCAGAATCTTTTCTATGCTTTTTTTCTCCATGAAAAAATCTAGAAGTTATTAATTCTACATCAAATTTTTCTTTATTTATTAAATTAATTATGTATGGAAATCTACTGTTTCCTTTTTCCCAAGGTAATCTTGTAAAATTTGCTATTACAACTATTTTTTTCTTCATATTTCTTACCTCTTTTATTTAATTTTCTTTAGTACATATATTGTCAATTAAATATATTTTAGTTTTTAATATAATTATTAAATTTTTATTAGTTCCATTTTAACTTTATCTTTAATAGATTACTTCTATGGCTTTCTATATGCAGGAAAAAAACCGTCATCTTCTACATTTTTCATATTACATAGTTTGTCATATATTTCTTGATTCCAAACTTTTTTACCAATATAAAAATTTAAATCATAAATCTTAGCAAAATTTTTCTTAAATAAATACAATGAATCTTCTTCGCTATTTGAACGTCCCCCTCCATGATGTATTAATTTGTACTTATTTTCAATTCCCCATAAAATCAAGGCATATCTTAAAACATAAGCTGGAGATAAATATAAATATTCTGTTAGTGTTCCAGATAAATGTATATGAATTATATCTTTATATATAAAATATAAACCAGCTGCTATTGTTTTTCCTTCAAAAATTGCTTCTATTAAAATTATATTTTCTCTATAATATTTTAACATATTATTAAAATATTCATCATCAAAATAATAATATTCTATAGCATTATTTCTATCCATTGTAGAATAATAAATATCTTTAAATACTGATATGTTTTCTGGCTTTTCCGTAATTTTATATGTCACTCCTTTATTTAATGCTTGCCTTATATTTTTTCTTGCACTTTTTGAAATTTGTTTTTGAATAACATCTTCTTCATCCAATTTTGTTATTAAAGTCTTTCTCATATATGTTGAATTATAAATTGACTTCATATCTATAGCATTTTCAAAAATCGGATGGAATCTTACAAATTCACTAACCACTTTATTTTTTTTAGCATATTCTGAAAAACTTTTTTCAAATTCTTTTAATAAATTTTCTTTGTTTCCCTTCAAATAATTTATTATTGGACCACCATATCCATATGGTGTAACTATATCATAAAAAGTTTCACCATCAATTTTTTCTTCAATTTTTCTCATTATAAATTGATTTGTAATTTTCCCATTTTCATTTTCAAATTCAAAAATTTTTGCTTTACCATTTTCGATTTTTTCATATAATTTTCCATAATTTTCATCAAAATATAAATCTATATTTTTTTCCACTTTTAAAACCTCTCTATTTAAAAAAATCTAAAATTAAGTTCAAATAATAAGTAATTTCTGAAACATTATACCTCTGATCACAAATTAAAGATAACTCTTTATCAAAAATATTGTTTATTTTTTCTTCTAACGGCCAATGTATTGGAAGATATATTTTATTTTCTATCAAAAACTTTCTTAAATCATCTCTATCTTTATGATTTAAAATAATTGGTACAAATAATAAACAATCATCTTCTTTAAAATTATTTACCAAAAACTTTATTTTAATATTTTTAGATAGTTTTTCGTAAATTAACTTTACATTTTTCCTTCTTTTTATTATTATTTCTTCAATATCTATTCCCATTAAAATTTTATAAGAATTTTCATCTATTTTATAATTCTGATAATCTTTTTCAAGAATTTTATTACTTTCTGAATATTCTTTCAAAAAAATATTCTTCTCTTTATTACTATCTATTAAATTACTTTTTTCACTTTTATTTATATAATTTTTCTTATTTTCCATAGCTGAAGTTTTTAAATATATTAATGCTTCATTTGTATTTTCCGATAATTCTAAATCAAAAACTTCTTTCATATTTACCGCTATTGCACCACTTGAAATTGGAAGCCATTTTCTTAGGCTTGCAATTAAAAAATCTGAATATTCTGAATATCTTTTTTTAGACAAAATACTATGTGTAATATCTTCTATTACAATTTTTCCTTTTTCTTTAAAATTTTTGATATATGACTCCATGTTAGTGTCAGAATAACCAAAATAATTCATTGCAAAAAATATATCTGAATCATTTTCTAAATCTATATTATATTTTAAAATTTCATTAAAATATACATCATAATATTCTACTTCAATTTCTAAATCCTTAAAAGCTTGAATCATAGAATAACAACTATATGATGGCATATAAACTTTTCTTATTTTCTTATGCTTTAAAATATTTTTTAAAACATAAAAAATAGCAGTTCTTCCTGATAATACAAATTTAGTATCTTTTCCCAAATTCCAAAACTTACTATTATCTTTTATTAAATTACCATCAAATTTCCAAAACTCACTACCTATTTCCAACTTTTAGGCTCTCCAATCTATTAAACATTCTATAATGTTATTTGAAAAGCAATTTTCATTAACTTCTTTTCTTAAAACATTTTTTAAATTATCATCATTTGATATGAATATAGAATTTTTAGTTAATAAACTTTTTATATTCTCTCTTTTAACCTCTAAAATATTATTAAAAATATTTTTATCTATTTTGTTTTTAGTTAAAAATTCTTCTGTTTTTTTTTCATCTTGAGTTAATAAATTTATTTTTATATTTTTATTTATACATTGATATAAATACATCATAAAAAAAGTATCAACTTTTTTTATTTTTTCAAAACAAGTTTCAAAATCTATAAAAACTGAATCATAATCTATTCCCAGTTTATATTTTCCAAAAAATTGTTTATCTGCTTCTATCTCTACATTATTAAATGTAAGTTCTACATCTTGTTCGTCAAAATCTTTTAATGCCATTAATGGTAAATTTACATCTAAGCATCTACTTAAACTAAATGAGCCTGGAAGCCTTGTAGCTATTTCCAATAATTTAAATTTTCCATTTGCTGCCTTTTTTATTTGGAAAAACCAATATCCTCTGAATTCGATTTCTTTGTTTAGGCTTTCCGCAATATATTTTATTTCAGGTGTTAGATCAATCCTTCTTGCATGAACATCAATTCCTGCAAGTATTCTATCTGCTGCCCTTGGATTGCAAAATACAAGATTTCTCTTTTTATTTGTGAAACAATCTACTGTAACTTCTTCTCCTGGTAGATACTCACAAATTATCATATCCGCTTTTGCATACATTTTTAGCTCATCTTCATTTTCTATTTTATAAGCATGCCTTCCACCTTGATCTGTATCTTTTTTACAAAAAACAGGATAGTTTTTTACCTCTTCTTTTTTATAAACTTTTGGTATAAAATCATATTCTTTCATTTTCTCATATGTTTTGCTTTTATACCTGCAAAGAAGTGATGTTTCATAATTTGAGCAAACAATACAAGCATTTATTTTATTTCTGTTTTCTTGTAAAAAAAGTGCTAAATCTTCATGTGGAGCTAAAATAAATTTAAAATTATATTCTCTAATTTTTTCATTCAAAATATTTATAAATTCTGGATTGCTTATATTAGGAATATTATCAATATAATTTTTATACACGTATATTCCATGATTTTTACTTGTTGATGCACCCCATATTTCATATTCTTCATTATTTCTTAATGCCATATTTATATCAGTTGATGCAAGTGTTCCACAATTTAATACTAAAACTCTTTTTCTCATAAAAATCCTTTCTAAAATTAATTTTGTAAACAAAAATATTTTGAAATAAATTTACATTTTTCTAATATTTTAATTATGATTATTTCTACTAATAAAGTAATAATAGCAATAATAAAACTATATGGTATATTACTATAAATTACTGAACTATCAATATTTATGATTTTTGAAAAAATTAAAACTATAGGTTTTCTTACTGGAAAATGTGTAGCCATAATGAAAAAAGATTTTTTTCCCATAAATTCTAATAATCTATTTTTTCTAATAAATATAGCAATTAACATAATGATTATAATCCCTAAAAAACCATTCAAATAAAATAGCACAATATTACCTAATTTATCACTTCCCATAGAAATATGTCCATTAACATTTGCAGTAAAAAATAATATAACTGTACAAATTATTAAAATAATAGTCATAATGTTTTTATTGTCTAGTACTATATTTTCTAATTTTTCTTTAGAAATAATGTTTACAATTTCTATTGCAGTCATATAAAAAGGTATCGCAACTAAAACAATTTCAATACTCCAAAATAATTCCTTAAAATTAATTAAATCACTTTGAATTATAGTTAGAATATATCCTATAATCCCTAATAAAATTGATATTAATATTCTTAAATATTTTTTTGAAATTTTGCTTATAAAAAAGCAAATATGCTCAACAAGAAATAAACATGGAATAAACCACATTGGAATGTTATGTAGCATATATCCTGAAGAGCCTTGTGCAATAAATATTTGAAGAAAAGGATTTAATACATTATTTGTATTTCCATTAAATCTATTTTCTATCAATACCCAATATACATATGTTAGAAAAGATAATATTAAATAAGGTATTATCAAAGTTTTTATTTTTTTAATAAAAAACTCTTTTATATTTTTATATTTATTTTTAGAAAATACCAGACCAGATAGAAAAAAGAAAAGTGGCATATGAAAAGCATAAATGATATTATATGCAGGACCATTTAAAATAATATGTCCCCAGATTACTAAAAAAATACCTATACCTTTAGCAATATCAATGTAAGAAATTCTATTTTTTATTTTCTCCATTTTGTAATCTCCTATATTCATCAAAATCTATAGTATTACCTGTTCCTCTTACAACAATATCTTCTTTCTTCAATACCTTTATAAAAGTTTTAAAAAATATTTTTATATCATTCATAAAAGTAATGTTATTTACGTATTCAATATCATATTTAAATCTTTCTTCCCAATTTAAAGCATTTCTTCCATTTATTTGAGCAAGACCAGTAAGACCTGGTCTTACATCATGTCTATGTTTCTCTTTTTCATTGTAATAAGGCAAATAGCTTACAGCAAGCGGTCTTGGACCAATTAAACTCATATCACCTTTTAATATATTAAACAGTTCTGGAAGTTCATCTAAGCTTGTACTTCTTAATATTTTACCAAATCTTGTAAGTCTTTCTTTATCCGGTAATAATTTGCCATTTTCATCTTTTTTATCACTCATACTTCTAAATTTATATAATTTAAAAATTTTTTCATCCTTTCCAGGTCTTTCTTGTTTAAAAAATACTGGACTTCCTAATTTTATCCTTACTAAAATTGCCACAATTAGAAATACTGGTGACAAAATTATTAAACCAAATAAACTTATTAAAATATCTAAAAATCTTTTTATAATTTTTTTATACATTAATTAAATAAACCTCTTATAATTTTTATTATTCTTTCCATATCTTCTGGTGTATTTTTCGTATCTGAAGGCAAACAAACACCTCTTGTAAATAAATCTTCACCTATACTCATTTTATTTTCATCTAATTTTATGAAATCATATTTTTCAAATACAGGTTGTAAATGCATTGGCTTCCAAACAAGTCTTGATTCTATATTTTCTTTTTCTAAAGCATCTATTATATCTAAAGGTTTTACTTTTGAATTTTCTTTCAGTGTGATACAAGAAAGCCATCTATTAGATCTTTCATTTGTTTTTTCTAAAGTAAACTCAATATCTTTTATATCACTTAAACCTTTTCTATATGTTTCAAAAATTTCTCTTTTTTTAGCAATTCTTTCTTCTAAAACTTGCATTTGACCTCTCCCAATTCCTGCTAAAACATTACTTAGTCTATAATTATAACCAATTTCAGAATGTTGATAATATCTTGCAGGATCTTTACTTTGAGTAGACCAAAACTTTACTTTTTTTGCTAATTCTTCATTATCTGTGACAAGCATTCCTCCACCTGTTGTTGTAATTATTTTGTTTCCATTAAAAGAAAGAGCAGAACATTTTCCAAATGTGCCTAAAAATTTTCCATCATATATTGTTCCTAATCCTTCTGCTGCATCCTCAAAAAGTGGTACATTATGTTTTTCACATATCTTTACAATTTCTTTCATGTTTGAAGCTCTACCATATAAATGAACAACTATAACCGCTTTAGGATTTGAATATTTTTCAAAAGCTTTTTCTAATGCTTTTGGATCCATATTCCAAGTTTCATATTCTGAATCTATAAATACAGGTGTAGCATTTTGATATATTATTGGATTTACACTTGCTGAAAAAGTTAAATCTGATACAAATACAATATCATTTTTTTCAACACCTAAAGCTTTAAGTCCCAGATGAATTGCTGAAGTTCCACTAGAAAGACCCACAGCTTTTTTTATTTTTAAGTAATTTTCAACAGAATTTTCAAATTCATCAATATTTTCTCCTACAGTTGAAAGCCAATTTGTTTTAAAAGCTTCTTTTACATATTTTTCTTCTAATTTTTCATCAGACATGTGTGGTGATGCTAAATATATTCTTGACATATAATGTTCATCCTTTCATATTTTTAATAATGTTTTTATTATTTATAAAAACTATTATATTTATTGTTCTTTATTATATTTTTCTTGTTCATGATATGTTGGTACTACTTCTTTTATTGTATCTTTTATATCCTGAAATTTTATGTCTTTTTTATCCAATAAAAATCTAAGTTTTTCTAATTTTTTGTCTATATCTTCCATTGTTATATCCATTGGTTCTGCAACGAATATTTTGTTATGAGATGTTTTTTGTAATCCTTCTTCACCCATTAGAATTTCTTCATATAATTTTTCACCAGGTCTTAAACCAGTAATTTTTATTTTTATGTCTTCATCAGGAACATATCCTGATAATTTTATTAAACTAACTGCTAAGTCATATATTTTTACTGGCTCTCCCATATCTAAAACAAATATCTCTCCACCATTTGCATAAGTTATTGCTTGCAGTATTAATTCAACAGCTTCTGGTATTGTCATAAAAAATCTTGTTATTTCTTTATGTGTAACTGTTACTGGTCCTCCTTCAGCAATCTGCTTTTTAAATAATGGAACTACCGACCCATTACTTCCTAAAACATTTCCAAAACGTACTGCAACAAATTTAGTATCACTTACTTTATTTTTAGCTTGAACTATCATTTCACACATTCTTTTGGTGGCTCCCATTATATTTGTAGGGTTTACTGCTTTATCTGTTGAAATTAAGATAAATTTTTTAGCTTTAAATTTATCTGCTACATTTACAACATTATAAGTTCCAAAAATATTATTTTTTATTGCTTCAAGTGGACTATTTTCCATAAGTGGTACATGTTTATGTGCTGCTGCATGAAATACTAGATATGGATTATATTTTTCAAATACTTCTTCTAATCTTTTTTTATCTCTTATACTAGCAATTATTGCACATATTTTTGCTTTTGGATATTTAGCCTTTAATTCAAGTTCTATATCATACAAATTATTTTCATAAATATCTAGCATTACTAAACATCCGGGTTTATATTTCATAATTTGCCTACAAAGTTCTGAACCTATTGAACCACCTCCACCAGTTACCAATATAGTTTTGTCTTTTATCAATGATTCAATATTATTGTTGTCAAGTTTTACTGGCTCTCTTCCTAAAATATCCTCAATTTCCACATCTCTTAAATTTTCAAACAATTTTTTATTTTTAATTATTTCCTTCATTCCAGGAAGAATTCTTACTTTTGCCCTTGTTTTTTGACAAATATTTAAAATTTGTTTTTTGTTTTCATTGTCTATATTTGCAATAGAGAAAAATATAAAATCTATATGACATTCTTCACAAATTTTAACTATATCATTTCTATTTCCTATTATTTTTACGCCTGATACACTATAATTTAGCCTTTTTTTATTATCATCTATAATTCCAATAATATTATAATTTTCATTCATTTTTGTATGAATAGTTTTTATTATTTCATGTGCTGCGTTTCCTGCACCTATTATAAGTAAATTTTTTCTATTTTCTTTATTTACTGCTATGCCTTTATTGACTACATCATTTACTAGAATATACCTAACTATTAATCTATAACTTATCATTAGCATTGCAATAAATATGCTTGCAAGTATTGTTACTTTAGTTTCTGCCAAAAATATTTTAAATGTTTTCCTTATAATTGTGATAATTATTCCAGATAATAAACATAAAAAGAAATAAATTAAATAATCCTTACCTTCTTCATATCTAATAATACTTTTATATCTTCCTGTTAGATGAAAAACAACTTGATAAACTATTACAGATACTATAATTGTATTAGATAATCGACGTATATAATAATTTGATAATGAATATACAGAATCTGTTATTAGAACAACTCCAAGATAATATGCAAAAGCTATACAAAAAATGTCTAATATCATTAAAATTGCTGTTCTATATTTAACTAATTTTTTTATTTTTTCCACTATTTTTACCTCTTAAAATAACTCTTTTAGATTTTTACATTTTATCATTTTACTTGATTTTCTTCAAGTTAATCTCTTAATTTTATACAAAATTTTCACATAATAAAAAATATTGAAACATAATAAAGTACACCAATAAATGTTAGATATTTTTGTCTAACATTTATTGGTGTACTTTAAATTTCATAATTTATTTTATAAATTTTGATATTTTATGATAAAGACTTATGTTTTCTTGTAATCAATACTTTTATAAATTATTTCATTAAATATTCTGGATGTGCAAGATACCAATCTATTGTTTTAACTATTCCATCTTTAAACATTGTTTTTGGCTCCCAACCAAATTCAGCTTTTAACTTACTTGGATCTATTGCATATCTATAATCATGACCTTTTCTATCTTCAACAAAAGATATTAAACTTTCTGGTTTTCCTAGTCTTTCAAGGATTAATTTAACAATTTCTATATTTCTCTTTTCATTATGTCCACCAATATTATATCTCTCACCTTTTTTACCTTTATGTAATACAATATCTATAGCTTCACAATGGTCTTCAACATATAGCCAATCTCTTATATTTAATCCTTCTCCATATACTGGTAATTTCTCATCTTTTAATGCTAGAGAAATCATATGTGGTATTAATTTTTCATGATGTTGATATGGTCCATAATTATTTGAACAATTTGTTACACTTACATTCATTTTAAACGTTTCACTGTAAGCTAATGCTATTAAATCAGATCCTGCCTTTGATGCTGAATATGGACTATTAGGTTTTATTGGAGAAGTTTCTGTAAAGTAACCAGTTTCACCAAGTGTTCCATATACTTCATCTGTTGAAATATGTACAAACTTATTTGAACTTCCTTCTCCCCAAATTTGTTTTGCAGCTTCTAATAATGTATGTGTACCAATTACATTTGTATGTGTAAATATAAAAGGTGTTTTTATACTATTATCAACATGTGATTCTGCAGCAAAATGAACAACAGCATCAATATCATATTTTTTAAATGTTTCTATAACAAAATCAAAATCACAAATATCACCTTGCACAAATGTTATTTTATCTTTTATATTATCTAAATTATGAATATTTCCTGCATAAGTTAATTTATCAAAAACTATAATATTGTATTTGCCTTCATATTTTTTTACCATTAATTCTGCAAAGTTTGCTCCTATAAAACCTGCTGCTCCTGTTATTAATATATTTTTCATTTTTCTCTTCCTTTATTTTTATTTAGATTTTATGGATAAATCTATAAACCATTTATATTTTAATAAAATTCTCCTACATTTGATATATCATAAGATATACCATTTTTATCAATGGCAACCACTCCAATTGCTCCACCTAAATCTTCGCCATTTTCATCTAAATCTGTTATTGTTATATTTGTAAATTTTACGATATTCTCTAAATCTCCTAATTTACCTGAAGATTTATAAGTTTCATTTTCAAACATTTCTTTTGAATCTAAATATTCAACAGTTCCATCTTCCATTAAAAATAGTATAACTGGTGCCATATCTCCATTTCCCATATAAGCAAGAAATGTTTCTTTGACTGATCCGTCAAATCCAGTTATTTCTTGATTATTTATTTCATCTAATTCTAAATTTGAAAACAATAACTTATATCCTTCATCTTCTATATCTGTTGAAACAAAAACTTTTCCATCTTTAACTTCAACATTTATTCCTGAAGTACCTCTATCTCTAAGGTCTTCTTCATATCTAACAAATTTATTTGTTGATATCATCTTATCTGGGTTAAATGTTACTTGGACTTCTGTTTCATCATCTATATTTTTATCAGTTTCTGCAACTAAATTCATATTATTTTCTTCAGCATTATTAGTTGTATTTTTATTCACAATATTTCCTTCTGATATATTTGCCAAAATTTCATTTTGTTTATCTGAAATATTCTTAATATAGAAAAATCCACCTATAATTAGTATTAAAACCAATAGAATTAAAATAACTAATAGAACATTATTATTTTTCATATAAACACCTTCTTTATTTTAAGTTTTGAAATAAATCTGTATTTTTTAATTCTGCTAAACTTGGCCATTTAGCGTCTTTTTCTGATGTTAAATAATCTTCTTTTTTCATTCCTGGAACTTCTGGCCATACAATTCCAATTTCTGGATCATCCCATTTTAAACCACCTTCTGCTGAATGATTATAAACATCATCACATTTATAAGCAAATTCTGCTTCATCTGATAAAACTAAAAAACCATGTGCAAATCCTCTTGGAATCATAAACATTTTTTTATTTTCTTCTGAAAGAATTACCCCTTCCCATTTTCCATATGTTTTGCTACCTGGTCTTAAATCAACAGCAACATCAAACACTTCACCTTTAATACATCTTACAAGTTTTCCTTGAGTATTTTCTTTTTGAAAATGTAAACCTCTTAAAACACCTTTTTTGGATTTTGATTGATTGTCTTGTACAAATTCATTTGTTATTCCAATTTCTTCAAAATCAGATTTACTATATGTTTCCATAAAATACCCTCTGTTGTCACCAAATACTGTTGGTTCAATTACATAAACACCATCAATAGATGTATCAACTCTTTTAAACTTTCCCATTTAAATTCTTCCTTTCAAAATAAATCTTATTCTTTATTTTTATATCAAATATATACTATTTTTTCAATACATTATTTTTATTTTTTACAGTAATTGAGCTGTAAAATCTATTTTCATTTACAGCTCAATTAAATCTATAGTTTTCTTCCATTAATTTGCATTAAACAAATCACTTTCATATATTTCTTTATACTCTTTATAATTTTGTTCTGCAATTCTTTTTAAATATTTTCCATATTCTGTTTTCTTATATTTCTCAGCTTCTTTTAATAATGCATCTTTTGTGATCCATTCATTTCTATATGCTATTTCTTCTAGACAAGCTATTTGTATACCTTGTCTTAATTCTATTGCTTTTACATAATCAGATGCATCAGATAATCTATCTGCTGAACCAGTATCAAACCAAGCATATCCTCTTCCTAAAGGTATAACTTGTAATTTTCCTTTTTGCATATACTCCTTATTTACATCTGTAATTTCAAGTTCTCCTCTTTCAGATGGTTTTATTGATTTTGCAATTTTTACGACCTCATTATCATAAAAATAAATTCCTGGTACTGCAAAATGTGATTTTGGTTTCTCTGGTTTTTCTTCAATAGATAAAGCCTTTCCTGTTTTATCAATTTCAACAACGCCATAAGAAGTTGGATCTGCAACTTGATAACCAAAAATAATTCCACCTTCTTTTAAGTGACTTGCAGCTTTTAAAACTCTTTCAACTCTTGAGCCATATATCATATTATCTCCTAAAATTAAAGCTACATTATCATCACCAATAAATTCTTCTCCAAGAATAAAAGCATCTGCTAATCCAACTGGTTTTTCTTGAACCTTATATTCAAATTTCATTCCGAATCTTGAGCCATCTCCTAATAAGCTTTCAAAAGCAGGTAAATGTACAGGTGTTGATATTATTAATACCTCTCTTATTCCAGCCATCATTAAAGTTGATAAAGGATAATAAATCATAGGTTTATCATATACTGGTAACATTTGTTTTGATACTGCTAAAGTTATTGGATATAATCTAGTAGCACTCCCTCCTGCTAAAATAATTCCTTTCATTATTCAAATTCCTCCTTATTTTTTAACTAATAATATATCACATTCTATTTTAATTCTTCTTTTAAATATTCTTTTAGTGCATCTTCCCATTTTTCTGGAACAATTCCTATTGCTTTTAATTTTTCTTTAGATAATTGACTGTTTGTTGGTCTGTCACTTGATTGTGGATACATTTCCTTATATTCTTTTGAAGTAATCGCTTTTACTTTTGTTTTTATTCCTGCAATTTCAAAAATTTTTCTTGTAAATTCACACCAAGTTGTAAATCCTTCATTTGTGGAATGATAAATACCATACTCTGGTTCTTTTTCCATTATTTTTTCTATTATTTCACAAAGTGTTGTTGTTGAAGTAGGACTTCCATGTTGGTCATCTACAACAGAAATCTCATCATGATCTTTTGATAACCTAAGCATTGTTTTTACGAAATTTTTTCCGCCCAAACCATAAAGCCAAGCTGTTCTTAATATATAATATTTTTCTGCTTTTTTAGCATTTTCTTCTCCTACTAATTTTGTTCTTCCATAAGCACTTACTGGATTTGGTTTCATATCTTCTGTATAAATTTTATCCACTGGCATATCTCCAGCAAATACATAATCTGTACTAATATGTATTAATGTTGCATTTTCTTGCTTAGCTGCTTCTGCAATATTTTCCAAAGCTGTACCATTTACAGCCATTGCCAAATCTTCTTTAACTTCGCAAGCATCTACATTTGTAAAAGCTGCACAATTTATTATAAAATATGGTTTTATTTCTTTTGCTTTAGCAAGTACTGCTTGTCTATCACAAATATCAAGAGTTTGAATTGTTGTCCCTACAACATCATATTTTTTTTCTAATCTTTCTCTTAATTCTCCACCAAGCATTCCATCTGCTCCAATTAAAAATACTTTTTTCATTTTCCTACTCTTCTGTTAGTTTTCCTAACATCCTTTCCTATCATATTTTTTATTCATTTGATGTTCCCATTATATCACAGCAAAAGCTCTTGTCAAAGCTTTTTACACACTTTCCACAATTTACACAAAACTTTCACATTTTTTATTAATTTTGTATTTTTTCTTCTATTTTATGTTCTACGGAAATATTGGAATCCTTAATTATAGGATTAACTGTTATGCCTCCAATTAATGTAATCAATACCAAAAAGAATATAAATGTATTTTTATATTTTCTATCATCAATATTTAAAAATAAGAATGTTAATAGACAAAATTCAACAACATATAAATACAAATATCCTGTACTAGAGAAAATTTCTGGTCTTTGAATAATTGCACATAAGCATGTAAGAATTATACTTATTCTTATAGTTGTAGTAAATTTAAATACTTTTTCGTTAATATTTTGTAAAACATAAAATATTATCAATAGATTAGCAAAATTTACTGCTGGAACACACATACTTGGATTTATTTTTCCAAATAAAGTTATCTTTTCTATAATATCTGGGAATCCAGATATACAGTAAATTGTTTCAAATACCAAAATTATAGTTATAGGTAATAAAAATTCTATATGGTTATCATTTTTGTATAAATAATATAGTGCAAATAACATTGGAATTGGGAAAATTGAAATAAAACTTCCCAAATAATTTAAGTTTTCTACTTGTGCAAAAGGTAATAAAATATTTGACAAATAACTAAATAGCTCAGAAAATCCATTTAGATTACTATTTACTGTATAATTGATTGAAAACTTAAATATATTTTTAAGTATTATAATTTCTATAATACTTAATATAAAAAATACAATTAATAAAATTTTATTAATACTTTGGTTTGAAATATCTTTTCTGTTTTTTATTAAAATCCATATAATTAAAGCTAAAAATATATACCCAAAAGCTATTGCATAATCTAAAACTGTAAAAGTATAACAAATTGTAGAAATCATTGCAAATATCATGCAAAATATTTTATATTTTTTGCTTTCTAAAACTAAAATTTTATTAATTAAAACTACAATTAATTCACCTAAAATTAATGGCTCTATATATGCGAAATTCCAAGCTACAAATCCAGAAAAAGTTACTGCTATTGTTCCTATAATAGATAAATTTCTATTTTTCTCTGTTAAAATTAAAAACAATTCATAACTTACTAGCATTAATGCATAAAATTTTATATTCCACCATAAACATAAAACAACATCAGTTTCTAAAAGCCACTCTTTCAAAGTAATATTATTTTGAAAAAAACCAATAATTGTAGATAAAATTATCATATAAAAAGATATTTTATATCTTTTATCTACAATAAAACACCAAACTTTTTTAAAGCCAAAAACAAAATGGCTAAAAACAAATGACGTTAAACCAAATATTGTAATAATTCTTGCTATAGAAATACTAACATATACATTTGATTTAGTTAATATAAATTCTATTATTAAAGAAATTATAATAGATACTACTATTAATTTACTAAATTTATTTTTCTCTTTTTTTTCCATTTACTACCCCTTATAAATTATTAAAGACTGTAAATTAAAACAATTTAGCAGTCTTTAATTAATATTTTTAAAGATGATAAACTATTTTTTCCTTTGTTTATTTACTTGCCTTTGTCTTGCAATTCCCATATAATTTGATGGTACATCTTCTGTAATAGTTGAACCAGCAGCAATTAAAACATCATCCCCCAATGTTACTGGTGCAACTAAATTTGTATTAGAACCAATAAATGCTCTATCACCAATTATTGTTTTATTTTTATTTTTTCCATCATAATTACAAGTAATTGTACCACATCCAATATTTCCATCTACTCCTATTTTTGTATCTCCTAAATATATAAAATGTGGAACTTTAGTTCTATCACCTATAATTGTCTTTTTTAATTCGACAAAATTTCCTATTTTTACATTATTTCCAATTATACAACCTTCTCTTATATATGCATTTGGTCCAATTTCACAGTTATCTCCAATTATAACTCCTTCTTTTATTATTGTATTTGGATGTATTACTGTGTCAATTCCGATTTTTACATTATCATGTATATAAGTTGAATTTGCATCTTCAATTGTTACTCCATTTTTCATGTGAAATGCATTAATTCTCATTCTTAGTACCCTTGTTAGAAGTTCTAGTTGTGCTCTGTCATTAACTCCAAGAATTTCTGTATTGTCTTCTACAATAACAGCACCTGTTTTTAAACCTTTATCATTCATTATTTTTATAACATCTGTCAAATAATACTCTCCTTGAGCATTATTGGGTTTTAATAATTTTAATGCTGAAAGTAGTTCTTCAATGTCAAAACAATAAATTCCTGAATTTATTTCTTTTATTTCTTTTTCAAAAATATTTGCATCCTTTTCCTCTACAATAGCTTTTATATTACCACCTTCGTCACGAATAATTCTTCCATATCCAGTTGGATTTTCATATATTGCTGTCAAAAGAGTAGCATACTCTTTATTTTTGAAACTTTTAATTATTAAATTTTCAATGGTTTCTTTTCTTATTATAGGAACATCTCCATATAAAATAACAACTTTTCCACTTTTGCCTTCTAAAAATTTACTAGCTTGCATTACTGCATGACCTGTACCTAAAAGTTCATCTTGATAAGCATATTTTACAGAATCTCCTAGAACTTCTTGAATTTGTTCTTTTAAATGTCCTACAACTGTAACAATTTCATCAGTTCCAACTTGACTTGCAAGTTCTGCAACTCTTTTTACTAATTCTTTATCATAAATTTTATGAACTAATTTTGATTTGTTTGATTTCATTCTAGTACCTTTTCCAGCAGCCATAATTACTGTCATAACAAACTTTTCTTCACCATCAACAATCATAAAAATCACCTTTCTTAAAAGTTTTATAACTTTTAGATTTATTAATTTATATTATTCAAACTTCTTTAAAATGTTTAAATCATTTTATTATAATATACAAAATTAGTCAATTATTTCTTTATTCCTATTTATAGTAGATTCATCAATATCAAAATTTGTTAGAAAATAAATAATTATTTCTTTACCTTTGTTACTGCGAGTCCATCTCCAACTTCTAAAATCTTGGTTTCTAAATTTGGATTTTCTGTAACTTCTTTAATATATTCTCTTAAATGTCTTACAGCTGTTCTTTGTTTATGCTTATTATAATCACTCATAACATATCCTTTATATAAAATATTATCTGCTAAAATTATTCCACCATTTTTGATTAATCTAATTCCTTCTTTTAAAAATATGGAATATTTACTTTTAGCTGCATCTATAAAAACTATATCATACTCACCATTTAGATTAGGTAAAATTTCAACTGCATTTCCTATCATAATATTTATTCTATCTGAAACTCCTATTTTTTCTATATTTTCTATTGCTTCTTTACCTCTTTCTTCATCAAGTTCTATTGTATCCACAATAGCTTTTTCTGAATATCTTACAAAACAAGTAGCTGAATATCCAACAGCTGTTCCTATTTCCAATATTTTTTCAGGATTTTTTTTCTTTAAAATTTCTTTTATTACTTCAAGTGTATCATCCATTATAATTGGAATATGTTTTTCTAAAGCTTCCTTTTTTACTTTACTAAATTCTTCAATATTAAACATTTTATTACCTCTTTTATTATATTAATTTATTTTTTATAATCAATATTAATTACTTTGTATAGAAATATATATCATAATACCTGTTGTTACTTACATATTACATTTATTTTCATATTGTTATTTATAACATAATTATTTACATTAATACTATTTAATTAAATTCTATATTACAATTTTGTTTAATTTGTGTTTTATGTAAAGTTATGTTATAATATTGTAGATAACCTGATAAACATTATATAGCAAGGGGTGATAGTGTGTCAATCTTTTCAACTGCTGAGGAATCAGTAATGTTTGACAAAATTGCTGAAGAGTTCGGAACAGAACTCCCACTTACAGACAGAATGTTATTATCAACTCTCCATTCTCAAAAAAATATCTCTTTTTACATAACATCTGGAGATATTATTAAACCTGCTGATTTTTTCAAAAAAAACAAGTCTATGTATTGGTTTATTCAAGATGGAGAGTGGCTTATGCATGAACATGTAGATTTTTCAAGAGTTTTCTACGCAATTGCTAAAGAGCCTTTTGACTTCAAACATCCTGCTGGAAGAAAAATGCATCAATTCTTTATAGCACTTCAACCCTAGAACTATTTTTTAGTTCTGTCTAAAAAATCCCGCTTAAGTATTACCAATAAATTGATATTACTTAAGTGGGATATCTCTTTTATTTCATATTTGCTCTTGCAGCTCTTTCTCTATCTTTATTATTTAAAATTTTCTTTCTTAATCTTATACTTTTTGGTGTTACTTCCACAAGTTCATCATCTTGAATAAACTCAATGGCTTTTTCCAAAGACATTTGAATTGGTGGAACTAGACGTAATGCTTCATCAGATCCTGAAGCTCTAGTATTTGTTAAATGTTTTTCTTTGCAAACATTTATTGCTAAATCTTCATTTCTTGAATTTAATCCAACTATCATTCCCTCATAAACTTCAACACCTGGTCCTATAAATAAATCACCTTTATCTTGTGCATTATACAAGCCATAAGTAATAGACTTTCCATTTTCAAATGCCACTATTGTTCCTCTTGTTCTTGATTGAATATCTCCTTTATATTCTTCATAGCATTCAAAAGTATGATTCATTGTTCCTTCACCTTTAGTATCTGTTAAAAATTCTGTTCTATATCCTATAATTCCTCTTGCTGGTATTTTAAATTCTATTTTTGTATGTCCATCTTCTGCTGGTTCCATGTTAATCATTTCAGCTTTCCTTCTACCTAATTTTTCAATAACATTTCCAACACAATCATCTGGAACATTTACAACTAGTCTTTCTATAGGCTCACATTTCACTCCATTTATTTCTTTAAAAATAACTTTAGGTCTTGAAACTAAAAGTTCAAATCCTTCCCTTCTCATCGTTTCTATTAAAACAGACAAATGCAATTCGCCTCTTCCTGAAACTTCAAAAGAATCTGGAGTATCTGTTTCTTTTACTCGTAAACTTACATTCCTGTCTAATTCTTTAAATAATCTATCTCTAATATGTCTAGATGTAATAAATTTTCCTTCTCTTCCAGCGAAAGGACCATTATTAACACTAAAAGTCATAGAAACTGTTGGTTCATCTATGTCAACAAAAGGAATTTTTTCAGGATTATTATAATCACAGATTGTATCTCCAATATTTATGTCTGAAACTCCTGATAAAGCAACTATATCTCCTGCATCTGCGTGTTCTACTTCAATTCTTTTTAAACCATCATATAAATATAACTTGGTTACTCTTGCATTTAATGTTTTATCATTTTTACAAATAGCAACAGGCATATTAAGCTCAATAGTTCCTCTTTCAACTCTACCTATAGCAATTCTTCCTATATAGTCATCATAATCAATATTAGAAACCAACATTTGCATTGTTCCATCCATATCACAAGCTGGTGGCTCTATATGATTAATGATTGTTTCAAACAAACATTTTAAATCAGTTTCTGGTTTATTTAAATCAAGTGTTGCTGTTCCTTGTTTTGCTGATGCATATACTACTGGAAATTCTAGTTGTTCATCATTTGCTCCAAGTTCAATAAATAATTCTAATACATCATCAACGACTTTTAATGGCTGTGCACCTGGTCTATCTATCTTATTTATAACAACTATTGGTTTTAGATTTAATGCTAAAGATTTCTTTAAAACTTCTCTAGTCTGTGGCATCGCTCCTTCAAAAGCATCTACTAAAAGAACTACACCATCTACCATTTTTAAAACACGCTCGACTTCTCCTCCAAAGTCTGCATGTCCTGGTGTATCTACTATATTAATTTTTATATCTCCATAATGAACTGCTGTGTTCTTTGAAAGTATTGTTATTCCTCTTTCTTTTTCTAAATCATTTGAATCCATAACTCTATCTTGTACTTGTTCATTACTTCTAAAAATTCCACTTTGTCTAAGCATAGCATCAACTAAAGTTGTTTTTCCATGATCAACGTGTGCTATTATTGCTACATTTCTAATTTTTTGGTTATTCATTTTATATTACCTCTTTTTACTTTTAAAATGATTCTTTGCTAAGCGCAAAATTAACCATATAATTATATACTACTTGCTATATTTTGTCAATATATACAAATTCCTTTTATACAAAAAAATAACAAGCTATAATGCTTGTCTTTTTTATGCTTGTTATCTTTTTAAATTTCTTTACTTGAAAGTTCTACAATCTTGTCTTTTATTATTTCACTTACTTTATCCTCTGTCTCTTTTTCAATCTTTTTACCTGTTATATATTCAGACAAATCTATTGGCTCACCATAAATTATTTCATTTTTTGAAAATGGTTTTGCAGGTCCTATAATTCCAACTGGAACAATTTTAGCATTTGTTTTTAAAGCCATATATGCAGCTCCATTTTTTATTTTTCCGTCATTTTTCTCTAAACCATTTCTTGTTCCTTCTGGGAAAATTCCTATACAACCACCATTTTTTAAGGTTTTTAAAGCTTCTTTTAATGCTGTAATATCTTTTTCATCTCTTTTTACATATATTCCTTCAAATAAAACTCCTAAAAATGCAAAAAGAGGATTTTTTCTTAATTCTTCTTTTGCCATAAATCTCATATGTCTTCCCGCTGTAACCACAATAAGTGGTGGATCTAAATACGTTCTATGATTTCCACAAAACAATAAAGCTCCTTCTTTAGGTACATTTTGTGTACCTACAATTTTCACTCTGTATACTATTTTACAATATATGAAAATAACTGTTCTTACAATCGTTCTTCCTAATTCAACAAAAAATTTCTTTACCATATCTTTTCCTCTTTACATAAATTTTTTTATCTTTTTTCTTTTTATATATACTAATTATAAATAAAATTTTAATCAGTTTCTTTCACAATATCTATTATTTATCTTTTATTTCTAAATAATAGTAAAATCTATCTTCTTTCACAAAATAACAATTTTATTTATTTTTCTTTTTTTCAATAATATTGATTATTTTTTCTACAACTTCTTCTATATTCATATTTGTTGTGTCAACATAAATCGCATCTTCAGCTTGTTTTAAAGGCGCTACTTTACTTGTTTTATCATTATTATCTCTGAATTTTATATTTTCTAAAATTTCTTCATAATTACTTGATATTCCTGCTTCTTCATTTTGCCTCACTCTTCTTCTTGCTCTTTCTTCTGCACTAGCATCTAAGTATATTTTAACATCTGCATTAGGAAATACATTTGTTCCAATATCTCTGCCTTCCATTATTATATTTAAATCTCTTGCTATATTTCTTTGAAAATTAACCATTGCTTCTCTAACAATTAATATATGTGAAACTTGAGAAACAATTTCATTTACTTCTTTAGTTCTTATTAATTTGGTTACATCTTCTCCGTTTAAGTAAAATTTATCAATTCCATTATCTTTTTTTAATTTTATATTTATTGTTTTAAGTAAAGATTCTATTTTATCTATTTCATTTAATTTTATATTTTTTCTTATCATATCTAAACTAACACATCTATACATAGCTCCTGTATCTATGTTTTCTAAATTCATTTTTTTACCAACTAATTTTGTAATTGTTCCTTTTCCACTACCTGCTGGTCCATCTATTGCTACAATAAAAGACATTTTTTCCTCCATTATTTATTTTTATTTTTTTCGTAATTAACTCCTTTTACAATTATTTCCATACTAAGTACGTTCATTGCTGTCAATTTTTCTATTTCTTTAATTATATTTTTTTTCAAACTTCCCATAGTTTCATTAATATTAAATCCATATTCTATAATTACTTCTATATAAATATATATACCATCTTCCGGTCCACTATGTTTTTTTATTATTGCTCTATAAATTTTATTAACACCACTAGTTTTTTTAGCAACATAATCAATAATTTGTTTAAAAACTGTGTCTGAAATTTGAAAATTCCCTAAATAGCTAAATGTTGGTCTTATAATTGATTTTTCAGAAATATATGGAGCTTTTCCTTTACCTTTAGATTTAAAAATTTGAAGTGGATCTAATAAATAACCAGAAAAATCTTTTTTTATTGCAAAAGTTGGAACTGGTATTACATGTTTACCTTGTGTTACTCTTATATTTCTTGCCATTGCCATTTCCTCTTCTGTTGCAACATCAGTTATATAAATTGTTTCTGATATTGGCTCAAATTCAAGATTCTCTGCTATTCTTTTTACCATTTCATCAGAAGTTCCCAAAATTAATATACTATCTGGTTTTCTCTTTTTTATAACAGCTTGGATTTCTTTTTTTCTTTCTTCGTTTTGAAATAAAGCATTTCTAACTGTTTCTATCTTTGTTGGAGCTTTTTTAGCAGATACTCCTGCTAAAACTTCGTTTCCTGAAATCAAAAGCCCATCATCTATTATGTAATTTATACCTCTTTCATTAGCAACCATTTGTGCTCTATAACTTTTTCCTGTTCCTGAAGGACCAACAAAAGCGTAAGTTTTCATTTTATGTGAAAATAACATAATTTCTCCTTTTATTATACTCTAATAATAAAATTTTTCAAATAGGTTTATTCTAAAAATATAACCTTTATTAGTATACCATATAAAAGAAAAAAAATCTAGCAATATACATCTATTTTAAACCTATATATTTTCACCACTATAAGAATAATAAAAAACTTTAAAATTTTATATAAATATTGGTATATAAATAGAGCTTTATATAATAGATAAATCTTTTGTTTCATCTATTATATAAAGCTCTATTTATGTTCTATAATATAACCTTTTTCTATTTTTATTGTCTTTTTATTTATATTTCCAGCTAAATCATTAACTATTATTCTATAAGTTCCAGAGTTTTCTATCTTATATGGATTCTTTTCTAAAATAGTCTTATTATTATCTAATATTTTAAATACTTCTATTTTTTGTATTCCAACATTATCTTTATAATTAATTTCTACATCTTTTTTATAAGTAGCTCCATCCTCTACCCCCAATATTTCAGGTGGTATTTTATCTATATTGTCTACTACATAAGTTATTATTTCACTATTTCCATAATCATCTGTTATCTTTATTGTGTTTTTCTCATTTTCTTCTATGATTCTTGATAACGTTTTTCTATCTACTGATAAAGAAAAACCTTCAATTTCATTAATTTCTTTATTAAAATTAATTATTAACTCTATATTTTGATTTGTATAATCTGTTCCATTTTTACTAAAATTTATATCATATAAAATTCGACTATCTGGAATTTTTAAAGAAAAAGCTGTTAATTTATATGAATAATTATATTTACCATAATTTGTTATTGATAAATATATAATAACTAATAAAAAAATTATAATTATTTTTAATATTTTAAAATTTTTTATAATATTATTCCTTTCTAAAATCTACTTATAAAATTGTTTCTAAGTATAAATAACTCCAATAAAAAATTTTCGTTTATTTACATTGACTTATTTTCACTAATATTTCTATATCCGTATTTTTTTCATTAGCATCTATATTTTTAGATTCATCCCACATGATTATTAATTTATAAGTTCTTTCAAATTCTTCTCCATTTTTCATAATTATTTCTCTGCTTATATCATTTATTAATGTTATTTCTTCAGCAGTTTGTGCATCTATTAATTTATATTTTACTGGAAAGTTATTATTTGTACTTTTTATTTCTATAAAATAATTGAAATTTACTTCACTAATTTTTTTCTTCCCATCTTTTGCAATTTCATAATTCCTTATTATGAAATTATATTCTTTTTCTCCAATATTTTTATTAAAATTATTCATTGTTACAGTTTCACTAATACTTTCAAGTTTTACTATTGGTTCTGCTATTTCAGCTTTTATTACAGTTTTTTCAAGTTCTTCATAAAACTTTGCAAATGTATTTTTACTAAAAAAAATTATTATAATTAAAATTATAATTACTCTCTTATTTTTATTATTCATATCATCATACTCTAAAAAACTTTCTGCTAAAAATATTTTTTATTCTTAGCAGAGAGTTTTTTTCTCTCTGCTTTTAATATATAAAGTTTATAGGATTTATTTTATAGAAAGATAATTTTTATTTAGATTGCATTCCAATTATTTGTAAAGTTATGTAGCAATCTAAGGAAGATGTACCATTTTCATCATAAAAAAAATGGGCGTCTTCTGCATCTTTCGAAGTTTCGTCGTTTTCATTAAATTCCCAGTTCCAATATATTTTAATAAATCTTTTTTGATTATTTTTTTCAACTGGTATTTTTCCGATTTAACTCTTTAGATGCTAGTTCTTTAAAAGTGTTATATTCTTCAGTCTTCTTTATTACACCTCCTTTTTCATTTATTATTTCGCCATAAAATTTCATATTTCTTGGTATATTTTTTTCTTCTAAGGTATTTATTTTATATTCAATTTCTACTTCAGCACCTGAAGCATCAATATCTATAAAAAAACTACCATTTGTTCCAGGCATAAGTTTTTTTTCTGAAAATTTTATGACATTTTTTTCTGTTTGAGATTTTAATGACCAATTAGCAATATTAGCATAACCACTTACTAATTGAAGATTGTAATTTATAGCATATTTAAAGCCTACTATAAATCCAAATATAATTAGCGCTACAAAAATTAAAACACTAATTAATTTCTTTTTCACATAACCTCCTTTATAAAAATTAAGTTAAATATTTTAAACTGCTTTTATAATAATCATTTTAGGGGCATAAAACAAACTATCACTTTTATTGAATTAAATTTTAATTGAGTTTTATCTTTGAATTTGGATTTTGCTAAATATTAGCAAGTTCAAAGTATAAAAAACTACTATAGAATATTTTCCATGTTTGGGGCACAACAAAAAAACTTTAATTTAATTTTTATATTTAATTTTCTAATTTGGGGTAAATAAATATCAGATTGATATTTACTAGGATTTTAAATACTTGTTGCAGTTAAAATATTTAACTTGTTTGCAATTATAGCACCATATTTTTAATGATTTATTATTTGTATTTATTTAGATACGTTTATTTTTGTTTTTTATATTATAAAAAGTTCTTTTAAATATTGATTTTAATACATCTGGCTTTTACTCTATAAAATATTTTTAAAATTTTTTAACTTAATTTTGTATTATTTACTATTTTTTATTCTTATATGTTCTTATTTTATATAAGAATATTTAGAAAATTTTCTATTAGATAAAAAGAGATAAATACAATTTCTTGTATTTATCTCTTAGTTGACAAATCTCTAGTTTTATTTAGTTATCCATTTAACTAAATTTAGATTTTCAGAATCTAATAACATCTCATGTTTTGGCATTACTCTAAATGTATAACCAAAATTTCCACCAACATTTAAATCTATAACTGCCTCATAAGTATATTTGTTCTCTTCCTTATTTTCTCCAATTTTATTCATTGTTGCAGTATAAACATTTTTTACTGTTCCATTATTTAAAAATTGTCCGAAATATACTTGAACATCTGTATTTTCTTCAGCTATATTAGGTAAGTATACTTCACAAGTAACTGTTATTTGAGTTCCTGAAGCAAGTCTTGCATTATCAACATTTCTATCTTGAACAATCTTTATGTTATCCCAATTGTTTCTTATATTCTTCTTCCATTCGGTAAATTCTGCAACTTTTTCTAAATCTTCAAAATATTTCTTTCTTAAGCTACAAAGTGGCATATAAAGATTATTCACATAATCAGAAACCATTCTAGATGTGCTATATTTTCCTCCAGTAGTCTTAATTGAATTCTTCATATATGTTAACCACTCATTTGATATACCATTTTCATCCTGATTATAATATGCAGGAATAATTTTATTTTCTAAAGTATGATATAAACTATTACTATCTGCTTTATCTTGTTCTTCATAAGAATCATATTGTGCATTTGTTCCTATTGACCATCCATTTGTTCCATCATATCCTTCGCACCACCATCCATCAAGAACACTAAAGTTTAGTACACCATTTACTGAAGCTTTCTCTCCTGAAGTTCCTGAAGCTTCCATTGGTCTTCTTGGATTATTAAGCCATACATCTACACCACTTATTAAATATCTAGAAATTCCTATATTATAATTTTCTAATAAAAAGATTTTTCCTTTAAATTGTGGCATTAGTGAAATTTCATGAATATATTTTATTAGATCTTGTCCTTCTTTATCTTGTGGATGAGCTTTTCCTGCAAACACTATTTGAACTGGATGATTTTCATCATTTAATAATTGTGTAAGTCTTGCTAAATCTTTAAATATTAAAGTAGCTCTTTTATAAGTTGCAAATCTTCTTGCAAATCCAATTGTTAAAGCTTTAGGACTCAATTTTCCTACAACCTCTGCAATTTGATCATATCCTATTCCACTATTTAAGTATCTATCTGTTACATTTTGTTTTATTAATTTAATTAGTTTTTCTTTTCTTTCAACATGTTCTTCCCAAAGCTTTTCATTTGGTATATTATCCACTTTTTCCCAAGTAGAGTCTAACTGAATTTTGTCTTGCCAATATGGTGGCAAATATTCATTAAATAATTCTTTTATATTTGGAGCAAGCCAAGTACAAGTATGAATTCCATTTGTTACATAAGTAATCGGTGATTCATCTTCTGCAATATTAGGCCATACGTCACTAAATAATTCTCTTGAGACTTCACCATGTAATTTACTTACACCATTTTTCTTACCAGCAATTTTTAGTGCTAATATTCCCATATTGAATCCTGGTTCAAGGTCATTTCCTGGCATACCTAACCTTAAAAATTCTTCTTTAGTTATTCCTAATTTATCCCAAAAACCATTAAAATATTTTTCCACTAAACTTATATCAAATATATCGTTTCCTGCTGGGACTGGAGTATGTGTAGTAAATACAGTTTTAACTGTTGCAATTTCTTTTGCCATTTCAAAAGAAATTTGTTTTTCAGTCATAATATTTTTAATTAATTCTAAAGTTAAAAAAGATGAATGTCCTTCATTCATATGATATAAAGTTGGTTGATATCCTAATATTTTAAGAGCTTTTACACCAGCCATACCAAGAACTATTTCTTGACGAATTCTCATTTCTTTATCTCCGCCATATAAACGAAGAGTAATTCCTCTTAAATCTTCATCATTTTGTTCAATGTCTGAATCCATTAAATATAATTTAATTCTTCCAACATTTATTTGCCATAATTTTAAATATAAAGTTTTATTTTCCAATGGTATATCTATTATAATATCATCATCTATTTCATTTTTTACTGGAATAATTGGCAAATTATATAAATCAATATTATGATATTCTGAACATTGTTCCCCGCGAGAATTTATTCTTTGATGAAAATAGCCATTTTTATATAATAATCCTATAGCTACAAAGGGTAATCCTAAATCACTAGCTGATTTTAAATGATCTCCTGATAAAATACCAAGTCCTCCTGAATAAATTGGAACTATTTCATCTAGACCATATTCTGCAGAAAAATATGCTATTAAATCTTCCTTATTATTTGGATAATTTTTTGCATACCATGTATCTTTGCTTTCCATATAATCTTCAAAGTTTTCAACAACTTTATCATATTTTCTTAAAAAGTCTGAATCATTTACTGCTACATCTATTTTTTCTTGTGATATCATTTTTAAAAACTTTACTGGATTCTTCTCACAAGATTCCCATAATTCTTTATCAATAATCTCAAACAATCTTAAATATTCAGTATTCCAAGACCACCATAAATTATTTGCTATTTCTGTTAATTTATTTATTCTTCCAGGTAATTGTGGTACTACAGTTACTCTATTGAATATATACATAACAATATATTCCTCCTTTGTATTTATAAAATTTAATTTCATTTGTCATTTATACTAATAATTATCTATTAAAAATTTTTTTTTGTCAATTCTTTTCTGTTAATAAATTCTTTATTTTTTCGAATGTTTTTCTTTGGATTAATAATATATTTTTATTTTACATACAAATTATTTTTATATTACGTTTATGTTACATTTATATTTTTATATTTAATTTATATTATAATTAAAGTAAATTATTTGGAGGATTTGTCATGAATTTAAATACACAACAAAATATAGATCTTTGTAGAAAAGCTTTAGTTACTAAAGAATTGCAATATTATTCAAAATTATGTGAATTATATGCAGAACTTGCTATTATACAAAATGGTAGATTAACATCAGAAGAATTACAATCAAAATATAGTTTACCTCTTACAATGGCTGCACGTGGAGATACCGAATTTACAAGACCTGAAAATAATATTATTAATGGAAGAAGATTGTATTCAAATCAAGAAATAGAAATTTTTAGAGACTATGCTTTTTCTGCTGGTAGATTAAGACAATTTCAAGAAGCAACCAATAAATTGTCAGGTACTTTAAGAGAAGACCAAAATGGTGAAAAATATATAGATAAACATGCTATGGATAATTATCATAAATTTATGCAAACAACATCAAAAAGTACACGTTACTTTGACGATTTTATTAGTGAACATTCAAGACAAGGAATTGGTCATAATTTCTATTTAAAAACAAGACAAGCTATAAAAAGAATAAATGAAATTGATAGTCAACATTTGCCAATTGGAAAATTTATAAGAGATATTACTCCAGAAGCTTTTGGTTCAACAATTTCTAGAGTTAATTCTCATAGTCAAATAAAAGACCAAGCTTCTAGCATGTATTCAAGAAGTGAAACTAAAGAATTTCGTGAAGAACCTAGTCTTGTAAAAGAAGCTGCTCACGTAATTGGAAAAAAAGCCCAAAAATTTTTTACAAAGCATAAATCTCAGGTAAGAAATGTTATGATTAGTGCCGCTTGTTTGGCTACACTTTTAGGTGGGGCTTCTTATCTTAATGATAGAGCTGCATTTCAAGATTTAGATGTAAAAACAAATGCAGAACAAGGATATCAAAACTATGTATCTCCTGAAACAATAAACAAACTTAGTGCAATTAGAACAGCTATTGAAAATGCTGAAAATTCTCCTACACAACCAAGTTATGATGATTTAAACTCAATACGTCAAGGCTTAGATGGTGTAATTGATGATGTTATGTCTGATTTAGTAACAGATGCTTTTGAATCTAAAAATCCAGATTGTAAAGTAACATCTGTTGAAACTAGATATGATAAAACAGTCAATATATATGCTACTAATGAATTTCATCCAGAAAATTTCTGTACTATTAGTTATACTGATAAAAATGGAGAAGAAAAAGAAATAACAATACACGAATTTAATTCACTTGCTGGAAACCCAATTATGCAAAGTTATGATAATGAATATGATTTAGATAAAAATTCTCCTAGTGTTAATGAAAATGATAATTTTGTAAAACAAGGTGAGGATGTTATGCAAACTCTTGCCGAATACAGAAAGATATTAGAAGATACTGAACATTTAGCTGGTACTCGAATGATTTATTCTGGTGGTTTTTTATTCACAGATCCATCATTAAAAACAATTTTACCAGAAAAAGCTCAAATCTTACAAGAAGAAAAATCAGAATCTGTAGAAACAAAAACAGATGACTCAAAAACTCAACAAGTACAAGAAGATAGTTATGATGAAAGATAAATACAACTATAATAAGTAAAAAAGTAATTTCTTTATAAAGAAATTACTTTTTATTTATTATATCAATATATTTTTAACTTTATATTTTTATCTATTTTTTAATATAAACATTTTTCTATTCATTACTTACAATAATTTATATATTATTATATACTAAAATTTTAATATATAATTTAAATTAAATTTTAAAAGAATTAGGTAAAAGTTCATTAAAAGTATATTCTTCTATTTTATTGTCATATACTGTATATATTTTAAAATCATCATCAACAAATTCTCTCATAAATTGTCTACAGTAACCACAAGGTAAACACTTTTCTGGACTTTCTCCCTTTTTTCCTCCAAGTACCAAAATACTTTCAAATTCTCTTTCTCCTTCTCCTATTGCTTTACAAAAAGCAACTCTTTCTGCACAAATTGATTGAATTCCACTATTTTCAACATTACAACCTGTATATTTTTTTCCATTTTTTGTTTTTAAAACTGCACCTACTGTATAATTTGAATATGGTGAGTAAGCTCTTTGCCTCATATTTCTAGCTAAAATTAAGTCATCTCTTAAATCAACCATTTAAAACCCTCCCAAATTTATTTATATTTTCTAAAATTTATTAAAAACTTACCTCTTTTTGTTTCTTTTTCAATATCATCAAAAATAAATTTTCCTTTTCCTCTAATTGTTATTATATCTCCTTTATTTATCTTTTTCGAAGATTTAAATTCATTTATAGAATTTATAAAAACTCTTCCTTCTTCAATTAATTCTTCTGCTTTGCTTCTTGAACACCTTGCAAGTTCTGCTACAAAATTATCTAATCTTATTGAAGAAACAATTATATTTATATTTTCAAATTCTAATTCAATATTTTTTAATTCATTAATATTTTTAATTTTTATTTCTGATTTTTTAAATCTTGTTAAATCTTTTAAACCTAATACTAAGTAATTTGTAACTTCTAAAAGAGAAATTATATCAGCCCCATATTCTGTTACAAGAATGTCTCCAAATTTCTCTCTTTTTATTCCTAATTTCATTATCCCACTCAAAAATTCTCTATGTTCATATTTTAAATCATTTGGTAATTTTATTTCTATAACTTTTAAAATTTTTTCAAAATTTTTCTCTACAATATCTACTGAAAATTTTTCAGGATAAAAAATTAAAATTTGCCTATCAGCTTCTACTTTTCCTCCATAAAAAATATAATTTGTGATTTTGTTCTCTAATAAGAAGCTCTTTGCGATATTAAGTTCAGAAATATTTAAAAAATCTGTATATGTTATTTTGTTTCTTGTTTTTGAAAATTCATATTTATCTTTTATTTTAGCAATTAATAATTTATTATAATTTAATTTTTCTATTTCTGATTTTTCTATCATAACTTTACCTTAATATTATATAATTTTAAAATTTTGCTTTTATATAATTTCTATCATTTATGTTTCTAATTTTATTTAATTTTAAATTTTCTTTTATATTATTCACAATAGATGCTATATCTAAACCGTATTTTTCTTCAATTTCTCCTACACTTCCATGTTTTATAAATTCATCTGGATATGCTATTTTTTCTATATTTGTATTTATTTTATTTTCTACTAAAACCTCCTCTACTTTACTGCCTAAGCCTCCAACAATAGTTCCATCTTCTATTGTTACTATTAAGCCTGATAAATTTTCTAATAAAGTTTTTTCATCAAATGGTTTTAAAAATCTTGAATTTATTACAGTACATTCAATACCATCTTTTTCTAGTTCTTCTGCTACATCTGTTGCTCTCCCAACCATTTTTCCTATTGCAAGTATAGTTACATCTTTTCCTTTTCTTAAAATTTCAGATTTTCCTAAAATTATTTTTTCACAAAAGTTCCAAGCTTTTTCTTCTCCGCCTCTTGGATATCTTAGTAAAATTGGTCTTTTGGCTTCTATAGAAAACTCTAGCATTTCTTCTAGCTCATTAAAATCTTTCGGAGCCATTATAGTAAAATTAGGTATTGTATTTGTAAAAGACATATCTAATAATCCTTGGTGTGTTTCTCCATCATTTCCTACAATTCCTGCTCTATCTGCACAAACAACAACTGGTAAATTCTGTATTGCAACATCATGAACTAATTGATCATAAGCTCTTTGAATAAAAGATGAATATATTGGTACAACTGGAATTAATCCAGATTTTGCAAGTCCTGCAGCTAAACCAATAGCATGTTGTTCTGCAATTCCAACGTCAAAAAATCTTTTTGGATATTTTTTTGAAAACTCTGTAAGTCCTGTTCCATCTGTCATTGCTGCAGTTATTGCAACAATTTTTTTATTATTTTTTCCAAGTTTTACTAGTTTTTCTCCAAAAACTTTTGAATAATCTTTTTTTCCTTTTCCTATTTTTTCTCCTGTTTTTATATTAAATTTTGAAGTGCTATGATAGATTGCTGGTGTATCTTCAGCAGGTTTATATCCTTTTCCTTTTTTAGTTAATACATGAATTAGTATTGGACCTTCTTGTTCTTTAGATATTTTTAATATATCTTCAAGTTCTGATAAATTATGTCCATCAACAGGACCTAAATATCTAAAACCTATATCTTCAAAATACATTTTGGGAATAACTAATTGTTTTATCCCCCTTTTTCCTTTTTGAACTAATTTTATAATTCTATCACCAATAAAAGGTATTTTACTTATTGTTCTTTTTCCTTTCATATTAGCTTTAATATATGTACTTTTGGTTCTTAGTTTTGAAAGCATCATTGAAATTCCACCAACATTTTTAGATATACTCATCTCATTATCATTTAGGATTACTATCATATTGGTATTGCTACTTCCAACATCATTTAAAGCTTCAAGTGCCATTCCTCCTGTTAATGCGCCATCACCTATTAATGCTATTATTTTATTATTTTCACCTTTAATATCTCTTGCTCTTGCCATACCTAAAGCTATTGATATTGATGTGCTACTATGTCCTGTATTAAAATTGTCATAAATACTTTCATTAGTTTTTGGAAATCCTGCAATTCCTCCCATTTTTCTTAAAGTATCTAATTTATTTTTTCTTCCTGTTAAAATTTTATGTACATAAGTCTGATGTCCAACATCCCAAATAATTTTATCTATTGGAGTATTAAAAACTGAATGCAAAGCAATTGTAAGCTCAACTACTCCTAAGTTTGATGCTAAATGTCCTCCTGTTTGTGAAACAGTCTCTATTATTTTTTCTCTAATTTCTTTTGCAAGAATTTCTTTTTCCTCTATATTTAAACTTTTTAAATCCTCTGGATAATTAACTTTTTCTATAATCATTAAAATATCTCCCTATATTCATTTGAGTTATTATATCAAAAAAAGTGCTTTAGAAAAAGCACTTTTTAAAAATTTCACATATAATTTACTTTCCTAATATTCTAGCTATTTCTTCATGTCTTTTAACTTTTGCTGTTGTTGTTTTTATTAATTCTTCATCTGTTACAATTACACCTCTAATATGTTTATATGCTGGCATATTTTTATTTATTTCAGAAATTTTTTGTTTCATATATTTATATATGTCTTCTTCATTAACATATCCTAGTATATTTCTTATTTCGTCTTTATCATAAACAATTTTTACACAAACATCTAAATCTCCATCATTTGTAGGTCTTCCATATACAATATTTTCTTTTACTCCTGGAATATAACCTATTAAAATTTCTAATTCTTCTGGAAATATATTTTTCCCATTTTTTTGCACAATTACATTTTTCTTTCTACCTGTTATATATAAAAATCCATCTTCTATATATCCCAAATCACCTGTGTAGAACCACTCACCTCTCATTACTTCTTGTGTTGCATTATTGTTTTTATAATATCCTAGCATAACACTTGGACCTTTACATACAATTTCTCCAATCCCCTGTTCATCTTGATCTTCAATTTTTACTTCAAAACTTGGTAATGGTTTTCCAACAGAACCTTTTCTTTCTGTCTTATCTCCTTCAACTGCAAGTACAGGTGAAGTTTCTGTAAGTCCATACCCTTGAACAACTCTAAAACCTAAATTTCCTAAAGATTTAATTAATTCTTTATCCATTGGAGCTGCCCCACTTACTATTAATCTTAAATTTCCACCTACAGCTTCATGAATTTCTTTAAATATTTTTCTTTTTACTTTTATTTGTAATTTATCCAATACATTTGTAATTTTTACCATCCTATTTACAAGTTTTGTTTTTCCTTGTTTGTCTACATTTTTCATTATTCTTTTATAAATACTTTCTAATATAAGAGGAACACATACCATAACTGTTGGTTTGTATTCACACAAGTTTTGTTGTATATATTTTAAGCCATCACAAAATGTCATATGTGCGCCAACATAAAATAGTATATGATTTATTACAGCTTGAAAAGCATGATGAAAAGGTAATAGAGCAAGTGTGCTATCATCAGTTGAAAATTTAAGTATTCTAGCTATATCTAAAACATTTGAACATATATTTTTCTGTGAAAGCATTACAGCCTTTGAAATAGCTGTAGTTCCTGATGTAAATAACATTATAGACATTTCATCAGCATCTACTTGTGCATCTAAATAACTTCTATCTCCACTTATTAAAAGTTTTTCACCTTTAGCAATCAATTTCTTGTAAGACAATATTCCATCTTCATCATCATCCAGATCCATACAAATAAAATGTTCTATACTAGATAATTTTTGATTTCTTATTTTTTTCATTACTTCCATATATTTAGGTTCAAAAACAATAGCTTTTGCTTCACTACGTTCTGCTAAAGATATTATTTCATTATCTGGTAATGATTTATCTAGTGGAACAATCACTTTTGCTCCTGTTGTTACTGCATAATATACAACATTCCATTCATATCTATTTTTAGTAATTAATGCCACTCTTTCTTTTTCCAACCCTAAATTATTTAATGCTGTTCCAAAACAATCAATTTCATGTTTAAATTCCTTATAAGTTAGTATATTGAACTCAACTTTTTCATCTTTCTGATACATTCTTTTTTTGAACTTAAATACTGGTCTATCTCCATATAATTCTACAGACTGATTTATTAAATCTTTAAAATCTGTTATCATCCTTATATCTTCATAATACTTTTCCATATAATCCTCCATGCTTTTGATAATTTATAGCATATATTACTAAAATAATAATAAAAAAATCCTCAAAATTTATAAATTTCTATATTTTTATTATACTATAAATAAATAATTTTTCTATTAGACTAAGTAGTCAGTTTTTATTTTCTATATTTATTTTCATTATATATTTTTTATAAGTAAATCATAATTAGACATTTAAATTATTGTTCTTATAATCTAGATAAACTTCTTCATCTAACCATTTTTTATTTTTGTCAATATTTCTTCTTAAATCTGTTGCTCTTATTGGTATTACTTGTCTATTACTATCAACACGTCTATCTACAATATTCATATATTTTGCTACAGCCGCACCATATTCTTCACTACTATAAAAATGTGTAACATTTTCATTTCCGATAATTTTTGATAAATATTCCATTTGGATATTAACACTTTCATTATCTAAACCATATTTAGATGGTGGATTATGAGCAAATTTTATTTCTACATTTGGATATAATTTTTTTATCCAATTTGCTCTTTTCTCAGTTGGAATATTAATAACATCTGTATCATAAACAACTACTATAAGCTTATCCATCTCCTTTAAAGCTGTTTCTATTAAAAATTGATGTCCTTTATGTAATGGTGCAAATTTCCCTATTGTAAATCCAATTTTTTTATATTGATTTTTTTTACTTGAATTCATTTAATAAATTCATTTCCTTTCATAAGACTACATAAAGTATTATAACACATTTTTTATTAAACTCCAATATTTTATACTCTTATTTATTATAATAGCAAATTTTACTGCTATTGCTTATATTAATATCTAATGCTATAATGAAAAAAATCAATTATATTATAAATTCTAATAAAACAATATATTTTCTGGAGTTATTATGAAAACTTTTTTTAAGATTTTATTATTTTTTATTATTTTTTTAATATTTATATTTATAGCAATCTCATTATCAATTTTTTATCTAAATACTACATCTCAATCTTTAATATTAAAAAATAATTATAATTCTAATAATGTTAATATTTCAAATTCTGAAAACATAATTAATAATGAATCCAAAACTGTTATTCTTCAAACACCTGAAGATAAGAGTTTCTCAATGTCTGTCATTGGTGATATTATGTGTCATAATACTCAATTTAAAGACGCTTACTCTAATGGCAGTTATGATTTTTCCTATGTGTTTACTGATATAAAAGATTATATTCAATCTTCAGATATCTCTATAGGTAATTTAGAAACAACTTTCGCTGGATCTGAAAAACGGATATGATGGATATCCAGCTTTTAATACACCTGAAGCTTTAGCGCAAAATTTAAAAGATTTAGGTTTAGATATTATTGTAACAGCAAACAATCATAGTTTAGATACTGGATATTCTGGACTTGAAAGTACAATCAATTTTTTAGATAATTCACAGCTTTCTCATACTGGCACTTTTACATCTGAAGAAAGCCAAAATACAATTTTATATAAAGATGTAAATAGTATAAAAATTGCTTTTTTAGCATACACATATGGTACAAATGGGAATATCATCCCAAAAGATAAAAATTATTGTATAAACTTAATAGATCAAAATTTAATTTTACATCACTTGCAACTTGCGAAGCTTGAATCTCCTGATATTATTTGTGTTTATATGCATTGGGGAAACGAATATGAAACTACTCCAAATACATCACAAGAAGAGCTTACAAATTTTTTATTTCAAAATGGTGTAGATATTATTTTGGGAAGCCATCCACATGTTATCCAACCAATGGAAAAACGCAATATAACATTACCTGATGGTTCAACCAAAGAAGGCTTTGTTATATATTCTTTAGGTAATTTTATGTCTGGACAAGTTATAGATAATACTAGGACCTCTATAATTTTAAATTTAAAAATTACCAAAAAGGGTGATTCAAAAAAAATTTCTATTGATGAAGTTTCTTATGTTCCAATTTATACATATACTTATCCTAATTATAAAAATTATAAAATTTTAGATATTGAAAAATCCATATTTAATTATGAAAATTCCATTTCACAAAATATTTCTAATGATACATATAATTTACTAAAAAGGGAATTAAAAAAAGTTAACAATATTCTTCAATGAATTTCTATTTAATAATAAAAGAGCGATTTTATAATTTTTTTCAAATTAAAAAAATCGTCTCTTATTTTTATTCATATTTTTTACCAAAATTTAAAAATAATTTTATTCATATCTTAAAGCATCTATTGGATTCATCTTAGCCGCTTTATTTGCTGGATAATATCCAAAAAATACACCTATACTCATAGAGAAAATAAGTGATATTAAAATTGCTGAAACTGATGGTCTTGCTGGATATCCTAATAAGTTTGAAGCTAAAATTCCTCCTCCAACACCTAAAATAACTCCAAAGAGTCCTCCAATTAAACATATAATCATTGCCTCTACTATAAATTGCGTTCTTATAGAAGAATTTTTAGCTCCTAGAGCTTTCCTTGTTCCTATCTCTCTTGTTCTTTCTGTAATAGAAACAAGCATTATATTCATAACGCCTATTCCTCCAACTATTAAAGCTATTCCCGCTACTATTGAAATTGCTAGAGTTATAGTTGATAGCATGTCTGTAAGCATTGAAACCATACTTCCCATTGTTATAGCTGTAACTTCACAATCTTTATTTGCTCTATAATAAGGTTCAAAAAAGTTTTTAATTTTAGTTGCAAGTTCTTCTGAATCAACACCTACTTTTGTAATAATTTGCATATATGGATAAGTCATTTTTGCATGATCAAAATCCATTGCAGTTTTTAATGGAACATAAACATCTGTTGCCGTATTTTCTCCAAGCATATTCATTCCCATCATTCCAGTATTTTGATATTCATAAACACCTATAATAGAAAATTGTTCTGTTTTTCCATTAACAGTAATATCTATTTCTTCACCTAATGCTTTTGAATTATCTCCATTATATAAATTACTTACTAATTCATCAGAAACAATAGCAACATTTTTTCTTTCATCAAAATCTATTGCTGAAAACATACGACCTGTTAATAAAGTTAATTCGTTAGTTATATAATATCCTACACTATTTCCTAATAATTTTATATTAGCACTATTATTGTCTTTTTCAGCAACTCCACTTCCAACAGAATATTGTAGATTAATCGCATAAATTTCATCAACAAATTTATCACACATCTCATTTATCATATCTTCTGTTATGTAATCATCCTCAGTAATATAATCAGAAGATGATAAACTTCCAAATTTCACACCATCAATATTCTTACTCTCCTCATTATCTTTCTTTTTTGTTTCAACCATAACATATACATCATTTGCACCCATTGATTGCATATTTTCTGAAACAGATAAGGTTAAAGAATCTCCAACAGTTATTATTGCAATTACAGAACCAATTCCTATAATAATTCCAAGCATTGTAAGTAAAGCTCTCATTTTATTAGAAAGAAGACTATTAACAGCTAAAACAATATTTTCCCATAAAAGCATTATTTTTTGCCTCCTCCCTTTTTCACATCTATAATATTGCCATCCCTAATTGAAATAATTCTATCTGTTTCTGCCGCTAGTTCTTCTGAGTGAGTTATTAATACTATAGTTTTTTTCTTTTCTTTATTTAATTTATGAAATAAATCCATTACTAATCTTCCTGTTTTAGAGTCTAAAGCACCAGTTGGTTCATCTGCTAAAATTATTGCTGGATCATTTGCCATTGCTCTTGCTATAGCAACTCTTTGTTTTTGACCACCAGATAATTCTTCTGGAAGATGTTTAGCTCTTTCTCCCATTTCAACTAATTCTAATAATTCTTTTGATCTTTTAGTTCTTTCTGCTCTTGACATTCCAGCATATAGCATTGGTAGTTCAACATTTTTTAAAGCATTAGTCTTTGCAATTAAATTATAAGTTTGAAAAACAAATCCAATTTTTGCATTTCTAATTTCTGAAAGTTCTGATTCATCTGCTTCACCAACATTAATTCCGTCTAATATATAAGTTCCTGAAGTTGGTCTATCCAAAACTCCAATCATATTCATTAAAGTAGATTTACCAGAACCAGATGGTCCAACTATTGCAACAAATTCTCCTTCTTCCACTTCTAAAGATATTCCATGTAATATCTCTAACTCGTTTGGCTGACCTATATAAAATTTTTTAACTATATTTTCTAATTTTATTATTGCACTCATATTATTTCCTCACTATACTCCTGCTCCTGCACCCATCATCTCTATTAATTCTTCTACTGAATTATTTGTATCGATTTTTGGAAGAACAACTTTCATTCCTGCTTTTAATTTATCAGAAATAACTTCTATATAATATGAACCTTCTATACCTGTTTCAACATCTAACTCTTCTTTTTCTTCTCCAGTATCATTTTTAGCAATTTCAATATATTTACTTCCATCTTCTCTTGTATATACACTATCATAAGGTACAGACCATACATTTTCTTTCATTTCTGTAATTATACTTAACTTTGCATTCATTCCTAAACGCAATCTTTCATTTGGTGTATCTAAAGCAATTTTTACGGTATAAGTAGCATTTCCTCCTGCACTTCCCATCTGTGTTGCTGTAGCAGAAGACATACCTGTTTGCATCGTAGAATTTGTTGCACTTACAGCTGTATAAATTACCCTTCCTTCTAGTTCTTCTTCTCTAGTTGCATCTGTTTTTATAATAACTTTCATACCTTCTTTAATATCTGCAATATCATATTCATCGATTTCTGCCTCTACAATAAATTCTTCACATCCTTCAACAGTAGCTATTGTAGAACCTGTGTAAATATCTCCTGCTTTTACATTAACTTTTGTAACTGTTCCTGAAACAGTTGATTTTAATGTTCCTTCTTCTAGTTTATCTTGATATTCTTTTATTTGCATCTTTTGTGTTTCTGTTCCAACACTAGAACTTATTTCTGCTCCACTTAAGCTATCTCTCATTGAGGCAATTTGGCTATCTGCAGTTGTAGTTGCTGTATTATAAGCATTTACGGTTCCATCATAAGTTGCTTTTAATTTTGTAACATTTGCTTCTAATGTTGCAATATTTGATTGCGCTCCACTAACTGCACTACTAAGTGCTTGATAATTATTTTGAATTGGAGTAAACTTTGCTTTTTCCTGTTCATAAGTTGCTTTATAATTTGATAAGTTTGTATTTGCAGTATTTAAAGCAATATTTGCACTATCTAATTCTGTTTTTGCTTTATTATAAGCTGTTAAAATATTTTCTGGCACATTTCCACCTGCATATTTATTATATTCAATTTCTGCACTTGAAAAAGCCGATTGTTTTGCATCATAAGCATATTTTGCTTGATTATATGCATTTTCTAGATCTTTATAATTATTTTCAATAATTGTATAGGAATTTTTTGCTTGAGTATAAGTTGTAGTATAATTATTTAAACTTGCTGTTTTATTTGATAAATCTTGTTTTGCAGAATTCAAAGCATTTTGTGCATCTTGATAGGCTTTTTGTGCATTATCAACATCTGTTTTACTTATACTTAATTGTTTATCTTTATTTGCAATAGCATCGTTTAAACCTCTTTTTGCACTCTCAACAGTTAAATTTCCCTGTGCATCTGTTGCATTTAAACTTTTGTTTAAACTTGCTAAATTTTCTGAAATACTTGACGTATCAAATGTACATATTACGTCACCAACAGAAATTTTATCTCCTTCTTTAACATTTACTGAAGTTATTTTTAATCCATTCAAAGTAGATACAAAATTTTTGGTATCACTTGTTGAAATTACTCCTGTCGCACTTATACTTGTAGCAATACTTCTTTTAGCTATTTCTTCAACTTCTATTTTTTCTTTTTCTTGCTCTTTTGGTTTAAAAATATTTACCATAGCTACAATAATTACAATTACTATAATACTTACTACTATTATCTTCTTTTTTCTTTTTTTCTTTGATTTATCCATTTGGTATTTTTCCTTTCTTTTATGTATTTATTATTTTAATATCCCCAATATTTTAATTTTAAATTATTAAAATAAATGCTTTTTATGTTATTCATTTTAATAACAGAGAATATTATACCATAAATATAGCTAGTATGCATATAATAAAATATTAATATTTTATTATAATTTTCAAAAAAATATATTTTTCTATTTTTTCAACAAATTTTCTTACAAAATATTCTTTTTTTTCGATTATTATTTTTACAAAATTTTACCTTATATTACATTTTTGTAATATAAGTTTAATATTGTTGTTATATTTTCTTAACATATTTTATGCTATAATTTAATTATTAATAATGATAAATTATCTTTATTATATTTTAGGAGGAGTAAAATGTTAAACATACCACTATTAAAATTTGAGAAAACAACTACTTATTTAAATAATCAATTAAGTATTCAAGAAAATAATAAACAATTAATTATGGACATTATTGCTAATATTGGTTTAATTTTAAATACTTCTTCAGATGACAAAAAAGAAAATTTCGAAAAATTACTTAATTCTTCAAATGAATTTTTACAAACAATTTTAAATAATATAACAACTATAAATCAATTAAACTTAGAAATTTCAAATATTACAAATGAATTAACAAATGTATTTTCAGAAAACAATAAAACTTCAAAAACAAAGGAATTTTATATTGCTTCACTTGCTAATATTAAACCTAATATAGCAGCATACATAAAGAAATTTCAAAATTTAGAAAGAAAATTAGACATTGATAACAATAATTTTAATGAATTCATAGATATTAATAATTTTAAATACACTTTTGAAACAATAGAAAATAATGACAAAGAATCAACTTCTAATATATACGAATTTACAGGCTTTTCAGTTAACAATCAAGAAATTTCTTCAAAAAATTCTATATTTGAAAATGATTCTATAGTTCTTGAAGAAGTTGTTCCAGAAGAACCTGAAAGTATAGAAATTTCAGATAAAAATATTGAAGATAGTGAAAATGAAAATAATGAAAACTCAAAAATTGATGAGCTTACAAGAGAATTTAAAACACTTCTAACAGGTATTTCAAATGGAAATACAGAAATTAAAGACGTCTTTGAATTTGTTGAAACTTCTTTAAAATCAGAATTTTCCGATAATAATCCATCAGAAACTGAAAATTTAGAAAATTCTTCTTTAGATAAAAGCTCTAAAGATAATGAAGATAAAAATAATGAATCTAACACAAATTCATCATTAGAAAATTCTATCTCAAATGAATATGAATTATTTGATTCTAAAGAATTAAATAATAAATTAGAAAATGTTGCATCAAATGATACTATAAATTTTTCTAATGATTTAATATCTCAAGATGAATTTTCTGAAACTTTAATACAAAATGATGATATCTCTAATAATTCAGTTGCTGAGCAAAAAAATACTGAAGAACCTGCTGTAAAACCAATGAGAACAGATTCTATTGATTTTTTTGATGATATAGATTTTACAAAAATTAATTCATTTAATAGTTCATATAAAAAAACAACTGAAAATTATATTTTAGAAGATGATGATGAAGAAGCATACGAAAATTATTCAAACAAAACTAGTGATATTTCATCTGCAATAGATGCTGAAGAAAACGAAGAAGTAGAAGAAAATATAGAAGAAAACTATTCTTTTGAAATAAATGATGATGGCTTTCTAATTAGCAATGATGATAATATACTTGATGTTGATGATGAAAATATAATGTATGAAGAAGAAGATAACGAAATTTATGATGATGAACATGATAAAGAACTAGCTAGTGAAAAACATTTTTCTACAAAATCTGAAGATGAAAACTTATCTATCTCAGAGAAAATAGAAAAAATTAAAGCTGCATCTTATGATAATGAAACTTTAATAATATCTGAAAATACGAATAAAGTATATCTTCCATATAAAATCTCAGAATTATTAAAATATGTTGAAAGTTATCCTGATGTCTATACTTCCTTATCAGATGTTGTTGAACAAGAATTTATATTACCTTTTGACTATTTTACAAAACATCCATATAAAGTGAGATTTTTTGAAACTTTTAATTTAATTAGAAATCGTGCAGGTTATTCTGTTTTTACTGCTTTACGTTTTAGTGTAAAATTGTTGTATAAAACCAATTTAAATCCTGCAATAATCGCTGCATGTAAAACACAAACTGAATTAAAAAGTCTTTTATATCATTTAGATAATGATGATTTAAAAGAATTTAAATACTTCAATATTGTATTTGATGTTAATCCTCTTAAACAATAAAATTATAATACCCCAATTATAAATAATAATTGGGGTATGTTTTTATACACTTTAGTTTTTCTATATTTTTTTATATATAACTTACTTTTATTATTTATATTTATTATTTTCATTTCTTATTAACATCATCTTATCTTATAAAATAATACAAATTAATCCCCCACTTCCCTCATTTACAATTCTTTGAAGTGTTTCTTGTAATTTGCTTTGTGCCTCTTCTGGCATTTTTGCTAATTTATTTTGCAATCCTTCATTTACAAGTTCATGCAAACTTTTTCCAAAAATATTTGATTCCCAAATTTTTTTAGGATCATTTTCAAATTCAGAAAGAAGATATTTAACTAATTCTTCTGATTGTTTTTCACTTCCAACTATTGGAGAAACTTCTGTTTCTGTATTAATTTTTATCATATGAATTGAAGGTGCTTTTGCTTTTAATTTTACTCCATATTTGTTTCCTTGTTTTACTATTTCAGGTTCATCTAATATTAGATCTTCTATACCTGGAGTAACAATTCCATATCCTTTTTCGTTAACTTCATGTATTGCGTATGCCATTTTATCGTAATCTTTTTTGATTTTAGAAAATGATGATATACATGAAAATAGCTCTCCCTCATTTTTTATTTCAACACCAGTAATTTTAGTAAGTACATTATAAAATAAACTATCATTTAATTCTGCTTTTACAGTTACAACACCTGTTCCTAAGTTTATTTCCTCAATATTAGAACTTTTTATTTCTTCACATTCTTCCAATCTTAAATAATTTTCGTTTACATCTTTTAATCTTTTGGTTTCGCAGAAAGAATTTTTTACATTTTCAAATAAAGATATTTTTAATTCATTATTAATATCTAATCCATCTAACCATCTTGGAAATTTTACTTCAATTCTTTCTATCATAAATTCATATAACAACTTTGAAAAAATATAATTTATGTCTTCTATATTTAAATTTAAACAATTTATTGGAACTACTGTTGCAGAATATTTTTCTGATAATTCGTTTGCTAATTGTATACTATATGAATCATTTGGATTTTGGCAATTCATTAGCATTATAAATGGCTTATTTAACTCTTTTAATTCTTTTACTACTCTTTCTTCAGCCATTACATATTCTTCCCTTGGAATATCTGTAATCGTTCCATCTGTTGTAACAATAATTCCTACTGTAGAATGTTCAACAATTACCTTTTTAGTTCCTAATTCTGCAGCTGTTTCAAAAGGAATTTCTTCATCAGACCATGGTGTTTTTACCATTCTAGGCATATCATCTTCTAAGTATCCTATAGCATTATTAACTAAATATCCTACACAATCTACCAATCTAGTTTTCATTTTTAAATTTCCATTTAAATTAATTTCCACTGCCTCATTTGGAATGAATTTGGGCTCTGTAGTCATTATAGTTCTTCCACTTGCACTTTGTGGAAGTTCATCTATTGCCCTTTCCTTTTTATACTCATTTTCAATATTGGGTAAAACTAAAAGTTCCATGAATTTTTTTATAAAAGTAGATTTACCAGTTCTAACAGGTCCTACTACTCCTATATAAATATCTCCTTCCGTTCTTTTAGCTATATCTTGATATATTCCCAAACTCTCCATAAAAAATACCCTCCTATAAATTTGTACCTCTTTTAGTAATTTATATTAGGGTATTTTTTAAATATGACTATTTTTTATATATTATTTTCAACATTTACAAATATATAAAATTCTCCTGTCTCCTTATTTATTTTACCAAAATTCTTATTAAAAACATTTATATCATTTAAAGAATTTATTTTTTTAATTGAAATGTCTTGACTTAGAATTTCTATATTTGATAGTTTTCCTTTATTATCCGACCAAATCATCATAAAATTTAATATAGTTTTATTTGGATAATTAAAGCTATTAATTATTGAAAATTTATCTCTTAAATAAGTTCCATTAGTTACTAAAGTTTTGTCTTCTTCTGTAAATTTTTGATAAGCAATATTTTTCCATAAAGTATCAGAGCCAAATTCATAATAATAGTATAAATCATAAATTGATTTATCTATAAAAATATTGCTAGAATATAATTTATAATCATTTGGTTGCATATTTGAAGTTTTTAAATTTTCTTTAATATCTACAAAAATATTATTTTTCATTTTATATGCATTACTACTACCACATCTATAAATTTTATTTTTTATTTCAATATATTCACCTGTTCCAACAATATTTAATTCATTTATATTATATATTGGAATTATTTCATCATCTTCAGCATACAAAAATTCATCTACCTCTTCAGCTGTTTTTGAATACATTTGTTTTAATTCAATATTTTGTGTATCCTGCTCTTTTTTCTTACTTATTACAACCTGATAAATACTAAAAATAAATATAAGTAAAAAAAGCATTGCAATAAGTACAAATAATGAAATAATTCCAGATTGTGATCTTATTTTTTTCATACCTTAATTTCCTTATTTTAATTAATATATATATCATATCTATAAAATATTTTTTTCGCAATACTTTCCATAATATAAAAGTATATTTTTTCTATTTTAGTAAATACTAAGAAAAATAACTTTTTAAATTAGGGGCTATAGATTTGTAATGATAAAAAATATTTTAAAAAATATATTTGCTTATAAAGAGATAAATGAATATAATTTTATTCTTCCTGAAAGTTCTAATGATATACCTGAAAAAGAGTTTTCAAAACAGGACAAAGAAATTGTAAGTGATTCTTTAGAAAATAACCTTGAATACTTAAAAATAAAATATAATATGTTAATAAATAGTGATATTCAAACAAGAGAGTTTACAATTCCTTTAAAAGATAAAAAAGTTTCAGCTTTTATAATTTATATAGATGGAATGATAAATAGCACAGATTTAAACGATTTTATTTTAAAACCAATTTTATTAAAAAATTCTATAAATATGAACGAAAACTCAAATAAAATTATTGATAATTCTACAAAAAAGAAAAAAATATACAAAAAATTAAACTTAGAAAAATTTTTATATAGTAGTCTAATTCCACAAAATAGTATTTCTAAAGAAACTGAATTTAAAAATATTATTTCAAAAGTTAATTCTGGTTTTTGTGCACTATTTGTAGATGGATTAAATGTAGCAATATGCATTGAAACAAAAGGATTTGAGGGAAGAAGTGTTTCTGAACCTATTACTGAATCTGTTGTTAAAGGTTCTCATGAAGCCTTTGTTGAAAATATAAGAACAAATACCTCTATGCTTCGTAAAATAATTAATAATGAAAATTTAGTAATTGAAGAAACAACTGTTGGAGAAATAAGTCAAACTAAAGTTGCTATTTGTTATTTAAAAGATATTGCAAACAACGATTTAATTGCAGAAGCAAAATATAGAATAAATAATTTAAAAATAGATTACCTTATTTCTTCTGGTCAACTTGAACAACTAATCAAAGATAACAAATATACAGCTTTTCCTCAAACTATATCTACAGAACGTTCAGATAAAACATCTAACTATATTTTACTTGGTAGAGTTGCTATTTTAATAAATGGTTCACCTTTTGCAATAATTTTACCTGCCGTTTTAGTTGATTTTTTAACTTCACCTGAAGATTTTAATTTAAACTATCATTATGCAAATTTTTTAAAAATTATACGAAGTATAGCTTTAGTTTGTGCTTTACTCATTCCAGGTATGTATTTAGCAATAACTATGTATCACTATGAACTTTTA